>FSSH01000331.1_pt1 | contig 16559 bp, 14 predicted proteins | sample 1166101 | NCBI WGS metagenome assembly FSSH01 (sample SAMEA32972668, study PRJEB13176) | freshwater metagenome | biome: Drinking water system; feature: Biomass in drinking water that filtered by 0.45 um membrane; material: drinking water | place: USA | collected 2012-12-20 | depth 0 m | reverse complement strand
CCTAAAAACCTGGATGAGCCACCTTCATCGATATCTTCAGATTTAATCGCTGGCATAAACGTCCAAAATCGATGATCTTGAGTTAGGTCGCTTTGCTTGGTCTCTTGCCAATGATCAACATAGGTTTTTTGTTCTATGGTTTCAGGCGAGTGGGGGCGATTAAATGACTTTGGGCATTCTTTCCACAGGTCATCAAGTGACTTACTCCTCCCAAGATATGACTGGCAAATTTTGCCGTCAAAATGTCGTTTCAACCAACAGCCTACTACGGTACCCGTTCTGCCAACACCTCCCCAACAATGGATGTAGACGCCATGACCTTCGCAAAGTGATGTATCAATAGCATCCAGAATTTCAATCATTTTGTTTGCATCTGCAGGGATAGATAAATCTGGAATCGGAAATGCTAATCTTTTTGCCGCACCACCTGAGACATCATTAAGAATGTCTTCATAGCTTAATAAGTTATCATTCTTGGTCGTTAGATCAATGAACCTTGTGATTCCGGCACGAAACATGGCTTCGATTCGTGACCTTGAAGTTATGTGTTCTTTGGTTCTAGGATATTCCCCTGCAAGTAGTTTTTTAGGGATGATCCAGTAGCAGTTTTCGTGAGGCTTATGAATAGCTTCCAACCTAAATCCTTTATTAAATATAAGCAGTTATTTGTCCCAATTTGTATATTTAGACCATGGAACTCATCAAACAAAGATCAATAATCACACGTTAACTAACTGAATCCGTGAAACTGGCTCATAATCTTTACCGTAGATGTAAAGTTTGAGCAATACGGCGGGATGGTAGGCGGGGCGTCCGGTTTTCATCGGCAAAGCCCCGGCGAATCCTAACGTGAGCAGATTGAGTTGTTCAACAAAAACGTCAACGACTCGAACAGGATTGTCCTCGGCTACATAATCTTCCAACTGCTCAGGAAATAGGGTTGCCTGGGTTCGATCTGTACTCTGAATGAAGCGTTTCATCTACACTCCCGGTTGATTGGCCGTGAGATTATTTTACCAAATCTAGCGTTTTTACACAGCCTGGGTCGATAGCGACAAGTCGCCACTTCCAAAAGCCGTCATTCACTACTGACGTAATCGCATCGGAACTGGTGGCGACTTTGGGGGTATACGCATCCATGGTGCAAATTAGACTGCTTTAGTAGCACCCATGCGTTTGGTTTTAGGTGTTCAACTTCTAGCAGAATCAGCGTTCAATTCAATCAGGATACCTTTGCGTCAATGAGCCATCCAAGTCCAAGGATTGATAACTTTTAAACCAACAGCCTCAAATGGCGACGTATCACGAGTTGCTACCGCGAAACCATGTGCCATAGCAATTGCAGCAATAAATCCATCTGCAGTAGCAATGGCCTGTCCAGCACTACGGGCACTGGCACGCAATGCTGCATAAGCTTGCGATGCCTGCTCATCGAAAAGCAGGATACGTCCAGCGAATAATGGTAAAACTTGCTGCTCTAGGCTAGCAGAGAGAGTATCCCTGCGTTTACCCTCTGGCAGCACCGCGATACCAAAACGCAGTTCTGCAAGGCTGATTGTCGAGAGGTACAGTGTTTCGATGACTTGTTCATCAATCCAAGAAAGAACGCTTTTATCGCAGGACGCTTTTAAAGGCTCAGAAACAACATTGGTATCAAGCAAAATCATTCAAAACCCAAAGGTTCAGTAGGCGATTTATCACGCTCTATCTCAAGATCGACTCCGCCCACTTCAAGACCAATTTTGGCCAGCAAAGAACCAAGCTTAATTCGATTATCGGGCCTGACAGTATTATCTAAAATTGCCCTGATTTCAGCTTCTGTGCTATGACCATGCATAGCAGCACGCACACGCAAGGCGCGATGTGTTTCATCAGATAAGTTGCGGACAGTGACAGATGCCATTGCTTTCACCTCTTAATTTAAATATCAATGATAGCATTATAGTCTTTACGATGTCATTTGGTGTGGTGTCTTACAACACTTGTTTTCCGGTTAGTTATATAGGGTGCCACTACTGCCGCCCAAAACACCCTTAAAAATGTGCGAAAAACCCTGTCGCTATGGTATATGGGTTCATTTGCCGCCGCATCGTCCTCATTCACTTTAAATTTGAGCAGCCACCACTTAGATGGACATCAACTGCCGTCAAAAAATTAGCGACTCGAATTAACTAGGGTTGACTTTACTATACAAGTCAATCTGGAGTGTATTCAAACAATTCCCCAACGGTACAATCAAAATATCTGCACAACTTTTCCATCGCATCAAGTTCAATTCTCACTGCTTCTTCTTTGTAAAGCAGTGTTACGGTGTTTCGATGCAGCCCAGTCTCTCTGGCAACGTCTGCGACTTTTACTTTTTTTCTACCCATCAACTCGGATAGATTGCACTTGATCATGCTTTAAGCTCCAAGATAATATTTTTTCATTCAGAACGACAAAATATCTTGCAAAATGATTTTTTCACCTCTAAAATGCCATTTAGGATGACAAGCAGACGTCCTAAATTACTTTTTAACTCTCAGAATAACAGAGGTGCAAACTTATGTCTCTTACATATCTAACAACAGAAGAGCTATCAGAAAAGATCAAGTATGACGCTCGAACCATCAGAAACACCTTAAAGGATAGTGTTCTACTCGAAGGTCGGCATTACATACGGCCTTTCGGTGGTCGCAAGATCTTGTTCATTTGGGAACACATCGAATCTGATATGACTAAAGTTCAGTCCGACTTCGCCATTCCTCTGAGCAAAGGAGGCGTTTGCTATGGGTAGTATTCGTATCAGAAACGAAACCGGCAAATTATTCTTTGATTTCAAGTATCAAAACGTTCGCTGCCGTGAGCAAACCACACTGGAAGATACCAAGGCTAATCGTGCAAAGCTCCAGAAAGTGATGGATAAAATTGATGCCGAAATCATGCTCGGGCAATTTGCATATCGGGATTATTTTCCCAACAGCAGCTTCGCCAGCAAGTTCGATGAATTGGATGCTAGGCGGCGATCGTATGCCAAGGACGCAACGCCGCTCTTCAAACACTTCGCTTGGGAATGGTACGAAGAAATGGAAGTCGGTTGGCGTAATTCGCACAAGACCACCGTCAAACGGTTACTGGGTGATCGGATCATGGATTACTTTGGGGAAATGGAAGTCAGCCGCATCACCAAAGCCGATGTTTTGAAATTTCGCGCCAGTCTCGCCAAAGTCGTGCGCAAAGATGGAGAAACAATCTCGGCAGAGTACATCAATAAGTATATGAAGATTCTGCGTATGCCTTTAGATGAAGCAGCTGACCGGTTTAATTTTACGTCACCTTTCCGCGGGATTAAACCGTTAAAAAAACCCAAGCCGCTTATCGATCCCTTTTCACTGGATGAAGTGAACAAGATTCTAAGTACTGTCCGTGCGGATTTTAAACCGTACTACACCATCCGCTTTTTCGCGGGCATGCGGACGGCCGAGATTGATGGCCTGAAATGGAAATATGTGGACTTCGAACGCCGGCAAATTTTGATTCGGGAAACCATCGTCAAAGGGATCGTCGAATTGGCCAAAACCGAGGAATCCCAGCGGGAGATCGAGATGTCGCAACCGGTTTACGAGGCCTTTAAGCAGCAATGGGCATTCACTGGCGGCCAGTTCGAGTATGTGTTTGTCAATGGCAATGGTCAGCCGTTGGAATATAACAATGTCTCTCGGCGCGTCTGGCATCCGTTATTGCGCTTTCTGGATTTACCGCGTCGAAAGGCCTATCAAACCCGGCATACCGCCGCGACGTTGTGGCTGGCCTCGGGTGAAAATCCGGAGTGGATTGCCAAGCAGATGGGACATACCACGACCGAAATGCTGTTTCGGGTGTATTCGCGCTATGTGCCGAATTTGACCCGCAAGGACGGTTCGGCTTTTGAACGGTTATTGGCGGCCAACCTGGGCGGTGTCAAGGAGGTCGGCGATGAAGAATAATCGGTTGTTGAATTATCAAACCGGTCAATCAACCGGCAACGGGTTGACGGCACAGCCACTGGGGCATGCGCCAACCTGGCGCGCGGGCATCGTTAGTGTGGCTGCTACTGGATTAATCGAGCCTTTCCCCGGCACTGACTTGAGCAATCCCGGCACGCTGCACCGTTTGGTTGACTGCCTGCTCTACGCCTTGGCGATCGATGAGTCGACGCTGTTAACCAAGCAGCTGGGTATGTCGGAAGGTTTAACCAATGAAGAGGCTTTGGTTGTTTGGATCCATCAGGAAACCCGAGCCATTCGATTTTTGGATGGCAGCGCTTTGTTCCATTATCTGTTCAGGCAGCTGGAGAACTTGATAGCCGCTCCGGGGAGGTCGCTATGAGTCGATCCAATACGTCTATATCTTTGAAGAGCAAGGCCAAGATGACGAAGGAATCGTTTGATGCTTCGGTAGTAGCCCCGGCCAATGAAGTCATCGGCCGGGTGGATACCGTTCTCACCCGGCATACCGCTAACGGTGAGGTGCATTTTCTCTTAGTGTCCCAGGTCGATGGCACTCTCTGGTACGGTCAATGGTCGGCCAGTGCCCCCAAATCCTTACCGGAAGTTGGGATGCTGGTACGGGTTGAATACCTTCGCCCTGAAACGGCATCTACGGCATTAGAAAACGCTGCGGTTTTGACCCATGCCAAGTTCAACAGGCCCTGTTATGAAATCGCGCATTGGGTGCTGATTCCCTCGATAATCCCATTGAATGGGGTGGTGCAATGGTACGGCGTTGCCGCTCTTCCTTCGGCAATGGATCGGTTGCTTGCACTGATCGATCGTATCGAGACACCGGTGTTACAGAGCTGGCTGATACGGGTGTTACGGCATCGGGCGCTTGGGCAGCCGTTCTTTCGGTTAGCGGCCAGCCGACATCATCACCACAGTTATCCTGGCGGGTTATTGCTGCACAGCGTTGAGTGCGCGGAATGGGTGGAACAGATTGCCAAAGTCAGCCTGAGTCCCAAGGAAGCGTCTCTGGCGGTTACCGCCGCCTTGCTGCACGACCTAGGCAAAATCGAAACACTCAACAACACGGTTCTTGGGCGTTTGGTGGAACATGAGGTGTTATCTTTAACCTTAATGGAACCCTTGCTTTGCGAATTGGAGCAATCCTGGTCACACGGTGCTCACGCCTTACGGCAACTATTGAGTTGGACGAACAGTACCAAAAAGTTCCCTAAGTTTCCTGGGTTGTTGCTGATCAAAATGGCTGACCAATACAGTACGGCATTATCGGCACGAAAGATGGCGTTTTCGCAGTTGCCGGACCATGTTTACTGGGCAAGCTTAAAAACGCCGCATGGTAAGCAGCTGTTTAATCGCTTCGACTAATGCTAGTGAAGGCCGAGTTGTTTTGAAGAACTCGGCCTTATTTGATATTGACTACTGCAGTGGCTATGCAAATCGCCACACGGAATGAAGGCAATTGAATACCCGCAGATCTTGATGTTCAGAAAACAGCTAACTTGCCAATAACGTCCAATCCAGATTGCTACCCCCCCCTTAAGGCAGGTATTACTGCGGTGTATTAAATGGGCTCTTCAATATCTTGTATTTCCGATTATCAATATTCGTCCAATCCATTTTAGAATCAGTTAACTGGCTAACACCGGTTTGCAAATTGTTAAAATCCAATGCTCCGTTTCAATCGACTATTGGCAGTTGGACTTCATTACACTTTGCAGCTTAAGGTAAGTTGACGTTTCCTTTTAAGCTACGCTAGGCTCTGATTAGGCCGGTGTCTAATAATCAAGGAGGACAAAGTGCAATACATCGACAAAATATTCAAATTGCATAATCTGCTTAAGGATCGGCGAACACCGATCAGCGGTGCAGATATCGATGCCAAGCTGAACTGCACCAAAGCCACCCGCCAGCGCATCATCAAAGATTTGCGCGCATTAGGCGCACCACTAAACAATGTCCGAAACGAAGGCTATTTTTATGATCGCGATGACCCGCGTGGCCCTTTCGAACTACCAGGACTTTGGCTTAGCGCGGAAGAGTTGCAAGCACTCATTGCCTGCCAACACTTACTCGGCAACCTTACGCCTGGACTTTTGAAATCGGAAATCGGCCAACTGCGCGAACACCTGCAAAAACTGCTCGATCGTGTTCACGGCGTAAACTTGCCACAACTAGTACATATCAAAATCCTCAGTCACGCTTGCCGCCAGCGCAATGACACCCTGTTTCTTTCCATCGCCGAAGCTCTGTTCAATCAGCAACAACTCACCATCAGTTACCACGCCCGCAGCGACGACCAAACCAGTCAGCGCGACGTCTCTCCGCAAAATCTGGTCCTGTACCGCGATAACTGGTATCTCGACGCCTATTGCCATGCCCGCAAGCAACCGCGTACCTTCGCCCTGGACCGCATCAACCATGCAACCACCAATGGCCAACCCGCCATAGTGATAGACCCCACAACCCTGCATCAACACTACGGCACGTCCTACGGCATCTTTGCCGGTCAAGCCAAGCACACCGCTATCCTCAATTTCAGTAACCACGCCGCCCGCTGGGTGGCTGACGAACACTGGCACAGCCAGCAACAAAGCCAATGGCTGGATGATGGTCGCTACCAGCTGACCATCCCCTTCAACCGTCACGAAGAACTGTTGATGGATATTTTGAAATGGGGGGCCGAAGTTGAGATCGTCGAACCAGAATTTTTACGAACCCTGGTACGCCAAATAGCCGAAAAACTGCTGGCCAAGTATCTCTAAAGTGGCAGAAGCGTATTCCCTCTTAGTACACAAGCCTTTAAACCTTGAGTACAAAGCAAAAAGCCTTGCACTTAAGCCCATGAACCTTTCACGCATGCAAAAACACCCTGACCGCAGATAGCGAAATAAAAAAAGATAAAAAATTTGAGGTACGAGTTTTGAGACCAAGGCATGTTAAAAATCAAACAAACTATTGAAACGGATGTGACATGAGCAACTATTCAGACTTTTTCAAACAGGCCACTGAAAAACCGGATGCGTTTCCTTATCAAACCGTCCTCGCCACCGAGTCCTGGCCGGATTTTCTGGAAATCCCGACCGGTTTGGGTAAAACCGCTGCGATTGTGTTGGCTTGGCTTTACAGGCGTCAAATTATCCGAGATACCGATACTCCGCGCCGACTGGTTTATTGCTTGCCAATGCGGGTTTTAGTCGAGCAAACGGAAGCCAATATCAGGGAATGGTTAAAACGTCTCAATTTAACCGACCAAGTTGACGTGCACATTTTGATGGGTGGTGAGGACGTTAAATCCTGGGTGCTAAAACCGGAAAAAGATACCCTGTTGATCGGCACTCAGGACATGCTGCTATCGCAAGCCTTGATGCGAGGATATGGGGTCAGTCGTTATCAATGGCCGGTACATTTTGCACTGTTACACAACGATGCGCTGTGGGTGTTTGATGAAGTGCAATTAATGGGGGCCGGGTTATCGACCAGCGCGCAACTGGAAGCCTTTCGCCGAGTGCTATTGACCAGTGCTAGCTGCAAAAGTCTCTGGGTGTCGGCCACCTTAAATCGGGATTGGCTCAATACGGTGGATTTTGCCGAATACTTGCCCAATACCCATAGCCTCACGTTAAGCGACTCAGAACAGCGTTTGCCAGCAGTGCAAGATCGCATCCATTCGGTCAAGCGCCTTGCTTGCGCTGAGATTGCGCTGAACAGCGACACCAAGAAAAACTACCCGGCGTTATTGGCAAAACATATTGCCGAAGCCCATCAGGCAGGTAGCAATAGTCTGGTGATTGTCAATCGTGTCGAACGGGCGCAACAGTTGTACGCGCAGCTTAAAAAGCAAAAGTTCTCTGCGGACTTATTGTTGGTTCATGCGCGTTTTCGGCTACAAGAGCGGCAACAACTCAATCAACAGCTACAGACCGATGCGCCTGAAGCAGGCCGCATCATCATCGCTACCCAAGCGATTGAAGCCGGTGTCGATATTTCCTGCAAAACCCTTTTTACCGAAATCGCCCCGTGGTCTTCGCTGGTGCAACGCTTTGGACGTTGTAACCGTTACGGTGAATACAATGCATTTGGTGGTGCGGATATTTTCTGGATTGATATTGCAGACGAAAAAGAGCTTGCACCTTACACCTCTGAAGACTTTGCAGTAAGCCGAAGCCACTTGCAAAACTTATCCAGCGCCTCACCAGCAGCCTTGCCAAAAGTAACCAGCGAACAAGCCATTCATCCGGTATTACGCAGAAATGATTTTCTCGATCTGTTCAATACCGACGCGGATTTGAGTGGTTTCGATACCGATATTTCCCAATACATCCGTGACCAGGGTTCACCGCAATTACGAGTTTTTTGGCGCGAGGTAGAAAAGCCTCAAGCTGATGAAGCCCAAGCGCATCACAGCGAACTGTGTCCGGTATCAATGGCGCAGATCAAAGACTATTTCAGCAAAGACAAACATCGCACGGCATTTGTTTGGGACGGGTTGGCAAGAAACTGGAAAAAAGCCGAATCGGTATTTCCGGGCATGACCTTATTGTTACCGGCACAACAAGGCGGTTACGAAGAAAAAACCGGTTTTGATGCCGAACAAAAACAAGCCGTTCCAGTCGTAACCCTAGAAAATCAAGCCAGTGATGACAGCTTTACCGGCGACTACGACAGCCACAAAGCCAATGCGATTACCTTGCCCGCGCACTTGCGGCATGTGCATGACTTTGCTAATCAGTTGCTAAACGATTTGACGATGGATGGGGAAGCCCGCACCGCTATTGCGACTGCCGCCGCATGGCATGATGTCGGCAAAGCGCATGAAGTGTTTCAACAAACCATGCTGCACGATCAGCAACTCAATAACCAGCAGCTTTGGGCCAAATCCGCATCAAAAGCCAAACATACTCGCAGTTACTTCCGCCATGAACTGGCCTCGATGCTGGCGTGGCTGTTGAACAATGCACAACATTCGCAACGCGACTTAATCGCCTATTTGGTTGTGGCGCACCACGGCAAAGTGCGCTTAAGCCTAAGAGCCATGCCGGACGAAAAACCGCCCAAAGACCAGCCGAATAGCTTATATGCAAGAGGCGTTTATCAAGGCGACAAACTGCCGGAAGTTGCAATACTCGACCACACCATGCCATCCACTGAATTACACCTGGAGCTGATGCAACTGGGCGAAACCGAAGCGATGGGGCCATCTTGGACAACGCGGGTGCAAAACCTGCTGCGCGAACACGGCCCGTTTGTGCTGGCGTGGTACGAAACCCTGGTCCGCATTGCCGACTGGCGGGCCTCGGATGCCGAGCAACAAGACAGCAAGGAGAATCAGCAATGAGCTACGAAATCGAATTAAAAGGCTGCGCACCCGCGCCGCTGGCGCATTATCTGAAAGCGCTGGGGATTCTTCGTTTGGTGGCCGAACAAAAAGACCCCAATGCCAAAGGCTACTGGCGTGATGAGGCCTTTGTTTTGCACAGCAATCTAGACGAAGCCGGTTTGTTGCAGTTTTTTCTTGAGGAATATCGGGCTACGCCGATTACTGCGCCGTGGAATGCTGGAAGTGGATTTTATTTTGAAGAAGGTAAAACCGGAGCTATCGATTCTGACACAGGAAAAATACTTACAACGGGTAAAAAGATAAAAACTGGTGTGCGAGATAAAGAAACTGAGGCAACACGGACTTTAAATAAGCTATTGCAAAGTCAATGTGAGCGTTTTGAATTTTATAGAGAGTTGCTAGCAAAAACGCGCCAAATATTAAACGAAAAAGGATTTGACGAAGCGCCCAAGGAAAATCAAAAGGTTTTGTTATTACAAGTTATTAGAAATACTTATCCAGATAAATTTCTAAAGTGGTTCGATGCTGTTTTGCTAATTGGATCAGACAAAGTTTCTTACCCTCCGTTACTTGGTACAGGAGGTAATGATGGTCGCTTGGATTTTACTAACAACTATATGCAGAGGTTGTTACGGCTATTCGACTCTATAACTGGGAAACCGAACTCTTGCGTAATAGATTGGCTGAAACAGTCAATTTTTCTTCAGTCCACACCGCATATGCTAAAAGATGCTGCTATAGGACAGTTTTTACCTGGAAATGCAGGTAGTCCAAATGGAACATCTGGGTTTGAATCTAAATCGCTAATTAATCCTTGGGATTTTGTTTTGATGTTAGAGGGGGGATTGTTTTTTGCCACTAATACTGTAAGACGATTAAATTCTGATACTGCCGGTGCGCTTAGTTTTCCTTTTACAGTCAGAATGATGGGTGTTGGAAGCGGTGCTGGTAGCCCTAAAGATGAGGCCAACTCACGTAATGAAATATGGCTGCCAATTTGGAATCAGGCTACATCTTTCGCTGAGATTTCCTGTTTATTTCAAGAAGGTCGAGTTACCGTTGATCGCCGTTTCGCCAAGGATGGTTTGGATTTTGCCAGAGCGATTTCTGCTTTTGGTGTTGATAAAGGTATTGCCGAATTTCAACGATATGGTTTTGTTAAACGGAATGGAGATGCCTATTTAGCCACGCCCGTTAATCGAATTGCCACTCGAACCAACCCGGCTGCCGAACTCATCAACGAACTGGAGCGCAATCGTTTTTTAGACAATCTGCGCCGTTTTGCCCGTAGCGATAAAGCAAGCGGGCGACTGGTTTCATTCGCGCATCAGTTAGAAAATCGCTTGTTCGATCTGACACGCAGTACCGACTCGAAAAACTGTCAGGATATTCTGGTTTTGCTCGGCAAGATTCAACGTTCACTAAGCCAAAGCCACAAAGCTCAGGAAGACATACGCCAACCCATACCATTACTGACTCATCATTGGCTGTTAGCCAGCAACGATGCTAGCAATGAGTTTCGTTTGGCAGCTGCTTTGGCTAGTCTTAAAACCGGTTATTCAGATGCGACTGAACCGGAAGCGCCCCCAGAAACTGCTAGAGCTAAAACGGCTGAGAAACTCCTACCTATGCGTTTCCACTTTGCCGGCCTGAAAACCGATAAAAAGTGGGATGCCTGGGACAACGAATCACGCTTGGCAGTTTGGGGCGAAGGTTCGCTGACACGCAATCTTTGCGAAACCGCACGTTGTCGCTTGTTGGCCGCGCAACGCCTGCAAAATCAAGACAAGCCGTTTGCCTTTGGAGTAGGTGCGAGCCTTGGCGACATTTCCGCTTTTCTGGAGAAGTCGGTGGATGACCAGCGCATCAGCGACTTGGCTCAAGGTTTGGCCCTGATTAAAGACTTCCATTCTGCGAGCATCCACTTTCCGAAACAAAGCGCAACGGCACTGCCCGCTGCTTACGCCTTGCTCAAGCCATTTTTCGTCACCGATCAGGTGCTGGTCAAAATCGGCTTTATTCCCGAAGGAATCAAGTTGTCGTTACGTGGCGAGGTGCTGGCATGGTTCGCGGCGGATCAACCGCAAAAAGCCGTCGATTTTGCCTGGGCCAAGTTACGTCAATCGGGTGTCGAATTGCCGCATTTTCCGCAGCAAGCGCCGCGTGTAATGGGAATTGACGGGGCGCATTTATTAGCGGCTCTGATGTTTCCCGTTGCGTTTGGTCAACTCAAAGGGTTGTTGGCGCTCAAGCCTCGCGAACCCGCGGATGAAAGCCTCGACCTGATGTCGCTATGACTTTTGCTGTAACCAATCCGCTCGTTTCCCCCTCCCTCAGGGAGAGGGCAGGGTGAGGGGGAAATCAATCAAGGCCCACGGCTATTGAATTCTCCTCACCCCAACCCTCTCCAGCAGGAGAGGGAGAATAAACTGCCGTATTTGTTTTTAAATTCTTTCAAGGAGATTTGATATGACAATTGATTTTTCTGCATTACAGACTGCACCCAGACTATTGATTGAAGTCCAATTAAAGCCCTTGCAGGGGACACGGTTTCAACCTACCGGTTTTCCCGATTTGGGTGCAGCGGTTTACGACGGCCCCAATGGTAACCGCATGTTATTGGTCGAATCCGCACAAAGTATGGCGAACCGCATGGAAACGGTGTGCTGGGACGGGCCTAATGACGATTGGGTGGAGGCATTGAAAGGTTTGCCATTGGTAAAAATTATTGATAAACAAGGTAATCCTTTAACCAATACCGTATTGGAAGCGCATCGTCTGAATTCCCCCTATTTGCTTGAGAATAAAGACGATAAATCTGTTTTTGATATGCTGAAGAAAGAACTGGCCGACATGGACGAAGGCGCAGTCGATATTCGCAAACTGGCTTCTGTGGTATTGAAATACGACACTAACGCATTGTTGCACGGCCTGTTTTTGGCAAAAGGTGAATTAGCGGGTGGACGCTTGCGCTTGCCTCGCGTGGTGTCTTCGTTTATTGAGGCGGAAGATGTCAAAGTCGCGCAAAGCGGCGGCGTAAAAAATGACCATGTAAACCCGTCAGGGGAGACAGCCAAAGGCTTTGGCAATGTGCCGTATTCGCGTAGTGACTACACAGCCCCCAAAATCACCGCTTTCTTCAATGTCGATTTGGCGCAAATTCGTGGCTTTGGTTTGGGTAACGCTGTCGAACAATTACTGATTGTTTTTGCACTGTACAAAATTCGTGCGGTTTTAGAGTTTGGTTTACGCTTGCGCACGGCTTGCGATTTGGAAGTTCAGCAATTGAATGTTACGCGTCCCGCTGGCTGGCGTTTGCCGGAACGCTCAGAGTTAGAAGCCGCATTACCAGGCTTGATTGCCGCTGTTGAGGCTGAAGGTCGTTTTGCTGAGCCGAGTGTCACCAAAGTCACTTGGGAAAAAGGTAAGCCCAAAAAAACCAAAGGCGAAACGGACAGTACGGACAGCGGGGAATAAGCCATGCTGACCTTATCGCTCAGCTTTCCCGGCGGGCGTTACCACGCCACGCCCTGGGGTCGGCACGTCAACGAGGCGGATGTGGCTTGGCCGCCCGATCCCTGGCGTTTTAGCCGTGCATTGATCGCCACTTGGCATCGTAAACTCGACCATCAGCTTTACCCGCAAACCGTGCTGCAAAGCCTGCTGGAAACCCTAGCGGCAGAGTTGCCGCAGTATCAGCTACCGCTAGCCGTGCACAGCCATACCCGGCATTACATGCCGAATCGTCAGAAATCGACGCTGATTTTCGATGCCTTTGCCCGTATCGATAAATCTGCGGCATTGATTCTGCATTGGCCGCAATGCAGCTTAGACGACGCGCAAATTGAGTTGCTGGATGAACTGCTGCATTGCATTGGCTACCTGGGGCGCGCCGAATCCTGGGTAGAAGCCAAACGCTTGGCCGACTGGCAGGGCGAACTGAATTGTTTTCCCGGTAAAACCCAGATCGACCTTGAAACCGGCGAAGTGCAAACCGAGCCTGTGCAGTTATATGCACCGCTTGCGCCGGAGGCTTATGTGCATTTTCGTAATGGCTATTTGTCGGGTTTTCAAAAAGGAGCCTTAAGTAAAGAAGACAAAAAATCGTTAAAAACGATTGAGCCAACGCTGCGGGAAAACTGGTTAACCGCTCTCAGTTTAGACACCGCTGATCTGCAAAACGCCGGCTGGAGTGCGCCCCCTGCTGCGCAAAAAGTCCTTTACCAGCGTCCGATTCAGGCATTGAAAAGCAGTGTTGCCAGTCGTGTCCAGCCTAAGCAAAAAACCTTTGCCGATACCGATACCGTGCGCTATGCCGTTTACGGCAAGCCGTTGATGCGACATGTTGACACGATTCGCTTTGCTGAACATGTACGCCGAGCGATTTTGGGCAAAGCCAAATGGTTATTAGGCGGGGATGCGATTCCCGCGTTACTATCCGGGCATGGTTTGGATGCCGACAACCGTCATTGTCATGCCTTTTATTTGCCGCAATCCAATGCGCAAGGCTTGCTCGACCATGTGTTGATACACATTCCCGGCGGGATTGATGACGAGATGCGGCAGGTATTGGGGGCGTTAAAAACAGTAAAAGGCTTTGATGGTCAGGAATGGCGTGTAATGCTGGAACATATTGGCTGTCGTGAGGATTTTAAAAGTGCCACGCCAGTTGTGCAAAGAGCCTGCTTCTGGGAATCAGTCACACCCTATCTTCACCCGTGGCATTGGAAAAAAAGCTTTGATGTGCCCATGCAAATTCGTCGTGAATGCCGAGAGCGCAATATACCGGAACCGATTGATATACAAACGTTGTCGATCATCACGCCTTACGAACGCGAACTGCGCCCAGTTGATTTCCATCGTTTCAGAACCAAAAAAACGTTGATTCAGCCAGATACTAAAGGCTCTTTTTGGCAGCTCAGCTTTTCTGAACCGGTTGCCGGGCCAATAGCACTGGGATTTGCCTGTCATTTTGGCATGGGGCAGTTTGTGCCGGTAGACGACGAACTCTGAGGGCACGTTATAACCCCATGTCCGAACAGCCCCCCGTCCAGCTCGAATTACCGCTCCCATTCCCGGAACTCTCCGGCGATGTGCCGTTGCTACCGGCGCGGATGATTAACGAATTCCAATACTGCCCGCGACTCGCGTATCTGGAATGGGTGCAGGGTGAGTGGGCAGCTTCGGCGGATACCGTGGAAGGCGATCATGCGCATCGGCGTGTCGATCAGCCCAGCAAACGTTTTCCGGTAGCGGATGACCTGGACGACGACGACAAACTGCATGGCCGTTCGATTCAATTGTCCTCCAATCGCTTGGGCCTTATTGCCAAGCTGGACTTGCTGGAGGCGGAAGACGGCATCGTCACGCCGGTCGATTACAAACGCGGCAAACGCCCGCATGTAGCGCGCGGTGCCTATGACCCAGAGCGGGTGCAACTGTGTGTGCAAGGTTTGATTTTGCGTGAACACGGTTATCGCTGCGATGAAGGCCTGTTGTACTTTGTGCAAAGCCGCGAGCGGGTGCGAGTGGCGTTCGATGAAGAATTGGAACAACTCACCGCCAACGCCATTCAGGGCTTGCGGCTGATTGCCGATAGCGGCCACATTCCCGCGCCGTTGCAGGACAGCCCTAAATGTCCGGCTTGCTCCTTGGTGGGTATTTGCCTGCCAGACGAAGTCAATTACCTGCATCACGGCAGCCTGGAACCGCGTCCTCTGGCGGTGCTGCGCGATGAGGCATTGCCAGTGTATGTGCAAGCGTATAAAGCCAAAATCGGCAAAAAAGGCGAAGAGCTGGAAATCAGCATCGACGATGAAAAAGTGCAAACCGCGCGCCTCATCGATACCTCGCAAGTGGTCATCATGGGCAATGTTTACATGACTACGCCATGTTTGCAGGATTTGATGAAACGGCAGATTCCGGTCAGCTGGCACAGCTTTGGCGGCTGGTTTGTCGGCCACACTATCGGCACCGGTCATAAAAATGTCGAGCTGCGTACCGCGCAATACAAAGCCAGTTTCGATGATAAAGCCTGTTTGCACATTGCCCGCGATCTGGTGCGCAGCAAAATCCACAACAGCAGGGTGCAGTTGCGTCGCAATTGGCGTGGCGAAACAGCACCAGACGGCTTACTGGATCAACTCAAAGCCTTGGCCGACAAATCACAACGCGCCAAGGATTTGCCGCAATTATTGGGCATCGAAGGCGCGGCAGCAGCAGTGTATTTTGGCGCCTTCGACCAACTGATTAAAAAGCCCGACGATCCCCGGCAAATGAGCTTCGATTTTAATAACCGCAATCGGCGCCCGCCCACCGATCCGGTCAATGCTTTGCTGTCGTTTGCCTATGCCATGTTGGTGCGTACCTGGACCATGTCGCTCAGCGCCGTTGGCCTGGATCCGTATCGCGGCTTTTATCATCAACCGCGCTACGGTCGCCCCGCATTGGCACTGGATTTGATGGAACCGTTCCGGCCAATTATTGCTGACTCCACCGTGCTGCAAGTCATCAACAATGGCGAAGTGCGGCCCACCGACTTTACCTGCGTGGCCGGAAGCGTGGCGCTGGATGAAGGCGGGCGCAAACGCTTTATCGCTGCCTTTGAACGGCGCATGAGTCAGGAAATTACCCACCCGCTGTTTGGCTATCGGGTAGATTACCGGCGCTTGTTTGAAATCCAGGCCCGCTTGTTTGGACGCTATTTGCTCGGCGAATTGCCGGAGTACCCCAACTTCACCACCCGCTAATGGCCGCCCAGCAACATCTGTATATTGTCACCTACGACATTTGTGACACCAAGCGCTGGCGCAAAGTGTTTCGTGAGGCGTAACGCGATAAATGAAGGCAAATTGCGCGATAAATAGATTTTCGTATTTTTCGTTTTAGGGAAGTAGACGAAGTAAAAACGGAACCGAAATTTTAGAATTCTTAGGTTGCCTGCAATGCAAATTTCCCTCTCATAGATTGGGGGAAAATAATTGATTTTTCAGCCAGATCAAATTCTATTGGGTATCCAATAGAATGGGCGTGCGAACTGAGTTGGCGATCCACTCACAGACCCGAAGGCAACCTGACGCGCCGTATTGTGTGCTCACACATATCAAAGTATAAAACAAAAGGGTGCCAGTCGTTGAGGTCTGAACATGATAAGACCTCATCAGCCACCGTCAAAGGCTGAGCCACAAAACACGACCGGCATAACTCGTTAAATCGTTATCCAAACAATAGCGCCGCGTGCT
>FSSH01002072.1_pt1 | contig 16565 bp, 15 predicted proteins | sample 1166101 | NCBI WGS metagenome assembly FSSH01 (sample SAMEA32972668, study PRJEB13176) | freshwater metagenome | biome: Drinking water system; feature: Biomass in drinking water that filtered by 0.45 um membrane; material: drinking water | place: USA | collected 2012-12-20 | depth 0 m | reverse complement strand
CAATTGTTCGGGGTTCGCATGTCACACGCAATTTACGTTCGCGACATCAAACTGAAATGTGGATCGACACCGCGTTTGCTGGCTCACGCTATTGCCGGGCGTCAGGTCGCTCAGCGAATAATCCACGGCATCGTGCGCTCGTATCCGACATGCGGGATAGACCCGATCTCTGAGGTGCATTGGTTTCAGGATGCTGATGGTTTGCATGAACTTTGGGCGGTGCCTCTTTAGGTTGCGGCTCGCCCCTTAACCGGTTTCGCCAGTAGAATCGCCGTCCTTATCGCGCTACGCTTCGATGATGCTTTCGCAACCGGGTTTGCCATCATGCCGAGAGCGAACGGGCTGTCGGAAACGGCGCCATGCAGGTCGAGCGAGTAGCCGTCGCCCATGAGGAACGTGGTCAGCGACGGATCCGCCAAGAAGGCGTCGACAGCAGCCGCGACGTCGGTCTCGAGGATCGCCTTCGCCTTGAACAGGTCGCCTATGGTCGGGGTCTCAGCCATAGCGCCCAGATAGAGCAGCGCGACCATAACGTCTAAGGTCCGGCCCGAGCCAGAGTTCTGGGCGGCCGGCCGAGTTGGTGACCTACGTCGGCTGCAGTACGCTCTCAGAATTCGGCAGCGCCATCGGTGCTACAGCCGGCTCGGTCGTGATCGCATGGGCGAGCAGATCCCGGCGGCGGCCGAGGTCCGTGACCTCGTTCTGGGCGACGCTCATCTGGCTGTCCTTGATCGCCCGGGTGATGACGCCGATCTGCACCTTCGACAGGCGCGTCGGCTCCGCGGCGATATGCTGTTTCTTCAACGTCGCGGTCTCAGCTCCCAGATGGATCGCTGAGGTGGCCTAATGAGTGGGCTTTGCCGCTTGGTTTCCGGCGGCGTCAGCTGTATCGCCCACCAAGCTCGCTATCAGACGCCAGAGCTCCTGGTGTTCAGGACCATGGCGGCCGAGGCCGAGGAAGATCGGGATCGCAAGGTCGACAACGTGGCCGCCCGATGCCGCGTTGGCTCGGTGACGAACGAAGACAGACCCGCTGGCAGAGCCGCGCACGAGGTGCCAGGTGTCGCCGTTGGCGCTGACGTACAGTTCCCGCTCGTTCAGCATGGGCCTGCGACTCCGAACTGAGGCTGATCAAGCCGCCAAGGCAATAAGCCGGCCGCCATCATGCCACAGCGACCGATCGCATGGTCGTCCGCACGTCGAGACGCGTGTAGGCGCCTCGGATGGATCACACCGCCCTCGCCATCATGCTGTCCGCCCTCGCCTATTCGAGCCTCATCGTGCTCGCGATGAGCCGCTGAGGTAAATTTTCACCGTTTTACCCAATGCCACCCCGGTGCAACCCAGCCCTCTGATGGAGCAGCACCGAATTTGTCGGTGCTGCTAAACCATTGCGAATACAAGAAAAGTGGTGAGGGCGCTGCGGCGCGAGCCCAGGACCTGCAGATTAAAAATACATTTGCTCAAGAGACAGCTCAGCATACTCAACGACTGCTCTGTCCGAATTGGAGAGAACAAACGGGTGCCATCAGAACTGGGAACGATGAATTTGGACACAAATCAGAAATGGCCTTCGTGATGCTACGTTCGACTATCAGGTGAGGTCGAGGATGATTCCGTTCTGGATCGATACCCCGACCAGATTATGATTCTCCTGGCTTTCAGAAAAACCAATCAAGATCTCGCCGCGAGATCGCCCGTCGTTGAGAGCCTGCAGCCACTGCGAAAAGCCTACTTGATCCGGAGCGCGATCCAACACATTTCGATAGAGCGTCGTCACGAAAGTCTCGTTGGTTGAATTCGCGCCATACCGGCTGCTGAACTCGGCTGATCCAGCGAAGGCATCAGCCATACCACGCAACTGAAGGTCTTGGTCCGCGAGTTTAATGTTGTGTGTTAGTCCAGGACGATCTGGGGCACGATCAAATGCAGCCTGATACAGGCGATATACTTGTCCGGCGGTTCCGTCCTCGTCAAATCTCACTCTTATATCAGCAAGTTTAACTTCGAACGGGTTAATTACAACATCAACTTCTTTGGTCAGGTTATCTGTTAGTTTATACTCTTGACCGGAAGAGTGTTGTATAACAACCTCTGTTGAGTTCCTAAGATCGACAACTGTGCCGCCGCGTCCTTTGAACAGATATGTGTCGCTGCCGGAATTGCTAAATTCTGTTACGCTAGAGCCGTCTGCTCGGAATACGATTGTGTCGTTGCCTAACCCAGGCTGGATGCGACGATATGTAGTTTCTGAAAGATAAATTATATCAGAAGAATTCGACGACTTGTAATCTCCTGGGAGACTTGTTGATAGATCATAAACAGCACTGACGGTTTGATATCCGGTCACGAAACCGGTCGGTTTCATTTTACCGGCTGAAAATGCATGATCCTTCAGGCCCACGCCTTCGTCGTAGGAAACTCCAATAAGTTGCTGCGATAAGACTTCAACAGCATCGCCATAACGTTGCATGGCTCCGTCGAACTGCTGAACAGCAATGCCGCGGGCGTTAAAGGGAGCTATTGATACCCGCTCTACTGCGGAGAGTATTCCAACAATAGAAGACTGGATTTCGAGGTCGCGACTGGCAAAATTAACGTAGCTGGTACTTGAATAAACAAAGGTCGTAGGAAAGAGAAACGGCATAATTTGCGCGTACGTGCTAAAATAATCATTATGGAATGATTTGAATTTCGAAAGAGCATCTGCGTAGCTAAATGAAGTCGATAGCGTGCCGATGGAAAGATAGCTGTTGGCACCCAGTCCACCTAAAGTACCTAACTGCTCTGTTGTTGACCCGGGTGATGCTTTTGTAGCTTCAGGAAACGGCGTTAGATTGGGGGTGTACACAGGGTTACTAGGAGATGAAGCGTTGGCATCTACTGGAAGTGATGGTTGAATAGTAAGAGCCACGAATTTCCCCATCATAAAAAAAAATATTTTAATATTAATAGCCAAGTTTCCTTACAAATGCAATCTTCAATTTACTACCTAGACTCATTCGAGCGACGGCTTTGGATTCCTTGAGCATCGATGATTTTGGATTTCTCTCCGAGGCTAAAAAATAAAGACTATAGCTGTGTATGTTAAAGGATTAGGGCCATAGTGATAATTGGCCGCTATGGCTGTGAAATCTGTTACTAGATTGGCTGTCACACTATAAAATGGAGAGAAAGTAATGCTCCTGCGTCTTTGCCTTCATCGCTGCTTGAATGGCTGATCGCCGTCACCCCTCGGTGTCCTTCCGTATTGTGAGAAGCTCCGGGCCTTGGCTGAAGGATTGGATCAGGTGAAGGACGGAGTATGGCCGTTCCCCGCACTCGGGTATGGCTTTGCGCCAAGGCCTTGTGGGCGCTGGCGCGGGGGCTCGAACGCAAGAGGTGAGGATTTATCTCTGACCCCGCCCTGCCCTGTCTCACACCGAGGCCGAGGTCCCAGCAATCGTCGAGATGAGTGAGCAAATGGTGCGGCACTGCAGCGAAGACGCGGACTAGCGGCGAATCATCATCAACGGCGTGAAGAAGCTCGAAGTGCGCTGGAAGGAGACCAGCGCCAACCGGTTCGAGGCTGGATCAGCGGCCGCTCATTGAGTGGAGTTGAGACACAGGTTGCCGATCCTTGGACACAGCGTCCTGTTGGACGCTGGCCCTGTCGAGGCTAAATGACTACAAATATTGAAGTTATTGGTGAGCGCGCTGGGGCTCGAACCCAGGACCTACAGATTAAAAGTCCGTTGCTCTACCAGCTGAGCTACGCGCTCGCGCCCGTCTGCCGAGCCGGCCCGTGGGCGGCTGTGATGGCTCTGTCGGAAGCGACGCCCGCAATAGGGGCTGGGCGGTATGGGGTCAACCGGTCGCCGTGCCGCCGCCATCTTCCCGTGGGAGCGCGCTAGGGATGAACGTGCAGACTGAATTGCCGTCGCGGCCTCGCGCATGGTGGCGTTTCGCCGCCCATTGCCTCCTCGCAATCGTCGGTTTCGGCCTCGCGGCGATCGGAATCGTTGCAGCCACGGACCCTTACGGCCTGCGCGCGGCCCCCGGCAGGCCGCCCGGACCACTGATGGATTCCAACCAGCGCTTTCTCTACCCCCAGATCGTCCGCGGCGGCGCCTACGATTCCGCGGTGATCGGCACCTCGACGGCAAGGCTCCTCGATCCGGTCGATCTCGACCGCGCCTTGGGCGGCCGCTTCGCCAACCTCGCCATGAATGCCGCTACGCCGTTCGAGCAGCGGGCGATGGCGCGTCTCTTCCTGGCCCATGCGCGCCCCCGCACCCTTCTCCTCGCCCTCGACTCGACCTGGTGCGAGGCCGATGCCGACATGCGGCTTTTCACGCCCCGGCCCTTCCCGGTCTGGCTCTATGAGGAGGGAGCCTGGTTCGGTCCTCTCCGGCAGGTGAACTGGCAGAGCCTCGTCACGGGAGGCGGTGTTCTCCTGCACCGGCTCGGCCGTCTGCCCGAGCGCATCCGCGCCGACGGCTACGCCGTCTTCACCCCGCCGGAGTCGCATTACGATGCGACCCGCGCCGCGCAGCACATCCGAGGGGGCACGGCGATCGGCGAGGCCGACCCTCCGCCTTCGGACCGGAGCGTCTCGGGGCCGATGCCGGCCCTTGCCTGGCTCGACGAGCTCCTCGGCCAGGCTCCGGCCGAGACGACGAAGCTCGTCGCCTTCATGCCCGTCCATGTCAGGGTCCAGGGCGCTGCCGGCACGGCGCGGGGCGAGCGGGAGGCGCAGTGCAAGGCTCGCGTGGCCGAGATCGGCCGTGCCCGCGGCGCGACGGTGGTGGATTTCCGCATCCCCTCCCCCGTCACGACCAGGGACGAGAATTACTGGGACGCGCTCCATTACCGCCTCCCGATCGCACCGCGGATCGTCGCCGGGTTATCCGCGGCCCGAACGAAGGCGAGCGACGATCCGGACGGGCTCTACCGACTCCTGGCGCGCTGACGCATAGGCCCGAGAGGCGGCCGCCGGCTCTCGGAAAAAGCCGATGCGAAAACAATGAGCTCAGGCCGCCGCGCGCTCGGCCTCCGCCCGCGCCCAGGCCTCCCGCGTCTCGGCCGCGAAATCGAGGAAACGCCCTGCCGCGATCGCCGCGCGGATGCCCGCCATCAGGTCCTGGTAATAGGAGAGGTTGTTCCAGGTGAGCAGCATCATCCCGAGGATCTCGTCGGTGCGCACGAGATGGTGGAGATAGGCGCGGGAATAATCCCGCGCCGCCGGACAGGACGAGGCCTCGTCGAGGGACCGCGTATCCTCGCCGTGACGCGCGTTGCGCAGGTTGATCCGGCCGTGCCGGGTATAGGCGAGGCCGTGGCGGCCGGCCCGCGTCGGCATCACGCAGTCGAACATGTCGATGCCGCGCTCCACCGAACGCAGGATGTCGTCGGGCGTGCCGACGCCCATGAGGTAGCGCGGCTTACCCGCCGGCAGGTGCGGCTCCACCGTCTCGATCATGGCGAGCATCACGGATTGCGGCTCTCCCACCGCGAGGCCGCCGACGGCATAGCCCTTGAGACCGAGATCGACCAAGGCCTTGGCGCTCTCGATCCGCAGGGCCGGTACGTCGCCGCCCTGGACGATCCCGAACATCGCCTTGCCGGGCTGCTTGCCGAAGGCGATGCGGCAGCGTTCGGCCCAGCGCAGGGACAGGTGCATCGCCTTGGCGATCGCCGTCTCGTCGGCGGGCAGGCGCACGCATTCGTCGAGCTGCATCTGGATGTCGGAGCCGAGAAGGCCCTGGATCTCGATCGAGCGTTCGGGGCTCATGTGGTGGGTCGAGCCGTCCACATGCGAGCGGAAGGTGACGCCCTGCTCGTCGATCTTCCGAAGTGCGGAGAGCGACATCACCTGGAAGCCGCCGGAATCGGTGAGGATCGGGTGCGGCCAGTTCATGAAGCGATGCAGCCCCCCGAGCCGCGCCATCCGCTCGGGGCCGGGGCGCAGCATCAGGTGGTAGGTGTTGCCCAGCACCACGTCGGCGCCGAGGTCGCGGACCTGGCCGGGATACATCGCCTTGACGGTGGCGGCCGTGCCCACCGGCATGAAGGCGGGGGTCCGGATGGTTCCGCGCGGCATGGTGATGGCGCCGGTGCGGGCGGTGCCGTCGGTGGCGTCGACGCGGAAGGTGAAATCAGATGAGAGGTCGGACATGGGCGCTCTCATAAGCGCTGATCCGGCGCAGGCAAACGCCGGCCGGGCATCCGCCTAGCGACGGCGCTCGGGAAACAGCAGACTCGAATCCCCGTAGGAGTAGAACCGGTATCCTCCCGCGATGGCGTGCGCATAGGCCGCCCGCATGGTCTCGACCCCTGAGAAGGCGCAGACCAGCATGAACAGGGTCGAGCGCGGCAGGTGGAAATTCGTCATCAGGGCGTCGACCGCGCGAATCGGGACACCCGGCGTGATGAAAATCTCGGTGGGGCCGGAGAAGGCATGAAGGCGGCCGTCCTCATCCGCCGCGCTCTCGAGCAGCCGCAGGGCGGTGGTGCCGACTGCGACGATCCGGCCGCCTCCCTCGCGCACGGCGTTGAGCGCATCGGCTGTCGCCTGGTCGAGGAACCCGATCTCCGCATGCATGCGATGGTCGTCGGTATCGTCGGCCTTCACCGGCAGGAAGGTGCCCGCCCCGACATGCAGGGTCACGCTGTGGCGCAGGATGCCGGCCTCGTCGATCGCCACGAAAAGGTCATCAGAGAAATGCAGGCCCGCCGTGGGGGCGGCCACGGCCCCGGCCTCTCGCGCATAGACGGTCTGGTAATCGACCGCGTCTTGCGCGTCGGTCTCGCGCTTGCCGGCAATGTAGGGCGGCAGCGGGAGCTCTCCGGCGAGCGCGATAGCTTCGTCGAGGGCCGGTCCGGCGAGATCGAAGGCCAGGGTGATCTCACCGCCCTCTCCCTTCTGGGCGATGGTGGCGTCGAGGCGGCCGGAGTCGCAGGCGGCGTCCGTATTCCGCCCGAAGCTGACTCTGTCCCCGACGGCGAGGCGCTTTCCCGGCCGGGCGAAGGCGCGCCAGCGGTCGGGCGCCTCGCGCAGGTGCAGCATCGCCTCCATCCGTAGGCCCGGCGATCCGTCGCGGTGGCGGATGCCGTGGAGCCGTGCCGGGATCACGCGGGTGTCGTTGAAGACGAGGGCATCGCCAGGGCGCAGCAGGTTAGGAAGGTCGCGGACGGACCTATCGTCGAATGCCGCTCCGGGGCGCACCACGAGGAGGCGGCCGGCATCGCGCGGCTGGGGTGGCCGCAGGGCGATGCTCGCCTCCGGCAGATCGAAGTCGAACAGATCCACGCGCATCGCGCGGCTACAGCATGGTTTTCGGCCGCGGATCAATCTCGGCACGGAACCAGGACGCTTGGTCCCTGTTCCCGCCAGGTCTCTTGCTGCCCTGACGCCGAAAAGGACCTCCATGCCCTGGTACGCCGTCAGCCCCCGCGATCCTGCAGACCCGCGCTGGCCGATGCCGCAGAGCCCCGTGATCAGGCTGAAGGCGGACGATCACTCCGACGCCCTGGCGAAATTCCTGACGGCTTATCCGAGCCGGCCCTTCGGCACGCCGGCCTGGCCGGTCCCCGACGCCGGGGCTGCGGGGTTCGGCGCCGACGGAGAGGGCCTGACGGTCGAGTCCTCCGAAACGCCTGCCGCCCCGGTCCAACCATGAGCGAAGATGTCGAACCGACGGCCGGCGGGAGGCGCGTGACCCTGGATCAGCAGCTGGTCGCCTATTGGGAGCGCCAGGCGCAACGCTTCGATCGCCTCGCGGCACAGGCCCAATGGGGCTGGATCGCCCGCGGCTATACCCGCAAGGCGGAAAGATCCCGAGCGAAGGCGGAGGTCAGCCGGCTGCGAGAGGCGGGGCGGAAAAACCCCAAACACGACCCTTCCGCAGAAAGCACGTCGGACGCAGAGCCATCGTCGGGCTCCGGTGACGCCACCTGAGAATGCGGCGTTTCGGGAGAGCACGGCTTAGCCCGAGCTAAATCCTGTGCGAGGCGGTTCAACCTGTGCCGTGGCCTTGTGCCGGGTCGGGCGGCTATGAGCCTCCCGGCCGGCGGTACCGCTCGCGGACCCGGCCCGAGACCGCCCGGACGACGCGATGGACCGCGACCCGATGGACCGCACCCAGAAAGCCGCCCTCGCCAGCGCCCTGATCGGCGCCGTCGTCACGGCGTTGAAATTCGCCGCCTATGCGCTGACCGGCAGCCTCGCGCTCTATTCCGACGCGCTGGAGAGCATCATCAACGTGGTGGCCGCCGGGTTCGCCTTCGCGGCCCTGCGGGTCGCGGCACGGCCGGCCGATGCCGAACATCCGTTCGGCCACCACAAGGCTGAATTCTTCTCGGCCGTCATCGAGGGTGCGCTGATCATCGTCGCGGCCCTGCTGATCCTGCGCGAAGCCATCCACGGTATCCTCGAACCGAAGCCCCTCGACGCTCCCTTGATCGGTCTTGCCGTCAACGCGCTGGCCACCGCGATCAACCTCGCCTGGGCGACCGCCCTTCTCGGCCGCGGCAAGGCCTGGAGCTCCCCTGCCCTGGTGGCGGATGCCCGCCACGTCATGGCGGACGTCGTGACCTCCGGCGGCGTGCTCCTGGGCGTCACTGTCGTGATGATGACGGGGGTGGCCGTCCTCGATCCGATCATCGCCGGTCTCGTCGCCCTCAACATCCTGTGGTCGGGCTGGGGGATGGTGCGCGAATCCGTGAGCGGCCTCATGGACGAGGCCGCGCCGGCCGAGATGGTGGCCAAGATCCGCCGCCTCATCTCCGACCACGGCGAGGGCGCCCTCGAGGCCCACGACGTGCGGACCCGCCATGCGGGCCAGGCCACCTTCATCGACTTCCACCTCGTCGTTCCCGGCGAGATGACCGTGATGGAAAGCCACGCCATCTGCGACCGCCTGGAGACCGCGATCGAAACCGCCTTGCCGGGCGCGGTCGTGGTCATTCACGTCGAGCCCGGCGAGCATGCCAAGGCGCGCGGGCTGCCGGTGATCTAGCCTTCGATCACGGTCGGCCCGAACACGTCCTCGAACGCCGCCCTCAGCGCCATGTCGACCTCCGCCATGCTGACGATCTGGCCGAGGTCGAGGAGGCTGGTGACCCCGTGGCCGGTGATGCCGCAGGGCACGATGCCGGAGAAATGCGAGAGGTCCGGCTCCACGTTGAGGCTGATGCCGTGGAAGCTCACCCAGCGCCGTACCCGGATGCCGATGGCGGCGATCTTGTCCTCGACTCCCTCGCCTTTCTCGGGCCTGCGCACCCAGACGCCGACGCGATCCTCGCGGATTTCGCCGCGGATGTTGAAGGCATCGAGCGTCGCGATGATCCAGGCCTCGAGGGCCGCCACGTAGGCGCGCAGGTCGGGCCGGCGCCGGTTGAGGTCGAGCATCAGGTAGGCCACGCGCTGGCCGGGCCCGTGATAGGTGTACTGACCGCCCCGCCCCGTGCGGTGGACGGGAAAGCGCTCCGGCTCGACGAGGTCGGCGTCCCGTGCCGAAGTTCCCGCGGTGTAGAGCGCCGGGTGTTCGAGGAGCCAGACCAACTCGGGCGCCCGGCCGGCCGCGATGGCGGCGACCCGCTCCTCCATGGCGGCCACGGCCTCCTCGTAGGCGACGGGCGAGTCGCTGATCCGCCACGCCACCGGGCTCTCATCGGCGGGTTTCGAGAAATCGACGTGCCGGCGGGCCGATCGTAGGGTTTCGTTTACCAAGACTTCACCATCGGGCGTGGACAGTCCGGCGGAAGCCGCCCTCGGTCGGCTTCATAGCAGGAGAGTGCGGGCGTGGCGGTTCTCGAAGACCTCAAGGTCGATCTCACGGTGGTGCTCGGGCGGAGCCACATGCCGCTGCACATGCTGCTGCGCATGGGCCGCGGCGCGGTGATCGAGCTCGAATCCACCGAGACCGATATGGTCGAGATCCTCGCCAACGACCACCCGATCGCCCGCGGCCAGATCGTCGTGACGGGCAACCGCATCTCCGTGGAGGTCACCGAGCTCATCCGCAAGGCCGAGGTTGTGCGGCTGCCCGGCGTCACCATCGGCGAGGGCGCCGTGCCGGTTCTCGAGAGCGGCGTCGACTTCATCTGAGCCGAAGGATTTTTGGATCGGACAAAGTCCTTTGCTGGCAAGACCTTGACGGATGCCGAGGCTGCCACGCAGAGCTACTCTCTCGTCCGAAGCGACTTGCGGCGCTTGTCGCGGCGAAATCGATCTGTTATCCGCTGCGCCGCTCCACACGAACCCCTGCTCGTCCCTCCGGACCGGCGCGGCCTTCGTGGCGACGATGCGGCCATGGCGGAATTGGTAGACGCGCTAGCTTGAGGTGCTAGTCCTGCAAGGGGTGGAGGTTCGAGTCCTCTTGGCCGCACCAACTTGAATGAGTTGGTGTTTTTCATCTGAGCTTCCGATTGCTCCGAACGAGCCGGATCGGTTTTTGCAAAATCTTTTGCAGGCGTTGTTCACTTAGCGTTCCTGCGGCGAGCTAGCGGTCCAAGACTGACGCTCGATACCGTCCGCTCCCGACCTTTCTCCGACCTTCGGATCGTCCGCTTCCGGGCAGCCTAATTGAACTGGAGCGGATGACTGAAATGCGCGGCTGCTTGCCCGTCCGCTTTCGAGCAGATGAGTGGCGAAGCGGACACCCGTAACAACCCTCATCACCTTTTTTGTTTGGGTTGGCACACTCGGCGCACCCAGCCGCTGTCGAACGATCCTTAGGTCTCGGCTGTTACAGCGTGCTCGTCCGGTCCAGCTGACCACCCGTTCGGAGAACAACGTCGATGCCTGCAGGTGCCACGGCCGAGTTGCCAGCCTCGGCAGTTCCAACGCCAGTAGTGCCGGATCATGGGTCAAAAGCCGGCTTCTTGACCCTCACCCTTGGCTCCGTTGGCGTGGTCTACGGTGACATCGGCACCAGCCCGCTCTACGCGCTGAAGGAGTCGCTGCATGCCGCGACCGGAGGAGGCGGTCACCAGAGCCTGACCCGCGAGATGGTGTTTGGCGTCGTCTCCCTGATCCTCTGGGCGCTGATCCTCATCGTCACCATCAAGTACGTGCTCATCGTCCTCCGAGCCGACAACAACGGTGAAGGAGGGACGCTCTCACTGGTTGCCCTTGCCCAGCGCGCGCTCGGACATCGGGGTGGTGCGGTCATTCTAATTGGTATGGCGGGAGCGGCCCTGTTCTATGGCGATGCCATCATCACGCCGGCAATCTCAGTCCTATCCGCTGTCGAAGGCCTGAAGCTCGTCACGCCCGCATTTGGTCCTTACGTGCTGCCCTTGAGTATCGCCATCCTGGTTGGGCTCTTCGCCGTCCAGAGTTATGGCACGGCGCGCGTCGCAACCTTCTTTGGTCCGATCACGGCGCTGTGGTTCGTCGTCATGGGCATTGGGGGTCTGAGCCACATCGCCGACGACTGGAGTATCCTGAGCGCCTTCAACCCGGCCCATGGCATCGGTTTCATATTCAGCCACGGTACGGCCGGCTTTCTGGCACTCGGCGCCGTGTTCCTCGCGGTGACGGGAGCAGAGGCGCTCTACGCCGACATGGGCCATTTCGGCCGTTCACCCATCCGAGCGGCCTGGTTCGCGCTCGTACTGCCGGCTCTTGCCCTGAACTATCTTGGCCAGGGTGCGATGCTGCTCGCGCATCCAGAGCACATCGAGAACCCGTTCTTCCTGCTCTACCCCTCCTGGGCCCTTCTGCCGATGGTGCTGCTGGCGACCGTGGCCACCATCATCGCAAGCCAGGCGGTCATCACCGGTACCTTCTCGATCACCCAGCAGGCGATGCATTTGGGGATCCTGCCGCGCCTCCGTGTCCTGCGCACCTCCGAGACCGAGAAGGGGCAGATCTACATTCCGCTCGTGAATTGGTGGCTCCTCGTTGCGGTCGTGTTCCTCGTTGTGCTCTTCAAGTCGTCCAGTGCGTTGGCGGCGGCCTACGGCATCGCCGTGACGGGCGACATGGTCATCACCTCGTGCCTGCTCTTCATCGTAGCCTGGAAGGCTTGGCGCTGGTCACCTGCTGTGGTCGCGATGGTGATCGCACCCTTCCTGCTCATCGAGCTGGTGTTTCTCTCCGCCAACGCTCTCAAGCTGCTTCAGGGCGGCTGGCTGCCGCTGACTGTCGGAGCCGGGCTGGTCTTCGTTATGTGGACTTGGCGGAAGGGCTCGGATCTGATTGTCGAGGAGATCCATCGGGCGCGCCTGCCGTTATCCGAGTTCATGCAGAAGACCGAAACGGCTTCGTTGCAGCAAGTTCCTGGAACGGCCGTGTTTCTTACGGGCACGCCGGGCGACACGCCCGGAGCGTTGTTGCACAACCTCAAGCACAATCGCGTCCTGCACGCCCACAACCTGATACTGACGGTGCACACTGAGGATGTGCCACGGATCACCGATGGAGAGCGCGTAACCATAGAGCGGCTATCGGACGCCTTTTCTAGCGTGAGCGTTCGCTTCGGCTTTATGGAGTTTCCGGACCTGCCACGCGCCTTGGCCGAGGCCGGGCTCGATGCGGACAACCTGTCGTACTTCCTGACCCGGCGCGTTCTAGTCGCCTCGCCGGATACTGGCATGCCTGTCTGGCAGGACCGCATCTACATCGCTCTGGCGCGCACGGCGACGGATGCCTCTCGCCACTTCCGCATCCCCGTCGAGCGAGCGGTAGAGATCGGAGCGCAGATCAGCATCTAACAGCCGCCTGCCTGGGTGGCCTGTTGCGGCCTGCCTAGGCGGCTTGCGGCTTGTTTTAGTAGCGAATGATGCCCCGTAGGCCGAACACGGCCGCGTTCCTGATCCGGCTTCCGCTGGGATCGCGCGGGTTGGCGATGCCGCCGCTCGGGCGGAAGACGTACTGGAAGTCCGGCTGCAGGGTCACGCCGGGGCCGAGCACGGCCTGGTAGGTAGCCTCGATCACCGCCTCGCTGCTGCGTCGTGGGCTGGCAATACCTGTCAGGAAGATCGAGTCCGTGTCGAAGCCGCGTGCGCTGCGCGAGATCCGCGAGAGCGCGTAGGCGACGCCCACGGTGTCATCGGAGCGGCCCGGCAGCAGCCCTTTGTAGGCGATGCCGGCATCGACGTAGAAATCGAGCAGATTGCGGTCGGTAGGCGACCCGGACATGCGCAGGAAGACGCTGGCGCCGTCGTTCTGGTCGTCGGGCTCGCGGTAGATGGTCTGGTCAATGATGCCGTAGATCCCGCTGTCGCCGCGGAAGCGGCGGGCAATGCTAGTGCTTGCCACGTCGGCCAGCCTGCCGCCGGCCGTGTCGAACCGAAGGCTGTTGGACCGCCCGAAGTGGTACCAGCCGCCTAGCGTCACCGTGCCGGGCTCGCCCGGGTCTCCCTTCGCGATGTTGTAAGCATAAGCCGCCTCGGCGATCACCAGGGCCGGGTCATTGGTGCGGAAGTTGGTGCCGGTCCGGTTGCGCCGCTGCGGATCGGGGTCGTTGTCGATCCGTGGAGGACCAGCCGGGTCACCATCGAACACACCGATCTGCAGCGAGAAGTTCTGGTTCGGCACGTACTTCGCGCGCACCGCCGGGACCGCGAGAGGATAGATCGGGCCGCCGCTCGGGATCACCACGGCCATGATGTTGGGCCAGCCGAAGGTCGAGTTGATGAAGAGTGTTCCGATCTGGCTCACCGCGAACTCGGTGTCGGCTGCGATCTGGCCGACCTTCAGGCTAAGCTGCCCGTCGAAGAGCTTCTGATCGAGCCAGAGTTCGTAGAGGCGGGACGAGGGCAGCGCCTCGATGGCGCTCACGGTAATGAAATTGTTGACGTAGTAGCGCGAGAGCCCGGTGCCGTGGATCTGGTACAGATTGGTATGGAAGGTCGCGCCCTGCCAGCCCATGAGTTTCTCCAGGTCGGCATCAAACTGAAAGTCGAGCCGTCCCTCGTAGATGCCGCCGCGCCGTGAGCCGCCGGTCGCGTTGCCGAAGCTCTCGCCGATATAGGTGAGGCTGTAGCTGACACCTTTGCCGAGGAGGAAGCTGCGCAGGCCACCAGGATCACCATACGGTCCGAGCGAACCCTGGATCGAGGTGTTCAAGTTGGCCGAAGGCTTGGCGGAGGCTTCCGGCTGGGCGACCGAGGTTTGGGGATCGCCGCCAGCGCCGAGCGGCGAGTCGATGCGGACGCCTTCGCCAGCGAGGCGGCCGATGTCCTCCGGAGAAAGCTGTGCCAAAACCGACCCGGGCGCCAGCGCGAGGACGATGGCCAGGATGGAGGGGCGGCGCGACCATCCCATGTAGCTTGCCGATCCTCAATCGCGTCGAAGGTGCTCGCATCCTACCGCGGGTTACCCCAGTGAGGGGAGCTGCGGATCCCTGTTGGAGGCTAGCAGCCGCACCCGTATAGCGCGCCTGCAACACCAAACGGCGGTTCCAGGAAGCCTCACCCATGATGACCTTCTACGGCCTTCGCGCAGGCCGCCTCGTTCGCCTAGACACCGCTTCGACGAAAGGCATCCCCGCACTTACCGAGACGCTCTGGATCGACCTTCGCGACCCGTCGCACGACGAGGAGAAGACGGTCGAGACCCTGCTCAACTTGCAGGTGCCAACTCGCCAGGAAATGGCCGAGATCGAGGAGTCGTCGCGCCTTTACGAGGACCGAGGCGCCCTTGTGATGACGGCGGTGGTGATTGACGGTGCCGGTGAGGGTCGACCCGCCCGCGCGCAGGTCACCTTCGTGCTAACCCAGACCCACCTCGTTTCAGTGCGCTATGCCGACCCGGTCCCGTTCCGCACCTTCGAGGCAAAGTGCGAACGCCAGCCCGAACTGCATACCAGCAGCGACCGTATCCTCGCCTCGTTGCTCGACAGCATCGTCGAACGCGCGGCCGACGTCCTAGAACTGGTCGCGGCGGACTTGAACGAGGTCTCCGTCAGGCTGTTCTTCGACGACGACCAGCCACGCCGTAGGCCCAAGCGCGCCGAGGATGAGCTTCAGGTCCTGATCAAGCGATTGGGGCGAAAGAATATGACCATGGCCATCCTGCGCGAGAGCGTGCTCGCGCTATCCAGGCTCGTGCCGTTCATGCGTCAAGGGACGAGCGAGTGGCTGACAGATGATGGCACCCGGCGTCTCAAGATGATCGAGCGGGATCTACGTTCACTCTCGGCCTATGAGGGCCAGCTCTCATCCGAGATCGTCTATTTGCATGAGGCGACGCTGGGGCTGATCAACCTGGCTCAGAACCGGATCATCAAGGTGTTTTCGATTGCCGCCGTGCTGTTCCTCCCACCCACCGTCGTCGGCACGATCTACGGCATGAACTTCGAGGCGATGCCCGAGCTCAAGTGGGCGTTTGGCTACCCCTTCGCCTTGCTCCTCATGGGGCTCTCGGCTGCGCTGCCCTACTACTGGTTCAAGCGCAAAGGCTGGTTGTAGCAAACCGTCGCGGCCATCCGGATACTAAACCGCCACGAAAAACATGATCGGTGACGTCCGCCTCCGGATATACGGTCATAGTCTGCTTTCCGCCTGCATCGGACCTTTAATACGGGTACCAAGCGTTAGGTTTAGACCGCTAGGTTGTTCTTTTAGCCGGCGTTACGCCGGTGTGCATTAAGTTTGATGATGGCGCTCTGCGCAAGCGCCTTCGTGCGAGCGAGATAAACCTCCAGGATCTTGTTCACGGACTGCAGCGTGTGGCCCGTGATCGTCGCGATTTCCTGTGGTGTGCAGCCGGCCTCCGAGAGCATCGTCACCGCCGTTCCGCGCAGGTCGTGAAAGTGGAGATCCTCCATGATTCGAGCCTTCTCGAAAGCGGCCGACCAAGCATGATGGAAGGCGCTTTTCGTCCAGGGTGTGCCATCGGCTTTCGTCAGGATTGTCGTCGCACGCCTCGGGGCTGCCTCGAGCGCGGCGCGCAATGCCACCGTGCATGGGATCCAGATCTGCCGGCCGGGCTTTCCGCGCTTCGTCGACTTACCCTGGCGCAACGTAATCGCCTCGCCGTCGAAGGCTGACCAGGGTAGGTGCAGAAGGTCGCCCTGGCGCTGCCCGGTGTGGAGCGCGAGCAGCATGCCGAGGACAAGCTCGGAACTCGCGATTCTCTCAAAGGCGGCGACGTGCTCGGGCAACCAGATCAGCTCGGACCGGCTGTTGCCGTAAGCCCGCTCGAAGGTCGCGATCGGATTATGGGAAAGATGGCCTCGGTTGTAGCCCCACGAAAAGACGCGGGCGAGCGCCGCAAGCTTGTTGTCGGCCGCGCGCGGCTGGGTTGTGGCGAGGGTATCGTGCCAGGCGAGGAAGATTGCCCGGCTTTTCGGGTTCTCGACATGCTTGAGCGGGGTCGATCCCCACTTCGCCTCGCAGGCCTTCAGGTTTAAGGCGCCGATCGCCCTGGTGGACTCGGCGAGCTTCTCCCATTGGCGCGAGGCGCAGTATTGGCGGATGAGCCAGGCGACGGTGCCAGCCCCGCGCGCTTGGGCGGCCGAGCGGCCGGCCTCTGCGAACGACGCCTGAAACTCGGCAGTCCCGGGCTCACCCTTCAGCCGCGTGCCCGTGGCGCGGTGGTAGTAGTATTTGTGTTGATTTCCGTTGAGAGT
>FSSH01002120.1_pt1 | contig 16589 bp, 19 predicted proteins | sample 1166101 | NCBI WGS metagenome assembly FSSH01 (sample SAMEA32972668, study PRJEB13176) | freshwater metagenome | biome: Drinking water system; feature: Biomass in drinking water that filtered by 0.45 um membrane; material: drinking water | place: USA | collected 2012-12-20 | depth 0 m | reverse complement strand
GACGAGGCTCGCCGTGAGCATGATGCGCTGCAGGCGATTGCGCCAGAGTTTGACGGATTAGCAGCACTGGGGCGGGTGATTGCCGGTAAGGAAACGGTGCTGGCCATGGAAGCGGCGCAGACCTAGCGCGGCGTTCGTGAAGCGTATCTCGTCGGGGAAAAGAGCTGATAGCTGATGGCATATAGCACGTGATCGGACGAAGCTTCGATTCGCTCTCCGGTCCTATGCCATAAGCCATACGCTATAAGCTCTTTCGACTGATTATGCTTCACGAGATATGTGGGCCTTGCTTGGGTTTGGGCAGGCAACCGGATTACTGGATAACGACATGAGGCATGCGCTCATTGTGCAACTGGCCCGGCTGGGCGATCTTATGCAAACCCTGCCGGCTATCAAGGCCATCAAGTCAGCTGATCCGTCGCTGGTGCTGGATCTTCTCTGCCCCGCGCCGCTTTCACCGATCGGCCGAATGCTGCCTGGAATTACGCGTGTGCTGGAATGGGATGGTCCGGCGTGGCGGCAGAGTGGCCAGGACGCCGGCACAGGGTTGCACCAGAAACATCTCAGAGACGCGGAGCGCCGGATTTCCGAACTCTCCTCGCAACGCTATGATTGTGCCTATGTGCTCAATCAGCATCCGCGCGCGTTGCTGGCCGGCGCGGTGCTGGCGCGTGAGATGAAGGGGCCTCGATTGCACGGTCCGCTCGGCGAGCAGCCGACGCCATGGGCATCCTATGTCAGGGATGTCGCCGCGAATCGACGCGGGTGTCGTGTTCATTTAGCCGACGCTTTCTGCGGCCTGTGCGGGGTCTATCCGCCCGGTACGTCGGGGACTCTCAGCCGCTCATCTTGTCCGCTGACTCCGGATTTTGAGCCGATCGGCAAACAGGGAGGGCCGTGGATCGGCCTCATCGTAGGGGCGGGGGCGGACGAACGCCTGGTGCCGACCGAGGTATGGAAGCGGTGGGTTCTTCGGTTTATGGAAGCGGCCCCGGCCGGTCGCGTGGTGTTGGTCGGTCAGGAACGCGAGCGGGCCCGGTATATCCAAGACCAGTTGCCTTCGTCGATCCTTGGGCGGCTGTGGGATGCCACCGGCCGCACCTCGCTTCCTGAGCTTGCGGAGATTCTGGGCCGCTGCCACACCGTCATCGGCGCGGATACCGGGCCCCTCCATCTTGCCGCCGCAGTCGGTACACGAGTCATCGGATGGTATTTCGCACGGGCCCGCGTCCATGAGACCGGACCCTATGGGATAGATCATCTCGTGTGGCAAGCCTACAAATCCGAGGAAGGCGCCGTATCGGGTCTGTTCGGAGTGCAACCCACGAGTTGGCCGATCCAGGAAACCATCGATGCCGTACTGACAGGCCGGATCCAAGGTTTGGAGGAATGGCCGGTGTGGGTGAGCCAGTGCGATCGATGGGGCGCCTACTACAGCGAAGCAGGCCGGCATCCGGCTCCCCCACGTGAACGGGAAGATCTGTGGCGCGAATTGCAACCTCTGCAAGGATGACAAGCAGGCCATGGACTATTTAAACCACAATCTCGAAGATTTGCGGCGCACATGTCCTGCTTTGGCCGCCGCCGTGAAGGACTCTCCCGGTGGAGTGCTCACGCTCAAGGAGTCGCGTGAAGGCAGCGTATCGGCGATGTGTGAAGGACAATGGATTCATAGCGCGTACGATCCCCGCAAGGAAGCAAAGGCGTGGGCCGAGGCACAGCTGCGCGAATGGCAAGCGGGAGAGCTCGCGGTCGTCCTCGGCGTCGGCCTCCTATATCACGTTGAAGCCCTGGTTGCGTTGAAGCCGGCCGGTAGCCGTATGGCGGCTGTGATCCCGGATGTTTCGATTCTGAAGGATGCGTTGCGCGCCCGTCCTATGGGAGCCTGGTTGAATGCCGTCGAATGGATCTGGGGAACTGCACAGGAAATGGCTGAGCAGTTGCTATTCCGTTCAGAGGCGTTACGCGTGTTCACCTACGCACCGGCTGCCCGCCTGCATGCAGAAGTCCATCGGCAGCTGGAGGAATGTCTGCGCCGGTCGGCGGCAAAGCGGCAAGGCGGGCAGCTGCATGTTGCCGTCGTCGGTCCGATCTATGGCGGATCGTTGCCCATCGCGAAGTACGTGGTGACCGCACTGGAAACATTGGGCCATCGTGTCAGCTGGGTCGATCACAGCCTGCATCGAGCCAGCTACGATGCGTTTGGAGCCTACCGTGATGTGCGCCATCAGCAGGCGATGCAAGGCCGATTTGCGGAAGTGCTGAGTCTGAGTACGATCACCCATTTGTCGGAGGACCCGCCGGATCTCGTGCTGGCGATTGCACAAGCGCCGCTTACCCTGGCTGTCCTTGAACATCTTCGAAAAAAGAAGTTCCTCACCGCCATGTGGTTCGTAGAGAATTATCGCCATCTGACCTACTGGCAGCAATTGGCAGCAGGGTACGATTATTGGTTCGTTATCCAGCAGGTGGAGTGTCAGGAGGCGTTCAAGCGAGCCGGCGCGCGCGATGTCGGCTACTTGCCCATGGCCGCCGATCCCGCCGTGCACCGGCCTCTCGCACTGACCGATGCCGAACGGGCGGAGTATGGCGCCGATCTGTCGTTTGTCGGAGCGGGATATCCCAATCGGCGCGCGCTGCTGCCGCGCTGGTTATCGAAGGACTGGTCGTTCAAGTTGTGGGGAAATGAATGGGAGGGGGCGGCGGATCTCGCGCCGGTGCTGCAGCGGAGAGGCGCCCGTATCGACACTGAGGCCTGTATGAAGGTGTTCAATGCCAGTGCCATCAACCTTAACCTCCATTCCTGTGGAGGAGATGCGCTGGACCCGCAGGCCGACTTCGTGAATCCACGCACCTTTGAGCTGGCAGCGTGCGGCGCGTTTCAACTGACCGATGAACGGGCGCTTCTTCCGGACCTCTTCACGGACGAGGAAATCGTTCGATTTCGGCGTACAGAGGACGTGCCCGCTCTGATTCGCATGTGGCTCGATGATCCGAGCGGCCGCCGGACCATCGCGGAGGCGGCGCGGAAGCGAGTGCTCAGGCAGCACACCTATGGGCATCGGATGAAAGAGTTGTTGGCTGCCATCGGCCTGCGGCAGCCGGACCGGATTGGAGCCATTCTTCGAGGCGACCGGAATGCCGGCTCCCTGGCGGCACGCGCCGAGTCTGCGCCGGAATTCTCGGCGATGCTGCGGCAGTTTCCTCCGGGGCAGCGGGTGGAGTTAAAGGACGTGGCCGCGGGCATTCGTGCGAACGGGGCTGGGCGGGCCTTGGAACGAGAGGAACTGCTCATTCTTTTACTCGACAGCTATCGGACGGAAACCAGAGACCTTGTGTGATCGTGAAAGGTGAGGGGTGAGTAGTAAGTGGTGAGTAGTGAGTGCAAGGGGCAAAGAGCTGACGGCTCAGCACTCTACCTCTATATTGGTTTTTTGTGATTCAGCGATGAAACAAGTTCTGATCCTGAACATCACCCGCATGGGCGATTTGATTCAAATGGGACCGTTGTTGGCGCGCCTTCGGGAAGAACAGCCCGGGGTCGCCATCGACCTGGTCGTTGACCGCCAGTTTGCCCTGGTGGCCTCCATGCTGGATGGGCTTCGAGAGATCATCAGTTTCGATTTTCATGAACTGATCGATTCCAGCCGGGCTTCTGTCAAGGATGCGTTGTCGCTGTATCAAGAGGCTGCAACCTGGGCACGCCCCATGCGGGACCGGGGCTATGACCGCATTGTCAACTTGACGTTCAACCGGCCCAGCGCTTTCCTGGCCGGGTACATCGGGGCGCCGGATATCCGAGGCGGGAGGAGTGCGTGGGACGGCGGAATCGTCATCGACAATCCCTGGATGGCCTACTTCACCGACATTCATCACTCGCGACGGATCAATCGATTCAATCTGGTCGATGTATATGCGCTAGGGGGCAGCGGGCCCGGCACATTTGCGCCGCTTCACGTGACATTGCCGGCCGAATCCAGAGATTGGGCGCGACGGTTTCTCGCGTCGGAGAAGCCGGAGGCGGGGCAATGGATCGCCGTGCAAGCCGGCGCCAGCGACATCATGAAAGCCTGGCGGCCGGCACATTTTGGCGCCGCCCTGGCTGCGCTGAGCGAGCGTTGGAAGGGTGGGCTTGTGTTTATCGGCTCGCCGTCTGAACGGGAGACGATCGCCCAGGTGATTCTGGCCTATCGAGGGGTCGGCGGGCGCAATCCCTTCATCAATGCCGCAGGCCGGACGTCACTGCAACAGCTCGCGGCGTTGCTGGCCGAGTCTAGGCTGTTGCTGACCAATGACACCGGTCCTATGCACATGGCTGTCGCCGTGAAGACTCCTGTCGTCGATCTTTCGGTGGGACATGTGGACTTTCGGGAGACCGGTCCCTACGGGGCGGGGCATTGGGTGGTGCAACCGGATCTGGACTGTGCGCCCTGCGGATTCGAACAGGTGTGTGCACATCATTCGTGTAAGGACCGTCTCGTGCCCAATCAGGTGGCGGATCTTATGCTGCACGTCCTCGGGAGCGGTCCATTTCCGGCGGGCATATCCCAGTGCCGCATTTATGAATCAGGGATCGATGAAGACCGGCTTGGGACCTTTCGTCTCAGAGCCGGCAGCGAGTTGCCCGGCACGGATTGGTACGGGACGTTCTGGCGGCGCTATCGGTATCAAGCGTTCACGGGCGCGCTCAGCCATGTGCCGGAGCCGGAAGGGCCTGCTCCGGATGCCGGGATCGCGCTGAATGTGATGGCAATGCTGACGCCGAAACTCGATTCCCTCTGCAAGAGAGCGGAGGATATTGTCAAAGCGGCCCGGTGTACTCCGATCGCTGTGTCGAAGCTCAGGGCTCTTCAGCAGGAGCAATCGCGGGAACGTGAGTCCGCTGTGTATTTGGGAATGACGACGTTGGCTACGGCGCCTTTGACGACCGAGTGTGTAAGAGCCATCCACAACGACAATGTGCAGGGCATGGAATTACTGGCGCGGCACCATGAGCGGGCATATCGCCGGTGGCGGGACCAACTCGACGAGGTCCGTCGATGCCTTTCAGAAACCGGAGGCCGCTCATCTGCCAGGAAGCTGCCGATGATTCCGGGATCGTTTCCGGCCTACGCAGGATAACGATCAGTTCTAATCAAAAGGATCGATAGAAGGAGACAGACCATGCGCGTGACACTCGATCAGGATCAATGGGACATCGGAGCGGCGGCGACGATTGGGGAGGTGCTGGCTGAAGTCAGCGATCGGGCGCAGGCAAAGTCCCGCATTGTGACGTCTTTACAGCTCGACTACCGGACCATTACCGATCGCGATCTCGATGCGGTGTTTTTAAGGGAACCCGCCAGGAAATATTCGGTATTGACGGCGGCTTCATTGTCGCGGCAGGAGCTGGCGCACTCGGTGCGGCATTCGGCCGAGCGCTATGCGCAGATATTGCACGAGGAAGGACGATTGCTCGCCGGGGCATTCCGTGCCGGACCCTTTCACGTTGCAAAGCTGGATCTTTGGCTGGGCCAGCTCGCCGACTATCTTGAACTGGTAGAAGGAACAGGGGCGGTGTTTAACGGTGGGCGGGAGGTCAAGCCGTTGAGCGCATGGGTGCGCGATCTTCTCGATGCGAGAGCAGGTCAGGATATCGTCATGATGGCAGATCTCCTGGAGTATGAGATTCTTCCCCGGCTGGCGACGAAGGAGTGCTGAGCTGGGGAAGTGCTGAGGTTGTCAGCTCTTCGCCACTCGCTACTTACGACTCACCACGTGCCGTTCCCATCAGGATATGGCCGTTGGTGTTCGTTGTGTGCAGTCGGTGACGGTGCATTGAACGCTCAGAGGCTCAAGTCCCTTCCGGATCGTCCGATACAGCAGGCAATCAGCTCACAGGCCTGAGCGGAGAACAGGCTTCTGCACGGACGCAGAGGCGAGCACGCACGATCCGGTTTTTGTATCAAGGAGGAAGGGTCCATGGCACTTATCGTTAACAGCAATCCTGCATCCATTTCGGCGCAACGCAATTTGACGAACAGCACCAACCAGTTGGGCCGTTCGGTTGAGCGCTTGTCGTCCGGTCTTCGGATCACCCGCGCTGCCGATGATGCCGCCGGTCTCGGGTTGTCCGAGTCCTTACGCGCGCAGATTCGCAGCATCAATCAAGCCACACGGAACGCATCCGACGGCATCAGCTTGACGCAGATTGCCGACGGCGCCGCCGCGACCATTGGATCTCTGCTGGCTCGTCTGCGTGAGTTGTCGTCACAATCGGCGAGCGGTACGGTGGGCAATACGGAACGGTCCTACATTGATCAGGAGTTTATCGCCCTCCGTTCGGAAATCGACCGTATTGCACAGGTCACCGAATTCAACGGTCAAGCGCTGACGAGCGGTTCGAGCATCAGCTTCTCGATCGCGATCGGTTTCCGCAGCGGCACGGGGAATACGCTCAGTCTGGATCTCAACGACATCACGACGACGTCGTTAGGGATTGGCACCGTGAACGTGTCGACGTCGGCAAACGCAACAAGCGCCTTGGCAAACATCGACAATGCCATCAGCGCGGTGGCGACCGCTCGTTCCGAATATGGTTCGATTCAGAACCGGTTCGAGGCGACGATCGCGAACCTCCAGGTGACGAGTGAGAATCTCACCGCCGCCGAGTCGCGAATCCGTGATGCGGATATCGCGTATGAGACGTCCCAGTTCACGAAGAATCAAGTCTTGGTGCAGACCGGTATTGCCGTGCTCGCGCAGGCGAATACGCTGCCGCAGCAGGCGCTGGCGCTGCTCCAGTAACCGTCGCCGATCGGGCCGCGTCCTCTCAAATCGGGAGGACGCGGCCCGTAGGTTCATCATAAGGAGGCTGCCATGATACATCATGTGGCGCCAAAGGCTGATTTTCAGGCCGTATCTAGCCGAGAGCATGGACCGGGTGAGGTCGTGGCTCGACAACTGCGTGCGGCAAGCAAATTCTCTGATTCCGAACAGGCACAGTCAGGTCTACCTGACCGGGCAGCAATCGACCGGGCGGCAGCGAAGGTGGGCAAGGTACTGGAGTCCGCAGAGCCACGCCTCAAAATTGAAGTTGACGATGAAACCGAACGCGTCGTCATCAAGGTGGTCCAGGAGGATTCCGGAAAACTCATCCGGCAAATTCCCCCGGAAGAGCTACTCCAACTTGAAAAGTATCTGTCGAGCGCGAAGGGTTTGCTGCTGCACGAACAGGCATAGCGGGGGCGGGGAGAGCGCATGGCAACCATAAGCTTCGGCGGGCTCGGGAACGGACTCGATTTCGGCCAGGTCGTCGATCAGTTAGTGAAAGTCTCGCGCCTACCGGTCGATCGGTTAATCGAGAAAAAGGTCGCGCTCAACTCGAAATCGACCGACTATGCCACATTAAGTACGAAACTGGCGTCGCTCCAGAGCGCGTCCGACGCGATCCGTTTACCGTCCAACTTCGACCGGTCCAGCGTATCCGTCAGCGACTCGACGGTATTGAGCGCGACAGGGTCATCGTCGGCGACGCCGGGGAGCTATACCGTCAGGGTGACCCAGCTGGCGCAAAGCCATCAGCTCACGAATAGGGCGGCGAAAGCTGTTGCCGCCACGACGACGGACATCGTCAGCGGCTCATCCGGCACCTTCACGTTTCGGGTTGGGTCGGGCTCGGATCAAACCATTACGCTGGGGGCATCTGCAACAATCGAAGATCTTCAGACCGCCATCAATGACCTTGGCGCGGGCGCCGTCGCGTCGGTGGTAAACACCGGAACCGACGCCTCCCCCGCCTATCGCTTGGTGCTGACTGCGACCAGCACCGGCGCCAGTAACGGGATCACGATTGTAGCCGACAACACCGACTTGGACTTTTTAACTGCCAGCCCGACCGGAGGAACGGATACGTTGCAGGCGGCGCAAGACGCCATTATTGTCGTCGGCGATCCCGCGTTGAATCCGCTGACCTTCCAGCGCAGCACCAACACCATCACCGATGCGATCGCCGGAGTCACGCTGACATTGAGCAAAACGACAGGGGGCGGCACCGTTGCGGTCAATGTGTCCCGGGACGCCAGTGCCGTCAAGACCAGCATCAAGGCGCTGGCGACGGGCTACAATGAAGTGGTGAAGTTTATCAACGAGCGGAATACCTACGACATCGCGACAAAAGAGGGTGGCATCTTCTTCAACGAACCGACGGTGCGGACGGTCTTGAGCCAGCTGAGGAATGCCCTCTCTGCTTCAGTGTCGGGTTTGACGACGTATACATCGGTCGGCGAAGTAGGGTTCAAAACGGAGCGAGATGGCACTGTCACGATTGATGATGCGAAGCTCGATGCTGCGCTCAGTTCGAACTATTCGGCGGTCAAGAGTCTATTTATCAATCAAACCGGCAGCACCGGGGTCGCCCAGCTGGTGACGAATGCCGTGGACGCACTCGATGATATTACGGCGGGGGCAGTGACTCTTCGCAAGGGAAGCCTCACCGACCAGATTTCCGATCTCACGGACGACATTGCGAGAAAAGAGGATCTTCTCGCGCAATATGAAGAGCGGTTGCGTCGTCAGTATGCCGCTCTGGATGGACTGCTTGGCAGACTGCAAAGCCAAAGCGGATTTCTCCAGGCGAATTCTGCTTTGAAACAACGGTAAGGAGCCTCTACGGAAGGAACCTATGGTCACCCAGTACGCCAGGCAATATCAGCAGACCCAAATCATGACCTCTTCCAGCGTCCAGATCGTCGTATTGTTATACGACGCCGCCATTCAATCGATCGAATTGGCTCGTGTGGGCATCGAATCCAATAACATCAGCGACAAAGGCCGGTTTTTGGGCCGGGCCATTTCCATCGTCGGTGAGCTCAATAGCGTGCTCGACTTTGAGCAGGGCGGAGAGATTGCTATCTCGCTCCGCCGGCTGTACGAGTACATGTTGACCGAGCTGATTGCGGCCAACACGCGGAACAGCACGAGCCACCTAGACGGTCCCCTCCGCTGTCTCAAGACTCTTCGAGAAGGCTGGCAGGAAGTGGCGGCTCAACAGCAATCGGCGGTGGGGGCTGCCCGGTGACCGGGACGGGGGCGGACAGGGAAACCGGAAGAGCCGAACTCGAACGGCTGACTGTGTCTGCGCGGGATGCGGCGGAACAAGGCCGGTGGGATCTCGTCGATGAATGCTACCGCCTGAGAGACATTGCGATGCAAGGCGCATCGATTCCCCAACTGGACGCCGAGCGGATGTTGGCGAGCGATCGACAGGTTCAGGAACGGGCGTTCGTGGCGAAAGCGGCAGTGGCGGAATTATTGCGTGAATCACAGGCCGTTCGCCTACGGCTCAGCAGGTTGCGGCATGGAGCAGGAGCTATGGGGACGATCGACGTAGAGGCGTAACGCGTCTCAGGTCGAGGAGCAGAGCGCATGGCCGATGGCGTATAGCACGGGACCGAAGGGAAAAGAGCTTGTAGCGTATGGCCAATAGTACGAGAGCGAACCGAAATATCATATCATCGACGGTTCATTTTTCTGTTCCGTGCCACAGGCTATCAGCCATAAGCTCCTAGCCTTTTCATGCCATAGGCTCTTTGACCGAGTGCCGAAGAATTCAACCTCGACCAGCCAAGGCGGCGACAATTCTGATGGGTATAGCGGTGACTGACGGCATGCAGATTGTGCTGGTGGCTGATGCTCGAGTCTGTCGGGCGAAAGTCTGGACAAAGCTTCCCGGTATGAAGGTGGATGTCTTCAACCGGCGAGCCTATTCAGTCGAGACACGGTTGCCTGTGGATGTCCCTGTGTTGCTGTTTCAGGTCGGAGCTCGCTTTGCGGACACCGTGAAGGTGCTTGACCGTGTCTTCAAACATCGGCGAGATCTCTGCGTCATCCTGATCGGGCCGGAAATCGGCGCAGACCACACGGCGCGGCTTTTGCGGAAGGGGGCCTACGATTACCTTGCCTGGCCCTGTCCTGCATCGAGACTCCTGGAATCGGTCCACAGCGGCCTCGCTAATCGACGGACGTTCCTCTTTATGAGGGATCTGTCCGATGAGCTGGCACGGACCAATCAGGCGCTGGCACAAGACCGTGATGAACTTGCGCAATGCAACCGCCACTTGTCGTTTCTCCATCAGCTGACGCAAGCCTTTTCGGGGACGTTGGAGGCTGAGACCATCGTCAAGGCCTTGTTTGCGGGACTGCCGTCGTTGATTGCCGCCGATCTGGTTGGACTGGTTCGAGCCAATCCCGATCAGGCCTGGATATGGTCGCAGGCGCAAGACGTTCAAGGGGCGGACGCGTTACGTTTACGACTGTTGAACCGCCTGGGTCGAATGACCGGCAAGGCAACATCGTGGCACGGGGCGATTCGTCCTCTGCGTAGCTCGAGTCTGGCGCTTGTGCCGGCAGCTGCGGGTTCTGACCAAAGTCAGGATGGCCACGCAGTCAGTGTCCATGAGGTCACGCTGGCTATCGGGTCGCATGGAGTCGGGATTTTGCATGTCCAGCGGACACGTGAGCGCCCGTACACCGGACAAGAACAGCAGTTGCTGGCGACGATTGCCGCTGCGCTGGCAGTGGCCTTGGGCAATGCCGACGTGCATGGTCAGATTCAGGAGTTGGCCTTGCGGGATCCCTTGACCGGGGTGCTCAACCGGCGCGCACTCAATGGACCGCTTCAGCGGGAACTCAACGCCGGACTTCGCTATGGGTCCTCCGCCTGTTTGCTGCTGTTGGATCTCGACTATTTTAAGAGCGTCAACGACCGCCTTGGACATGTAGCCGGAGACGGAGTACTCGAACGCGTAGCAGCGCTGGTCCAGGAGCGAGTTCGCGAGGTCGATAGTGTTGGCCGGTATGGAGGGGAGGAGTTCGCCGTCGTCCTGCCTCATACTGATCTTGGCCAAGCGCAAGCGCTCGCTGAACGGATTCGCGCCGAGATCGAGCGCCGCGCATTCGATCTCGATGACGGGTCGGTGCGGATTACCGCCAGTTTTGGCGTGGCATCGCTTCACGATTCATCGATCGACAGCATCGGCCGGTGGATTGCGGCAGCGGATTCCGCATTGTATGAAGCCAAGTCTCAAGGGCGTAATCGGGTGGCCGTGTATGCCGACCATCGTCTCGGGCGTCCGCATGCTGCCGCCGTGCGCGCCGTCGCGTAGCTTCTGAAAGGATTTCGTATGGCTCTTTCAGCCATGACCAATCAGCCTACAGCGGGTGATACTGCTTCGGAGGATCGCCGGGAATGGCTTCGCATCGATGACAATCTGTTACTCGAATATCGGTTGCTGGATGAATCGGCCGAGATGCCAGCATCCGTCAGTGCGCCGGTAACCGACGAGGTCATTGCCGCTGCGGTGGGAAAGCCTACTGCGGAACTCTTGGCGCATTCCGGGGAGGCGCTGGTCGATTCTTCGCTGGTGCCATGGATGATGAAGGTGGACTGGTTGCTCGAGGTCCTGTTGAAGACGTTAGCCAAGGCGCATCCGGGTTGTATGGACCTTGCGCGTGTGACGGCTGTCAATATCAGCGGCGGCGGGGTGAGCTTTACGTCGCCTCGGCAGTTCAATGCCGGTGACCGATTGGCGCTGAAAATAATTCTGCCGCCCTTTACACCGGTCCAGACGGTTATCAAGATCATCCGATCGTCTCCCGACCCTCAAGGGCATGGATTTGCGCTGGCTACGGAATTTGTGGATCTCAACGCAGACGATCAAGAACACCTTATCCGGCACATCCTTCGTACGCAAGCCGAACGGCTGCGTGCCAGACGGGGCCAGGGTGGTTAGTGGTTAATGGTAATGGGAAGTTACCGGCCACGGGTCGATCGGTAAGCTACTCACGCTCAAGGTTCTACGCGGCGATGCCGATAGTGCAAGTGCTATGAAGGACGCCGCATCTGAAACAACAGCGCTCGCTGGAGATCATGCCTTTACGGGGGATGGCGAGATCCTGACCATCGTCGATGTGGCACGGTTTCTGCGTGTTCCGAAATCCACGGTATACAAGCTCGCGCGAATCGGCGAATTGCCGGCCTCGAAAATCGGAAAACATTGGCGCTTTCTCCGCCGGGATATTCACGAATGGATGCGCAGCCGGTCTTCGCTAGTAAAGCCCGATCGCTGATTGTGCAGGCCGTGCCGAGTCTTCAGCGAGGAGTGTGTAGCATTGAGTGATCAGATGCAACGCACCAGTGCCTGCCATTCCTGACGCATTCAGCCGCCCCCCTCATCGTTCATGTCCTATCTGTGAGTCATGCCCGGCCGCCTGACAGTTGTGCCGCCTGTCTTAGGTTTTCCCAAGAATATGCCGATAGTGATGGGCGATGGGCACACGAATAGGGGGCTCAGTTCTGGATGGCATCGAGGGCAGCCCTGCGCTGATTGTGACGTATTGTGCCGCAGATGGAGGGAGATGTTATGCCGGCTGATCCAAACATGAAAATCCTTGTCGTGGACGATATGGCCACGATGCGGAGAATCGTGAAAAATATCTTGAAACAGTTGGGGTTTGCCAATGTGGAAGAAGCCGAAAACGGGCAGGAAGGGCTGCAGAAACTGCGTGCAGACACGTTTGGCTTTGTCGTCTCCGACTGGAATATGCCGGTGATGACGGGCATCGACATGCTTCGCGCCATTCGAGCCGACGACAAACTTAAAACGATTCCAGTCCTCATGGTCACGGCTGAAGCGCAACAGGCAAATCTGGTCGAGGCGATTCAGGCCGGGGTCAGCAATTATATCGTCAAGCCGTTTACGGCGGAGACGATGCAGGAAAAATTGGGGAAGATTTTCAAGTAGGCGCGCCGGACCCGTGAGAGAGCGGGCGTCGAGTTGGATTGCAAAGGGAGAACCCGTGCAACAGAACGGTCAGCAACTATACGAAGAGCTCGGGGAATTGGCGCGCTTCGTCGAAAAGGCTATGCGGACCATCAGCGAGATCAGCGCTCCGATCGTGTCCGGCAGCGCAGGTTTGCCGATGGCCTCATCGCATTTGGTTGATCTCAATAAGATGACGGAAGAGGGCACGCTTGAGGTGATGCGGTTGACGGAAACAATTCAAGACAATCGAGGCCGTGTCGTCAAGGAGTTGGCTGCCGTCGCAGAGACGTTGAAGGCCGTGGATTGTACGACGCTTTCAATGCGTGTTCAGAGCATAGCCGCCGACCTGGCGCACGATGACAAGTATTTGACGGAAATTATGACCGCCTTATCCTTTCAAGACTTGGTCGCGCAGCGGGTCAAAAAACTCGTGGCGATTCTCGATGACGTGCGGGACAAGCTGGTCGAACTGGTTGTTGTGTTCGGTATCCCGCACGATGCGGACGGCATTGCCGCAACGGGAAAAACGGGGGAGATGCTCAAGCAGCTCGAAGAATCAAAAACGACATCCATGAAACAGAATGTGGCTGACGATATTCTGGCCCAATATGGGTTCAAATGATGCCGTTCCTCTTTTATGTTTCGTGTTTCCGGGGAAAACGCCTGAAAATGCGAACCTTCCCCCAGGCGCTATGAAACACGGTAGCTGACGAACCGTTCTAAGTCATGCAGGCATGACGTGCCGCATGTATGAGGTCAATGGCGAATGGACATTGCAACAATTCTCGGAATCGTCCTGGCGATTGGAGCGATTCTTGGGGGGCAAGCGCTGGAAGGGGGTCATGTCGGATCGATCCTTCAGCTCACGGCGTTCATCATCGTCATGGGTGGAACATTCGGCGCCTGTTGCGTACAGAATCCGCTGTCGGTGGTCCTCAAGGCGTTCAGCTCGCTGTCGATGGCATTCGCCGGCTCTCGCATCGACAATAAGGGGACGATCGCGCTCATTCTTGATCTTGCCAACGTCTCACGGAAACAGGGCCTGCTGGCGCTTGAAGGAAAACTGAAGGGCATCAAAGATCCGTTCATACAAAAGGGTGTCCAGTTGATCATTGATGGCACCGATCCCAAAGCCGTGCACGAGATTCTGGAAATCGAAGTCGAACATCATGAAGAAGCAGGACTTCTGGCGGCCAAAGTCTGGGAGGCTGCCGGAGGGTATGCGCCCACCATCGGCATTTTGGGCGCCGTGCTTGGACTGATTCATGTCATGGAAAACCTGGCAGACCCGTCAAAGCTCGGTGGCGGTATTGCCGTCGCGTTTGTCGCCACAATCTACGGGGTTGGTATAGCCAACCTGTTCTTTTTGCCGCTGGCCAACAAGATTAAGTTGAAGCTTAAAGAAGAGGCCAGCGCGCGAACCATGACGATCATGGGGTTGGTCGGGCTTGCGCAAGGGGAAAACCCCAGGCTCTTGCAGGAAAAGCTCGAAGGATTCCTGCCGCACAGCGAGCGAACGCACGCGAAGAAGAAGTGAAGCGTATCTCGGGAACACGGGGTCAGGAGCCATTTGCGCGCAGCGCCCTGCGGGTCGTTCCGACAAATGGTTCCAGCCCCCCACCCCTCACGCGTCCTTGAACAGAGTCGAATGACGAGATGCGAGTGGCGCTCTAAGTTATGGCTAAGAAGAAACATGAAGAGCACGAGAACCACGAACGCTGGCTCGTGTCCTATGCGGACTTCATCACGCTGCTCTTCGCATTCTTTGTCGTCATGTACTCCATCTCAGCCGTTAACGAGGGGAAATTCAGGACGGTCAGCGAATCAATCAAGGCAGCTCTCAATCCCATGCAGACACCGCCGGCGAGTGCCAAGCCATTTCAAGTGGGCGAGAGCAAATCTACAGCCATCCAACCATCGGTGCAGGCGAATCGAGAGCAGGTTATCCGGCGCTTGCAGATCCTGACGCAGGCGGCAGATAAAGCCGTCAAGATATTCGTTGATCCTGCTTCCGAGCAACGGATCGGGGAGATTGTCCTGACGATTTCCGACCATGTGTTGTTCAAACCCGGCGAGGCGATGCTGCAGCCGGAGGCCTTGCCGTTTCTGCGGGGATTGGCGGATGTGCTGGTGGAATTAGACCGCCACGTGAAAATCGAAGGTCACACGGACAACGTGCCGATCCGGACTGCGCAGTTCCCGTCGAACTGGGAACTTTCTGCGGCCAGGTCCGTCATGATCGTCCGTGCGCTGTCTGAACTGTACGGAGTGCCGGCGTCTCACCTTGCGGCCATTGGATACGGGGACACCAGGCCGCTGACCGCCAATCTTGACCCTGAGCAGCGGGCGAAAAACCGGCGTGTCGAGGTCATCATTTTAGAGAATGCCTCCTCATCAGCGAGGGCCCACACGGAGGAGAGCGCAGGAGACCAGAGCGACAGTCCGGCCATGCCTGGCTCAAGTCATGGACAGGATCAGCCGACACTACCTGCATATCAGCCCTGAGCGGGCAGAGTGCCGGATCGTCCCGGGACGACTCTGGTCCATCAAAGAGGAAAAGCGATATGGAATCGAATGCAAGACACATGGCTCCGGCCGGTGATCTCACAATTTTTGAAGCGGCGGAGTTTAAGAGCGGGTTGCTCAAGCTATTTGAGAATGAAGGGCTGGTGTCGCTGGATTTGAGCAAGGTCACGCGCGTGGATACGTCCATCATTCAGCTCCTCTGGGCCGCGCGGAAGCAGGGACGGTTGTTTGTCAGCGGCGTGATACCGGATCTGCAAAGCAAGTTGGCTCAACTCGGATTCTCTGAGCCGCTCAGTGAGTAATCACGCGAGCCGGGTTGTCTATCGAGTGGAAGACGATGACTGCTGAGGCTGGACGTTCGACCAGGGCTGGCAGTGAAACGGATGAAGGCAGCCTGTCAAGCAGGCAGCAGCAGGCATGGGAGGCGTTTGCCGTCTGTGCGGTGCGGCTCATCCCTGTTCTGAAGGCGCAACTGACGTCGGTCACGCAAGAGACAGAACGGGCGGCGATTGATTTATTGGCGCATCTGAGGGTGCTGGCTTCTGAGGACGCCGCGGTCACAGCTGAAGACAAGTCGGGAAGCTTGTCCAAGGTGGTGATGGCTATGCAGTTTCAGGACATCACGCGTCAGAAGTTGGAGCACGTCGGTCAAGCGCTGGATCAATGGAACCTGCATTTGCAGGCGCTGATGCGAGGGCCGAACGATGAAGACGCCAAACGGGAGATCGCCGCGCTGCAGAGGATTGAGCAAAGCTACACCATGGAAGAGGAGCGCCGTCTCCACGCATCGGCCGTTACGTTCGAATACCAGGACTCGATCCCGACCGATGTGGTGGACGGTGAGGCCGAGCCGGATTCTGTGACGTTATTTTGAGTGAGTCAGTCGTTCACGGATAAGACATTCGTATGGGAAGCCAGGCCACTGACCTCGGAGGAACAGTATGAGTAAAACCGCGCTTGTCGTCGACGATTCACCCACTATGAGGCAGATGGTGGCGTTTACTCTGACCAACGCCGGTTTCACGGTTGTCGAGGCCGAGCATGGGAAAGACGCTGTGCGGAAAGTCTCCGATGGGGGGAAAATGGATATCGTCGTGACGGATCTGAATATGCCTGAGATGGACGGGATCACACTCATCAAGGAGCTGCGAAAACTGGCGGCGTTCAAATTCACGCCGATTCTCATGCTTACCACGGAATCGGCGATGGAAAAGAAACAGGCGGGGAAAGCGGCCGGCGCGACCGGGTGGATCGTCAAGC
>FSSH01000568.1_pt1 | contig 16605 bp, 13 predicted proteins | sample 1166101 | NCBI WGS metagenome assembly FSSH01 (sample SAMEA32972668, study PRJEB13176) | freshwater metagenome | biome: Drinking water system; feature: Biomass in drinking water that filtered by 0.45 um membrane; material: drinking water | place: USA | collected 2012-12-20 | depth 0 m | reverse complement strand
CCGTCGAGCAGGATCACGCCGTCGCCCGAAAAGTCGAACTTCACGCGCTTGCCGGGCAGCCAGGCCTGGTTGGCGGCCATGATCTGGGTGACTTCGGCGAGGTCGGCCATGTTGCCTCCGGCAGTTATCGGCAGTAGACGTGTCAATAACAGCGGCGCTCGCCGCGCGTCAATGGAGCAGCGCCTTGGCCGAACCGATCATCGTCGCAGGCGCGCCCGGATCGCCCTATACGCGCAAAATTCTGGCGGTGCTGCGCTATCGCCGCATCGCCTATCATTTCTGGCCGGTCGCACGCGCCCGCGCCACCCTGCCGCAGCCGCGCGTGCCGCTGCTGCCGACGCTCTATTTCCCCGATGGCGCCGAGCCGCCCGTGCCCGTCACCGATTCGACGCCGATCATCCGCCGGCTCGAACGCGAGCACGCCGAGCGGCCGATCATCCCCGCCGATCCCGCGCTCGCCTTCATTGACGCGCTGATCGAGGATTATGGCGACGAATGGCTCACCAAGGCGATGTTCCACTATCGCTGGCACTATGCCGACGACATCCAGAAATCGGCGCGGGTGCTGCCCAACTGGCATGATCGCCCGCTCGACGATGCCGCGCTGGCGGCCGCCGGCAAGAGCTTTGCCGAACGCCAGATCGGCCGGCTCGCTTATGTCGGCTCCAATACCGACACCGGCCCGGTAATCGAGGCGAGCTTTGCGCGGCTGCTCGGCATCCTCGACCGGCATTTCGCGCACCACCGCTTCCTGCTCGGCGCGCAGCCGGCGGCGAGCGACTTCGCGCTCTATGGCCAGCTCACCCAATTGGCGCTGTTCGATCCGACCCCGATGGCGCTGGCGACGCGCACCGCGCCGCGCGTGATCGCCTGGACGCACTTCATGGAGGATCTGTCGGGCGAGGATGCTGCCGGCTGGGCCGATCCGCGCGCGCTGCCCGAGGGCATCGCCGCGCTGCTTGCCGAGATTGGCCGAACCTATGCGCCGCTGCTCATCGCCAATGCGCGTGCGGTGGTGGCGGGCGAGGCCGAGGTGAGCGCCGAGATTGACGGCGCGGCGTGGCGCCAGGCGGTCTTTCCCTATCAGGCCAAGTGCCTGAAGGCGCTGCGCGAAGCCCATGCCGCCCTGCCGCCCGAGGCGCGCGCGACAGTGGACGAGGCGCTCGCTGCAACCGGCTGCGCTGCGCTGTTTGCATGATCGCCTGAAAGGCCGCTCGCCCCATGTGGATCAACTGGATCGTCGCACTGCTGCTCTATGCGCTGTTCCGTGCCTGGTATGACAATCTGCGCGGCCGGCTGACCCCCGATGAGATTGCCCGGTTCATGGCGCAGATCGAGGGGCGCAGCGACACCACCGCCGAAGCGCGCGCCAATCTCGCCCGCTTCCTGGCCGAAGATGACGGCCGCGACTTCGTGATGTTCAACATCGTCAAGGCGACGCGCGATCCGGTGGCGGACCCCAAGGACGGGCAGATGGTGCCGGGGGTGAGCCTGCTCCAGCGTTATTCGCGCCACTTCATGCCAGTGCTGTTCGCCAATGGCGGCCACCCGCTCATCGTGCGCCGCAAGATCGGCGGCTATCTCGACAGCTGGGCGACCGAGGCCGATCCCGGTTGGACGATCATCGGCCTGATGCGCTACCGGAGCCGGCGCGACATGATGAAGCTGGTGGTCGATCCGCGCTTCGTCGAACATCACCCCGACAAGCTCGCCGGCACGCTCGCCACCTTCTCCTTTCCGACCGCGCCGCTGCTGTCGCTTGCGGCAGGCCCGCGCCTGTGGGTCGCGCTGGTGCTCGCGCTGGGCGCGGCGCTGGTCCAGATCGCCACCGGCTGATGCTGCTGCCGCCCTCCACCAACGCCGGCTATCGCGGATCGCCGGCTGCTGCCTGGTTCACGGTGCTGCTCGGGCTGGGCTGGATCGGCCCGGGTCTCATCCACATGCTGCTGCCCGATGGCGGGGCGGGCGTGATTGCCGGGATCGACCTTGGCCCGGCGCGGCGCACCATCGTCGCGATCTTCGCCTGGGCGGGGGCGACGCAGTTCGCCCATGGCCTTGCGCTGCTTGCGATCGGCCTGCGCTATCGCCCGCTGGTGCCGCTGATGCTGGCGATCAGCCTCGTCGAGCGCGCGTGCCTGGCGCTGTTCGGCTGGGTGGTGAAGGCGCCGCCGCTTGCCGGCCACCATCCGCCGGAGCATTATGGCAGCGCGATCCTGCTGCCGCTGATCGCATTGTTCCTGTGGCTGTCGCTGCGGCCGCGCCCCGAGAAAGGCCTGCCATGACCGCAAAGCTCGTCGTCAATTGCGACCGGATCAATGAGGCCCGGCTGGTCGAGCTCCACGCGCCCGCGCTGGCCGAGGGCGAGGTGCGCGTCACCACCCGCCGCTTCGCGCTGACCGCGAACAACATCAGCTATGCGGTGACGGGCGGCTCGATCGGCTATTGGCGCTTCTTCCCGCATGATGAGGCGGGCTGGGGGGTGGTGCCCGTCTGGGGTTTCGGCGAAGTGACCGAAAGCCGGGCCGAGGCCGTGCCGCTCGGCACGCGGCTATGGGGCTTTTTCCCGATGGCATCCGATCTGGTGATACGCCCGGGCCGCATAACGCCGGCCGGGCTGGTGGACGAGGCGGACCACCGCGCGGCCCTGCCCTATGTCTATAACGGCTATGCGCGCACCAATGACGATCCGCCCGAGCTGGCCGCCATCGCCGATCTGCGCAGCCTGCTGTTCCCGCTGCTCACCACCTCGTTCGTGATCGACGATTATATCGCCGACAATGGCGGCTTCGACGCCGAGCAGGTGATCATCGGCAGCGCTTCCTCCAAAACCGCGTTCGGGCTGGCGCATTATCTACGCGCGCGTGGCGCCCAGGCCGTGACCGGCCTCACCTCGCCCGGCAATCTCGGCTTTGTGGAGGCGCTGGGGCTGTATGACCGTGTGATCGCCTATGATGCCATCACCACGCTCGATCCGGCGGTGCCGAGCGTGTTCGTCGACATGTCGGGCGATGGCGCGGTGGTGGCGGCGGTGCACGGTCATTTCGGCGAGCGGGTGAAAGCCAGCATCGGCGTCGGCGCGACGCACTGGAGCGCCGATCGTGCGCCCAGGGATCTGCCCGGCGCGCGTCCCGCCTTTTTCTTCGCGCCCGCCCAGATCGCCAAGCGCGATTCGGATTGGGGCGCGGGCGTGCTGATGCGCCGCGCGGTCGCCGCCAATATCGCGGCCTGCGCGACACTCGCGCCGCAGATGCAGGTGACCGACCAACAAGGCGGCGCGGCTGTCGCTGCGGCCTATGCCGAAATGGTCGCCGGGCGCACGCCGCCCGATCGCGGGCTGATCCTCAGCTTCTGATCCCGAGCTGCGGGCGCGCGAGCAGCACGCCCGCGAGCACCACGGCTTCCACCGCCATCAGCGGCACCGCCGCCGGATCGGGCGCGAGCGCATAGCTGAACAGCCGCCCCGCCACCGCCAGCGCGGGCAGCAGCACCGGCGCGACCAGCAGGCGCCGGTCATCGCGCACAGCCGCCGCGATCGCCATCACCCCGAACATGCCGAACAGCGCGCCCAGATCGCCGCGCAGGGTCGATGCGGCAAGCGCAGTCGGCGCCGACACGCCCAGCGTCGCGCCGAACTGCGGCAGCGCGAACCACACCAACGCGAAATTGACGAGCGAAAGCACGCCAACGATCACCAGAAACCCCCGCGCTGCCGCTCTCACCGCCATTCTCCCTCGAATGCCGAAAACTATTGGCGTTTTGAATGTCATTTGGCAAGATGCCGATCGAAGGAGAGGCGCGATGCGGCGATTGTGGATCGGGCTCGGCCTGTTGGCGGCGATTGCCGGGCTCGGCTATGCGCTGTTCCAGCATTACAAGATCTACCTGCCCGGCATCATTTCACGGTGGCGCGATCCGATTGCGCCCAACCACGATGTCGTGTGGGCACCGGGACCGTCGCAGCCGCCCGCCGGCGCGCGGCCGCCGAACATCGTCGTCATCCTGGCCGATGATCTGGGGCATAACGACATCACTGCATTTGGCGGCGGCGTGGCAGGGGGCGCGGTGCCCACCCCCAACATCGACTCGATCGCCAAGCAGGGTGCGAGCGTCGATGTCGCCTATGCGGCGAACGCCACCTGCAGCCCCTCGCGCGCGGCGATCATGACCGGGCGCTACCCGACGCGCTTCGGCTTCGAATTCACCGCCGTGCCGGTGCAGTTCGCCCGCGCCGTGACCTCGGCGGAGCGGACAAGCGCGCACCCCGGCCCGATCTTCCACGAAGAGCGCACGCATAATTTGCTGCCCTATCCACAAATGGGCGTGCCGCGCAGCGAGATCACCATTGCCGAGCTGCTCAAGACCGCAAGCTACCACACCATCCAGATCGGCAAATGGCATCTGGGCGAGGCGCCGGGGCTTCAGCCGATCGGCCAGGGCTTCGATGAAGCGCTGGGCTTTCTGGCGGGCGGCGGCATGTATCAGCCGGCCGACGCGCCCGATGTCGTCAATGCGCGGCTGCCCTGGGATCCGATCGACCGTTTCCTGTGGCCCAACCTGCCCTATGCCGTGCAATGGAATGGCGGCCAGCGCTTCGCCCCGCGCGGCCATTTGACCGATTACTGGACCGACAATGCCGTCGCCGCGATCAAGGCCAACCGCAACCGGCCCTTCTTCCTCTATCTGTGCTACAACGCGCCGCACACGCCGCTCCAGGCGACCCGGCGCGATTATGACGCGCTGCCGGGTATCAAGGACCATACCCAGCGCGTTTATGGCGCGATGATCCGCCAGCTCGATCGCGGCGTCGGCCGGGTGCTGCAGACGCTGCGCGAGCAGGGGCTCGACGACAATACGCTGGTGATCTTCACCAGCGACAATGGCGGCGCCTGGTATACCGGCCTCACCGACAGCAACGCGCCGTTCCGCGGCTATAAGGCCACCTATTTCGAAGGGGGCCTGCGCGTGCCCTTCTTCCTGCGCTGGCCCGGCCATATCGCGCCGGGCACGCGCATCGGCGGCCCGGCGCATCATCTCGACATTTTCCCGACCGCGGCGGCCGCCGCCGGCGTGGCGTTGCCGCGCGACCGCACGATCGACGGCAGCAATTTGCTTGGCACCCTCAAGGGTGCAGCGCCGGGCGTGCCGCACACGCGGCTGTTCTGGCGATCAGGCGACAACAAGGCCGTGCGCGACGGCGCCTGGAAACTGCAGGTCGCGGCACGACCGGCGGCGGCCTGGCTCTACAACCTCGCCGACGATCCGACCGAAAGGCACAACCTCGCCGCCGCCCAGCCCGCGCGCGTGGCGGCGATGCGCGCGCTGATCGCCGCGCATGACCGCGAGCAGAAGCCGCCGCTGTGGCCCGCGCTGGTCGAAGCGCCGATCCGCATCGACGTGCCGCTCAACGCGCCGTGGCGGCGCGGCCAGGAATATGCCTATTGGTCGAACTGAGGGCGCCTCCCGCCGCCCGTGACGGGGGCGCACGCATCGCGGCTGATCCTCAATCGGCGACTGCCGGCCGGTTCTCGAGCAGGTGATCGACCACGCCGGGATCGGCGAGCGTCGAGATGTCGCCCAGATTGCCGGTATCGCCCTCGGCGATCTTGCGCAGGATGCGGCGCATGATCTTGCCCGATCGCGTCTTGGGCAATGCCGGCGCGAACTGGATCACGTCGGGCGTCGCGATCGGGCCGATTTCGCGGCGCACCCACTGCACCAGCTCGCCGCGCAACGCCTCGCTTTCCGCCTCGTTCGCGTTGAGCGTCACATAGGCATAGATGCCCTGCCCCTTCACGGCGTGCGGCATCCCCACCACCGCCGCTTCGGCGACCTTGGCATGGGCGACGAGGGCGCTTTCCACCTCGGCGGTGCCCATGCGGTGGCCCGACACGTTGATGACATCGTCGATCCGCCCGGTGATCCAGTAATCGCCATCGGCATCGCGCCGGGCGCCATCGCCGGTGAAATATTTGCCGGGGAAAGTCGTGAAATAGGTCTGGAAAAAGCGTTCGTGATCGCCCCACACGGTGCGCATCTGCCCCGGCCAGCTCTGCGCGATCACCAGCGCGCCCTCGGCCGCGCCGTCCAGCACCTGCCCGTCATTATCGACGATCTGCGGCACCACGCCGAACATCGGCCGCGTTGCCGAACCCGGCTTCAGCGCCATCGCGCCGGGCATGGGGGCAATCATCGCGCCGCCCGTCTCGGTCTGCCACCAGGTATCGACGATCGGGCAGCGCCCGTCGCCGATCACGCGGTGATACCAGTCCCACGCCTCGGGGTTGATCGGCTCGCCGACCGAGCCGAGCAGCCGCAGCGAGGAGCGGGTCGCTTGCGTCACCCAATCGTCGCCCTCGCGCATCAGCGCGCGCAAGGCGGTTGGCGCGGCGTAGAAGGTGCTGACCTGGTAGGTGTCGCAAATCGCCCAGAAGCGGCCGGGATCGGGATGGTTGGGGACGCCTTCGTACATCAGCGTCGTCGCGCCATTGGCGAGCGGGCCGTAGACGACATAGCTGTGCCCGGTCACCCAGCCGACATCGGCGGCGCACCAGAACACCTCGCCGGGGCGGTAATCGAACACATAATGGTGCGTCATCGCCGTCCAGACGAGATAGCCGCCGCTGGTATGCAGCACGCCCTTGGGCTTGCCGGTCGAACCGCTGGTGTAGAGGATGAACAGCGGCTCCTCCGCTCCCATCGGCTCGGGCGGGCAATCGGGCGCGGCGGCATCGCGCGCTTCGTGCCACCAGATGTCGCGGCCCGGCGCCATCGCCACCTCGCCGCCGGTGCGGCGCACCACCACCACGCGCGCGACGCCGGGGCAGCGGGTGAGCGCTTGGTCGACATTGGCCTTCAGCGGCACGCGCCGGCCGCCGCGCAGCCCCTCATCGGCGGTAATCACCAGCGACGAATCGCAATCCTGGATACGGCCGGCCAGCGCCTCGGGCGAAAAGCCGCCAAACACCACCGAGTGGATCGCGCCGATCCGCGCGCAGGCGAGCATCGCGACGGCGGCCTCGGGGATCATCGGCAGATAGATCGTCACCCGGTCGCCGCGCCGCACACCATTCGCCTTCAGCACATTGGCGAAGCGGCAGACCTCGCCGTGCAACTCGCGGTAGCTGATCGTGCGGCTCTCGCCCGGCGCATCGCCCTCCCACAGGATCGCCGGCGTGTCGCCGCGCGCGGCCAGATGCCGATCGAGGCAGTTGGCCGCCACGTTCAGCACCCCGTCGCCGAACCAGCTTATGCCGAAATCGGCCGCATCGAACGATGCCTCGCGGACGCGGGTAAAGGGCTGGATCCAGTCGATCCGCGCTGCTTCCGCGTGCCAGAACGCCTCGGGATCGGCGATCGAGTGCGCGTAACGCCGGCCATAGCCGGCCGCATCGACATAGGCTCGCTCGGCCCATGCGGCGGGCACGGGATGGACGGTTGCGCTCATCTTGCTCTCCCACTCCTTCGGCGCGGCGCATTGATGGCCCGCTCAGGCCTTCACCTTGCGGCATTGGTCGATGCTAGGCCAGCCTTCACCGTGCAACCATGGCTGAAACCGGCGCGCGACCTTGCGAAGGAGTATCTAGCGCGCGCCGCAATTTTTGCTGGTAAGGGGCAGTCGCGGCCATGCCAGCGCACCGATGCCGGTGATACTGAACCATGCGGCAACAAGGGGTGCCGCTCGCCCCCAATCTCCAAGCAAGCATCCGGCTCGCTCCCTGCCGAAATTGTGTTCGCTTTTGACGCCGTCGACCAGATGACCAAAGGTGGCGCGAAGCCGCTGACCGCCACGCAGCTAGGGGACATGCGATGCCCACGCGGGACAGTTTCTCATTGAGACCAGCACTGCGACCGATATTGCCAGAACCGGCATTTATTGTGAAACTGCATAGCTAGATCGGTAACACCGCGATAAGTCTTGGGCACCGGCCGGTCGAGAGGATCGGCGGGCCGTTATGAGGGGATGTGGCCACCATGGCGGATGATTACGGCTCCACCGTGAGCGCGGGCAACTTGGGCGCGGTCACCATAGGCGGTTCATCCACCGGCTCCCTCGAAGCGGGCGCCGATCATGACTGGTTCCGGATCACCCTGATCGCAGGCCAATCGTACATCTTCAACCTGGACCGGGGGACGCTGAGCGACCCGACACTCGTCCTGCGCGATCAAAACGGCGTCGACATCGTTGGCAATGACGACATCGTCACCAACGTCAACCTCAACTCGCAGATACGATTCACAGCCACGGTTTCTGGCACCTATTATCTCGATGCGTTCAGTTCCGACGGCGCCGCGACAGGTACCTATACCATCCGCGCAGCGATCGATCCCTCGCCACCGGCGTCGACCGACGATTATGGGGCGCAGGCCGGCTCGCCCAATGTCGGCTCGGTCACTGTCGGCGGCACGACGACGGGTAATCTGGAGACGGTCAACGACCGGGACTGGTTTGCGATCACGCTGGTAGCGGGCACATCTTATACGTTCCGGCAGGAAGGCATCTCGCTGGCGGACCCGTTCCTGCGGCTGCGCGACGGCAACGGTGTCCTCATCACCGGCAACGATGACTTTGGCGGGAACCTTAACTCGCAGATCACCTACACGGCGGCAACGACCGGCGTTTATTATCTCGAAGCCAATACCGCCGACGTCGGCCAGCCGACCGGTACCGGCACCTACCGCATAACGGCGGCCGTGAACGGAAGCCCGCCGCCGGCGCCGACTGACGATTTCGGCTCGCAGGCCGGCGCGGGCAATCTGGGTAGCGTGGCGGTCGGCTCGTCGAGCACCGGCCTCATAAACTATGGCGGCGACCACGACTGGTTCGCGATCACCCTGTCGGCCGGTTCCATCTATCGCATCCGCCAGGAAGCCGGCACACTTGCCGATCCGCGCTTCTCGCTGCGCAATTCGATCGGGGTCGTCCTTACAGGTGACGACGATTCGGGCGGGGGGCAGAATGCCCAGGTCGATTTCACGGCCACCACGTCGGGCACTTATTACATCGATGCGAACAGCGCCGACGGTAACGGCACCGGCACGTACACCGTTCGCCTGACCTTGCTGTACGGCGCACCGGTGATCGCCAGCAATGCGGGGTCGGCGGCATTGGAGGGCGGGACCGACACGATCACATCCGGCGAATTGTCCACGACCGATGCCGATACTGCCGCGTCGTCAATCATCTATACGCTGACCAGCCTTGCGACCAACGGGACGCTGACGCGCAATGGCTCGTCAATCGCGCTCAACGGCACCTTCACCCAGGCCGACATCAATGCCAACCTGATCGCCTACACGCACAACGGCAGCGAGACGACCAGCGGAAGTTTCGGATTCTCGGTCACCGACGGGACAATCACCTTTACGGGCAGGACCTTCAATTTCGCGGTCACCCCCGTCAACGACGCCCCAACCTCGACCGGGCTGCAGGGCGATAGCGTGACGACCACCGAGCCGACCGGCGCGGGCTCGGTGCTGCCCAATGTGAAGATCGACGCCGGCGGCAATGCGACGCTCGCCGATCTCGACAATCTCAACTTCAACGGCGGGTCGATCCGCTTTGCGATCACGGCTGGGTTGGTCTCGGCGCAGGACCGGCTGAGCATTGATACGTCAGCAGCAACGACGGTCACGGTTGCGGGCGCCACAGTGTCGGTGGGTGGGACGGCCATTGGCACCTTCACTGGCGGCGGTGCGGGGGGCAGTGATCTGGTCGTCACGTTCAACGCAAGCGCAACCTCGGCGCTCGTGCAGACGCTGATCCGTGCGATCGACTTCGCCAACACCGGCGGCGACAATCCGACGGCCGGCGCGCGGACAATCACCACCACGCTGAATGACGGTGGCGGCACAGCCAATGGCGGATTCGATACGTTGGCGATCACAAGCACGGTGACTGTGATCGCTGCGAGCGATTCGCCGACGCTCGCGGGTTCGCCCGCAAACCTGACCTTCGCGCCCGGCGTTGCAGGCATAGTCAATCTATCGGCGTTCACCTTCGCCGATCCCGACAGCGGGGCGGTTACCGTCACGCTTTCGGCAAGCGCGCCGGGGACGTTCCAGACGACCGCAGTCGGCGGGGTCGCCATTGGCGGAACGACGCTTGCGCCAACCTTCAGCGGCACGGTCGCGGCACTCAACAGCTATTTCGATACGCCGGCGAACGTGTCGTTCCAACCCGGACAGACAAACGGCGTGTTCGTGATCCAGACTGACATCTCCGATGGTTTGTCAGGTCAAGGCAGAGGGGTCACGTCGACGATCCCATTTGCGGCCCAATCGCTCACGGGATTCACTGCCCTGAACCAGAATTTCGACACGCTCAGCAGTGCTTTTGCGTTCAGTTTGACCGGTTCCACTCCGCTGGGCTGGACCTTTTCAGAGACGGGCCCCAACGCCGACGTACAATATTCTGCAGGTCTCTTCGGCACGGGAAGTAGCAGCTTTGGCGATACATACAGCTTCGGTGCGTCGGGCAGTGTCGAACGCGCCTTTGGCGGACTACGCGCCGCCAACGGCGTGTCGACGCTCGGCAGTGCGTTCACCAACAACACCGGCAGTACGATCACTTCACTGGTCGTGAGCTACACGGGCGAGCAATGGCGGCTGGGCGCGACGGGGCGGACCGATCGGCTGGATTTCCAGTATAGTACGAACGCGACCAGCCTGACATCGGGCACTTGGACCGATGTTGACCAGCTCGATTTCAACGGGCCTCAATCGACCGGCACAGTAGGCGCGCTCGACGGCAATGCTGCGGCGAACCGGACGGCGATCACGGGCGAGATCACGGGCCTGAACATCGCGCCGGGCGCCACGGTCTGGCTGCGCTGGAACGATTTCGACGCGGCCGGCGCAGATGACGGGCTCGCCATCGATGATTTTTCGATCGTGGCGCGCTCCGTCATCGCGACCGCCGACACCGCCAGCGTGCTCGAAAACGCAACGATTACGAACGGTAACCTCTTCGCGAACGACATCAACCTTGGCGGCGGCCCCGCCTTGGCGGTAGCCTCTGTCAATGGCAGTGGCGGCAATGTTGGCACACAGATCACGCTCGCCTCGGGCGCACTGCTCACCGTCAACGCCAATGGCACCTATAGCTATAACCCCAACGGCCGGTTCGATTCGCTGGTCGACAGCACCACGGCGGCCGCGACCGGTGCGGTCAACACCAGCGCGACCGACAGCTTCAGCTACACGCTGGCGAACGGCGGCACGGCGACCGTCACCCTCACCATCAACGGTGTGGCAGGCACGGGCGATCAGTTGCGCGGCGATGGCGGCAACAACACGATCAACGGCACCGACGCGGCCGATTATTTCGATCTCAGCCAGGGCGGCAATGACAGCGTCAGTGGCGGCAACGGCAACGACACTTTCTTCGTCGGCGCCGCCTTCACGGCGGGCGATTCGATCGATGGCGGCGCGGGCACCAACGACCAGATCGGCTTGCAGGGCAACTATTCGGCCGGCCTCACGCTTGGCGCCAATGCGACGCGAAATGTCGAAGTGCTGGCCGTGCTGCCGGGCACCGGCTTCAGCTACACCCTCACCACCGTCGACGCGAATGTCGCAGCAGGCCAGGAACTGGTGATCTTCGGCGGCAATCTTGGCGCCGCGAACAATCTGACGTTCAACGGCTCGGCCGAAACCGACGGCAATTTCCGCGTCTATGGCGGGCTGGGGGTCGATACGATCACGACCGGGGCGGGCAATGACGGCATTTATTTCGGGCCCGGCCGCTTCAATCCCGCAACCGACACCGTCAATGGCGGCGCGGGCACCAACGACCAGGTCGCGCTTGACGGCAATTACACCGTCACGATCGGCGCGACCCAGCTCCAGAATGTCGAAGTGCTGGCGCTGCTGCGCGGCGTGGCCGGCGATCTTGGCACCTACAACATCACGCTTGCCGATGATCTCACCGGCGCGGGGCAGACCTTCACCGTGTTCGGGCTGACGGTCGAAACCGGCTTCACGCTCAATGCCACCGCCGAGACCGACGGCAATATCCGGGTGTTCGGCGGGACCGGCAGCGACACGATCACGACCGGCGCGGGTGCGGACCGGCTGTTCGGCGGCGGCGGGGCGGACATATTGAACGGCGGCGCCGGGGCGGACATTTTTCTCTACGACGCGGTCGCCCAGTCGACCGGCGCCAGTTACGACCGCGTCACCGGCTTTGTCTCCGGCGTCGACCGGTTCGATTTCGACGTGACCGTAACCGGGGTCGACGCGACGGTATCGACCGGCACGCTTTCCACCGCAAGCTTCGACGCCAATCTGGCGGCGGCGATCGGTGCGGGGCAGCTTGCCGCAAACCATGCCGTGCTGTTCCAGGCGAGCGCGGGCAGCCTTGCGGGCCAGACATTCCTGATCGTCGATGCCAATGGCATTGCCGGCTATCAGGCCGGCAGCGACTATGTCATCGAGCTCGTCACGCCGCCGGCATCGCTGGTCACCACCGACTTCATCTGACCATGCCGTTGGCGGGCGCGGCTCGGGTAAGCGCCCTAGCCAATCCTTAACGCGGGCGTGGTAGCGCCGGCGGCGATGATTGTTGCTGTCGTTCTTGTTGCCACCGGCGCGCATTCGGGCGTGGCACGGCCGCGCACCGCGCCCGAGCTTTCGGATGTCGCGCTGTTCGTGGTCGCCGTTGCCGCCGTCGCGATCGTGCGACAGGCGCTCAGGCGGCGCTTTGCAAAGCGGCGGGCACTGACCGAGGATTGACCGCGCGGCGCGCTTGCGCCAACCCGGCCCCCGTCATGGCCGAAGACCCGCTTGCCCGCCTTGAAGCGACCATCCGCGCCCGCCGCAGCGCCGATCCGGCGTCGTCCTATACCGCGCAGTTGCTGAGCAGCGGCCGCGCGCGGATCGCCCAGAAGCTCGGCGAGGAAGCGATCGAGACGGTGATCGCGGCCATGCGCGGCGATACGGCCGCGCTGACGGCGGAGGCGGCCGACCTGCTCTTTCACCTCGCCGTGCTGCTCGCCGATGCCGGGCTGTCGCTCGATGACGTGCGCGCCGAACTCGCCCGGCGCGAAGGCGTGTCGGGCATCGCCGAAAAGGCCGCACGCACGGGGGATTGCAAGGAGGATTGAATGCCGGTCGATGCCACCCAGCCCTATGACGACCAGAACATCTTCGCTCGCATCCTGCGCGGCGAAATTCCGGCGAAGACGGTGTTCGAGGATGCCCATGCGCTCGCCTTTCACGATATCAATCCGCAGGCGCCGACGCACATATTGGTGATCCCGAAGGGCGCCTATGTGAGCTGGGACGATTTCAGCGCGCGCGCGAGCGATGCCGAGATTGCCGGCTTCGTGCGCGCGGTGGGCGAAGTGGCGCGCGCGGCCGGGCTGGTCGCGCCGGGCTACCGGCTGCTCGCCAATACCGGTGGCCATGCGCATCAGGAAGTGCCACACTTGCACGTCCACCTCTTCGCCGGGCAACCGCTTGGGCCGATGCTGGCGCGATAGGGCCACGCGCTTGCGCGATAGGGATTGTGCCGCCGCAATTTGCGACTAGGCTCTGGCGCTTCATGGATTTTGGCCGCCGATGGCGGCGCAAAAGGGGATAAACACCGATGGCGACACGTCCGAAGCCGGACTTTTTGACGCGCATGTGGGGCCGCAAGACCCTCGCGCAGGTGCAGCGCGAAACGCAGACCAGTGAACTGAAGCGCACGCTGGGGTCCTGGAACCTGTTGCTGCTCGGCATTGGCTGCATCATCGGCGCCGGCATTTTCGTGCGCACGGGCAATGCCGCGGCACTGCACGCCGGCCCCGCCGTGCTGCTGTCGTTCGTGGTCGCCGGCATTGTGTGCGCCTTTGCCGGCCTGTGCTATGCTGAGCTGTCGTCGACGCTGCCGGTCTCGGGCTCGGCCTATACCTATAGCTACACCACGCTCGGCGAGTTCGCCGCGTGGATCATGGGCGCGCTGCTGCTGCTCGAATATGGCCTGGCGGCATCGGTCGTCGCGGTCGNNCTGGTCGGGGTATGTCGTCAGCCTGCTCAAGGATTTCGGCCTCGTCATCCCGCCGCAATGGACCGGCCCGGCCGGCTATCCGCTGCTCCGCGACGGCGTGCAGGTGGTGATCGACGGGACGCCGGTGGTCACCCAGTTCAACCTGCCCGCGTTCCTGATCTGCATGGTGTTGTCGGTCCTGCTGGTTGTCGGCGTGTCCGAAAGCGCGAAGGTGAACAACGCCATCGTCGCCATCAAGGTGGCGGTGATCGTCGCCTTCATCGTCATCTGCGGCACGACGGTGCTGATGGACCTGCCGGCGCGCATCGCCGCCAACTGGACCCCGTTCATTCCGCCTGCCGAGCCCGGCGAAGGGCATTTCGGCGTCGGCGGCATCCTGCGCGCGGCCTCGATCGTCTTCTTTGCCTATATCGGCTTCGAGGCGGTTTCGACCGCCGGCCAGGAAGCCAAGGATCCCAAGAAGGACATGCCGTTCGGCATCATCGGATCGCTGGTGGTGTGCACGGTGCTCTATATGCTGGTCGCCGCCGTGCTCACGCTGATGGTCAATTACAAGTCGCTCAACGTGCCCGATCCGGTGGCGGTGGCGGTCGACAGCATGGGCCCGCAATGGGCGTGGTTTGCCGGCATCATCAAGGCGGGCGCCATCGTTGGCCTCACATCGGTGGTGCTGGTGCTGATGTATGGGCAGACGCGCATCTTCTACACCATGGCGCGCGACGGGCTGCTGCCGCGCATCTTCTCGGCCGTCCATCCCAAGTTCCAGACGCCGTGGATCAACACGCTGACGGTGGGGCTGGTGGTCGCGGTCGCGGCCGGCTTTTTCGACATCAACATTCTGGGCGATCTGACGTCGGTGGGCACGCTCGCCGCCTTTGCGATCGTGTGCCTGACGGTGATCTGGCTGCGTGTCACCGCGCCGGAATTGCCGCGCGGGTTCCGCGTGCCGCTGGGGCCGGCTCTGCCGCTGCTCGGGATCGCGTCGTGCCTCTACCTCATCACCGCGATCGAGGCGAAGGTGCTGTGGTTCTTCGCTTATTATTCGATCGGCGCCGTGATCATCTATTTTGTCTATGGCATCCACTTCAGCCGGTTGCAGCAGGACAAGGACGAGATGGAGGGGCCCGAAATGGGCGAATTCCCGGGACCGGTCCACACCCACTGATCGCGATCGGAGCGCACAAAAAGGGGCCGGAGGATCGCTCCTCCGGCCCCTTTTTCATGCCCCGCCCGGTGGCTCAGGCGGAGGCAGCAGTGCCAAGCTTGGCCGCGACCAGCGCCTTCAGGTCGACCATCGGCCGCGCGCCGACATGGCTGATGATCTCGGCCGCGCAGATCGCGCCGATCCGCAGCGAATCGACGAGGCTCATGCCCTGCGCCTGGCCGTGCAGGAAGCCGGCGGCGAACAGATCGCCCGCGCCGGTGGTGTCGACCACCCGCTCGATCGGTTCGGCGGCAACCGTCGCGCTGTCGCCCCGGCCGATCGCCAGCGCGCCCTTTTCGCTGCGCGTGCACACCAGCAGCGGCACGGTCGGCGCGACGGCGTGGAGCGCGGCCTCGAAATCGTCATTCTGGGCCAGCGCCATCAGCTCGTGCTCATTGGCGAACAGGATGTCGATCAGCCCGTCGGCGAGCAGCTGGCGGAAATCATCGCCGTGGCGCGAGATACAGAAAACGTCGGACAGGGTGAAGGCGACCTTGCGCCCCGCCTGGCGCGCAATGTCGATCGCGGCGCGCATCGCCGCGCGCGGCTCCTCGGGATCCCACAAATAGCCTTCGAGATAGAGGATCGCGCCCTGCTCGATCATCGCGCGGTCGAGCGCATGGGCGGGCAGGAACTGCGACGCGCCGAGGAAGGTGTTCATCGTGCGCTGGCCATCGGGCGTCACGAAGATGAGGCAGCGCGCGGTCGAGGGCTCGCCGGCGCGCGGCGGCGTGTTGAAGGTGACTCCCACCGAGGCGATGTCATGGGCGAACACCTGGCCGAGCTGATCGTCGGCCACCTGGCCGATAAAGCCGCATTTGCCGCCAAGCGCGGCGATACCGGCGACGGTATTGGCGGCCGATCCGCCGCTCGCCTCGATTCCGGGGCCCATTTTGGCGTAGAGCGCATCGGCTTCGGCGGGGGAAAAGACGAGCTGCATCGATCCCTTGGCCATGCCCTCGCCGGTGATGAAGGCGTCATCGGCATGGGCGAGCACGTCGACAATGGCGTTGCCGATGGCAACAACGTCGAAACGGGCGGTGGAGGCCATGAAATATCCTGTGATGTGTGGAAAAATGCTGCCGCGCTTTAGGGATGCGGGCGGATCAAGGCAAGCGCAAGGCGTCTCGCCGTTCTACACTTCGTGATGCCGGACTTGATCCGGCAGCCATGCGGCGTCGGGGGAATGGACCCCGGATCAAGTCCGGGGTGACGAAGACAAGTATGTTCCGGTGTTGCTTGACGAGAGCCGCCTCTCCCACCATCCCCGATCGATGACCCGCGCCGTCCACGCCTTTCTGCTCGCGCTCAGCGATTTGCCCCGCCCGCGCGTGCTGCGCATCCTGTTGCAAAGCCTGGCGCTCACCCTGCTGCTGCTGATCGTCGCGGGCGCGGCGCTGTTCGCCGCCGC
>FSSH01006580.1_pt1 | contig 16613 bp, 16 predicted proteins | sample 1166101 | NCBI WGS metagenome assembly FSSH01 (sample SAMEA32972668, study PRJEB13176) | freshwater metagenome | biome: Drinking water system; feature: Biomass in drinking water that filtered by 0.45 um membrane; material: drinking water | place: USA | collected 2012-12-20 | depth 0 m | reverse complement strand
GGCGGCGGCCGTGTTCGAGGCGGTGGAGGCCGGCGACCCGGCCTGGCGGCGCCTCGACATCCGGGTCGAGCCCGGCATCACCGCCATGCTCGCCGCCGCCGCCCGTCTCGGGGCGCCGCTCGGCGGGGATTTCTGCGCGCTCTCGCTCTCGGACAACCTCAAGCCCTGGCCGGTGATCACGGCGCGGCTCGAGGCGGTGCTGCGGGCCGATTTCGTGGTGGCGCTCTACAATCCGATCTCCTCGGCCCGGCCCTGGCAGCTCGGCGCCGCCCTCGGGCTCGCGGTGGAGATCCGCGCAGCCGCCACGCCCGTCATCTTCGCCCGCGCGGTCTCGCGGCCGGACGAGGCGATCCGGGTCCTGAATTTGGCGGAGGCCCGCGAGGCGCCGGCCGACATGGCGACCATGGTGATCATCGGTGCCTCCGCGACACGGCTGGTTACCCGCGGCGAGGGCGAACAGCCTTTCGTCTACACGCCTCGCAGCGTGCCGGCGCGATGACCGCCTCGATCCAGCCTGCGGCTCTCCCAGAAAGTGTCCTCATCCTGAGGTGCCGGAGCGTAGTGGAGGCCTCGAAGGAGGGCTCCAGAACGCGCAGTGGTCGCTGGAGGCCTCCTTCGAGGCTCGATGCGCGAGCACCCCAGGATGAGGGAGAGGATTGGTCGTTCTCTTGGTTATGCAGCCGGTCAGGATCTGTCTGGGACGATAGCGGTGCGAAGCCAATCCAGCGCCTCCGCCGCATCCTGAACCTGCGCCACGTCCGGCTTCCTCGGCTGGCGTACGATCACCACCGGCAGCTCCAAAGCCCGCGCCGCGGCGATCTTGCCGTAGGTGGCTTCGCCCCCCGAGTTCTTGGTGACGAGAACCTCGATTCCGGCCTCGCGAATGAAGCGCACCTCGTCGGCTTGCTGAAACGGCCCGCGGGCCGCGATCGTAGTGAGGCGCGGAACCGGCATTACGTCGCCTACCGGCTCGATCGTGCGCACGACGAAATCGTGCTGGGGCGCCGCCGTGAAAGCCGCGAGTTCGAGACGGCCGATGGTGACGAAGACCCGGCGCGGCGCTTCTCCCAGGGCGGAGACACAGGCGGCGACGCTGTCGACCTCGGTCCATCGGTCGCCGGGCTGACGCGGCCACGGCGGCCGCCGGATCGCCAGGATCGGGATGCCGACCGCCTGTGCCGCGTCCGCCGCGTTCACGCAGATGCGCGCGGCGAAGGGATGCGTGGCGTCGATCAGGAGATCAGTCCGATTCTCGCGCAGCCAGGCGGCCAGCCCCTCGACGCCGCCAAAACCGCCGATCCGGGTGCGGACGGGCTCGGCCTTCGGCACGGCGGTGCGGCCGGCAAGCGAGAGCGTCACGTCATGCGAGCAATTCGTCAGACCGGCCACCAGAGCGCTGGCCTCGCTGGTGCCGCCGAGGATGAGGATGCGCAGGCCGCCCGTAATCATGGCGGTCTTGTTCCATGACGGGAGAGGTGCAGTCGAGCCCAGGCCGCTGGCTCGCCATCGTCGGAATCGGCGAGGACGGCCGCGCAGGCCTCACCGCCGCCGCCAGCGCTGCCCTCGACAACGCAGAGGTGGTCTATGGCGGCGAACGCCACTTTGCCCTGGCATCCCCCCTGAAGGCCCAGGCGAAGGCGTGGCCGCGGCCGATCACCGAGGCCTATCCCGGGATCCTGGCGCGGCGCGGCCGGCCGACCTGCATCCTGGCGACGGGTGACCCGTTCCATTACGGCATCGGGGCCGAGATCGCCCGCTTCGTCGCCCCGGCCGAGATCGCCGCCTTTCCCCAACCCTCCTCCTTCAGCCTCGCCTGCGCCCGGCTCGGCTGGCCGCTGGCGGAATGCGCCTGCCTCACCCTGCACGGCCGCGCCCTCCCCCGCATCATCCCGTCGCTGCAGCCCGGCTCCCGGCTGCTGGTCCTGTCCTGGGATGGAACGACCCCGGCCGCGGTGGCGGCGCTCCTCGTCGAGCGCGGCTTCGGGGCGTCGGTCATTACCGTTCTCGAAGCCATGGGCGGCGAGCGAGAGCGCATCCGCAGCGCCCATGCAGCGGGGTTCGCCCTCGCGGACATCGACCCCCTGAACACCATCGCCATCGCGGTCGTGGCTGGCCCCGACGCCCGCGTGGTGACGCTGAGCCCCGGGCTCGCCGATGCCTGGTTCGAGAATGACGGGCAGCTCACCAAGTCCGAGATCCGCGCGGTCACCCTGGCGGCGCTGCAGCCGTCGGCCGGGCAGTTGTTGTGGGATGTCGGCGCGGGTGCAGGGTCGGTTGCGATCGAATGGTGCCTGCGCCACCCCGCCAACCGCGCGATCACCGTCGAGGCGAAGAGCGAGCGGGTGGAGCGGATCGGGCGCAATGCCGCCGACCTCGGAGTGCCGGACCTCCGGATCGTGCAGGGCCGCGCGCCGGACATCCTCGCCGGATTGGAAGCGCCCGACGCCATCTTTGTCGGCGGCGGTGTCTCCGAGCCGGCGATCCTCTCCAGCGCGATCGATGTCCTGAAGCCAGGGGGGCGCCTCGTCGCAAACGCCGTCACCCTCGAGGGCGAAGCGGCCCTGCTGGCGGCCTTCTCGTGCTATGGCGGGACGCTGCGACGGCTCTCGGTCGCCCGCGCCGACCCCGTCGGCGGAATGCATGGCTGGCGCAGCGCGATGCCGGTGACGCAATGGGCCTGGACCAAGGCGGCTCGAACGCCGTGACCGGCCTCGTCGCCGGCATCGGGTTTCGCCGCGAGACCGGAGTCGACGAGATCGTCGCCCTCGTCGTCCAGGCCCTCGACGCCATCGGCGCCTCACGAGATCGGCTCGCGGCGCTCGCCACGGCCGAGGATCGCGCCAGAGATCAGGGCGCGATCGATGCGGCGGCAGCCCTGGGCATTCCGCTTCTCGCGATCGGACAAGCCGACATGCTGGCCGCCGATGACCGCGTTCAAACGCGCTCGGCGCGGATCGAGGCGAGCCGGGGTGTCGGATCGGTCGCCGAAGCCGCGGCTCTTGCCGCCTCCGGCGAGGAGGGCCGGCTCGTCCTCCGGCGCATCGCCAGTTCCTACGCCACCTGCGCCCTGGCAATGCCACGCGTTTCCGGGCAAAGCCGGCTGCCATGACAGTTCACTTCATCGGAGCGGGGCCGGGAGCGGCGGACCTCATCACGCTACGGGGGCGCGATCTCATCGCGCGCTGCCCTGTCTGCCTCTATGCCGGCTCGCTGGTCGCCCCGGAGATCCTTGGCTGGTGCCCGCCGGGCGCCCGGATCGTCGACACGGCGCCCCTCGATCTCGATGCGATCACGGCCGAATACGTCGCAGCGCAGGAGGCCGGGCAGGACGTAGCGCGCCTGCATTCGGGCGACCTCTCGATCTGGAGCGCCCTCGCCGAACAGACCCGACGCCTCGATCGGCTCGGCATCCCCTACACGGTGACGCCGGGCGTGCCCTCCTTCGCGGCCGCGGCTGCCGTCCTGCGGCGCGAACTGACGGTTCCGGAACTGGCGCAGTCCGTCGTGCTGACCCGAACCTCGGGCCGGGCGAGCGCCATGCCGGACCGCGAGCGCCTCGCTGCCTTCGCCGCCACCGGTGCGACCCTGGCGCTCCACCTCTCCATCCACGTCATCGACCGGATCGTGGCGGAGCTCGCTCCCTTCTACGGCACCGACTGCCCGGTGGCCGTCGTGTTCCGCGCGACCTGGCCGGACGAGCGCGTCCTTCAGGGGACGCTCGCGACGATCGCCGCGGAGGTGGCCGCCGCCGGTCTCGAGCGGACGGCCCTGATCCTGGTCGGTCCGGCGCTGGGTGCGGAGCGCTTCCGGGAAAGCGCGCTCTACTCGCCCGATTACGACCGCCGCTTCCGTCCGACAGGGGCTGTATCGTGATCCCCGGCCTCCTCGTCGCGGCGCCCCGGTCGAGTTCGGGCAAGACCACGGTCACGCTCGCGCTGATGCGGGCCCTGCGCCGTCGCGGCCTGCGCGTGCGCGGCGCCAAGTGCGGGCCGGATTACATCGACCCCGCCTTCCATCAGGCCGCGACCGGCGAACCGAGCGTCAATCTCGACAGCTTCGCGATGCCCGGATCCCTCCTCGACGCGGTGGCGGGGCTTGCCATGGCCGATGCGGATGTGGTGATCGCAGAAGGTTCGATGGGCCTGTTCGACGGCATCGTCGCACGCGAGGGCGCGACCGGCGCCAATGCCGATATCGCCGCCCGGTACGGCTGGCCGGTGATCCTCGTCCTGGACGTCTCCGGTGCGGCACAATCGGCCGCGGCGGTGGCGCTCGGCTGCGCCCGCTACGATCCTCGGATCAAGATCGCGGGGGTCGTCCTCAACAAGGTCGCGAGTCCGCGCCACCGGCGCCTCGTCGAAACAGGGCTGGCCCGCATCGGAATTCCGGTCCTCGGAGCGCTGATGCGCGATGCGAGCCTGGCTCTACCGGAGCGCCATCTCGGCCTCGTCCAGGCGCGCGAGACCGGCGACCTCGACCTGCGCCTCGACCGGCTCGCGGACCTCGCGGAAGCCGGCCTCGACCTCGATGCCATCCTGGCCGCAGCTTCTTCCACTGGGATTCCGCACGGCGAGACGTTCCTGCCGCGGCCGCCCGGCCAGCGGATCGCCATCGCGTCCGATTCAGCGTTCTCGTTCCTGTACCCGCATCTGGAGATCGGCTGGCGACGGGCCGGCGCCGAACTCGTTGCGTTCTCGCCGCTCGCCGACGAGGCACCGGCACCGGATTGCGATGTGTGCTGGCTGCCGGGCGGGTATCCGGAGCTGCACGCTGGCACGCTCGCTCAAGCGCACACCTTCCGCCACGGCTTAAGGAGCTTTTCCGAAACGAAGTCAGTCCACGGAGAGTGCGGCGGCTACATGGTGCTGGGCAAGAGCATCGAGGATGCCGACGGCATCACCCATCCGATGCTCGGGCTCCTTCCCGTATCGACGTCATACCGCGCCCGGCGTCTCCATCTTGGCTATCGGGTTGCGACCCTGATCGCCGACGGCGTGCTCGGCCAGGCAGGAGGGCGGCTCGTCGGCCACGAATTTCACTACGCCAGCGAAATTACCCCCCCGCCGAGCCGAGACGAAGCACTCGCCGAGGTCACCGATGCGGAAGGGATGGCCCAAGGGCTCGCCGGTCACAGGCGTGGCCACGTGACCGGCAGCTTCTTTCACCTCATCGCCGCTTGAACGGGCGATGATGCCGCTCAGGCGGCACCCGGCTCCGCCACGGGGGCCTGCTTGCCCATCTTCGCAGCGGTCCGCACGAGGGCGAGCACGTCGCGCCTGAGCTGGTCGTCGCCGATCAGCGCGTATGCTCGCAGAAGCTCGATCGCACCCTGCGTCCCGAGGAACCCGAATGCGTCGCTTTGGCCGCTATTATCATCCTCCTCGAAGAAGGCGGACACCGGAACCTCAAGTAACCTCGCGATCTCGCGCAGGCGTCCGGCGCCGACGCGGTTCTGACCTTTCTCGTACTTCTGCACCTGCTGAAAAGTGACGCCCACGGCCGTGCCGAGAGCAGTCTGGCTCAGACCACGTGCTTTGCGAAGAGCGGTTATGCGCAGTCCAACCAGTCGGTCGACGTCCGTGGTCTGTTTAGGCATCGTCACTCGATACGGTCCAACTGCTACGCTGTACGCCGACTCGGACCTTTTGAGCGGGCGTCCATCTGAATGAAAATGTGGGGCCCCGAACCAGGGTTCGGCTTCGCGTAGAACCGCGGCCGCGATACTTCGCCATCCGAGCCACGCCAAAGCACTGAATAACGTATTAGAAACCGAGAGAGAATGCCACAAGCGATGGCATCCATCGTTAAGAAGTATCGTTCTGACAAGCTTGACCACGAACGACATCGCCGTGGCAAGCGTGTTGCCATTCGGAATCGGAAAAATCCTGGAGATCATCAGAGCAATGCTGTGATCCGAAAATGCACTGCTTGATTGTGCGCTATCGAAATTCGGGATCGACGCAGTAATTGCCGCATGCGAACCGCGGCGTCGCGCCGGGTATCGATGCGCGGCTCGCCGCTTTAAGTTCCGGCCGAAATCAGTGGGAGACGACGTGATGTTCATCGCCATGAACCGGTTCAAGGTGGTCAAGGATTCGGTAACGGATTTCGAGCAGGTCTGGCTCGGACGTGACAGTCACCTTGGCGAGATGGAAGGCTTCGTCGAGTTCCAGCTGCTGAAGGGACCGGAGCACGAGGACCACGTCCTCTACGCGTCTCACACGATCTGGGCCTCGAAGGCGGCGTTCGAAGCCTGGACGCGCTCAGAGCAGTTTCGCAAGGCGCATAGCCGGGTGCCGACGACGAAGCCGCTCTACCTCGGCCATCCGCAGTTCGAAGGGTTCGAGACGGTGCAGACGGTGAGCCGTCCCGGCCCAGTCTGAAGGTTCAGGCGCGCTGAAGGGTCGTCAGGCTCTAGCCGCGGCGACCTTCGGATGCAGCCGCGGCAGGAACGCCGCTGCAAATCCGATGAACGGCAGGTAGGCGCATAGCGCGTAGACGAATTCGATGCTGGTGCGATCCGCGAGTTCGCCCAGCACAGCGGCTCCGAGACCGCCCATGCCGAAGGCGAAGCCGAAGAAGAGGCCGCCGACAAGGCCGATGCGGCCTGGCAGCAATTCCTGAGCATAGACCAGGATCGCCGGCATCGCGGAGGCGAGGATAAAGCCGATCGGCACGGTTAGGACCACGGTCCAGAACAGGTTGGCGTGGGGCAGCGCCAGCGTGAGAGGCAGGATCCCGAGAATCGATCCCCAGATCACGGGTTTGCGCCCGAACCGGTCCCCGATAGGCCCGCCGAGGATGGTTCCCGCGGCGGCGGCTCCGAGGAAGACGAAGAGGTAGACCTGCGACTGGCCGATCGGCACGCCGAACCGATGGATCAGGTAGAAGGTGTAGTAGGACGAGAAACTTGCCATGTAGAAATACTTGGAGAAGATCAGGACGAGGAGAATGCCGATCGTCGCCACCGTCCGGCGCCTCGGGAATACTGGCCTGTTGGAAGGAATTTCGGACGAAGAACCCGACGGATGGTCCGAGAGATTCTTGCGGTACCAGGCTCCAACCGTCGTCAGTAGTATAATGCCCGTGAGTGCGGCGAGCGCGAACCAGACGACGCTCGCTTGCCCGTGAGGTACGACCAGGAGCGCTGCCAGGAGCGGTCCCAGCGCCGTCCCCGCATTCCCGCCGACCTGGAAAATGGATTGCGCGAGACCGTAGCGCCCACCGGAAGCGAGCCTTGCCACGCGCGACGCCTCCGGGTGGAAGATCGCGGACCCGAGCCCGACGAGGCCGGCGGCAACGAGCAGAAGGCCATAGCTCCAGGCCACCGAGAGCAGGACCAGCCCGACCAACGACGACCCCATGCCGACGGCCAGCGAGAAGGGCATCGGCCTGCGATCCGTGAAGAGCCCGATCAACGGCTGCAGCACTGAGGCCGTCGCCTGGAAGACCAGGGTGATGAGGCCGATCTGACCGAAATCGAGCCGGAACTCAGCTTTGAGGATCGGATAGATCGCAGCGAGGACTGACTGAACGAGATCGTTCAGCATGTGTGAGACGCTGAGTGCCGCAAGGATTGCCGCTGCCGGGGCGACGGGTGATCGAGCGATGACCCTCTCTGGTACCTCGGTTGACGTCGCGGTCATCGTACGTGCCTACGTAGCGAGTTCAGCTGCGGCAGCCGTTACGGCGCCAGCATGGCGACTGCGATTGCTCCATGCCGTCGCTGCTCGGCTGCCGATCATAAGTCGGTGCGGTAGAACACCTCACCTTGAGCTTTGCCTGAACCCAGCAGACCACCGAGAGCTTTCGTCATACCAGGCAGAGACGATCTCGCATTCAGTGTCTGATCGATCAAATGATCAGGAACAACGACGTTTCGCCGCAACGATCGTCGTCCTACTCGCTGTAGACATGCTTACCTGCGATGCCGGTTGATGAGGTGCGGGAATTGCTCGCTAGTTCGAGCAAATGGCGATCGAACGAGTCGATCGGTCAATTTGACACATAATCCGGCTCGAGACGGTACACATCAGTCTTATGCTCCAGGAACCGCCTCCGAAAGTCTATCAGAAGCTGACGGCTGCCCCCGGTCGCCGACGCGATGTATGGTCAGCGTTGATGCCGCGGCGAAGCCGCGCCATGTTCAGGCTCGGAATTTCAGGCGCGGCGGCGGCAGCGGATCTCGCGACGATCCTGGGCTCCGCCTATGCCGTCGATCTCGTCTACTGTTATGCCTACGGCCGACCGATGCTGCCGGTCGGCACCGGCACCGGCCTCCAGATCGCGGCCTTGCTGAGCCTGATCATTCTTCTCACCAACATGGTACGCGACGATTACAGCATCGAGTCGCAGATCGCGCGCGGGCCATACCTACGCCGTACAGCGACGCTCTGGCTCCTCGCCTGGGTGGCTGCGCTTGTCGTCGGTTTCGCAACCAAGGCATCGAACGACCTCTCCCGCATCGTCTCGCTCGGCGTCTTCCTGACGGGCCTGCCTACCCTCCTCCTCGTCCGTATCGGCATGGTAACGCTTCTGCGCCGGGGCATCACCAGAGCCTCGGCATCCGCGAATCGCGTCCACCTCGTCGGCTACGATGAGGACATCGCGCGATTTCACGCGCACAACGATACGGCGGAGCTAGGACTTCGAATCATCGGCACGAGCTTCCTGCGCATGCCAGATCCCGAAGCCGACGAGCTTTCCCGTGCGGCGCAGGTTGGCGAGGACCTCGACCTCGCGGTTTCCGTCGTCAGATTCCTGCAGCCCGACGACATCTTCATCCTCGTGCCATGGACCGACGCAGCCGATATCGAGCGCTGCATCGACGCATTTCTGCGGGTGCCCGCCGCGCTGCATCTTCGGCCGGGGCAGATGATGGAGCGCTTCCCGGACCTTCAGGTCGGAAGAGTCGGTCGCCTGTCGGGCATCCGCATCGGGCGCAAACCCCTCCAGGCAGGCGAGATTTTCCTTAAACGGACGATGGATCTCGGCCTGTCGCTCCTGGCGTTGGTGATGCTCGCGCCGCTTTTCATCGCAGTGGCGATCTTGATCAAGCTCGACAGTCCCGGCCCGGTCTTCTTCCGGCAGCGTCGCTACGGCTTCAATCAGCAGGCCTTCGGCGTCTACAAGTTCCGCAGCATGAAGACCGAGGGCGGAGCCACGTTCAAGCAGGCGTCGCGCAACGACAGCCGGATCACCCGCGTCGGCGCGGTCCTGCGCCGATCGAACATCGACGAACTGCCCCAGTTGTTCAACGTCGTGCTCGGTGAGATGTCGCTCGTCGGCCCCCGCCCCCATGCGGTTGCCCATGATCGCAGCTTCGAACGCCGTATCGCGCTCTATGCCAGGCGCCACAACGTCAAGCCGGGGATCACCGGCTGGGCGCAGGTCAACGGCCTGCGCGGCGAGACACTCACCGATCTCGACATGGAGCGGCGGGTCGCCCATGACTTGCACTACATCGACAATTGGTCGGTCTGGTTCGACCTTCAGATCCTGGTCCAGACCGTGGTCTCGCCGCGCGCCTACCTCAACGCCTATTAGGCGCGGGGTCAGCCCTCCTGGGCGAGGCAGGCGCCGCACTGGCCTTCGACTTCGAGAATTCGGCTCGACGGCTTGAAACCGGATCGCGCCAGCGTGGTGTCGAGCGCGTTCTCGACGGCCGGCGCCGTGGTCTCGTCGATGCCGCCGCAACTCCGGCAGATCAGGAAGACGAGCTTGGCCGCCTTGCCGTGATCATGGCCGCAGGAGACGAAGGCATTGCGGCTCGCAATTCGATGGACCAGACCATGCTCGCCGAGGAAGTCCAGAGCGCGATAGACCGAGACCGCGGCAACCCGCTTCCCCTGGGCGCTCAGGCGTTCGGCGATGTCGTACGCGCCCATCGGACGAGGCTCCGAGGCAATCGTCGAGAGGACATCGCGGCGAAGTCGCGTGAACTGCAGGTCGCGGTCACGGCAGAGGCGCTCGGCGCGCTCCACGACGTCGCCGTGACAACCCGCCTCCGATGCTCCGCTGACATGGTCGTGCATCGCGTTGTCCCCGAAACCCCGTCTGTCCAGGCCTGCATCCGACGCGGATTGAACGTCGTCGGTGTTACAGTGTATCACCCGCAGACCATAAGCCGGCGGTTCCGTTCGGGCAATTCCATCGTGCACATGACCCGAACCCGCGAAGTGATCACCATTCCACGCCGCTCCCTGTTCCAGGCGAGCGCCGTCCTCCGTTTCATCGCTGCCGCCTTGCTGACGGGGCTCCTCTGGGCCGCCATCCTGTGGGCGTCGCAGTGAGTGCCGCGATGGGTCTGCGCCAGCCACCGGGCACCATCGGCCTGCGGGGCGTGACGCTCGGCTACGACCGCCATCCGGCGGTGCACCACCTCGATGGCGAAATATGCGGCGGCGACCTCCTCGCCCTGGTGGGACCGAACGGCGCCGGCAAGTCGACACTGCTCAAGGGCATCATCGGAGAGATTGGCTGCCTCGACGGGTCGATCGAGCGGGCGGAGCCGGCCGGCGCCATCGCCTACCTGCCCCAGGCCGCCGAAATCGACCGGAGCTTCCCGCTCTCGGTCCTCGACCTCGCCGCGATGGGTCTTTGGCGCAGGTTCGGCTCCTGGCGCAGCCTTCGTCGCAACCGCAGTGAATTGTTCGAGGCACTCCATGCCGTCGGCCTCAATGGCTTCGAGGATCGTTCGATCGGGACCCTGTCAGGCGGCCAGTTTCAGCGTGCCCTGTTCGCGCGGCTGATCCTTCAGGACGCATCTGTCATCCTTCTCGACGAGCCGTTCTCGGGGGTCGACGGCCGGACGACGCAGGATCTCCTCGCGCTGATCCGGTCCTGGCACCGCCAAGGCCGGACCATCGTGGCGGCTTTGCACGATCTTGCGCAGGTTGCCGAGCACTTCCCGATCACGCTGCTTCTCGCCCGGGAACCCGTTGCCTGGGGACCGACCGCGGCCGTCCTGACCCCCTCGAATCTCGGGCGTGCCCAGAGCCTGTCGGAAGCATGGGACGAGGACGCGCCTGTCTGCGCCAGGGAAGACGGCCACGGCTCGAGGGCGCCGACGGGCTCCGGCCACAGCCATGATCATGCCCATGGCGCTCATGATCATGGCCATAGTCACGGAAGGCCGGTGTGATCGATTTCGTCTTCGGACCATTCCTTGAATTCGCGTTCATGCGGCGCGCGCTCGTCGGGTGCTTCGCGCTCTCGCTCTCGGCTCCGCCCATCGGCGTCTTCCTCATGCTGCGCCGCATGAGCCTGATGACCGAGGCGATGAGCCACGCCATCCTGCCGGGCGCGGCCGTCGGGTTCCTCGTCGCAGGCCTCTCGCTTCCGGCGATGACTCTAGGCGGCCTCGCCGCCGGGCTCGCGGTCGCCCTGCTCGCCGGCTTCGTGACGCGCTCGACGGTCATCAAGGAGGATGCGAGCCTCGCCGCCTTTTATCTGATATCCCTCGCCGCGGGGGTGCTGCTGGTCTCGCTGCGCGGCTCGCAGGTCGACTTGCTCCACATTTTGTTCGGGAGCGTACTGGCGCTCGACGATCCGGCCCTGCTGCTCCTCGGCGGCATCGCGACGGTCACGCTGTTCGCGCTGGCGGCCCTCTATCGGCCGCTGGTGATGGAATGCGTCGATCCGCTCTTCCTGCGCAGCGTCAGCGGCGTCGGCGGCCCCGTCCATTACGCCTTCCTCGGCCTCGTCGTGATGAACCTCGTCGGCGGCTTCCAGGCTCTCGGGACGCTGCTCGCCGTGGGTCTGATGCTGCTGCCGGCGATCAGTGCGCGGCTATGGGCCACAGACCTGAGCGGACTGATCCCGGTTTCCATGCTGCTGGCGATGGCGGCCAGCCTGTCCGGGCTCATCCTGTCGTACCACGCCGATCTGCCGACAGGTCCGGCGATCGTCCTCTCAGCGGGTGCGCTCTACGTCGTCTCCCTGCTCGTCGGCACCCGCGGCGGGCTGCTGCGCCGTCTCATGCGCAGGAGGCACCTCGCCGCCTGACGGGCTCTCACTCGGGGCGATTTCAGAGGTTGAAGAGACTCATGATGCCGGAGACGACGGCGTAGACGAAGCCCGCATTGAGCAGCACTCCGAGCACGCCGATCCCGAGGCCGACCATCACCAGAAGGCCGTCGCGCTCGACCAGGCCGAGGCCGACGAGGCAGATGGCGATGCCGAGGGGAATCTGGCCGATGAACGGTGCCGCCACGATCAGGGCGAGTGACAACGTCAACACGATGAGGCCGACGGTTCGCATGCCGAGCGGCGTCTCGAACAGGCTGAGTCGCGGACGCGACCATCTCTCCAGGCGCTTGAGCAGCGGGACGGCTCGCTTGGCCGCACGCTCAACGTCACTCCGGGCCACGGATCGGGCGAGCAGCATCTTGGGAAGCCAGGGTGAGGCCATCCCCGCCATGATCTGACAGGCGACGAGCAGCAGCAGGAAACCGCAGACGAGCGGGATAGGCGGCGGCATCGGCAGGCAGTTGGGCAAGCCGAGGATGACGATCAGGAGCGCGAAGGCACGATCCCGGAGGACCGCTACGATATCGCCCACCGTCAGCCGGTCGGATTCCTGCGCGGCCAGGACAGTCAGGACATCGGAGGTTCGTGCTGAAGACAAGAAATGTTGGCCGTCGGCTGCTGTCCCGGGCCGGGCTCTATCCTAGTCCCGGCGTAGCGCCAAGCGCGGCGAAGTGCGGGCCTTCGACGAAACGCGATTCTGACGGTGTCGCTCCATCGTTCCGCTGGTATGTTTGCCAGATGAACCTAAGGTAATGAGTTTCCATCTAACCAACTTAGAAGATTGTCTTCGCCGTCATGCTGCGAAACAGCGGGAACAAGTCCGTCATCGTCCACACATTATGTGGCATTGTTTATGGTTGTTTTACATATCAAGATGCAATCCTGGGATGGGCGGATAAAGTTTCCCCTTACGCGACAGGGGAATCACCTTGGTTGGACCGCGGATCCGCCGCAGCATCGATTCATCGGTCCTGGTAGCGGCGGCGTTCCGGGCATTCTGCGTCTGTGCGGCTGCGAAGGGTGCCAGCGCTCAGGACCACGCGTCCTCCTCAGTGATCTTCGGGAGCCTGGATGCAGCGCCATCGGCCTTCGCCACTGCCGGCGTGAAGGTTGGATTGAACCGCATCGACCGCGAGGGTCTCGCCGTTCTGCTCAGTGGCGGTGGAGGCTTCCGGTCTGAAAGGTTATCGTTCGGCGGTTCTCGTCCGTCTCCTATCCTCACGCGCTGGACCGGGGCAGGCGCCGCTGTCGTCGGCTACCAGTGGTTTCGGGATTGGGGAGTAATGGCCCTCTTTGCCGGCCCGGAAAGTGCGATCGAGGCCTTATCGGGCGGGGGCGTGTTGAGGACGTTGCCAACGCGGCTCGGGCTTCGCCTGCACGCGGAACTCTGGGCTCGGCCGAGCGCCGAGACATTGCTCACCGGAACGGCGATTGCCGGATCCGCTCGTGGGGATCTGTGGGCGCGCCTTTCTTACGGGGTACGGATCCGGGGCACCTATTTCGGTCCTGAAGCGGCCGTCTACACCGACGGGACAGGCTATGAAAAATGGAGCGTTGGCCTTCACGCCACCGACCTCCCGCTCGGTGACATCCGGTTGCGCCTCTCGGCTGGATATCTCACCGAGACGAAATCCACGGGAAGTCCTTACGTCGCGCTCTCAGTGTGGCAGTCGTTCTGAGCAGAAGACTGATCCGGCGGTTGGCTGTCGAGGGAGGCGAGGAAAGAGGCCGCGTCGGACACGATCTCGGCCCGGCGTGCATCGGCCATTCCTGCGAGCGTCCGGTAAGGCATCGCCATGCGCGGGTTCGCTTCGAGCCGCTCGGCGTTCTCGATGAGGAAATTCCAGTACAAGTAATTGAATGGGCAGGCGTTCTTCCCCGTCTTCTCGGCGACCTCGTAGGTGCAGGCACTGCAATAGTCCGACATCCGATTGATGTAGGCGCCGGACGCCGCATAGGGCTTCGATCCCATCACGCCGCCATCCGCCCAAAGGGCCATGCCGTGGACGTTGGGCAACTCGACCCACTCGAAAGCGTCGGCGTAGACGACGAGGTACCATTCCTCGACCTGCGCGGGCGCGATCCCTGCGATGAGGGCGAAGTTGCCGGTCACCATCAGGCGCTGGATATGATGCGCATAGGCGTGCCGGCGGGTATCGGCGACGACCTGAGCCAGACAGTTCATCTTGGTCTCGCCCGACCAGTAGAACCAGGGGAGGTCCCGCTTCGCCTCGAGCGCGTTGGTGGCGGCATAGTCCGGCATCCGGGCCCAGTAGAGGCCGCGGACGTATTCGCGCCACCCCAGGATCTGGCGGATGAAACCCTCGACGCAATTGAGCGGGGCGTGGCTCTCGGCATAGGCGCGCTCGGCAGCCCGGCAGACCTCCTCGGCATCGAGCAGGCCGGCATTCAGTGCTGGCGCGATCAGCGCATGGGCGAGGAACGGCGCGCCGGCTTTCATGGCGTCCTGGTAATCCCCAAAGGTCGGCAGGCAGGCGGCGATGAAGTGCTTGAGCGCCGAGAGGGCGTCGGCACGCGTCACCGGCCAGCCGAACTCGTCGAGGTCGCCGAAATGGTCGGTAAAGCGGCGCTCGACGAGGCTAATGACCTCCTGTGTGATGAGGTCGGGTTCGAACCTCGGCCGCTCGATGGGCCGGTGCCCCTTTGGAAGGCGCTTGCGGTTATCGTGATCGAAGTTCCACTGGCCCCCGACCGGCTCGCCCGCCTTCATCAGAATGCCGGTACGGCGGCGCATGCCGCGATAGAACGTCTCCATTCGTAACGAGCGGCGGTCGCCTGCCCAAGCCGCGAACTCGGCGCGGTGACAGAGAAATCGGTTGTCGTCGCGAATCTCCACCGGGACGGGCAGGTCCTCGCGCCAAAGCTGCATCATCTCCCAGACCCGCCACTCGCCGGGCTCGGTGACGACGATGCGGTCGGGCCGGTGACGCTCCACGGCCCGTTCGAGTTCGCCGGTGAACGAGCCGGTATTGGCGGGATCGTCGAGGCGCACGTAATCGACGGCGATCCCCCGCGCCTCCAGTTCGGCTGCGAAGTGGCGCATCGCCGAGAACAGGAAGGCGATCTTCTGCTTGTGGTGCCGGACATAGGTCGCCTCGGCCATCACCTCGACCATGAGCACGACGTCGCGCTCTGGGTCGCAATCGGTCAGGCTCGATACACGATGGTGGAGCTGGTCGCCGAGAACGAAACGCAGAACTTTCAAGCGTTCAGCCCTTGGTGCGAAGCGTCGAGCGGCCGCCATCGGCGCCGATGACCTGTCCGGTGATCCAGCCGGCCTCCTCCGACACGAGGAAGGCGGCCAGCGCGCCGATGTCGTCGGGGGTACCGAGCCGCTGGAGAGCGTGCATCGCGGCGATCCCCGAGGCCAGGGTCTCGTTGGACGTGATGGCGGCGGCGAGCTTCGTACGCGTCAGCGACGGGGCGACCACGTTGACCCGCACCTGCGGGCTCATCTCGGCCGCCAGCGACAGGGCGAGGCCCTCGACGGCGCCCTTGGCCATGGCGACGGAGGCATGGGCAGGAAAGCCCTGCGCCACCGCCACGGTGGAGAACAGGACGATTCCGGCACCCGCCTCGCCTGCGCCGGCCTTGAGGGCGGAAGCGGCTTCCTGAACCGCCAGGAAGGCACCCAGGGCGTTGATGCGAAAGTCGGTCTCGGCATCCTGCGCGGTCAGCCGGCCCAGGGGACGCAGGGTGATGGTGCCGACCGCGTAGACGAGGCCAGCGAGTTCCCCGCCCGCCTCCACCGTAACCTTTCGGAAGAAGGCCGGATCGGTGACGTCACCCGCTGTGACGGCGGTGTCGCCGAGCGCCTCGGCCGCCTCGCTCAGCCGCCCGGCATCACGGGCCGCGAGATGGAGGGGATAGCCTCGCTTGCGCAGGGCATGAGCCGTTGCCAGGCCGATGCCGCCGGTTCCGCCGTAGATCACAACGCGCTTCATGCCCGCTCCCATTCCTATACAGAGAAGCTAGGTAAGGCGCCGGCGCCGCGCGGGGACCCCGGTTTCGTCCCCCAATACGCTGTTGCGGCGTCGCAGCCTGCGGGGCCTCGGCAGACTGCTCGGCTCGGCCGCTCAGGGCCATCGGAAGGGACGTCATGAAGTTCGCGTTCGCCGGCATCGACTTTCTCGGCGGGGTCTTCGACGCGCTGATCGGAGCAGGCTGGACGCCGATCAAGCTGTTCACCCGGCCCTGCGACGGCCTCTACGATCATCACGAAGCCGTCGTGGCGCAGGCCCGGCGCCATCGCATCCCGATCCAGCTTTCCCGCATCAAGGCCGCGGATCTCGAGGCGCTCGCGCAGGGCCACGGCCGCGACTGGGCGCTTGTCGTGGCGGGCTATCCCTGGCTGGTGACTGGCTGGCAGGGCCGGGCTGCCTATGGGCTCAATCTCCACCCCTCGCCCCTACCGGTGGGGCGTGGTCCCTATCCGCTTTTCAGGGCGATCGCCGACGGTCACGAGAGCTGGGGGGTCACCGCCCACGTCCTCGGTGAAGAGGGATTTGATACCGGGGACATCCTCGCCCGGGATCACTTCCCGGGGTCGGTACACAGAACGG
>FSSH01000025.1_pt2 | contig 16668 bp, 36 predicted proteins | sample 1166101 | NCBI WGS metagenome assembly FSSH01 (sample SAMEA32972668, study PRJEB13176) | freshwater metagenome | biome: Drinking water system; feature: Biomass in drinking water that filtered by 0.45 um membrane; material: drinking water | place: USA | collected 2012-12-20 | depth 0 m | reverse complement strand
CAAGTTATATATGTAGCAAGTTACATATCCCATGGCAAAGAAGTTAACTTCTCTACTTTTTTGGGTTCTGGAGTAAATATATCTCCGGTCTCTAACGGCTTTGGCATTTTATCCCAGTTTCTAGGGTCTAGAATCATTAAATCAGTTCTATTCTCAGGATGAGCTAACCATATCTGAGCTAACATAACTCTTGTGAGTTTTGGTAGGGCTTTCCATCTGGGATCTATAATTCCGTACAGCATAGTTGCGGATACTGGGTTTCTAGACTGCCCAGCTAATTTTCCTGTTTGAATTACTAATCCTTGATTTCTAAACTCTACTAACTCATCAGTAGTAAAATCTAAATCACCTTCATAGGTCATTGCTTCTAATAAAGATGGATTAACTACCAAACCTAAACCCTCTTTAGACCAGCTAGAATAAGGTATATTATTTATTAATTTATGAGCAGCTAGAATTAATGGTACAAGGCTAGAATAGGGCTTATACTCGTTGTCATATTGCCGCCCTACGATCATATTTCCTCGGGGTTCAGTCATTAAAAATAGCCATAAGCCCCTGTGCCAATTATCAGGGGCAAAGTTATCATTGATATAATGTTTAGAGTCAATCTTACCGTCTTCCGTGTATCGAAAGGTAGTTTTAGTGGCAATAAATGCCCTTAGTTGACCAAGAAAATCAGCAGTAACAGGATTAGATTCATGCCACTGCTTTAACGATTCTTTAGACTCAGCAATAGCAGGAGTTAAAGATTGAAAAGAGAAATATTTAGGTTCTTTCATAGTTTAAAAATTAAGATTTTAGGGTAAAATTCAAATTCCTTCGTAGAAGGAAAATAATATAAGAAAAAAATTTTTTAAAAAACGATAAAATAGTTTTACCGCCGTTAGATCTAGATATAATTTATTTTTTAGGCTTTACTGCGTTTTTTAAAAGTCCCTAGTACCTCAATTTGTGTCTGCAGGGACCGCAGGCTGAGCTGACACAATTTTCGTGGGCCTTTAAAAACTTGTAAAGACCTAAAAATAATAATATCAAGTTACATTCTGTGTTGTTATTAACTTATTATATCATATTCTAGCTATAAAAATCAAGCTTATTTTTTGCTTCCCCCGTTTTTCGCTTTGTAAGCGAGAATGTTTTGCATGGTGTAGGATTCATAGGCTACTTTTGTATTGTTTACTGGCTGATGGTTGAACAATATTTCATACAATTCTACCTTAATAAGTGGCCATTCTTCTGGAAGTTGTAAATCATGAACTGCTTGCAATACTTCTAGTAGCGTGATCTTGCTTACAGCATTTACATAAACAATAGTTCTGACTCCACTATTTTCATAAAATAGATTGTATTTAACCATTATTAAGCCTACAGCACACTTGCGACCTTCGTCGCCTCTATACAAGCTTCGGCATCTTGGCTTTTTGCGTTTTGCTGGATTAATAAGTCCATGATATGATCTCGATCGCTGTAATTTTGAATATTAGATAGATTCATGGTATTCCTTTATCACTTTAGCTAAATAACCGTCTATATTGTGCGATTTTCCCTCGAAGAGGGCAGCCCGCACAGATGGGAATATATGTACCCACTCTTCTGGGTTGAAGTAGTCATGAGCTGCTTGTAACACTAATATCTGGGACTCGCATTAGGGTAGACTCTATTAAGGATATTGACTAAAGGTATGCTACTCCACACTATATTACCATTGATATCTACAACTTCTTCATAGTAATCAAAGGATGTATGATACTCATCCAGCAATAATCCCACAGCACACTTAGATCCATCACTACTACGATAGAAACATTTTGTCTTTGTGCCGCTGCGCTTGTTCTGTATTAGTAGTTGTTCGGTTACATAATCAAAAACTTCTTGATCCGTGAACTCATGAATATTAGATAGTGTAATCAAATTGATTCTCCTTTTATGATTGGAAAATTAGTAATTTCATAATTGCCTACTAGTAAATTCCTTTTCTTAATAATAAATCTGTAACCTATTTCAGACTGTCCTGTGTACCCAGGAACTAATATAGCTACGTTAGCTAGTTCCACAGGAACACCCGCGTAATTTACAGCAACCTCATACATCTTATGCGGTAATTTCTTTATAATAAACCCTCTAAAGAAATATACATCTAGCGCATTTTCAAATACAAAAACCACTGACATTCCAGTTTCAAATTTACGTTTAGCGTCAGAATTAGTAATATTATCTAATTCTAGTATTTCTTTAGTTGTAAGTATGTTATGACGAGATATTAGTGACATTAGAATAATACCCTTGTTGTAACTGGTTGTTTAACAGATTTTTTTACTTTGTTTGCTAATAAATTATATTTCTGCTCTAATTCTTTTAGAGAAAAACTAGCTACTCCTTTATCAAACCATTCGTTATCCCATGCACTATTCTCATATATATATATTCATAAACCATATCACCTACTAAGACAAAATAAGTTTGCAATCTCTTATATTCGTTAAAAGGTAGAAACATGGGTTTAATTGAGCACTGTGTGAAATTAGCGTTAGAATTTTTAGTTTTTACTTGCCATAATTTCCAAGGTTCTGCATAATCCTCACAATCCTTTTTATATTGCTTTTTAAGCAGAGCAAACTCATCTTTTTCTATAAAATTTCCAAAATTTTCATTAATTATACAATACATTATTTACTCCATACTAAGTGTTAATGGTGAATATACAAAAGTGCAAACTTCAATTGCTATTCCAATTATAATTGGGATTATAATAGTAAGCCAATGTTTCCAATTAGTAGGAGGCATACCGTAAAATGATCCTGCCACAAACATTACTAATCCCATCATAATGAAGTATCCCCCAATTATACATAGGAGTATCATCCCCAATATAGTAAAAAACATTATTTATATTTCTCCAATAGTTTTAACATTTCATTCACTAAATTATCTTGAGGAATCTGACTTTGAAATAGATTATCACCATACCACGATTTCAAACATTCCATTAAAACACTCTTAATTGCAGCTTCATCAGGCACATACTGTAAAGTAGATGAATGATATACTTCCTCTAAAGATTTCTCTTTCTTAGCAAACCATTCTTCTAATTGAGGTAATGCCCACTCACCTCTACGAATAGACTTTAGAATATCTGAATTACGCTCAATATCCAGATCATGCTCAACTAAAATTTGCTCACATTCTAAGATTAGACGAACCACATGGTAACCAAATTTAACATCATAGCCAAACTTCTCGATTGACTCCTGCCTAACTGGATTAGCTTTATTTGTTCCGATTTTCACTTTATGAATCTGGCTATATGCATAGCCACGAAACTTATGCCAGCAGCCTTTATGGAGAAATAACTTTCTATTTTCTCTCACGATTTCATAGATCTGATTACTATATAAAATACAACGTCTAGGTAAGAATACAGCATCTACCATGTTAGGGTTATTTTCCATAGCTAACTGGAAGAATTTAACAATGTTATAAATCGTGATATCGTAAGTTCTTGTTTTTTCTGGACTTACAATATGATGTTGCTGAAACTGTTCAAATCTGGGCGACTGTGTGCCGAAGCCACTAATTTCGCCAGCCAGATGCGGAAATAATACTTCTTTAGGGGGCATACAAAATCCAATCAAATCAATATCACTAGAATCATTAGATACATTATATGCAATAGAGCCAGTCATACCCTCAAAAATGATATTATTAGGTAACCACTTTGGTGGTTGAATCAAACCCTTGTCTTTTAAAATCTTTACGTGGCTGGCCATTTCTCATCCTTTTAAAACATTATTATATCATGATTTAGCATCGTTAGCAATAAAAAGCTTATCTATTTCATAATTTTTTTCTCTTAACATTTCATTCAGATATCATCAACTTCTCTATCTATATTAGAACATTCATAACATGTTCCATGTCTTATTCTTGTTAAAGCAGCGTCTATACGAACAGCATGAGATATTAGCCTATCTCTCTCAGTTCCTAATATATAAGTAGAAGATACTTTGCTTTCCTGATACCCTAACTTTGACTTCAGTGTTTTCTCAAGAGCTTTAGCAATCATTGGCAATTCTCTATATTCGGCCATCAGATGCTGATCAGTCAATTCCTCTACGGGAATAAGGTTGATCCTAGTCATAGTTCCCTCACTTAAAGATATAATTATACAGTAAATTAGTTTATAAGGCAATAAAAAGAAAAAGCCGTATATCGAATAGATATACGGCTTTTATTTAATGACTATTTAAAATTTGTTTCAATCTTTGATATAAGTTATAGTGTTCAGTACAGCGACCCAACATTTCAACTACATATTTTAATTCGGATTTTGTCATTGATAGTGATATATCTTTATCAACTTCCCAAAATAATCCTTTATCTTTATATCTAAAATATTCCTCTGTATTAAATTCTGATCCAATACTACCCCAAGTAAATTTACACCCATTAGTAAAATATAATGTATCCCCAGGAAATACTGGCCTATCTTCGAGAATATCAATAGCAAATCCATATTTAGATAAATCTTGAATCGCCAAAAACGCCGGATGACTTGAGAATTTATTTAAAATTCCATTATAACTTACGCATTGCCAAGGTTTTATATCTGTAAAATTTTCTTCATTGTACTCTCTACATAACTCAGATACTCTAATATATTCTTTTATACAATTTAAATATGCATCATTCATTTTTCATTCCTCTTAAAGTAAATCCATCTTCTATCATTTTAGAAAATGGGGCCAGGTTCACATTCTTCCAGTTCTTTTAATAACTATTCATCAGTCATATACTGTAACTTCTCTAAAACAGCATAATATATTATCTACCATACACACTCGCTAAAAAGTTCTTCACCGTTATCGTGGCGTTCTAATAATTGATTATTGCGTATTGCCACAACTTTAGCACAAACCCTATCAAGGAATGTGCCATCTTCACATACAAATCCTTGTAATCCCATAACAGGTATAGGATGTTTTAGCGTACCCACCATATATTTAATAACATTATGATGACGATTAGGGGCAGGTAGCGATATTACCTCACCTTCGTGAGAAATAATCGCAACACCCGTGATTTTAGGTAAAGTATTAAGATAGTTTAAAGTCTCTTGGTCTAGTTCCTCACTTCTAGTTTCCACATACTCTTGTTTACTTCTGCGTAAATTTATCACTCCTCCACATCCAACAAAAGAACCGTTATCAATGTAGCCACACCACCAACTGCAAATACAATTAAAAACATATCCATTATTTTCTGCCCCATAAAATTATTTTCCATATAGCCACCCATAACACAGCAGCGTGAATACCTCCAATTAATCCCCAAACAAACATATCATTTATCATCATAACTTTATCATCCTTTAAAATATAATTATATCTTATATTAAGTTCTAAGTCAACAAGAAAAGCCATTATTGAGTATTCAATAGTGGCTTAGTTAAACTCAGTTAAGTGAGCAAGATGAACATCCTTAAATCTCCATTTATTCTGGCCAATGGGAAATTCTACACAAGCTATAAATTCACCTAAAGGATTTAAGGTAATATTTCTTATAACTCCAAGATTTAATGGATTCATTAGTGGACTTGCGCTATTACTCTCTGGATCTTTAGATGGATCAAAAGTCACTAATTGATTTATTTTCAGTTGATCCAGGTTCATCATCTTCTTTAAACTCTAAACATTCTTGTAATGACATTATAGTAAAACTACCATAAGCCCCAGTATCTATATATAATCTATTTCCTAATCTATAAGGATTAGGCGTAGTAGAATGACCGTGTATAACTAGATCTATGCCCTCAACTGGCTTATAAGTTTTAATCCCCCTATCTCTATGCAGCTTAGGAATTTCCCTACCCCAAATAACGTGCCGTTTATCTCTCTCATGATAGGATTCAACTATCTCTTTCCAAGAATTAGTCCAGATCTCTGCATGTGCAACACCAATTTTAGTGTTATTTGGGCCTTCAATTTCAATAAGATATGGTAATGTTTCAAATGCAGCTGCATACACAGCTTGAACATGCTTTGGTAAATCTAGAAACCAACCATTACCATTCATATCCTTATATACACGCATTGCCTTTAGTAATTGATCACCTTCATTAGCCTCTGCAACAGAGATTGCCATTTCTTCATGATTACCAAATACAGAAAAGAACCAATCATTAGTTAGTATCTCCAAACATCTGAAATTTTCAGTACCACGATCAATAAGATCACCAACACAAATTAGGCGATCAATTTTACTATTAAAACCTAGTTCTGTTAGTTGATTGTATAATTCGGTATACTTACCATGAATATCTCCAACGACATAATCATTCCCAAATTTATTCTCAGCTAAATATAAAGTTTTCACTGTGTTACCCTATTTAATAATAGTTGTTCAAATGTTTCAAAATCTGAATTATTATTAATCCTTATATATTCACGATTTTTGTAATATTCACCAAATCGCCACAAAGTATCCATAAAATCTGTTTCTGTCCCATTATCTGTAAATTCCATGTTACCTCTACTACGAACTCTAGCCAAACAAGTTTGTATATCGGAATTAATGAATACCTCAACTGGTCGAGCTACCATCAATGTTAATATATACTTATCAACATGTTTTATTAAATTGGAAACTAATTCATGATTATCAGAGTCTTCGTATGCATAATATGATCCTAGAAACCTATCAGTAATAATAACATTATTAGTAGCTCTAAGACGAAATACTTCTGAAATACAATCCATTATAGCTAATGGAAATGCCACTGTGTTCATTGAAGAATCTGTGTAGCCCTCAGTAACAATTTTAGTTCTTAGAAAGTTACCAATTTCTCCAGAACCTATGGCTTTAGTAACAGCAACATTTTTACCAATACTTTCATAATATTGTTTTAAGATTTCAATTGCTGTAGTTTTTCCTGATCCATCAAGACCCTCTACCACAATCCAAGTATAGTCTTTCAATTAGTGGCTCCTTTTAATAAAAGGTAATAGTCCCATGCAATATAAATCCAAGTAGAACATAATGCTACAAGCACAAATGAGCTTATAGCGAACCCATAACTTTTTATGTTGTTTTGCAATAACTGTAAATGCTCAGTATATAGAATTTTATCTGTATGCCACTGTAGCATTATAATTACCATAAACAAATAAACTAAAAATGTGTCGTAATACATTATTCCACCACGTATAAAGTAATTGCAGAAGCTAATAAAAGAACAAAGAAAGCATTAGCGGAAATATTCAATCTGCGTATTTGCTCTTCTTTTGATAAGACTAATCCTAAATTGAGATTCCACTGCTTTCGTTCTTCTTCAAGAAGATCATTTTCTACAGCGTATATGAAGAATGTAAATGTAATAACAAAGAAAATAGATAATGTCAATACTACCGCTGCAGAATACATAATTATTGTATCAATCATAAGGATACCTGTATAAGTTTAGGGTTGGAAGCTTTCAAAATACTCTGTAAAACAAAATCTGGAGAGTGAATTTGAAGGTCGTAAGATTTATTTTTCAAACAGTTTAAAATTGATTGTGGCACATCAGACACAGAGTTAGAACAGTATTCATACATTAATTCAAATTCCGTAATAGTATCTAGCCTGGGATTAAATACTAATCCCCAATAGCAATTACCAGTATTGATATAATTTATTGATATAACCAATAAGTCACACTTATTGGTTATAAATGCATTACTATCAAATTTTTTATTTTCTGTACTTTGAAATAGATTCATTAAACCAAAGCTCCATAAACTGAATATCATCTTTAGAGGATAATAGAATTACTAAAGTTATAAGTAGTACAATAGATAATATACCAAAAATTAATCCACACATTCTTCTCTCCGTACCTGTATAGTTTTATTAGAGAATCTAAATAAATCTGCAATTGTCACTGATCCCATGAAATAATGCTCTACAAAAGATATTAGTGCATTAATTAATTTTTTAGGGCTTTCTTCGGTATCTGCTTCCCGCAGATCAAGCTTAAATTTTTCAACTATAACGTCAATATCAGTGTAACTTTGATATTGATTACGTTCAGTGGAGGTAACATAAACCCAATTTTCGAAATTAAACTCTTCTTCATGATTAGAGTAGATATGTAAGGCCCCTAGACAGTCACATAACTCAATTAATACCATTGGTTTCAAATTTTGTTCTAAGGCATCAATAATCTCTTCTATTTCTTCTGATACTTTAGACCATTCGCCTAAAGTCCCGACAGGTATATTTCTAATATGATATCCCATTAATGCTCCACTTTGATTAAGATTGTTGGTGAGTTGGTAAATCCACTATTTTCATTTAGTTTTTCAGCTAACTTACACGCCCCTTGGACTTGTTGCATATCTAGTTTAGGTATACTAAACTTAATTGGTTTCGGTAATGTTGATAATGTAACATGTATTTTCATCTTTTTCTCAAATAAGTTATTTTATCCATGATTGAACATATTACCCAAGTATCGCCACAGTTAGTGCAAGTACTAAACTGTAGAGTATTATCAAAGTACCTAGATTCAGCTTCATAAATAAGTACAGCAGGAACAATGGTAGGAAGCCTAGTACAATTTAACTCAGACATATATTCTAGTAAAGTCTCAATATGAGATTCAGACCCCTGCATAGGGAAGCAAAATATCAGTCTATCAATACCAGGTCGCATATTTCTAATTAGACGCATTCTTTCCCTTAATAGCACTTAGAATTATAGAAGTTACCAAAGTTAATACAATGAATGTTAAACTCTCATTATTTCCAATATTATATCCTATTTGATACATATTATCAATAGAATTTATTACCAACTTGCTACCAATAAAGAATAATATTAGTATCACAGCTTTTTCCAGATAGATAAAATATTTCTTTAAAGCATCCAACATAAAATACATAGTTCGTAACCCACACATAGCTAATATCATTGCATACCATACTATATCGGTTTCTTTAGTTATAGCTAGAATCGCTGGTACTGAATCAAATGCAAATAGTATATCTGACATTTCAATCACTATTAAGCAAAGAAATAATGGTGTAGCATACCATTTAAAATTATTAAGATTAGGAAATTTCTCACTATCTAATTTGACAAAAAACTTATTTCCATATTGTTTATCAGTAACAGGCAAGAATTTTTTAGCTAATCTATACGCCAGATGTTTTGAGAAATCTTCCTCATCTGTTTGCTCAACAGTTAAAAGCTTATACCCAGTATAGATAACAATTAATCCAAATACTACTTCTACCCAATGGCTAAACTCCATTATAGTAGTACCAAGTAAAACAAATATTAACCTAAAAAATATAGCTCCTAGTATACCCCAGTAAAGTACTCTATGAGCCATTAGGGTAGATAGTTTAAACCACGCAAATACAGCCATGAAAACAAACAAATTATCAACTGATAATACTTTTTCTAGTATATATCCAGTTATAAAATCTTGAGCAACACTATGACCTTCAAACACTGCCAAGTATCCACTAAATCCAACAGATAATAAAACCCAAATTATAGACCAAACTGTTGCATCTTGAAAAGAGATTTCAGTAGAGTTTCTATGGGCATAAAGATCAGAAGCAATACCAATAGTTAATATTAGTGTAAAAACAAATAAAGTTGTCAATTCCATTTTTATCTTTTATAAGGTTAATAAGTAAAAATGGCTGAGTACATAGTATACTCAGCCATTAAATGATTACACGTTAAATTTACTTGGACTCAATCCAACTTCTTGAGCAATTTTACGTACAACAGCTTTTTCGCTATCATCAAAATCACCATCAGCATTACCAATTGCGCAGGCAACTAATACCATTGTAGTTGCTTGATCTTCTTTACCTTGCAATTTTGCAACTGATTTAAGTACTGCTTGCATGCCAATACCATTATCGAAGCTAAACAAATCAATATATTTCGTCGCAATTGACGCTACATCTGACGATTTGAATAATTTCAAGCTATCATGCACGGAAACAAACTTAATTAACTTATCTTTTTCAGAGCTATCGATAGTACCATCAGCAGCTGATACTGCAATTGCCGAAGCGATAGTAGCATCCAAAAAATCAGCATTTTGAAATTTAGCAACTTCGTTATTCAAATTACCGACTAAACCTTTAAATGTATCAAATAAACCCATAATATTAACCTCTCCAGATTTTATTAAAAATATAACCAAAATACTTAGTTGCAACATCACCAAATCTAGTACTAGGAATTACTTTATGTTGCAACTTAGGACTAATTTCAGTAGATAGCTTGCTTCTAAGTGAACGTTTTACTACTTTTATTGCTGTTTCTAACACTTTTACTTCTTTCACCAAACTACGACGTAAATCTCTCATTTTATTGAGAATTCTAAATGAATGCTTACCACTTTCTGATCCATCTTTCACTGCAAATTTATAATGGTAACTGGCTCTTGATTTAACAAATTCTAAGAATTTATATTTGAAATAAATCTCGCTTCTTAGTAGTTGTAATAAAAATTGCAGTTCAGGTGCAGTAAACCTTAAATAAACTACATCATCATTACAACTTTTACATAATCTAATTTGCACTTTAAGATGCCTATTAATAATATGAAGAGTTTTAAGTCTTTTCTTAGTCTTAAGACTACCAGATCTATTATATGAATATTGACGGTAAGCATCAGTAGACCTCAAAGAGGTTTTATTCATGAGGGGAGCTAATTTATCTAGCTTTCTACCATAGAAGCCAAGTATATCCTTATAATTCGGCAAAATATCAGATTGTAAATTATCTATGTGACTAGATAACAATTTATTGATTGCAATAGCTGATTTTAAACTAAGATGCATGATGTAGAGTCTCTAAGATTTAAAATAATATTATAGCTTATAATAGCTTGTCTGTCAAATCATTTAATCAGCAAACCTATCTTGTGCAGTAACCCAATCTTCCGAATTACAATCTTCCAAAGAAGGGTAATACATACTCCAGTCGCCATTAGTCCTAATAAACATAGCGTTAACTAAGGTATCCCAATGTAATATTTTACCACTGGGCCAATTTAAACGTTTTGCTATATAAACACCTGCCCCTTCTTTTAGGGTAATTTCCATACTTTTATAGTTCATTGGATATATTCCTTAATTTTACTAAATTACTTCCTAAACACCTATTAAAAAATAGTTTTGAATCAGCCGTTTTCCAAATAGCTATCTTAGCCTTAGCAGGAGTCCAGCTATAAGTTTCCAGATCTAAAAATTTAGAATAGGAACGTATACAATATCTACCCGGAAGATATTCATATATATGTGGTATGCCGCATATATAGTGATAACACAGGCCAATAAAAAAACTAGCATTAGCTAAAATTAATACTAAAATCATAGTTTCGATTTATAAAACTCGTATACGTAGGAAATAACATAGAAAAGAATCCAGTACCCAACATACGGCAGCCATACTAATCCTAATAATGGATAATTGGTAGTACTGATTTTCTCAGGGTTATATAGATCATCGTAATATTTTTTGAATTTAGCAAATCCAAAACCAATTGCAAAATACATTAATACATAAAATATAAAAGCTAACATTATTTTTTCCTTTTTGATTGGTTACGTTTTTCTTTTTCTAAAGAAAAAGAGGTTATATTAGATTCTTTCTTTGGCTGTTTATCTGGATCTCCCTTACATGGGCATACCTCAACACCAATGAACTCCATTATTTCGGTAGTAGATAATGATTTTAAAACTACAGGGCCACCACAATTAATACACACAAATTTAGTTGTTAATATATCTAGCATACTTATTTCCTAGTAAATATTGGGTCAATAGATAAAGATACAAAACCTTCTTTTAATCCATAGTCACTAACGTGTGTAATTGCACAAATAATACATCTGCCCGTAAATATAAAACCTCCTATGGTTTGGTAGCCCTCCTTTAACTTTAGAAGATCATTCACCTGATAGTCTCTATCATTATATCTTATATCAGCTTTACACGCATTACTTAGAATATCTGTAAATCTATCCTGGTAACACTTTACTTCGTGAAATTCACTCATTTAGTATATATTCTCCAATATCAGGGTCATAGTGAAGCATATCATCTTCGTGATAACCAACTCCCACCCATGAAAGTGGAAGTTGTGGTAAAATTACCATTTCATCTGTTTCTGTGTTTACACCATGATCTATAACTAAAGTACCATTACCTTCTTCATATAAATAAACAATAATCATTTATTTATGTATTCGAAGAATACTCTATCACGTATGTCATAAATCGTTTGAATATTATTTATTTCTCCGTCGAAAAATACAGTTTTCAAACAACCTTCCCGTTCTTGCTTAGGAGTTACATCTTGTTCCATAGTATATCCACCAATTCCATTAGTTACCATCAAATAACCTCTAGCAGACTTTTTAACTCCATTATCTGTTTTTGGATCTTTAAATATAGCGGATCTAACTCCATCTACAGTAACACTGGTAGATTTAATAGCGATACCATGAGTATCTCTAGTAGTGCCTTGATATGTATAAGACCCAACACCTAAGAAAATATTTTCTGAGGAAATACTCTTATTGGCTAATCCCTGCAATATCTCTCTTTGACGTTGAAGAGTAATAGAGTCCCCATAAATAGCACCTACATGAAGATCTAACACTTTATAGCCATTAGAGTTAACAGTATATCCAAAAATATCCATTAATAGTTCAATTAAACCTTTCTGAATTGCAGGATCATTGGAACTGTCATCACCGCAAATAATCTTCACAGGATCACCAGAATCAGGTCTAACTATTAATTTGCCTTTACGGGCCATAATAATAGGTTTAAGCTCAACTAAATGAGTTGTTACTGCTTTAAATAGATCCCAAGTATCCATAACGATGGAAACATCTTCGTTCGGATAAACCTCAGTTATTAATCTACGAATAGTATTTAACTCATCTTCTTTCCCACCAGCACACATTACAGAGTGTTCTGTAGCAGGTATTGAACCACCAATTTTTCGTTCGGCTCCATAAAACTGCCAAGCTAATTTACTAGCATATGTAGTATCTGTACCGTTAACTCCAGCTAACAAATGAGCTAATCCAACCTTAACAGAAGACTCTCTAAACATCATTCCTCTAAACGAGAAATTATGAGGTTGGTAAGGAATAATCTGCTTATCTGCACCTGTTAAATCTGCAAACTGGTGAAACACTCGCAAATACTCAGCCGTAGTTGTAATAGTATTAATTATTGGATATAGCTCAGTTGACATAACTGATTCAATACTATTGGTCAACCATCCAAACTCTTTATCCGTATTCCGTATAGTTAAAAATGGAACACCGTAAGGAACAAAACTACCTTCTGGCAGAGCTTTAATTTGTAGGGGTAAATAGCCCATATCGTGTAATGCCGCAATATGCCCTAGTTTAGACAAGTGTAACCCACTATCCATACTGTATTCTTCCATTACTTCATCCTTGTCACGATAAAAGAAATGGTTATTCCAATCATTAACTAGATAATCAATATTGAACATTTGTGCTCCGGCAAATATAATCCCTTTACTTCCAGGTATATTTGAATGATTACCTGAGCGAGCAGTCATATTAGCATACACTTCCTGCGTATTTTTAGGATACTGTTCAGGGTGGCGTAATTTATAGTCATCAAGCATTAAAGGTGCGAAGTATGTAATTGCCATGTGTTCTCCATTAAAAACATAATTATACAGACGTTTAGCTTCTCAATCAATATTTAATTTAAAGAAACTGCAAAAACAGTGTTATTAGGCGAGCCTTCAATCAATTTATCGCTGTATGTTAAATACACTACTGAATTGGCTTGTTTATCGTAGAACCTAACAACTTGTAGTGATTTAAAGGTAATAGATGTACTAACTTTATATACATTATCGCCGTCATATTTACCATTAATAACTTTGGGATCAACCTTAGCCATGTTTATAACTTTGGTTTTAACGCAAGCTAATGATGCTTCCGATTTATCTTCGGCCACTCCAAGTGCACCTGCCATACCTCCAGTTTTTGCTCGGCTAAGATAGCAAGTAATCTCCGGAATATGTGGGTCAGTAAATGCTACAACTACGATCTTGTCATTAGCTCCTAGTGCTTTAAATACTGTATTAACTGATCCAATATCTCTGGCAAAAACGTTGAAAGTTAACGCTAATAATAGAGCGAATGTACTAAATTTTAAAAACATGAAATTCTCCTTTGTGATTTTGTTGTATTTGTGGTAATGAATCTGTTGTTATTACTCGATCAAATCCTGCTTCAAATAAACAATCTGTACCATTTCTAAAAATACCATGAGTTACAAAAAGTGTAATAGAACCAGGATTCATAGGCTTAATAATCTTTGCTAGTTCAATAAATGTTGCTCCACCATCGCATATATCATCAACAATGAGTATATCTTTTTTCTCTAATGAGAGGCCTTCGGGAATTTCCAGTTCTTGAATAACTTTACCTTCTGAACGAGTTTTGTTAGCTTCTAACGTTTTAGCATTATTATAGATTTTTGCAAATTTATTAAAATCTATAGAAGCTTGATTCGAGGTATTTACTAAAGAGACACATCTACTAACACGTTTTACTCCTCCTTTATCAGGCGCAATTCTAACTAACCGATTATCAAACCTTGTGTCAAACAAATTAATCTTTCTTAGTCTATCAATGTACTGGAATGAATTAATATACTCATCAAAAATAATTCTAGCCTCTTTCTCCCTAGCAATCTTTCCTGCCTCTTCCGAATGAACATCGGTAACCCATACAGGAATATCTAAAAATTTTAGATATTCTATAATAAATTTTAGACTAAAAGGTTCTCCAAATTTACATATTCTATCTTGCCGTGCATATGGCAAATATTTTATATCCACTAATATTGTAGGGTTAGCCCAACTATAATTATCTTTAATAGCCGATACTATCAATCCCAATTTGAAAATATCACTAGGATTTTTACTTTTATAAGTAACTATAACTCTGTTACCAATTTTTAAATCCAGTTCTGGCAATTTAATATTTAATTCGCCGCCGGAGAATACATTATCTACTTCTAATGGTTTTCCATTAATTAAAATCATACTCAATATCTACCTGTGTTCGTTGTCCATTATCGGAAATTACAAAATATTGACCTTGCTCTAAATCAAAAGTTAATCTAGTATTCGCAGACATTGCATTACTACGAAAATAATCTCTACCACCGTCTAAAATAGCCCCCTTAGGAGTTTTTACAAAATCATGACGGTACTTTGAGGTATACACAACCATGTCTTCTACGAGACAAATGTGTGGATTTTCAAAAGACTTAGTAACATCGGCTACATATGCATTTGGCCGCATATACTTAGTGAAATATCCTAGTAACTTAGGATTTCCATCACGAGAACTAGATGAAGGAACATATACAACATCCACTGGATTTTCAGACCAGCCTGCGTCAACAGCTCTAACTGACCAACTGCCAATAAATTTAGAGTGCGGACCAAATTTCTTTAATAGACTATTAATACTAGCAATACTAAGATTTTCTGGTTCTCTAATAACAATTTTCATTCTAATGATGCTCCGTGGCTGGTTTATCTTTCAAAGCTTGAATAAGCTCTGACCATTCCCATAAATTATAATCTTTATTAGGCCGATTGTCAATTCCAACATCTATAATTCTGCCTTCAGCTTGGTAATTTCCATGCGTATGTCCATGAAAGTGGAAGCTACCGTGCTTTGCACGATTCCATCTAGCAATAGGATAATGGCACATAATGACATGTTCCTGTCTATCTGTGCATTCTTTATAGTAGTCCATAGATTCAAAATACTCTTTAGATTCTGGCCTCATCCATTCTTTATCGTGATTCCCGATAATTAAATGTTTTTTACCGTGTAATGTGTATAGTACTTCTTTGGTTTTATTCCAAGAACCAAAGGATAAATCACCTACAATATACACAATATCGTCAGGTTTTACTGTCTTATTCCATCTTTCAATCATTTTTTCATTCATTTCTTCCACACTTTCAAAAGGACGAGTACCCGCTTCCTTTTGAAATTTAATAATATTATTGTGGAAAAAGTGATTATCTGAAGTAACAAACTTAGTTACCATAAAAATAATTCCTAATCAAATGTAGCTTTTGCTTTTCTGTAAATTCATTAAATCCATCTATATTTTTAAGAAAGTCTATTAATGGATAGTATTCTTCATCTATAAATTGTCTTTTTAATTTAAAGATATCTTTGCTTCTAGCAATTGCTTTGGTAGCTAAATAATATGAAGTCTTTATCTTTAAAACAGTTCCAGATTTTGAATATACAACTACTCCCTCATCCCCCTGATGTTTATTAATAGCTAAAATATCTCCAAACTTAGCTTTTCCATATTCGGGTCTAAAACATCCTAAGCTTATTGCGTCAGCATCTAGTATATGTTCATTATTTTCAGTAGAGAAATAGGAAACTTTATCAGAAACCTTTCGTTTTCCGATTAAATAAATACCTTCCTCTTCTTCTATTATATGTGGATCACTACTATCACATATTTCAAATAGAAACGTATACGAACCCCAACTACGTCTGGAGTAGTTTTCTATGTAAAGTTTTTGCCTCTCACCTATGTATTTCTC
>FSSH01000752.1_pt1 | contig 16669 bp, 12 predicted proteins | sample 1166101 | NCBI WGS metagenome assembly FSSH01 (sample SAMEA32972668, study PRJEB13176) | freshwater metagenome | biome: Drinking water system; feature: Biomass in drinking water that filtered by 0.45 um membrane; material: drinking water | place: USA | collected 2012-12-20 | depth 0 m | reverse complement strand
CCTGTTCGAACACCTGATGTTCGGCGGTTCGGAGAACGTCGAGAATTTCGACATCCCGCTCGAGGCGGCAGGCTCGACCAGCACCAATGGTTCGACCTGGTACGACCGCACCAACTATGTCGAGACCGTGCCCACCGGCGCGCTCGATCTGGCGCTGTTCATGGAGAGCGACCGGATGGGCTATCTGCTCGGCGCGGTCACGCAGGAAAAGCTTGATGAGCAGCGCGGCGTCGTCCAGAACGAGAAGCGCCAGGGCGACAACCAGCCCTATGGCCGCATGGAATATTCAACGCTCGCCGGTCTTGTCCCCGCCGGCCATCCCTATTCGCATTCGACCATCGGCTCGATGGAAGATCTCGACGCGGCCGATCTTGAAACGGTCAAGAACTGGTTCCGCGAATATTACGGCGCCGCGAACGCCGTGCTCGTCCTCGCCGGCGACATCGACGCGAAAACCGCGCGCGAAAAGGTCGAGAAATATTTCGGCCATATCGAGGCCGGCCCGCCGCTGACGCGCGCGAAAGCCAACGCGCCGAAGCTCAGCGTTTCGAAAAAAGAGATCATGTATGACCGCGTGCCGCAGGTCAAAATCGACCGCAACTGGGTGGCGCCGGGGCGCACGACAAAGGACGCCGTGCTCTTGACGCTGGCGGCCGACATCCTCGGCGGCGGCAAGACTTCGCGCCTTTATCAGCGCCTCGTCTACGACCTTGAGCTTGCAACCGCGGCGACCGCGAGCCTGCAAGACCAGGAGCTGATGAGCTTCTGGTCGGTCACCATCGACCCGAAGAAGGAAGCCGATCCGGCGAAAGCCGAAGCGGAGATGGAGAAAGTCATCGCGGACTTCCTCGCCAAGGGCCCGACCGCGGCGGAAGTGAAGCGGTCGAAAACCTCGATTGAGGCCGGCATCTTGCGCGGCCTTGAGAAAGTCGGCGGCTTCGGCGGCAAGGCGACGGCGCTCGCCGAGGGCGCGCTTTATGCGGACGATCCCGGTTTCATCCTCAAACAGCTTGACTGGCTGAACGCCGCGACGCCGGCCGACGTGCTCGCCGCCGCGCGCGACGTGATGGGCGCCGGCTATTACCAGCTCTCCGTTCTGCCGTTCCCGGACTATGCGACGACAGCCTCTGCGGTCGACCGCAAGGCCGGCCTGCCGGCCGTTCCGACCTCGCCCGACCTCGTCTTCCCCGCCGTCGAGGAAGCAACGCTCAAGAACGGGATCAAAGTCGTGCTCGCGAACCGGCCGACCGTGCCGGTCGTCAACGTCTCGATGCAGTTCGACGCCGGCTACGCCTCGGACGCGACCGGCGGCAAGCTCGGCGCGGCCTCGTTCGCCGGCGCGATGCTCGATGAGGGCACGAAGCGGCGCAGCGCGCTCGCCATCGCCACGGAGCTTGAAGGGCTCGGCGCGACGCTCAATGTCGGGTCAAATCTCGACCTGACGAGCGCCGGCCTGTCGGCGCTGAAAGACAACCTCGTCCCCTCGCTCGACATCATGGCGGATGTCGTTCGCAACCCCGCCTTTGACCCCGCCGAAATCGAGAAGCTGCGCGGCCGCTGGCTTGCGCAGATTGAGCAGGAAAAAGCCCAGCCGGTGCAACTGGCGCTGCGCCTTCTGCCGCCGGTCCTTTACGGCGACGGCCATGCTTACGGCGTTCCGTTCACGGGCTCGGGCACGCCGGAGTCGATCAAGTCGCTGACGCGCGAGGATCTCGTCAAGTTCCAGCAGACCTGGCTGCGCCCCGACAATGCGACGATCTTCGTCGCCGGCGACGCGACGATGGCGGAGATGAAGCCGCTCCTTGAGCGCGCCTTCGGCGACTGGCGCGCGCCATCAAGCGCCGTTCCGAAAAAGAACATCGCGACCGTCGACCGGCCCCGGAAGGGCCGCGTCATTCTCGTCGACAAGCCGGGCTCGCCGCAGTCGCTCATCCTCGCCGGGCACGTCGCGCCGTCGTCCGGCGCGCCGAACGCGATCGCCATCAATGCGATGAACGATATCCTCGGCGGCCAGTTCACGGCGCGCGTGAATATGAACCTGCGCGAGGACAAGGGCTGGGCTTACGGCGCCTTCACCTTCCTGCAGGACGCGCGCGGGCAGCGGCCCTATCTCGTCTACGCGCCGGTGCAGACCGACAAGACGAAGGAATCGCTCGCTGAGCTGGTGAAAGAGCTTAACGCCTTCAAGGGCGCGCGGCCGGCGACGGCGCAGGAGCTCAAGCGCGCGATCGACAACAACACGCGCTCGCTGCCCGGTTCATTTGAAACCTCGGGCGACGTGCTCGGGAGCCTCATCAGCTCTTACCGCTTCGGGCGCGCGTGGAATTATCCAGCGACGCTGAAATCCCAGTATGAAGCGCTCAGCCTCGCCGACGTGTCGGCGGCGGCGGCGGAAACCGTCCACCCCGACAGCCTCGTCTGGGTCATCGTCGGCGACCGGGCGAAAATCGAGGCCGGCGTCGCCGCCCTGGGGCTGGGGCCGATCGAGGTGAAGTCGCTCGGCGATTTGTGATCGCGATACTCCCGCCCATGAAAAAGGGCGGGCTGTCGCAAGGGCGAGGCGGCGAACCGGCGTAACGGCGGCGGCTTCAAGCGTGACCGGATCAACGCGGGCGTCTTACTCGACCAGCAGCGAATGCGTCGCCGCGCGCCCGGTTTCCGCGTCGATGACGACGAGCAACGGCTCGGCGACCTTGCCTTCGATGCGCGGCCGGGCGCCGATAAACGCCGGGCGGTCAAGATCAGGCAGCGCTTCGTCGAGACGCCCGATCCCCGTCTGCGTGCGCCAGACGGTGTCGCCCTTTGCGTCAACGCGCGCCACGATCATGGCGCCTTCCCTGTAACGCTTCGTCCAATAGAGAAGGAGCCGGTCGCCGCCGGGCGACAGCGCGCCTTGATACGGCGCGGCGCGAAGATAGCTGGCGTTGACCATCTCCCCGCCTTCACGCGGCGCCGGCAATCCCTCATCGCCGGGCGCGGCGAGCAAGCTCTCCAGCCGGCGCTCCGGCGTCGCGAGGCGGATCAGCGTTTCGGCGCCGGCAGGTCGCGGCGGCGGGGCCATGCCATTGGCGTCATCGGCGGAAAGAACTCGCGCCGCGCGCGCATCGACGATCCTCTCCTCCGGCGCGCCGAACCAGACATGATCGCCTTTGACGCCCTCAATCCGCACATTGGCGCTGTTGGAGCCGGTCTTGCCCTCGGCGACCGTCGCGTAGCGCCGCCATTCTTCATCGCGCACGGAATGAACAAGCAATCCGATAGAATAGCGGTCGCGCCCGGGGTTGCGGTCGAGTGAGGGAACATAAGGTTCAAGCCGGCTGATCGGCGTCACGATAAAATCGCCCGCCCGCGCGGAGGCGCCGGCGGGAGCGCCGATCGTCCTGATCGTCAGCAGCGAGCGTCCCGCGAGCAGCGTCGCGCCTGCGATCAACGCCAGCGCCAAAATGATCATGCCCATGCGTGACCTCGCCTTGTTGAGGCGCCAGACGAAATCCGCGGCGGCGGCGCGCGCGCGCGGCTGCGCGGGCGCGGGCGGTGCGCCAGCGGAGAAGACGTTGAGAAAACGGCCGCTCGCATCAAGCTCCGCGCGGCCCGCCGGCACCTTCTGGCGGATCAGCTCGGCGCCGAGGCGTGCGATGATTTCATCCCGCCGTTCCGCCGCCCACGGATGATCGGCGCGCCAGTCAGCGGCGTCGCCGACGGCGACGCCGACGATGACAGGGCCGGCGCCGAACTCCCAGTAGAAGGAAAGCGCGCGCCCCGCCTCCTCATAGATGACCTGGCCGTCGCGCCCGTCCGCAACGATACGCACGCGCCATTTCTGCGGCCGGGTGTTCGCGTTCATCCGCTTAAAGAGCGCACGACTTCGCGCCTTGGCAAGAGCGCCGCGCGAGCGCCGTCGCGCCCGACGCTCACTTTGGGGCGCTCGCCGCCGTCTTTGGAGCCGCGACCAATGGGAAACTCTTGGGTGGCCGGCGACACTCCTTATTGATTTCCGCCCGGCATTCCTTGATTGGACAAGGGAAGGGGGCCCGCTTGCTCAATGGGCCGATCGCCCGCCGGTCGCCGAGGCCTTGCCTTTCCCACGCCCATCCCCTATTGCCGCGCGACTTCAGACCCTGCTGGACGGCGTCCTGGCTGGGCCTTCATGACCGGCGCCGCGGAGAAATAGTCATGTCGATCACGCCAGAGCGCAAGGCGAAGGTGATCAAGGAATATGCGACGAAGCCGGGCGACACGGGCTCGCCGGAAGTGCAGGTGGCGGTCCTGTCGGAACGCATCGCCAACCTCACCGAGCATTTCAAGGACCACAAGAAAGACAACCATTCGCGCCGCGGGCTGTTAAAGCTCGTGTCGCAGCGCCGCCAGCTGCTCGATTACGTCAAGCGCTCGGACGAAAAGCGTTATCAGGCGCTGATCGAACGCCTCGGCCTGCGCCGCTAGGCGTCGCCTGGGAAGGGCGTTTGCGACTACAGGCGCCCCCATACCGCCCGAGCCGCGATGGGCGCGGCTCGGCCTCTTCCTCGGGAAGAGGCGGGGAACCATAGGAGCAAAAACCGTGAAGATTTCCGGCCATTCCGCCATTATCACCGGCGGCGCCTCGGGCCTTGGCGCGGCGACGGCAGAAGCCATTGCGGCCGCCGGCGGCAAGGTCGCCCTCTTTGATATGAACGCCGAAAAGGGCGAGGCGCTCGCCAGGAAACTCGGCGGCGTTTTCTGCGCCGTCAATGTTTCAGATGAGGCGAGCGTTTCGGCGGGCGTTGACAAGGCCGTCGCCGCGATCGGCGCGCCCCGCATCCTCGTCAATTGCGCCGGCGTCGCCATCGGCGAGAAAACCGTCGGCAAGAACGGCCCGCACAAGCTCGACAGCTATAAGCGTGTCATCGAGATCAATCTCATCGGCACCTTCAACTGCATCCGCCTCGTCGCCGCGAAGATGGAGGGCCTTGATCCGCTTGAAGACGGCGAACGCGGCGTCATCATCAACACCGCCTCCGTCGCGGCTTTTGACGGCCAGATCGGCCAGGCCGCCTATTCCGCCTCGAAGGCCGGCGTCGTCGGCATGACGCTCCCCGTCGCGCGCGACCTCATGAACGCCGGCATCCGCTGCAACACCATCGCGCCCGGCATATTCTGGACGCCGATGATGGCCGGCATGGACCAGAAGGTGCAGGACGCCCTCGCCGCCATGGTCCCCTTCCCCAAGCGCCTCGGCAAACCGGAAGAATACGCCTCGCTCGCGCTTGAAATCATCCGCAACGTGATGATGAACGGCGAGACGATCCGCCTCGACGGCGCGATCAGGATGCAGCCGAAGTGAGTGAAAAGTGGTCGGCGGCCAGTGATCAGCGGCCGGAAATAATGCTCCGGCTACTGAACACTAACCACCGACCATAGACCACCGAAGACTGACCACCGCCCATGCGCAATCCGGCGCCGGCGAACACTGAAAGAAGAAGAAAGACATGTTTGATATCACCAGAAAATCAATCGAATGGGGCGGGCGCACGCTGACGCTGGAGACGGGCCGCATGGCGCGCCAGGCAGACGGCGCGGTGCTCGCCACCTACGGCGATACGACCGTTCTGGCGGCCGTCGTCGGCGCGAAACAAGCCGATCCGAAATTCGATTTCTTCCCCCTGACCGTTCATTATCAGGAAAAGACCTTCGCCGCGGGGCGCATTCCCGGCGGCTATTTCAAGCGCGAAGGGCGCCCGACCGAAAAGGAGACGCTGACCTCGCGCCTCATCGACCGCCCGATCCGCCCGCTGTTCGCCAAAGGCTTCAAGAACGAAGTCCAGGTCGTCGCGACTGTCATCAGCCACGACCTTGAGAACGATCCCGACATCGTCGCGATGATTGCGACCTCGGCGGCGCTGACGATCTCCGGCATCCCGTTCCTGGGGCCGATCGGCGCGGCGCGCGTCGGCTTCATCGACGGGCAGTATGTGCTGAACCCGGCGCTTGAGACGATGGCGAATTCGAAGCTCGATCTCGTCATGGCCGGCACCGCCGACGCCGTGATGATGGTCGAATCGGAAGCGAAAGAACTCTCCGAAGAGACGATGCTGGGCGCCGTCGTGTTCGGCCACAAGGCCGCCAAGGACGCCATCAACTTCATCATCAATTTCGCCGAGACCTGCGCCAAGGATCCCTGGGACGTCAAAGAGGCGAACCATGGCGATTTGCCCGCGAAGATCCGCGCGCTCGTCGAGGCTGACCTTCGCGCCGCCTACAAGGAGCGCAAGAAGCAGACGCGTCAGGACGCGATCGGCGCGGCGAAGAAGAAGGCGGTTGAAGCGCTTTGCATCGAGGGCGACGACAGCGCGCCGTCAAAGAACACTGTCGGTTCGCTGTTCAAGGAAATCGAAGCCGATATCGTTCGCAACGGCATTCTCGACACCGGCGCCCGGATCGACGGCCGCGACACCAAGACCGTTCGGCAAATCGTGCCGGAGGTCGGCGTGCTGCCGCGCACGCACGGCTCCTCGCTCTTCACCCGCGGCGAAACGCAGGCCCTGGTCGTCGCGACGCTCGGCACCGGCGAGGACGAGCAATATATCGACGCGCTTGAAGGGACGTACAAAGAGACGTTCCTGCTCCACTACAACTTCCCGCCTTACTCCGTCGGCGAAACCGGCCGCATGGGCGGCGCCGGACGGCGCGAAATCGGCCACGGCAAGCTCGCCTGGCGCGCGCTGAAGGCCGTTCTGCCGACGCAGGAAGAATTCCCCTACGTCATCCGCATCGTCTCTGAGATCACCGAGTCGAACGGATCCTCCTCGATGGCGACGGTGTGCGGATCATCGCTCGCGATGATGGACGCCGGCATTCCGATCAAGCGCCCGGTCGCCGGCATCGCCATGGGCCTCATCCTTGAGGGCAAGCGCTTCGCCGTTCTCTCCGACATTCTCGGCGATGAAGACCATCTCGGCGACATGGATTTCAAGGTCGCCGGCACCGATCAGGGCGTCACCTCGCTGCAGATGGACATCAAGATCGCCGGCATCACCGAGGAGATCATGAAAGTCGCGCTTTCGCAGGCGAAGGACGGCCGCCACCACATCCTCGGCGAAATGGCGAAAGCGATCACCGCAAGCCGCGCCGAGCTTGGCGAGTTCGCGCCGCGCATCGAGACGATGCAGATCCCGAAAGACAAGATCCGCGAAGTGATCGGCACCGGCGGCAAGGTGATCCGCGAGATCGTCGCCACCACCGGCGCGAAGGTCGATATCGACGACGAAGGCGTGATCAAGGTCTCGTCGTCGGATCACAGCCAGATCGAGGCAGCGATTGCCTGGATCAAGGGCATTGTCGAGGAAGCCGAGGTCGGCAAGATCTATAACGGCAAGGTCGTCAACCTCGTCGATTTCGGCGCGTTCGTGAACTTCATGGGCGGCAAGGACGGGCTCGTCCACGTCTCCGAAATCCGCAACGAGCGCACCGAAAAGGTGAGCGACGTGCTGAGCGAAGGCCAGGAAGTGAAGGTCAAGGTGCTCGAGATCGATCCGCGCGGCAAGGTGCGCCTGTCGATGCGCGTCGTCGATCAGGAAACCGGCGCCGAGCTGGAAGATACGCGCCCGCCGCGCGAAGGCGGGGATCGTCCCCGCGGTGATCGTGGCCCGCGCCGTGACGGCGATGGCGGTCGCGGTCCCCGTGGTGAAGGTCGCGGCGATGGCGGCGGCCGGGGTGATCGCGGTCCGCGCCGCGATGGCGACCGGGGCCCGCGTGGTGATCGGGGTGATCGCGGCCCGCGTCGTGACGGCAATGGCGGCAATGACGACGGCCCCGCGCCGGACTTCGCGCCTGCCTTCCTGACCGGCGACCGCGACTAAGCGATCGCGGCGATGCTGACGAAGAGGGGCTCGGGCAACCGGGCCCCTTTTTGCTGCGCTGAACCCCGCTATACTTGGCAACGCAATGATTCGGGGTGCCCGATGCGTGTTGTTTGCTTGTACCTCCTGCTCGCGGCTGGCGTGCCAGTTCAGGCGCAGGAGCAGCCTGATCCGCCCACCAAGCCCCTCCACCGCTTTCCCGGCTTGCCGGAACCGCCGCCGCCCGGTCGCACGGGCGCGCCACCGCGCCTGCAAGTGTTCATTGCGCCCTCCGGCGAGCCGTTCCGGGCTCCGCCCGGCCAGCCCTATCCAACGGCGCAATGGTTCGCACAGGCCGACACCGATCATGACGGCAAGCTCGATCGGCCCGAATTCCGGGCCGATTTCGAGCGCTTCTTCGATCAGCTCGACATCGATCATGATGATGTGATCGATTCGAACGAAATTTCGAGGTACGAGCGCGAGGTCGCGCCCGAAGCGTCGAGCGGTCCTGGCGGTTTCGGGCCGTTTGGCAGCAATAAGCTGCGAAATGCCGGCGCGGGTGCCGGCGCCGGGATCGGTATTGCGAAAGCCGAAAGCGGCAGCGAGGGCGCGGGCGAAGGCCAGCAGGGCCCGCCGCGCGGGGGGCCACCACCTGGCGGCTTGCCGCCCGGGGGCCCGCCGCCCGGGTTCCAGCCCATTCAAGGCGCGGGCATGTTCGGTATTATCAATATCCCTCAGCCGATTGCAGCGATGGACGCCAATCTCGACGGGCGGGTAACGCGCAGCGAAAACCTGGCCGCCGCCAACCGCCGCTTCGATCTGCTCGATAGCGACAGCCGTGGCTATCTGGTGTTGCGCGAGCTGCCACGCACGCCCGCCCAGCGCGGTGGGCTGAAGCGTCGCCGCCCGCCCGGCTTCCCGGGCTGATCAAGTTCCGGCTCTGTCTTTTCGTTGTCGCATCGCTTCTTGCGAAAAACCGGTGCCCGCTTTTTCGCGCGATGCTCTAGACGAAACCCAGATTGAGGCTCGACGCGTTGTAATTGCCGATATTGGGCAGCACCGTGCTTAGGCTGCCGGGGCTGACGCCGAACCACGAGGCGAGGGTGGCCGCATATTGATCGACCGAGATCGACGGCAGCAGCCGGCCCTGGCCGACATCGTCGGGCGTATTGTTGCCGATCGCGGGCGGCGTGCCATAGAAACGGCGGCCGTTCACCGCGCCGCCGAGCACGAAGTGCATCGATCCCCAGCCGTGATCCGATCCGTCGTCGTTCGGCTGCAGCGTGCGGCCGAAATCTGAGGCGGTGAAGGTCGTCACGCGGTTGGCGATGCCCAGCGTCTCGGTGGTATCGTGGAAGGCGCGCAAAGCGGCGGCGACATTGCCGAGCAGGGTCGGGTGCTGCGTCGCGAGATTGTCGTGCAGGTCGAAGCCGCCGATCGAGACGAAGAAGACCTGCCGCTTCGCCCCCAGCTCCTGGCTCACCGAAATCAGCCGCGCGACGATACGGAGCTGATCGGCCAGGCTGTTGCCGCCGGGAAACAGCGGGAAGCTGCTCGCCGGCGCGCCCGCCAGCGCGGTGTTCACCATCGCATAGGTATCGAGCGCGCGCTTGCTGACAATGCCGTGCTCATTGGCGAGCAGATTGGCGTTGCTGCCGGTCATCAGCGATCGCAGCGTGCTCGCCGCTGCCGAGGAGCCGAACAGCGTTGATGAATTGCCGAGCAGCGGAATCGGGCCGCTGGTGCTGACTGCATATTGGATCGCGGTGCGGCCCGACAGGAAGACCGCATTGCCGCTCGCATTGATGCAGGTGAGGGTCGAATTGCCGTTGCCCGACTGGAACAGATCGCCCAGCCGCCCGCCCCATCCCGACGTCGCGCCTTCGGGGCTGCTCGCCTGCCAATAGCTTTGCTGATCGTTGTGGCTGAACAGCTTGGGCGGCAGCCGCACCGAATTGGCGGTATACTGCGCCTTGGTGGTTGGCTGCACCAGCGTGCCGACGTTCAGCACCACCGCCATCCGCCCGGTGTCGAACAGCGGGACGAGCGGCAGCATGGCCGGCGCGAGCGCATATTGCCGCCCGTCGGCAAGCGCCGCACTCGGCGTCAGCAGCGTCGGCGTCAGCGCGTCGCGGGCATGGGCGAGGCTGGGCCGCGCGGCCTGGTAGAGCGCATAGCTTGCGCTGTCATAGGGCGGCAGCGTGTTGGCATAGTCATTGCCGCCATAGAGGAACACGCACACCAGCGCCTTGTAATCGGCCGCCGTCGCCGCCGCCGCCTCGCCGATCGCGGCGAGATTGGTGACGAAGGGGGCGGCGGCACCGGCGATGCCGAGCGCGGCGCTGCGCTTCAAAAAGGCCCGGCGCGACTGTTCGGAGATCGACATGGCGGCTGCTTCCCCTGGGTTCAGCGCTGGGTGAGATATTCGGGCGACGCCATCACCAGCAGGATCGCTGTGTAGACGCGGTTGAGGTTCGCGTTGGTGGCGCTCGACGAAATGCTGTCGACCGCCGCGCGGATCGACGCGACCGTGGCGGCGCTGAGCTGATTGGCGGCGAGCAGCAGGTTCACTTCGCCGACGAGCGCCGTGCTGTCTCCGGCGAGCGCGATGAGCGGCGCGTAATCGGCGCGGACATCGCCGCCAATCCCGTTCTGGATCGCGCCCTGCATGTAATTGACATAGGCGACCACCGACAATTCGTTGGTGATCTGGAATTCGGGCGCGACCAGCCCGGCGGTGGCGATCGCGGTATTGGGCGGCGCATAGCCGGGGCGGAAGAAGTTGAAGACCGAAGGCGAGCGGCCCATTGACTGGCCGAGCCGCGTGCTCGAGCTGGAGGTATCGCCGATCGGCCAGGTGCCGGCGGTCGATGTGGCGCCGAACGCGCGCGCCCAATTGGTGAAGCGGATCACCGGCTCGCGCAGCTTGCCGCTGCCGGGCGGGCTGATCGAGGTGTCGCTGCGCGCCTCGCCATCGAGCAGGATCGCGCGGACCACCGCGCGCAGATCGCCTCGCACGCCCTGGCCATTATCGGCAAAGACAGCGGCGACGCGGCCGACATAAGCGGGGCTGGGATTGCTTGTCACCAGCCGCTGGATCAGCTGGCGCGAAACGAAGGGTGGCACATTGGGGTGGGTGAAGATGGCATCGAGCGCGATGCGCTGCGCGGTCGCACCGTCGCTGCCGGCGGGCACGGTCGCGCCGAGGAAGCTCGACGCGCCGGTCTCGTGCAGGCTGGCATTGATGATGAGCGGCCGGCGATAGCGGTCCGGCGTGCTGTTGTCGGTCGAATCGGCCGTATAGCCGGTGAACACCCGCGCGAGCTGCGCGACATCGCTCTGGGTATAGGTGTCGATCGGCTGGCCGCCCGAAAGCTGGAGCGTGCCATCGGGATTGAGCCGGTAGAGCCCGAGCGTGAAGAGCTGCATCAGCTCGCGGGCGTAATTCTCATCGGGAACCGATCCGGTTGTCGGATTGGCCTTACGATTTCCCAGAAAGGTTAGAAAGCTTGCCATCGCCGCATTGGTGGTGATGCGATCGAGCAGCGTGCGGAAATTGCCGAACGCATTGTCGAGCAGCACGTCGAGCCAGGCGGCGGCGGCGAACTGGCGCCAGCTGATGTTGAGCCCGTCAATGCCGACCACCATCATTTCCGCCAGCGCCATGCCGACGCGCTGGCGAAGCTGACCGGGCTCGGAGATGATCTGCCGCCAGACGGTGTTGTCAAACCCCTGGGTGTTGTTCTGGAAGGTGGTGGCGGTGTAGCCGGCGCTCACCAGCCAGTCCCAGTGCGCGACGCGCGGGCGGTTGACCTGATCGGTGATCCAGCCATCAAAGCCGAGCGACTGGACCTGCGCGATCTCGCTGCGAGTGGCGCCGAAGGTCGCTTGCTGCAGAAAGCGGCTGGCCTGGGCGGCGGTGATAGGTGGCGGTGCCGGGGTGGGCGCTGGCGTCGGCGCGGGGGCGGGCGCGACCGAGACCGGCGCGCCGCCGCCTCCGCTTCCGCTGCATGCTGCGAGTGCGCCACCCGCAGCAAGCGCCAGGACCGACGCGCCGCTCAGCCGTGCGGGTACAGTGTCTGGATGATTTTCGACAACATCGAGCTCAGGGGCAGATGCTTCTGCCCCCGCATTCACCACGAAATCCGCCATGAACGGTCCCCTGCGCTGCCCTCCCCAGGTGCAACATTGTTGTTATAGCGGGTACATGAACGCAATAACAGCGGGGATAGTAAAAACCACAATCACCCTGCGACAAATAGCCCGATCCACAGGGTGCGCGGGGTGCCGAGATCGATCGAACCGGCGGCATTGCGCGTGACAATGGCGGCATCGCCCAGATTTTCGCCGCGCAGCGACAATTCGACTCCACGCAGCAAGGGCAGGCGTACCACCGCGTCAAGCGTGGTGGCGGGGGGCAGCGCGTCGGTCTGCAGGTCATCCTCGAACTGGCGGCCGGTGTGGCGCAGCGTGGCGGAGGCGGACCAGCGCCCGCGCTTCCAGCCCAGCGTCGCGCTCAGCGCATCGGCCGGGCTTTGCGCCGGGCGCCGGCCGTCGAGCGGGCCGCGCGCGACAACCCGGCTGTCATTATGTGCATAGCTGGCATTGAGCGACCACGCGCCGCGCCGCAGATCGAGCCCGATTTCCACCCCCCGCGCGTCAATCGCGGGCAGGTTCTGCCGCTGGCGCAGATTGGGGCCGATCGTGACATTGGCGATCGCGCCGTTCAGCCGGTTGACGAACCCGGTCACGCTGAACGTGATACCCCTCGCAGGGGTCAGCTCGATCCCCACCTCGGCACCGCGCAGCCTTTCCAGATCGAGCGCGGCATTGGCCTGGGTCGTCACCGGAAACACCACGAACGGGCGATACAGCTCGTTGAGCGTCGGCAGGCGAAAGCCGGTATAGCCCGCCGCGCGCAGGGCGAGCGCTGGCAGCGGGCGCCAGAGCAGCCCCACCCGGCCGCTCACCTCCGCCCCCTGCCGGTCGGCAAAGCCCCGCGCGGTGGCGGCGCCGGCGGGCGTGGTCTCGGTGAAAAAGCCGCCGGTGATCGCCCAGCGATCAACCCGCACGCCGCCGGTCAGCGTCAGCCGGCCCAGCACCCAGTCATCCTCGACATAGGCGCCGATCAGGCTGGTTGCCCCGCCCAGCGCGCGCCGCGCGTTGACCGCGCCGGTGGGGGCATAGGCATCCTCCAGCGCCTGGCCCTGCGCGTAACGCCCATCCACCCCCAGCCGCAGCACATGGCCGCCACCGACCGGCGGGCGCAACTCCAGCTTGCCGCCCAGCCCCAGCGAGGGCGTCGCGCGCTGGTCCAGCGTCAGGCGGAAGCTGGTTGCCGAAATCACCCGGTTGCCGAAATCGCGCGCCTGCAGATAGGCCAGCGCTTCGACCTGCCAGCGCCCGCGATGGATCAGCCGCACGCTTGCGTCCTGCCCCTCGGCGAAGCTGTCGGCGCCATTGAAGCGCAGCGTGCGGTCGTCGCGGTAGAAGTTCAGCCGCGCTTGTACTTCGCTGTCCTTGCCGACCGGCAGTACGGCGCGCAGCCCCGCCGACCAATCGGCAAATCGCGCGCGGGCGCTGGCAGGGACGCGCTGCTCGAGCGGGGTGGTGAAGAAGCCGTCGCTGCGTTCCCAGCGCCCGCCCAGCGCAACAAAGCCGCTGCCCAGCCGGGGCGCGGCGCTGGCCTCAACCCGCGCCGAATTGAAGCTGCCATAATCGGCACTCGCGGCGAGCAACGGCAAGGCGCTGCGTCCGGCGCGCTCAAGCTCGATCGTGCCCGCCACCGCGCCCGCCCCGAAGGCGCCCGCGCCGCCGCCCCGCGTCACGCGGATCGCGCCCAACTGGCTCGGCACCAGCGCGTTAAACGGGATGTGGCCGAAGAAGGGGTCAGCGATCGGCACCCCGTCGAGCAGCACCAGTGCGCGGCTGCTGGCATTGCCGCCGAGCGCGCGCAAAGTCACGCCTTGCGCCGACGGATTGGCCGACCGGCTGTCGCTGCGGCGGAATTGCTGGAAACCCGCGATGTCGAGCAGCACATCCTCGACCCGGCCCGACGCATCCGCCGTCAACCGGTCGCGGTCGATCACCACCGATCCATAGGCGGGCGTCCCCGGCGGCGCCTTCAGCGGCGTGCCGAGCACGACGACTTCGGGGGCTTCCTGCGCGAACGCCGGGGCAGGGAGCATCAGCAGGAGGCAAGCGGCGCGCATTGTCCGCGCTATCAACGTTCCGGGGGCTGCCCGCAACGGTTGCGCTCGCGCCCGCGCGCGCTGCGTGTTATCATTGGGCATCACTCAGCAAGGAGTCTCGCATGCCGCAAAGTCCCTGGTCGCACAGCCGCGCCACTGGTGTCGCCGATGATATCGATTTCGAGATCAAGGGTCAGGAATTGCAGTTCGTCGAGATCGAACTCGATCCCGGCGAAAGCGCGGTTGCCGAGGCGGGCGCTTTCATCTGGAAAGACGCCAGCATCGAAATGTCGACCGTGTTCGGCGACGGATCGAGCAAACAATCGAGCGGCGGCGGTTTCATGGATGCGCTGGTCGGCGCGGGCAAGCGGTTGCTGACGGGCGAAAGCCTGTTCACGACGGTGTTCACGCATCAGGGCACCGGCAAGGCGCGCGTTGCCTTTGCCGCGCCCACACCGGGGGCGATCCTGCCGCTCAAGCTGTCCGATTATGGCGGCACGCTGATCTGCCAGAAGGACGCATTTCTGGCCGCTGCCAAGGGCGTATCGATCGGCATCGCGTTCCAGCGCCGGGTGATGACCGGGCTGTTCGGCGGCGAAGGATTTATCATGCAAAAGCTCGACGGCGACGGCTGGGTCTTCGTCCAGATGGGCGGGACCGTGACTGAGCGCACGCTCGGGCCGGGCGAAGTGCTGCACGTCGATACCGGGTGCTTGGCCGCCTATACGCCGAGCATCGATTTCGACCTCGAAATGGTGCGCGGCGTAAAAAGCGTGCTGTTTGGCGGCGAAGGGCTGTTCTTCGCCCGGCTGCGCGGCCCCGGCAAGGTGTGGATCCAGTCGCTGCCGTTCGCGCGGCTGGCGGGCCGGGTGCTGTCGACCGCCGCCGGGGGTGGCCAGAACCGGGGCGAGGGATCGGTGCTGGGCCAGCTGGGGCATTTCATCGGCGGCAATGAATAGGCTGACCGTCTGGTATGATGGCGCCTGTCCGCTGTGCCTGCGCGAGATTGCGCTGATGCGCCGGCTCGACCGGCGCGGCGCGATCGATTTCGTCGATGTGGCGGCGCCGGTGGCGGCATGCCCGGTCGATCGCCAGCTGTTGCTCGAACGCTTTCACGCGCGCGAAAATGGCGTGCTGCTGTCGGGCGCGGCGGCATTTGCGGCGATGTGGCGCGCGATCCCGCTGCTGCGGCCATTCGGGCTGGCGGCACGCAACAAATGGATACTCGGCGCGTTCGAATGGCTCTACCGGCGCTTTCTGGTGGTGCGACCGGCGCTGCAGCGGCTCGCGCGATGAGTGTGCGGCGCGACCCCGTCGGGCCGGGGCAGGAAAGCGTGTGGGACTATCCGCGCCCGCCACGCGCCGAACGCACCGCGCGGCATCTGATCATCCGTCACGGCGGTGTGACGCTCGCCGAAACGCGCCGCGCGATCCGCACGCTCGAAACCAGCCACCCGCCCACCTATTATTTCCCGCCCGAGGACGTCGACCCGTTGCTGCTCCGCCCCGCATCGGGATCGAGTTTCTGCGAGTGGAAAGGCAATGCCCGCTATGTCGATGTCGTCGTGGCCGACGATGTGCTGCCCGGCGTCGGCTGGCTCTATCCCAAGCCAACGCCGGGTTTCGCGCTGCTGCGCGACCACATCGCCTTCTACGCGGCGCCCTTTGACGAGGTTTTGGTCGATGGCGTGCAGGTGACGCCGCAGCCCGGCGGCTTCTATGGCGGCTGGATCACCCCCGATCTGGCGGGACCGTTCAAGGGCATCCCCGGCAGCCGCTTCTGGTAACGCGCGCTCCACGGTGATATGATCTAGGTGCCGCGCGACTGGCGATAAGGTGGAGCACCACCGGGGAGCGCGGCCTTGATCCGCCGCATCGCCTGGGCATTTCCTGTATCACCAAGGAGGCCCCGCATGACCGAGCTAACTCCCATCCGCGTCGCATTTCTGTTGTTCCCGCAAGTCACCCAGCTCGACCTGACCGGCCCGGCGCAAGTGCTGTCGCGACTCGGCAAGGCGACGGTCGATCTGGTGGCAAAGACGCTCGAGCCAGTGCCGACCGATGCGGGCTTCTCACTGCTGCCGACCGCGACCTTCGACGATGCGCCCCAACCCGACATCCTCTGCGTGCCGGGCGGGTTCGGCGTCAATGATGCGATCGACGATGCCGATACGCTGGGCTGGGTAAAGCGCACGGCGGCGGGCGCGACCTGGGTGACGAGCGTATGCACCGGCTCGCTGATCCTCGGCGCGGCGGGGCTGCTCAAGGGGTATCGAGCGACCAGCCACTGGGCGCAGCATCACCATCTCGCGAGCTTCGGCGCGATCCCGGTGCACGAGCGCGTCGTGTTCGATCGCAACCGCGTGACGGGCGGCGGCGTGACGGCGGGTATCGACTTCGCGCTCGCGCTGACGGCGGCGATTCGCGGTGAAGCGCATGCGCGGCTGGTGCAGCTCAGCCTTGAATATGATCCGGCGCCACCCTTCGACAGCGGCTCACCCGAACGGGCAGATGCCGACACACTCGCGCGCTATCAGGCGCTGGCGGCGAAGGGGGCGCCGGGCCGCGATGCAAGGACGCAGGCGGCGGCGGCGCGGTTGGCACAGCCCTAGCGCTGTTTGTGATCTGACGGAGTCTCCCGAGCCCCTCCCCTTCAGGGGA
>FSSH01003593.1_pt3 | contig 16686 bp, 13 predicted proteins | sample 1166101 | NCBI WGS metagenome assembly FSSH01 (sample SAMEA32972668, study PRJEB13176) | freshwater metagenome | biome: Drinking water system; feature: Biomass in drinking water that filtered by 0.45 um membrane; material: drinking water | place: USA | collected 2012-12-20 | depth 0 m | reverse complement strand
ACAGATCATAATTCAACCCGTACGCCCGGCCGCAGAAACACGCACTCAAACGAAGCGGCCTCGCCGCCCAAACATCGAACAGCGGCAGCCCGGTAGGCTTCGGCTTGTTGCGCATACTGCTGCGTCCTCACCTGTGCCTCGGCAGCTGCGATCTGATCGGTCTTATAATCTGCAATCCAGAGCCTTCCGTCCAGACGATACATCAGATCGATCACCCCTTCCATTACCTGTCCTTCTTGCCAGGGAATAATGAAGGGAATTTCTCTGCCCAGAATTTCGGCTCCCTGCAAACGCCGATAGCATTCCGACGACAGAAATGAACTCATGAGCGACGCGAGATCATCCCGCACGGCTTCCCTGCAGCCCGCTTCCGGTGGAACAATCTGACGGCAGAGCAATTCAAGCTCCGTCACAGTAGGCGGCCTCACGACCGAGAAGTCCCAGCGTTCCAGCAACGCATGGGCGCAGATCCCGACGAACCGCCCATACCCCTCCGTTTTGTGCTCCCGGCTTCGTACCGCTTGACCAACGAGACGGTCGTCGTGCATCCGCGACGGAGTCAACTGTCGAGCCAGGCTGCGGCTCTCCGTTCGTCGCATTTGCCTGATGGCGTACCGTTCGATCAACCCGGGCAGCGAAGGGGCCGCAACAGAGGCCACGGCTTTGCGAGGCCTCCGTCGGTTCGTCGTCGTCGCGGGCACGATGGTGCGAGTCATGCGCGCGGCTCCAACCTCGATGTCGGCACCTGCTCCCTCGAAGGCCTCACTCCCGACCGCCTCTTGCAGCAACCCCAATACCGCATCGCGCCCGGGCTTTCGCACAAGACCGCCGGAAAGCACCAACAGATCACGAGCCCTCGTCATCCCCACATACAACAGCCGCCGCTGTTCCGCCTCCTCACGCGCCGCCATTTTGTTCCCGACGAGGACCGATCCCAGATTGCGCTGCGCCCCCAGCGACACCCCGTAGCACCCGCTCGACCAATCATGCTGCACAGACGGCCCCTTGCTGGGCGTTCGCGCGCCTTGATGCACTCCGGGCAGAATGACGACCGGAAATTCGAGTCCTTTGGCCTTATGAATCGTCAGAATTCGCACCGCATCGAGCGACGCTTCGGCCAGCGCGCTTTCCGCTTCGTCCGGCTGCTCGTCGAGACGCTCCAGCATCATATCCACAAAACCTGTCAACGTGAGATGCGGCCGGTCGGCGACTTCCTCGGCCATGTCACGCGCCTTTAAGAGATTCGCCACCGCCTGTTCGCCGTGCAGCGACCCCGCCGCCAATTCGAGGACCGGCAGCCGTTGGAAGATCAGATCGAACACATCCGGGACCGGGCGAAGCGGCGCGAGACGATGCAGCTCTGCCAGCCGTTCATAGAACGTCCTCACTGTACCGGCCTGCGGATGAGCCCAGCGCGCAAGCGTCTCCGGCCTGGTGATATCCAAGGCGTCCAGTTGCCGCAGCGCCAGCAAGTCCCGATCCGCCACGCCGCCCAGCGGCGACCGGAGCAGACCGGCCAGCGCGATGCGATCATGTGGGTTGTCGAGCACTCGCAAGAGATTCACCAGGTCGATGATTTCCTGCCGCCGGTAAAAATGCTTCTCTCCGTCTGTCAGATACGCGATATCCCACCGGCGGAGTGCATCCAGATAATCCTGAGCCTGGGTCAACTTTCTGAAGATCAACGCAATGTGCCCCGGTTGCAGAGGCACCGGCCTCCGGTCACGGTCGAAGACGGTCGTGCCGGCGAGCAATTCCTCTTTGATCCAGCGGGCCAACTGGTCGGCCTCTGCGCGTGTGGCGGCGGCCGTGTCGAAGTCCTCGGCATCGGACTCGGCGGTGACGAGCCTGATCCGCACACCGGAAGCGGACAGCTCAGGCTTCCGGTGCGGCTGCGCGAATAACCGCTCGTTCGACGGTTGAATGTGCGTTTCAGCAACAAACAACCGATCGAACAGGTTGTTGACCACGGACAGCACCGCGTCGTCGCTGCGAAAATTCGTCACGAGCGAATGGACGATGCCTCCGCCTGCGACAACCTTGTCCACAACCCGCTCAAACGCTTCGATATCGGCCCGACGGAAGGCGTAGATCGATTGCTTGGGGTCGCCGACGATGAACAGTTTTCCGGGCTCCAGTTCGAGATCCTGCCAGGTCTGCTTCGAGCTGCCCATCCGCTCGGCCAGATAGAGAACGATTTCGTATTGCACCGGGTCCGTATCCTGGAACTCATCCACGAGAATGGCGCGATAACTGTGTTTGATCCTGGCTCTCGCCGACGGATGGTCGCGCAGCAAGGATTTGGCGCGAGTCAGGAGCCCGTCGAATGAAATCCACCCGGAGGCCAGGAAGGACTGCCGGACGCCGCTCAGAAACGGCCCCAGCAGTTCGAACAGATCGCTCATGTAGGGTTGATTCACTGACAGCAGTTGCTGTGCAACGGACACCACCGCCTTGGTCTCGGCAAATGCCCCTTCGTCCCAGCCGCTGGTGGGTTTGCCGATGTCTTTTTCCAGGAGCGCGCGGTCGTCATCGGACAGCCGCTCGATGCCCCGGGCTCCATGATCCAGCACTACCGTAAAACATCGGGAGGCGGCAGACAGCATCTTGTCCGCCTTCACCTGCTTGGCCTTTACACGGCTGGCCGACAAGCCATCGGCTGTTGCGCGCAGACGCTCCAACCAGTCACGAACCGGACCGTCGATCGACGCCGCCCGGCATTGACGCGCAAGCTCATGCACATCGATCGACTCGCCGGCCAGCGTGACGGCCAGATCATAGAAGTCATCGAGGCTCGTCCCGGCCAGTACCCTCCTCCAGTGCGCATGATGCCGCCCCGCCACTCCGAGTTCCTCTGCCAGCCACGCCTGCCATCGGACATCGAACAGTTCGGTGAATCGTGTGCCGTCGTCTTCTTGAAACGACGGATCCAGACCGGACTCCAGCGGATGCAATCGCAAGAGATGCGCGGCAAAACTGTGCAGCGTCCCGATCTGCGCCTTCTCGAACTGCGCGAGCGCCCGTTCGGCCCGTTCCCTCACCTGATCGAACGACAACCGATACCGCGCGCGAAAGAGCGCCGACAACGACTCATCGGCAGACTCGGCGAGTTTGGTCAATTCCCGCCGAAGCCGCTGTTTCATTTCCGTCGCGGCCTTGTTGGTGAACGTCAGCGCCACAATCTCGGTGATCGCCAACGGCTGCGGCTCCCGCATCAACAGATTGAGCATCCGGTTGACAAGAATCGTGGTCTTGCCCGTGCCGGCCCCGGCCCTCACGACCACATTCCGATCCCATGTCGTCTGCGCCAGAATCCGATCCTGGGCATCAGACAGGGGCGTTCCCTCATTCATTCTGCACCTGTAACTTTCGCAACCGGCGCAACGCCCTGGCCTCCGGCGAACGGTAGGACCTCCACCATGCGGTGGAATCGTAGCGGCGGCAGGCAGCGGAAAACACGCACTGGTCACAATAGGCATCCGGCAGGATGAAGAACTCTTCCCGCGCGATGCCCTGCACGAGGGTTCGAATCGTCTGCGTGATCATCTCTCCGGTCTTGCCTGACAGACTTGCGCGCTCAAAGATCGACCGTGCAATCGGTGGATCCCAGCGCGGGGCCAGATACACAAATTGCACTTCTTCCGGCACAGGCTGGGCGGGCAACGTCATGGAGGCATACAGCGGAGGCTGGAGCCGTGCCCCCCTGGCTGCGCCCAACACCAAATTGCGATCTTTGGTGTCCATCTCGCTCCCCTGCTTGAATTTGTAATCCACGATTCGAAGACCCGGCGGATTCAGCCGCACGTCGAGACGGTCCAGTGTCCCGTGAATCTTGAGGTCCGCTGTCCCGCCTCCCAAAGAAATCAACCCCTCGGCTTCAATTTCAAACGCCTTCGGCCTGTAGCCGGTCTCCCGATAGTCCATTTGATCGGAATCGGCGGCCAGAGTGACCAATGCCGCGACCTGTTCCTGCGCCATCGTCCACAGCAGCGCATGCCCTGTCCCGCTCGTAGCTGCATGGCCGGCGAACACCTCGGCGGTGGAATCGGCAATGACTTCCCGCACGATCGAACGATCGATCTCGGCTTCCGGCCACTGTACGGCAATCAACCGCTCATAGCTGAGCCGCAAGGCGGCGTGAATAAGTGTGCCCAGCGTGAGCGCCGGAAGATGACCCCGGCGCATGGCCCGGACCGGCTCAAGGCGCAGCCGCTTTTCCGCGAAGTATTGAAAGGGACAGATCGCATACCGCTCCAACGAAGTCGGCGACAACTCCTGCTGATCGGACGGCGTATCCGATACGCTGCCGGCTCCCACCATGCCGTCGAATGGTCCCAAGTCTTGCGACTCACGCTCCATGATGTGCTGAACCGCTCTGCCATGATCGAACAACGCACGCGGCTGTTCCGAATAGTCGAGCAGGGGCCCTGCATCCTGCTCATGCAACAACAGATTCACCGCGAGGTCCTGTGCCGGAAGTACCTCCTGGATCGCCGGCTGGGAAGCAACCCGCTCGGTCAATCTGCGCGCCACAACGCGTTCAGGACTTGCGACAAAATAGGAGTCCCGCTGGGCCGCCGCCACGAAGGCCGATGGCGCCATGACACGGCCCGCTTCGTCGGCCCGCTGATAGGAAAGATAGAGCCGATTCGATGCAGCGCGGCTCAGCAGTTCGAACAGGAGCCGTTCCTCTTCGTGGCCCGCCAGCTTCTCATCGATCAGAAAACCCAGCGTGGACTCCAGCACAAGACGCTGCCGGTCCCGCAAAAACGGATCCTCGCGCACGATGCGCGGAAACACCTGTTCATTGAGGCCCATGACGAAGAGTGCGCGGAAGCGCAGGCCCCTGGCCTGCATGGCATCGAACACCCATACCCCTCGATGGGGACTGCCTTCAATGGGAAGCGTCTGGTCTTCCAACGCCAGCCGAAAGAGCTCCGTCCACTCTTCCCATGTAAGATCGGCGCCGACCTGGTCCAGTTCCGACAATCGATCAAGCGCGCGTGTGACGGCGTCGCCGATACACACCTGATCCGTCTCATCCTGAGCATCAGCCGACTCCGATTCTGTCCAACCCGGAATCGTGAAATGTCCGTGAACCAATTCGGCAAAGGCATCGGTTAACTGCCCGATCGATCCGCGCCGAGGCAGACGGTCGCAATCGTGAATCAGGTTCGTCACAAACATCGACAGGAGGGTAACTTGTTCACGCTCATGGGCAGGCATCGCCCTTGCGCCGTCATCTTCTTGATCGGCAGCAGCCTCCATAAGAATGGATGACGCCGCAGAAGCCGATAACCGCGCCCATTCCGCTGATCCCTTTGTAATGCCCAGCGTCGAGACCGCAAGCCGCCACCGATCAGGCCGACGCTCAACCACCGGATGCCCGTCTCCGGATCCTCGATAGAACGGCGAGGCCACCACGTCCAGGACGGCCGATCGTTCGAAGTCGTTCGACGGAAGCGACGCCAGTTGCAGCAGCGCCTTCACAAGAGGCTCTCGCGCCAGAGGCCTCCCCGCGGTGGAGGTGAAGGGCACGAGATGCCGATCGAATACGGATTGTAGTTTGGCCCGATACAGATCGAACGAGCGCGCGACCACGCCGATGTCGTCGAATCGATAGCCATGGACTTCGACGAGCGTCAGAATCTCACGGCACACAGCCGCCAGTTCTTCCTCCACCCCGATGACGCTCGTCACGGACAGTTCGACCGGAGCGGATGAAGTGCCGGAGGCGGACGCTTCGCTCCGATCCTCATGTGTCTCTGCCAGCGGCAACAGGTATCGTTCAAAGAACCGGCGGGAATAATCATACGCCCGGCCGGGCCCCATCGGGACATAGAGCGTCGTCGGCGCACAGCGCGAAATCGATTGAAAGAAAGACAGCTGGACTTGCAGCAGATCGTAAAAACCATAGAAACACAGGCGCGTGAAGCGAGTCAGCACAGCCGATCGCGAGAAGTCCTGGCCGAGCGATGCAATCAAGTCGTCCGCCGATCCTACCCCGAGCGATCGGCTTCCTTCGATGACCGCAGCTTGCAGTGTAAACAGTGTTTGCAGCCAGGATCGGTCGTCTTCCTCGAACAGCCCTTCCGTCACGGCCTTCAATGCGGTCGCCGGGTCCACCACAGAATCCTTCAGATCCCGCACCGAGGCCCACAACCCTTTCCACGTTCCGGGTGAGGGCGGCAGCTTTGCCGCAGCTTCCAAGCCCGACAGCTGCCGGTTCACCACCTGGCGGAGAAGTTGCTCGAAAAAGAAATCGTCGACCAGCTGCAGAGGCGGAATCGGTTGCCCGCTTCGCGCCAGATCGTCCCGCAGCCGCAACGCGAATTGATGAAACGTCAGCACATGGAGATTGAGCAGCGGGAGGTGCGATTCGATGGACAGAAACCGTTTCAGCCGGTCGGCAAGTGACGCAGAAGGAACGATGATGGCAAGTAGCGCAAAGGGATCATCAGCCTTGAGCGCACGCACATCTTCGACGAGCGCGTGATCAAGGGCAGGATGGAACGGCCCGGTGACGATGCGGAGCATTAGAAACCGTGACGCGTGACGCGTGATAAGTGATGCGTGAGAACCGCAAAGACACGAAACAGTTTTCGCAGTCTAAAACTCACACCCATCACTCTTCACAGATCACTGGTATCTCTAGCCCGTTTCCGGACCCAGCAATTCGCCGTTGCAGTCGACGCAGGCCCAGTCGCCGTCGATAAAGCCCATCGGATCGCCGCAGATCGGACAATCCGGTGGGGGACCCTTGTCGATGAGGGGAAGGTCCGGGAGTTCGTTCTCGTCTTCGTCCATGACTCGCTATCCTTCCCGCTGTTTGATCTTCAATAGAATAGCCTTCTCCGCGCTCTCCCGGCTGGGAACGCCGACAAAGGTCAATCGCCCATCGATGATGGTGGCGGGAACCGCCCGTACGGAATGGCGGTCGGCCAGCTCCTGACCGTCTTTCGTCGTGATATCGACTTCCCGATAGGAAAAACTGTACTTCACGCGCAACTGTTTCCACAGGCTCTTGGCCGACGGACAGGCGCCGCAACTGGGAGAAACGAGCAAGGTGATATTGGGCATAGTTGGAGACAACACAGGTTAAGACTCAGGCTGAGGTTCAGAGGGGGCGGGTCAACTGTTTCCGGAACTCAACCTTGGCCTCAACCTTAGCCTTTCTCGAACGGATCTTAGCACCCGCTGAAAAGTCGGCGCAAGGCGTGGAACCGGAACTGGTCAGAGATCTCGTGGCGCCCGTGACGTCACACGCTTCACGATTCGAAACCCTCGCGCGCGGGCATCTCGAAGGATCGCCCGACGGACATCCCGAGGCAAGGCCTCCGGAGCATGGACACCGATGAGGTCCCTGGGGAAATGTCTGACAAACAGCGACACCATGCGCGCCGTCGCCCAAGCGATTGGCGACCGTAACTCCCCCCGACGATAAAGCAGATACAGGCTGGGCATTGTGGCATCCCAGCGAATCGTCATCCGGCGGCCATCTTTGACGCCCTCGACGACCACGGCTGCCGCAAAATGCGCATTATGAAGAATCCCCCCCTGGATCAGACGATCGAGGGTGCCGGGCGTCGGCGTTCGTGGAAAGCGTGAGGACACAAGTCCTCGCGATTTCCTGAGCTTTCCCTGTCGATACCAACGCCGGAGGCGATCAACGTCCGATCCGCCGATTTTGGCATCCATCGACCGGAGGGACATCACATGGGGAACCGTGACGACTTCATCTTGAGCCGCCAGCATGACCGGCACCGGACCGATCGGCGCCGGGAAGCGAAAGATCTCACGTTCGCCGAATCGCCGGCCGAGCAAAAACCGGCCGTCGCGATAGACGCGGGGTAGCGAGACGGCTTCGTCAAAGGAAACTTCCGCCGACCATTGCGACACCGGATATTCGCTTTCGGTGGATTCATAGAGCCGAACCCAAACCGCCTCGACCGAATCGAGCGAATCCGCCGCCGCAGCCGCAAGGAGATTGGTCAGCCCCGGAGCAACCCCGGCGGTAATGACAGCCGCCCGGCGCTTCTCCAGGAAACGCTGTGTGAACTCCAACTGTTCGGCGCGAAAGGGGCTTTTGGTCAGATGAGCGGCAGTATCGAGATAATGCGCCCGCAAGCGGAGAGCTGCACGAAGGACGATCCGATTACACACAGCAGGAAGGGCATTCACCACCAATTGGGTTCCTCGCGCGGCCTTGATGATGCTCCGGATATTGTGAGCATTCACCCGTTCGACCCTAAGCGGAAGCTTGGCTCCCAGGGAACGGTGAGCCCGTTCAGGATCTCGATCGCCACACGTCACATGATGGCCCTGGCGAGTGAGGAGCTTGACGAGATAGGAACCGGTTGCTCCGACACCGAGAACGAAAATGCGCATGGGGTGCCGAGCTTACCACATCCGGCCGGCGCTGAAACCTTGAGTGCGGACGGAGAGAAGGCGGGGCGGGTCCTCAGTGAGATCAGGTCTTGAGTCAGAATTAGAAAGGGCTATGGGTCAGAGTGAAATTACAGGGTGGGGGCGAGCAGTGCGATGGTAAGCCAGTAGTCCCGGCTACCCCCATTGTATCCCGGTAGTCGCCCCTCTTCCCTCAACCTTCAGCTGGGCAAACCTCTTATGCTCACCCCTGGCTTCTCACCGAACTGAAATCAATGCCCGGTGGTCAGGCAGTACGGCCCTTCTCTCCTGTTTTCTCCGCAAGACCATCGTACGGACCGGCGCCCACTGGCGTTTGGTCGGTAGCGCGAACATGGTCTCCGCAAGTCGCCGGTACGTTGCTTCCAATTGACGGCACCGTTCGACAAATTGACCGGCAGATAACCGTGGGAAATAGTCGCGGTGCTGCTCGTAGAACAGCGCCCGCCGCTGCCACCGCTCTGCATTGAGCCTGAACAATCTTCCGGCCAACTCCCAAAGATGGTGCGGCGCCAACCTCTTCACTCCCAATCTCACCACCGGTGTAGATGTGATCATCTGTTTCATGCTCCCTCCTCCTTCTCCTATGGTCTCTGCCATCGGCTGAACGTCGCGTCAGTGATTCCACCATAGTCCTGTCACATGAAGATAGGATTAGAGCAAAATGAAAAAAATCTCATCGAAAAATATGAGGCGACCGCTCCCCATTAAGAACGACTTACAGCCCCTGCTCATCAGTGTGTTCAAGACGAATATGAGTGGGACAGCCCCTTTATGTCCCCCATACAGTTGTCGGTTTGACTTCCTGGGCTGGAAAGCACAGCATGGCTCAGGCCGTTAGACAAAGAGGTGTCCTGTGACTTCTGGCTAGATTTTTCCGCCCCCCCAGAGAGCCTCATTCGAGAACTGCACACGCCCTCCTGGCGCTCCATCGCTACGAGGGCGTTCTTGTGTCTGCCACTGTCCCCTGTTTCAGCAACATGTCCCATCCCTTCACCTATCTCGGAAGGAGACCGCGATGAAACGGTTAACCACAATCTCAGCCGGACTGATCCTCGGATCACCTGCCCTCGCTTTGGCGGCCGACCACAGTGCCAGCTATCGGGGAATCGGCTGGATCTATTTCGTCTTCATCGGTGGCATTCTCATCTATGGGGTAAATGATGCCTTCGGGAAAAAGGCCATGTATGTGGCAGCCCCAATTATTCTCGGCTGGTGCTATTGGATGCTGCCGCCGAACTAAGCCGATCGGATCGCGGTACAGTGCACACCCTACGGCCTGACAGCCGTGGGGTGTGTGGTCCGATACTCCCCGGCCCCTGCTCCACTCCCACCCCTCCAGAGAGAACCGCTCGTTAGATATGTTGAGGGCTCCTTCGAGTCTGTCGCTGGCGCCGCGTCTTGCGGACTCCGGAACGGACCGGAAATTACGGAAAAGTGCATTCACGAATAGGCAGGCCAGCTTGAAGGTCTTATCCCGGCGGGTCTCATTGACACTTGTTTAAAAGTTCATGACAATGTGCGCAGGCTTATCCGCCTGAACACCGCACGAACCGCGTCCAGGTGTATCGGCTGCGAGCGTTTCATGTTACCTCACGACAGACTTCGTTTAGAGAAGCAGAAAGATCGATGCCAATGAGTCCGATCCGAGCATTTAGGATGACCGCGTTAGCGGAGGGGACGTCTTTTCTGATCCTGCTGTGCATCGCCATGCCGATGAAGTACTTCATGGGGATGCCGCTGGCCGTCAGAATCGTGGGGGCGATCCACGGCATTTTGTTTCTGCTCTATGTCGGCCAGCTGGTCAGGCTGCGCACTGCATATCGATGGGACAACAGATTCTGCATACAGGCCTTTGTCGCCTCTATCCTGCCGTTCGGCACCTTCCTGTTCGACAAGTACCTGCGCGAGAAAGAAGCCGCTACGAATTGATCGGCCGCCATGTGGCTGACTCACCGCTTCCCGTCGTAACCTTGATCCTTCCATCGCTCCAACAATTGAATGCGCTTCCGAAGCTGCTCGACCGTGGCTTGATCGACACGGCTCCCGGTGCGCGCGATCAATTCGGCGTTCAGCCGGCGATGGTCGATACCACCCGCTCTCGCAACAGCACTGACGAGCAACCGGTGGAGTTCGCGCAGATCCTGCTTCTGCTCATGGAGTGAGACCGGCGGTTCAGCTGAGAGCGCCGTCTGGCTCTCCCCTCTCACGTCCTCCTCGCCGATCACGCTGTCCACCCTGGCCACGGCCATCAGCGGCATGTACTCGTTCGTCGAGACCGTAACACGGCCGAAGAGGTCCCGCTGGCCGGCCGGCATGATATCTTCCAACACATGATCGCGCTCCGCCTTGATCTGCCTCGCGTAATGAGCCAGGACCGGATCTTTAGGCAAATAGAGCCAGGCCCGTTGCGGCTTGGGCATCCCGTCCTGCATCCGGACGAACCGCCCGACCACCTGCCGGAAATACATTTCTGTCAGCACGTTCGTACCGTATACGCCGACACGAAGACGTGGAATGTCCACGCCTTCACTCACCATATTGACCGCAACCAGCCATTGCTGTTTCTTGTGTCCGGCAAAGTCCTCAATCACGCCGGATGCAGCTGGATCGTCCGAGACCGCGACGGCCGCTTTGACGCCGGTGATGCGACCGACGAGATCCGCCACCCAGCGGGCATGGTCTTGATCCATGCTCACGATCAGTCCGCCTGAGTCCGGTTGTTCTTCCTTGCGCAATCGGGTGAGCTGCGCATGGGCATCGGCAATGACCGGACCGAGCCAAGTCTCTTGCAACAGCGCCGTCTTCAACCGTTCCCGCTGCCGATCGAACGTGAGGCCGTCTTCAAACGTGGCCGTATGCTCACGGCCTTCGGAAAACCAGGTCAGCTCGCCCTCGTAACTGGGGAACACGATCGGACGGCACACACCGTCGCCGATCGCGTCGGTATAGCCATAGGCGAAATCGGCCCGGCTCTCCCCCTGCTCATAACGAATGAAGGGGATTGGATTGTTATCCGAGCGGAATGGTGTGCCGGACAGAATCAGCCGGAACACCGCCGGCTCAAAAGCGGTACGGAGCGCTTTCCCCCAGTTCTTTCCGTCGCCGGCGTGATGCAGCTCGTCGAGAATGAGCAGGGTCTTTTTACTCTTACAGGCTCGCTGAAAGATCGCCGGGGCCAGGCAGACTTGCTGATAGGTCACCACGGCGCCGTGATAGTCAGACGCTTCCACGGCCTGTTCATTCGTCAAGGCCGGATCAAGGTGCAGACCGATCTTGCCGGCGGCGTCCGACCATTGCCCGCGCAAGTGATTGGTCGGACACACCACCAGTACTCTGACCGCAGCCCCTGCCGCCAGATAGTGATGCGCAACAGCCAGGGCAAAGCGCGTTTTCCCGGCGGCAGGCGTGGCCATCGCCAGAAAATCCATGGCCGGATGGGCGCACACCGCCGATAGGGCGCGGCGCTGCCAGTCCCGAAGAGGCGCAGTCCAGGCGGGCAAAGTTTTCATAGGGGGTTCGTAGAAGCGAGAGCGCTCAGCGAGGCAAGCAAATCCCGTTGGGAACAGGAGCGTATAGCTGATGGCGTATAGCACGTGATCGGATCAGCGCATGGGCCCTCTGATTCATTCTCCGGTCTCGTGCCATAAGCCATACGCCATAAGCTCTTTCCTTCAACTGACCGACCAGATACGAAACTGCGGACTAGTCCAGCCAGTCTTTCTCTTTGAGCTTTCTCGGCAGATACTTCTTGGTCAGATACTGAAAGTCCTTGTTCGCCAGCGCGTCGAGCTCGTACTTGAGCCCGCTCGTGAGCATCCGCTTGATCTCCGCCTGCCACGCCGGCTTTTTGAACCACTCATAATTCATCAATTCTTTCGCGCGCGCAATGTCCTTCTCATTGAGCTTGATGCCGACGTTGCGCGGCAGCTCGTAGCGTTCGGGGTCGGCGCTCGACAAACCGATAAACTTAGCTTTTGGAATTGCCATGCGCTGGCTTTCAAACGCCAGATTGATCGAGCCTTGTTTGATAACGGAATAAATGTAGTAGCCCCACGGATCGTTGTCGACCAACACGTAGACGGGCAGCCGGTGTTCTTCATGCAGCCGTCTCGCCAATCGACGGACACCGCGAGGAGGCTGGCCGTTACCCGTCAGCAACACACAGTTGTAGCGCCGCCAAAATTTATCTTCCGACAACCGGTTCCACTGAGTGCCTTTTTCAACGAGCAGGACGAAGTCCGCCGTGCAGCGCCGGATCTCCAGATACTCCGGTTCCACGATCGAGGGCACTGAATAGCCGCCCTTGCCCAGCCTGGCACAATCCACGCGATCCCCGTCATCGCCGAACACGACCGGCCCGACGATGCTGCCGCTGTTTTCCGCGCGGACATGCAGCTCTTCCCGCAACGCAGAGAGCGAGACTTCCAGATCCTCAATCACCGGATCAGATTCGTCTTGCGTGTCGAACGTGTTTTCATGCGAATCCTGGATGGTGTGTTTCGTCCGATAGTAAATTTCTCGAAGCGAGGTCGTCAGCTCCGCCCGCTGCAATTCCGACAACGCATCCGCTACCAACACCGTCTGCATGAATTTCTTGGCCATGCCGACATTAAAAAAAGAGCGAGCCTGCTTCTTGCTCCCCATCTCAATCAAGCCCTTGCGTGCATTGAACGAAACATTCGACAGAGCGCGAATCGGGATCTCGAGCGTCGGATCCTTCGACCGTTCCGCCGCCGTGATAACGACGTCGGCCACGCCGATGAGCTTCCTTTCAACCGTGGTGGTCTTTCTCTGCTTGGCGGCCATACGTCCTATTTCTTTCCTCGCGGCTTCGAAGCGGGAACCGGCTTGTTTGGTTTGTCTTGTTTATCTCGTTTGTCTCGTTTATCTGGCTTGGCTGCTCGATCAGGCCCGTTGAAGAGCGGCATCTGAACCGCCTTCCCCTTGGGAGGCTTGGCACCGTTCGCCTTTGTGCTGGTCGCTTTCTTTCCCTGTCCCTTGGCCTCTTTTGCAATCGGCGCTGTATCGCCGGGCGGATTCGGTTCGACCGGCGTTGTTGCGGCATCGGCCTGCACCCGAGCGGCAAGATCGACTTCACCTTCGACTCCTTCTGCCGTCACGATGATGGAATGGGGCAAGCCTTCAGGCCCTGCGCCGGTCTTGCCCAGCGCCTCATCGGTCTTCAGTCCGCCGGTGCGCGAGGTGGCGATCTTCTGGAGCTGCGCCTTGAGTTTTTCTTTCGGCAGCGTGCCGCCCTTGAGTCGATTGCAGGCCTCAACGACTTCCTCGATGTACAACTCAAAGATGTTTCTCCGCCGGTATTCGCTCGCAGCCCGTTCACGGCGGCGCAAGAATAATCCCAGCCGCCGGCCGCACTCGCGCAAGGCCAACGTGATTTCCTTCTGGATTTCGTCGTAGTCGGCGATCGCCTCTTTGGATTCGCTCGTGAAGGGTACCCAGACCGACGCCATGTGGACGAATATCACCATCGGCCCGCCCGGCAACGCGCCGCGGGATTGCGTGACGCCGTAATTTTTCCACGTCGTGCTCAGAACCGCTTTGAACGTCGAACAGGCTGATTGCTGGTAGAGCAACGGCACACGGTTCGCATAACGGATCACGCGCGCGAGTTCCGAATCTTCCTCATCCCGCTCGCCTTCCGCTTTCGGCATCGCCGGCTGCCGGGGCTTGTTCTGATCCTGAGGCGCAGACCCGTAGGCCAGCCCCGCTTCGATGACGAAGGGATTGCCGCGATACACCGCCGGAGGCCGGCTCACCGCCGTGTAAAACTCGCCTTTGATCTGTTTGTAGAGACCGGACAGAATCGCTTTCTCGCCGATCGGCGACAGGCAATTTGTCGGCGGCGCCATGATCTTCGTATCCTGGATGGTCCGATACAACGTTTCGGCGGCAGATCCCTTCAGATCGCGCGGCTTCGTGTGCGGCGACACCTTCGCTGCCTTGCAGATTTCATCAGCCAATTGCGGCGAGACCCGGCAAAAATCGCTCGCCAACAATCCGGACACCGAGTGGCTCTTCGTGTCTTGCAGCATCTTGAGGAACATCCCGAATTCGATGCCGTAGGGATGCGGCTTGATCTCCCGCGGCGACGGCGGCAGTTCATGGTAGGTGCGGGGATATTCCTTCGTCTCCCCTTCCGGTGTGCGATACGTCAGTTTGACGTGGGGGTTGGCGATGGATGTTTGTTCCAGCCATTCGTCGACCGACGTCCGGCCTTTCTGGTACTTGCCTTCGACTTCAATCGCGACCTGCGTACCTTGCGGCTGCTCCCATTCAATCTGCCTATTCTCATGCACCAGCGGCTCGTTCTTCTTCGTGTCGATCTGCACTTCAAAAAAATGCGCGGCGGCGCGCGGCCCGGTGCGCGAAATGATCGTCACCGGTTTGCCGGTCGTCAGCTGGCCGTACATGCCGGCGGCGGAAATACCGATCCCCTGCTGGCCCCGGCTCATTCTCATGCGGTGGAACTTGGAACCGTAGAGCAGCTTCGCAAAAATCCTCGGAATCTGCTGACGGACGATGCCGGGGCCGTTGTCCGTCACCGTGATCCGGAACCGCGTGGCCTGGCTGGCCGGCGGCGGCGCTCCATTGGTCGCAGCGATCTCCAGCCGCACCGTAACATCGGGCAGAATGCCGGCTTCCTCGCAGGCATCCAATGCGTTGTCGACCGCTTCCTTCACACAGGTCAACAGCGCCTTGCGCGGATTGTCGAAGCCAAGCAGGTGCCGGTTCTTTGTGAAAAACTCCGAGACGGAGATTTCCCGCTGGCGCGCGCCCATTTCGACGGCGGTCACCTGCTGCTCCGGCTTTGCGGCTTTCTTCTGCGCGGGCGATTCAGACAATGGCTTGGCGGTAGTCGAAGCAGCAGTCGATGGTGGCGTTGAGTGTTTCTTGGTCATTCATCCTCACAGAACGGTGCAACTGAAATCGCGCGGCATTGTACACAGAACAGCCGCGTGAAGAAACCCTATGGCCAATCTTCCTATTTGACCCGGACGGCAGTGTTCCACTTGGAGTAGAACCTCAACGCATATCGCTCAGGACGGTGAGCCTGTCGAACCGCATCTCGCAAACCAAGATGGGACTTCCTCCCTTTCCGTCCTGCGCTTCATGCTTCACGAGATACGCCTCACGATCGACCAGTCGATCGCAGCGAAGCACGATTACAGCAGAATTGGTCAGGAAGAGTGCGTTACCGTGTGACGGCGGGGTCCAGAAGGAAGTGCGCGGGTTCCATTGTCTCCGCAGACCAGACCAGCACTTTCCGGTCGAGTGTAGAGACGACCAAATGTTTCCCGTCACCTGTCCAATGCAGAAAGTAGGGCATTTTCACCGAGAATGTTTTCTTTCTTTCCTGATCCTCCAGATTCCAGACGGACACCTGTTCTCCGACTCTTGTGGCGGCCCATCGATTCAAGGGATCAACGGCCAGGGACGCACCCAGCGTCAACGTTGCGCCTTTCTCGACGACTTCAGTGTCTCCATTCGTGAATATATCCAGGCCGGCAACAGGGCCGTTGCGCCTCGGATCCCAGACCGTGAGGGCAGATGCCATGGGATTCCTGGTGCGGGCCGTCGTGGCCAAATAGGAACGTCTCCATCCAAGGCCCGACCAGTTTTCAGGAAATCCAACAGGCCTGTCGATCTCGGTCCACGTCTCGATATCCCAGGCAACCTGTCCGGTCTGTGAAGCGGTCAATAGGAATGGACTGCCGTCCAACATGGCCAGAGTGAGCACGGCCTCCGCTTGCGTCGATCGCTTTCTGACACATCCCTTCCCATCGCAGGACTCAGACGCGCTCATATGCAAGAGTTCCTTCACCACCTCGCGCGTATTCAAGTCCACGATCGACACCTTCGGCTGCTCTCCCGCAATGGCCAGCAATCGATTGCCGGGAAGAAATTGCAGTGCATTGATCTGCCCCTGACGGCTCGAATAGAGTGGGAATTCACGCCATGTCCGGGTGTCCCACAGACGGACCTCTCCCTGAGCGGTGCCCGCTGCCAGAATGGTCCCATCAGCACTGAACCCCAGCGCACTGGCCGGCGCGGCCAGCTTCAGCCGACGCAAGAGCGTTCCTTTTCCGGGATTCCAGACCTTCAGCAGACCGTCATCGCCGGTCGTGACAAGGAGATTGGCCGTGGGAGACGTCGCCATCGTGCGTAACGCCGATGCATGGACAAACGCCGAACCTGCCGATGGAGCAGAGGACCCGGCAGCGTGCGGAGACGGCGGCG
>FSSH01001488.1_pt2 | contig 16723 bp, 13 predicted proteins | sample 1166101 | NCBI WGS metagenome assembly FSSH01 (sample SAMEA32972668, study PRJEB13176) | freshwater metagenome | biome: Drinking water system; feature: Biomass in drinking water that filtered by 0.45 um membrane; material: drinking water | place: USA | collected 2012-12-20 | depth 0 m | reverse complement strand
CGAACGAATTCGTCGGGCAGCCGAGCGGATTTCCAGTTCAAGCAAAGGTGATCTCCTCCGCGCCAAGCGATCAACCGCGGATGCTGGTCTGAAGGTATTCCGGCTCGACGCTTCTAATTTCAAGGTTTGGGACGGCCAGGCGGCAGCCGATGAGGAACTCGGCAGCCAGATCGAGATGCATATCGATCACCTCTCCGACGCCAGCAGCCCGGAAGACGTGCTGTATGAGCTGCTGCTTAAATCCGGATTCCCGCTGACGACCGACGTGAAGAAGGTCNNGGTCGAGCTTGCCGGCAAACCCGTCTTCTCCATCGAAGATGGCGCCATGCTCATCTGCCTTGAGAAGGAGATCACGCCGGAGCTGATCGACGTGCTCGCCGAGGCGAACCCATTGCAGGTCATCTGCCTCGACGAGGGCTTCATGGGCAATGACCAGTTGAAGGCGAACGCGGTTCAGACCTTCAAGGCGCGCGCCGAAGCCGAGGAATCCGAAATCGTCTTCAAGACGGTTTGAGGGGACGGCGGATGAAACTCAAGTTCGATCCCTCCCTTCAGTACCAGCAGGACGCGGTCAACGCCGTCGTCGGCGTGTTCGACGGCCAGCCCTTCGCACAGACCGGGGCGATGGCGTTCCAGTCGCTCCAGATCGGCGGCCTGTTCCAGACAGAGCTTGGTATGGGCAACCGCCTCAACCTGCCGGATGACGAGCTGCTCAAGAACGTCCATGCCATTCAGGAAGCGAACGACATCGAGAAGGTTGCGGCGCTTCAGGGCCGGGAATTCTCAATCGAAATGGAGACGGGCACCGGCAAGACGTACGTCTATCTCCGCACGATTTTCGAGCTGAACAAGACCTACGGCTTTCGGAAATACATCATAGTCGTGCCGAGCGTCGCCATCCGCGAGGGTGTGCTCAAGAGCATCGACATGATGAAGGAGCATTTCCAGACGCTGTACGACAAGGCGCCGTTCGACCACTTCGTCTATGACAGCAAGCGCCTCGGCAAGGTCCGGCAGTTCGCGACCAGCAACCAGATTCAGATCATGGTCATCAACATCCAATCCTTCCAGAAGGATGTTGCCGACAAGGACCTCACGGAGATGACCGAGGACGAGCTGAAAAAGCTCAACGTCATCAACCGTGAGAACGACCGCATGTCCGGGCGCAAGCCGATCGAGTTCATCCAGGCCGCGAATCCCATCGTCATCATCGACGAGCCGCAGAGCGTTGACACCACCGAGAAATCGAAGCGGGCGATCCGCAACCTCAACCCGCTCTTCACGCTGCGTTACAGCGCAACGCACCGCGATCCCTACAACCTTCTCTACAAGCTCGATCCGATCAGGGCCTATGACCTGCGGCTGGTAAAGCGCATCGAGGTGGCTTCCGTCCGCTCGGACGGGAATTTCAATGACGCCTATGTGAAGCTGCTCAAGACCGATAACAAGAACGGCATCAAGGCGCAGATCGAGCTGCACAAGGAAGGCCCGTCCGGGCCGAAGGCGGCCAAGCTCTGGGTCAAGCAGGGCGACGACCTGTATGTGAAGTCCGGCGAGCGCGAGGCGTACCGTGACGGCTATATCGTGCAGAACATCGACTGCACACCCGGCTCCGAATATGTCGAGTTCAATCAGGGCCGCTTCCTTGAGCTGGGGCAGGAGGTCGGCGGCGCCGGCGACGACGTTATGAAGGCGCAGGTCTGTGAGGCCGTCGAGCAGCACTTCAAGAAGGAGCGCGCGCTCAAGGGCAAGGGCATCAAGGTCCTCTCGCTCTTTTTCATCGACCGGGTTGCGAACTACCGCGTCTACAACGACGACGGCACGACGGGTCTCGGCAAGATCGGCCAGTGGTTCGAGGAGGCTTATCGCGAGCTGACGGCGAAGCCGATCTTCAAGGGCCTGATCCCGTTCGATGTCGCCGAGGTGCACAACGGGTATTTCTCGCGGGACAAGCAGGGGCGCGCGAAGGACACGCGCGGCAACACCGCCGATGATGAGGACACCTACAACCTCATCATGCGGGAGAAGGAGCGCCTGCTCGATCCGAAGGAGCCGCTGCGCTTCATCTTCTCGCATTCAGCGCTGCGCGAGGGCTGGGACAATCCCAACGTCTTCCAGATTTGCACGCTGAATGAGACGCAATCCGCCGAGAAGAAACGGCAGGAGATCGGGCGCGGGCTCCGCCTGCCTGTCAACGAATCCGGCGAGCGCGTGCACGACGAGACGGTCAACCGCCTGACCGTCATAGCGAATGAATCCTACGAGGACTTCGCACGCACCCTCCAGACCGAGTTCGAGGAGGATTTCGGCATCCGTTTCGGCAAGGTCGAGAAGATCGCCTTTGCGAGGCTGGTCCGCCGGGTCGAAGACGGAACCGAAACCGAGATCGGGCAGGACGAGTCGGCGAAGATCTGGGACGAGCTGGTTGCGGGCGGCTATCTCAATCCCGCCGGCGACATTCTCGACAAGTTCGATCCCAAGAACCCGCACTTCGATTTGAAAGTCCCGGAGGCGTATGCCGACCTCAAGGCCGCGATCATCGANNCGACGAGGTGAACCGCAAGGTCTTCAAGAACCGCATCGTCAATGCACGCGACCGCCGCGAGCTGAAGTTCCGCAAAGAAGTGCATCTGAGCGAGGATTTTCAGGCCCTTTGGGAGAAGATCAAGCACCGCACACGGTATCGCGTAACCTTCGACACGTCGGACCTGATCGCCAGAGCGCTCGCACGCATCAAGCAGATCGAGCCGATCAAGGCGCCGCGCGTCGCCACGACCGTCGTGGAAGTGGATATCTCCGATGCAGGGGTGTCGGCCGACCGGCAGATCGCGACGCGCGTCAGGGACGCAGAGCCGGTGAAGGTACTGCCGGACATCCTCGCCTTCCTCCAGAAAGAGACGGAACTGACCCGCCATACGCTCGCCGAGATATTGAAGCGCTCCGGCAGGCTCGGGGAATTCAAGATCAACCCGCAGGCTTTCATGGCGGCGGTGGCGAAAGAAATCTCCCGCGCCCTGCATGACCTGATGCTGGAGGGCATCAAGTACGAGAAGGTCGCGGGAACTTACTGGGAGCAAAGCCGCATCGAGCAGGACGCCGAAGAGGGGATCGTCCGGTATTTGAGCAATCTGTATGAGGTGCAGAACCGGGAGAAGTCGCTTTTCGATGCGGTTGAATACGAATCCGAGGTGGAGAAGGAGTTCGCGCGCGACCTCGACAATAACGAGAACGTCAAGCTGTTCGTGAAGCTGCCGTCCTGGTTCAAGATCGACACGCCGATCGGCCCCTACAATCCCGATTGGGCGTTCGTCACCGAGCGCGAGGAAAAGCTCTATTTCGTGCGCGAGACCAAGAGCACGCTCGATTCAGAGGAACGCCGCACGAAAGAGAACCAGAAGATCGCCTGCGGCCGGAAGCACTTTGCGACGCTCGGCGTCGATTACGATGTCGTCACCTCCCTTGCGGAGGTGGCGATGTAAGCCCATCGCCCCCGGCGGACAGTCCGCCGGGGGCGCATGAATTTTGCCGGGGGGAATTATGAGTTGGCCGAAGGGATCAAAATGGCGCAAGTGGGACCTGCATGTGCATAGTCCCGCGTCGGCCAATTTTTCCGGCGACTGGAACCAGTTCATCATTCAGCTCGGCAACGCCGATTGCGATGTCATCGGCATCAACGACTATTTTTCCGTCGCAGGATATAAGGAGGTGCAGCGGCGCCTGGGCGATCCCGGCGCGGCGGCGGAAGGCAACAAACCCTACCGCGAGGCGCTTGAAAAGCTCAAGGCGAAGACGCTGCTCCCCGTCGTCGAGTGCCGGATGAACAACGTCGTCGTCGATAAGAAATTCAAGTCCGGTCCCCGGATCAATTTCCATCTGATCTTCAGCCCGGAGCTGCCCGCCGACGACATCGAGACCTTCATCAAGAACCTGAAGGTCAAGGGGACATCGATCGGCAGCCGCTACAGCGATGCGAAATTCCTGCTGGACGAAATGTCCGTCCACTTCGGCGACACTTGCCGCGCGCTGCGCGAGGACGGGTATTTCGCCGGACGCTTCCTGATCTGGATTCCCTATGATGAGTACGGCGGGATCGACAACATCAATCCGGAAATCGACACCTTGTTCAAAGAAGGGCTGGTCTATGACGCCGACATACTCGGCTCTTCCAACAAGGCGCAGGCGGACTTCTTCCTGTGGAAGCCCGGCAAGTTCACCGAAGAGCAGTACAGAAAATGGTTCGGTCGCCGCAAGCCGTGCATCAAGGGCAGCGACTCCCACAACGTCAACGACGAGCTGGGCAAGCTCAAGGACCAGCACTCGAAACCGGCGGACAAGTATTGCTGGATCAAGGCCGATCCCACTTTCAACGGTCTGAAGCAGATCATCAACGAGCCGGAAGACCGCGTTCATATCGGGCGGTTGCCGCCGAAAATGGAAGAGGTGCGGCAGAACTCGACCCGCTACCTCTCGCATGTGCATGTCCGCAGGACCGCCGACGCCGACCTGGACGACATCTGGTTCGAGTGCAAGATTCCGGTCAATTTCGACATGGTTGCCGTCATCGGCAACAAGGGCACCGGCAAAAGCGCGCTCGCCGACGTGCTCGCGCTGGCCGGCAACACGCACTGCGATCCCAAATATTTTTCGTTTCTTACCAAGGAGCGGTTTTGCGAGCGCAACGGCAGGATCGCAAAACAGTTCGAGGTTGAGACCGTTTGGGAAGACGGCACGAAGGCCGTCACCTCGCTGAGTGCCAAGCCCGACCTCAATAGCGTCGAGCTGGTCAAGTACATTCCGCAAACATACCTGGAGAAGGTCTGTACCGAAACGGAACCCGGCCAGCAGAGCGAATTCCAGCGCGAGCTGCGCAAGGTGATTTTCTCGCACATCGACGATGCCGAGCGGCTTGGAAAAGAGTCGCTGGACGAGCTGATCGAGTACAAGACTGAGGAGCTGAACGCCCAGCTCGCCGCGCAGCGGCAGGAGATCTCTGGTCTCAATTCCGAGCTGGTGAAGCTCGAAGCAAAGGGCACGGTGGACTACGCGGCGCAGCTCGACGCGAAGCTCAGACTCAAGCAGAAGGAGCTAGAAGCGCACGAAGCGAACAAACCCGCCGTCGTCGATCAGCCGACCAATCTTACTCCGGAGCAGCAGGTGGCGAACGCCAAGATTGCGGGCGAGCTTGACAAGGAGCGCGCCGCGCTCTCGGCCATAGAGACTCAGATCGCCGAAAAGCGGGCGCAGCAGAGGACCCTGACGGAGCACATCGCCCTTGCGAGGAAGTTGGAAGGCAGACTCGACAATTTCGCCGCGGAGTTCACGCGGCTCAAACAGGAATGCGCTACCGACTTCGGCAAGCTCTCTCTGGATATGGATGCGATCGTCACGCTTGCGATCGACAAGAGCCCGCTGTCGCAGAAGCAGACCACTCTCGCCGCCGAGAAGGGCACCGTCGATGCCGCCCTGTCGCCAACCGAAGAAACCGGGCTGCCGGGCCAGAAGGCGGCCTGCGAAGGCAGGATCAAGGCGCTTCAGGACAAGCTCGACGCGCCGAACAAGCGCTATCAGGCGTATCAGGAAGCGCTCAAGGCATGGCAGGAGCAAAAGGACGCGATCGTAGGCAGCGCCGATAATGCCGACAGCCTCAAATACTACGAGGCGCAGATCAAATACATCAAGGAACAGCTTCCCGGCGAGATCGCAGCCATTACGGCAAAGCGTCGGGACGCCGCGCGCAGGGCGCATGCCAGCATCGCTGCGATTAAGGAGGTTTACGTGGAGTTGTTTGCCCCGGTCCAGCAACTGATTGAAGACAGCATCATCATCAAGGAGGGCTTCAAGCTCACCTTCGACAGCAGCATCATCGAGCGCACGTTCCAGCGTGACTTCTTCGAGACGTACATCAATCAGGGCGTCGCCGGATCGTTCTGCGGCAAAGAAAAGGGAGCGGCCATGCTGGAGGAGCTGCGCGCCGAGTATGATTTCAACAAGGCCGATGATGCTATCGCCTTTGTCGAAAAACTCACTGCGCACCTTGAGCAGGACATGCGCACCGCGCAGCAGGGAAGGATGAATATCGCCTCGCAGCTCCGCAAACACGTCGAGATGAAGGCGCTCTACGATTACCTGTGGACGCTTCCCTACCTGGAGCCGGAATACTCCCTCAAGCTCGACGGCAAGGATCTGAGTCACCTGTCACCGGGCGAGCGCGGTACGCTGCTGCTCGTCTTCTATCTGCTCGTCGATAAGAGCAACAAGCCGATCATCGTGGACCAGCCGGAAGAGAACCTCGACAGCCAGACCGTCTACAGGCTGCTGATCCCGGTCATCAAGGAGGTCAAGAAGCGCCGGCAGATCATCATGGTGACGCACAGCCCGAACATCGCCGTGGTGTGCGACGCGGAGCAGATTATCCACGCTTTTATCGATCGGGCGAACAAGAATGAAGTGATCTACACGATGGGCTCGATCGAGTCGCCGCAGATCAACAAGTACCTCGTCGATGTGTTGGAGGGTACACGCCCAGCATTCGACAATCGCGGTTCAAAATATTACGCGGGCTAGGTTTGGCGCGTGCGGCCACGCCGCACGGCTTTGCTTGCCACTCCTAGCTTAGCTAGAGGAGACGGGAGTTTTTCTGCCGAGCTGATTGGGTATGTGGAGATCGCCTAGCTATAGTCGAGCAACTTGCCGCACCCGTGATATGATTCGGGCGCATCGCAACTTGGTTAAATGCGAGACACATGGACGTTGTCGGTCACGGCATTGACCTGGTGGACATCGCCGAGTTGCGGCGCTGGATCGACGATCCGCGCGACCCTCTGATCCCGCGCTGTTTCGTTCAAGCCGAGCTTGACGAGATCGGCGATGGGGCCGATCGGATTGAGCGCCTGGCCGGCAGGTTCGCGGCCAAGGAGGCGGTGCTCAAGGCGCTCGGCACAGGCTTCGGCGCGGGCATCGCATTCGCTGATGTGGTGATCCACCGCGCGCCTGGCGCGGCGCCGGAGGTCCGGCTCGCCGGCGGTGCGGCGAAGGCCGCCGCGGCGTTGGGGGTGACCGGCTGGCGGCTTAGCATCAGCCATGCCGGCGGCGTGGCGATGGCGAGCGTCCTCGCTTTGGGTGCGGAGGCTCAAGCGCGCGGCTCCTGACCGGCGGACGGGCCCAGGAAGGTGACGCGCCGCGCGTCGAGATCGACGGCGATGCGGCCGCCGCATGCGGCGAGCACAGCGCGCCATATGTCGAAGCCTTGCAGGATCGCCTGCTCCCACTCGCCGGTGGTGCATTGCCGCACTTCTAGGTGGGACGTCATGTCCTTGATCGTGCGCAGAAGCTGGAAGTCGAGGGCGGCGACGCCTTCGAGAAAATGATGGCGACGCGCATAGTCGAACGCGAGCGCCGCCACGCCCTCTTCGATGACGGCCGCGCGCCCGCCGTCCTCAACCTCGTCGAGCAGCGGCCGACTCTTGCGCTTGCGCCGGAGCAACGCGCGCGTGATCGGCGACCAGCCCAGGACGGCGGCGTAGGCGAAGTGGAAGACATCGTGGAAGCGATACCCGTCGGGATCGTAGGCATTATCGGTGAGCTCCGCGCCGAACGGCTTGCCGTCGATCAAGACACGAACGTGCTGGCGCGTTTCGCCGTCAACGTCGATGAGCTCGACCTCAAACCGTCGCGGCAAGCGCTCTCCTTCGGGAAGCTCGGCGTCGAAGGTGAGCGGCTCGCTGCGCTCGCTGGCCCAGCGCTGCTTGACCTTGGCCAGGTTGGCGGCGGCGATGTCGGAGAGCGAGAGGTCGAACTTGCTCGCGACATTGGCGATGTACCAGAGCAGATCGCCCAACTCTTCGGACACGCGCTCCGTGAAGAGGCGATGCGCCTCGCCGTCGCGCAGGTGTTTCTTGTACTCGCTGAGGAGCTGGCCGGTTTCACCGGCGAGGCCGAGCATGGGCACGACCAACGAGGCGGCATCGTCGGCGCCGTCGCGCGTGGGCACACGATCGGTGCGCAGCGCCTCCTTCTGATAGTTGTTGAAGTCCATGCGCGCCTCCTTCGGCGTCACCCCGCCACGGCGCGCTGCGGCGCGGCGACGCGGATCTTGTCGTTGAGCTTCCATTTTGGCGGATAGAAAAGGTCGATCGGCTCTGGGGTCGCCTCGAACTTTTGCTTGATGCGGACACGGCCGGTCTTTCCCGCGATCTGCGGGTGCGCCACGCGCGCATATTTATCGACTTCGCAGAACAGATTCTGGCAGTCGATCAGCTGGAGCCGGCGTCCCCAGAGCGATTGAAAGTCGAGGCCGAGACGCTCGAACTCCTGCTCCTGCAGGTCGGCCATCAGCCGAATGAGCTCGGGCTCGTTCAGCCCGCCCGGATCGACGAAGCACTTGCGCAGGCCGTCGCGCGCGCCGGGCCCGGGCACGACGAAGTCCATCTCGTTGAAATCGGTGAGCTCGCTGTAGTTGATGTCGGTGATGAACTGGTAGGCGAGGAAGTCGCCGATCGTGGGATAGGCGCGCAGCTTCTCGAAACCCTCCTGCATCGTGCGGGTCTGCGCTAGCCGCTCGGCAAGCCGATCGGCCATCATGCGTTCGAGCAGTAACAGGTGGTTCTGGTGCTTGGCCGATCGTCCGAAGGCGCGGCTTCCTGGCGGCATGATGTAGGCGGCCGAGTAGATGCGGTGGCCGGCCTGCATCGCGCGCGCGAGTACCGCGTCATAGGCAGCAAAGCGATAGTCCTCGAAGGTGATCGGACCGAGCGCGCGTTCAAGGAGCTCCCAAGTTTTGATCTTGTTGAACAGCTTGAACAGCAGGATGCGGAAGAACACTTCACGCGGCGACTTGGGCAGGTCGTCACGATAGATCACATGCCGGATGAGATATTGGCTGACCCGGTCGGACGCGCGGTAGGCGTTGGTGAACTTGTAGATCGCCAGCACTGGATTGTCCGTCCATGGGCGCATCTCGCCGCGTGCGCGGCGAAAGAACATCGCCTGCCGTTCGGCGGCGAAGCGCCAATAGCTCTCATAGACCTCGGACACCTTGGCCGGCGCCAGGTGACGCAGCACGATCGGCGTGAGCGCCGCCGACGGCGCCAGTGGCTGGATCGCGACGGGGAGGTCCATCGGCAGCGATGCGGCGGTTGGGCCGGGACGAGACTTTGGTGGGCGGCCGCGCAGACGCTTCGTCGGGATTTTGGGCGACCTCGAACTCAAAGCGTTGCTCCTGCGTTCGCAGCGGCGACAGTGGGCCGCGCCGCCAGGGCGGCAGGCGGCGCCACGAGAGCCTGGGCGGCGGCGACCAGCGGCGCGAAATCCGCGTCGCTCTTGGTGATCCGCTCGAGCTTGGCGATCCCGACCATGACGTTCAGGCGCGCGAGCGGCATGCCCATCTCATGAGCCATGAACGCGCCGAGCTGAGCCAAGCCGAGATAGTTGCCATAGGCTTTGTCGAAGATCTGCTGGGTGGCGTAGAAGGCGTTGGTGATAAGTCCGGCCGGGGTCGGCTCGAAGCTCACCTGCTGCAGGCAGGGAAAGCCGAGCTGCGCGCTGGCGACATGGTCGCGGCCCGGATCGAAGGTGGTTGCCTGAAGCATCGAACGGCGCACGCCCGCCCGCGAATTGAACTGAGACAAAATCCACTCCAGTTGATTGCCGTCGCACGGGCCGCGCCCGTACATGACCATGCGCTCGAAATACAGGCCGCGGCCATTGGCTTTGCGGTTCATCGCCTGCCAGCGCGGGAATGTCGCGCGATAGAGGGTAAAAAGGCGTGTCCGGTCGCTGCGCGACATCTCCCAGAGGCGCTGCGGGAAGATCGTGAACGCGACGTCGTCCACGACGAGTCGCCCCTTGCGCTTGAGCAGCCGATCGAGGGCCTGGCGCACCGCCGGGTCTTCGACGGCGCTACCATTTTGGTCGAAGCCGCTCAGGCTCAGGATCAACGGAGCGACCTCGGTGCCGGCGCCGTCGAGAACCTGCAACAGCAGGCGCGCCCACGCGCGCGACAGGTTGGTGTCGTCGATCACGAGGGGCGGCGGCGCGAGCATCTTGGCCTTACTCATCCGGATCCTCCTCAAGATGGCGGTATTGAGCGAGACCGACATAGCCGTACGGCTCGTTTTTCTGGACCGGAGCAACACGCACGAAGACGGCCCAGGCACCGGCGCTTGCCTGGAAGATCCCCGGCTTCACCGCCCGGAACAGGCGTCCGCCTGCGAGGTCACGCTCGAAGGCGAGTCCGCCGCCCGTCACCGCGGCGCCGGGCGGCAGAAGGAGTAGCATCTTGACCTCTGCGTCCAGGGTGGGCGCGGCGCGATGCCGGTCGGCGACGATCAGCGGCTCGGGCGTGAGCGCACCGAGGATGCCCATGCGCAGCGCCTTGGGCGTGACCCGCTGGAGCGCGGCGGCGCGGCCGCGCGACAGCATGTTCACGCCTGCCGAGAGGTGGGTCAGAAGCGTCGCGTAGCCGACGCCGAAATCGCAGGCGATGGTGAAGATCTGCGCCGGCGTCGCCGATTCCGGGATCCAGCTCCGGGCGGAAAAGGCGCGGCGCAGGCCGATGATCGGCATGAGGATGAAGCCCGCGAAGGTGTCGGCCAGGAATTCCTTCGGGTCCTCCCAGGGCTGCGCCTTCGCGTCTTCGCGCAGCTCGTCGATCGACGAGCCGTGGCCGAACACGTGATGGCCGAGCTCGTGCGCGCAATTGTAGGCGCGCCGCGGCAGCGGCCGTCGTGCCGAGAGATGGATACGCGGCGGAAGGCCGCGCTGATACATCCCTTCCATGTTGATGTTGTTGAAGCGCACCGCGACGCCCAGCGTCTCGCACAGCCCGTAGATGCAGATCGGACTGGATTGGTCGAGCTTGGCCTTCGCCCGCGTCGCCGCCGCAGCTTGCATCGCTTGGGTCGCCAAGGCTCGGCGATTGAAGCTGGGTTTGGTGGTGCGCATCAGGTTCATCAGCGATCGCCTCCGGTCGGGGTGGAATCGCTGCGCATCGCGGCCAACAGCTTGAGCAGGCGTTCCAGGTCGTCGGGCTTGAGCTTCGAGAGTTCGCGCGCGGCGAGCTCGAGCCGCGGGTCCTGGGTGTCGATCGTGTCGGGCGCCTCGCCGAGCAGCCATGCGACGCTAATGTCATAGATCTCAGCGAGCCGGGCGAGCTCGTCGGCCGAGACACGGCGGTTACCCGCCTCCATCTCGGTCACGGATGGGCGATGCAGACCGAGCATCTTGGCGACGTGGCCCTGTGACAGCCCGGCGAGCTTGCGCGCCTCCTTCAGCCGCTCTGCGATCTGGCCGCGCTTGGCGGAATCGATCTCGGTCATGCCGCGGCCGCTTCCTTCTCGCCCTGCTTCTTGAGCAGGTCGCAGACGAACGCTGCGGCCTCGTCGATCGAGCGCGGCAACTTCGTCGTCTCGTCGACGAAGATGTTCACGTCGTTCGGGATCGTCGCGCCGATCTCGGTCGCCAGGATGGTCGTCGCCACCGGCCAGACCTTGCTGTCGAATTTCGGGATGTTCTCGATCGGCTTGGTCGCGCCCGTCAGCGTCGGGCACTCCAGGCCGCTGTCAGCCTGGATCTGACCGAGAACAGCGATCAGCTTCTCTTTGAGCGTGGCGGGGTCCATGAGGGTTGCTCCTTGTTCCGACATATGGTAAGATAATCTTACACAACCCATTCGTCAAGGCCATATCCCTTTAGGAGGCGGCGATGCCGCGCAGTTCATGTTCATCGAGCGATTGATCCTGACCAATTTCCGCTGCTTTGGTGCTGAAGCTAGGGCGATCGACCTCGCGTCTGGCCTGACCGCGTTTGTCGGGGTGAACGGCGCCGGCAAGACGGCCGTGATGCAGGCGCTCCAACGGCTGTTCGGGGTGACGGGCGACCAGCGCCGCCTGCGGCGTCAGGACTTTCATGTGCCTGCCGCAGAAGCCGAACCGGTGCGGCAGCGGAGCTTCGTAATCGAGGCGATCCTCGCCTTTCCCGAACTTGATGTGGAAGATGGCGACAACACCGCTGTGCCGGAGTTCTTCCATCAGATGGCCGCTGACGACGCCGGCAGGCTGAAATGCCGCTTACGTCTGCAGGCGACATGGACCGAAGACGGCTCGCTTGATGGCACGATCGAGCAGAAATTCTGGGCGATCCGCACATTCGGAGATTTCACCGAGGCCGACTGCATCGAGCTGAAGGCGATCGATCGCGCCCGCATCCAGATGATCTACGTTCCCGCGGCGCGCGACGGCGCTTCGCAGGTGGCCGCGTTCCTGCGCGGGCGGCTTTGGCGCGCCATCGACTGGTCGCAGGACGTGAGGGATGTTTTTGCCGAAGCCGGCGCCACCTTAAACGGGGCGTTCGGCGGCGAGGCTGCCGTCGATCTCGTGGCGGCGGCGGTCAGGCAGCGCTGGCAGGAGGTGCACAGCGCAGGCACTGATACGACTCCTCTCTTCCGGCCGCTCGATTTGCGGTTTCAGGAATTCATCCGCAAAGTCGAAGTCGTCTTTCATCCCGACGAAGCCGGTCGCGAGCGCAGCCTCGACGATCTCAGCGATGGGCAGCGTTCGCTTTTCCATCTCGCGATGACCGCCGCGACGCTAGACGTCGAAGCGCGGATCGCTGCCAATCCAGCCGGAATCGGCTTCCAGGCTGATGGTGTGCCATTGCCCGCCTTGACCCTGATCGCGGTCGAGGAACCAGAGAACAATCTTGCGCCATTCTATCTGTCGCGGATTATCCGACAGATCGAGGATCTGACGCGCGGGCGGCTGGCGCAGGCGGTCGTGTCCAGCCACTCGCCGAGCATTCTCGCGCGCATCGATCCGACCCAAGTCCGGCATTTTCGCCTAGACCCAGCCGACCGCACAGCGTGGGTCCGGTCGATCCGATTGCCGGAAGGCGAGGAAGAAGCATCGAAATTCGTGCGCGAAGCGGTGCGAACCTATCCCGAGCTGTACTTCGCGCGGTTCGCGGTGCTGGGCGAAGGCGCGTCTGAGGAAGTCGTGCTGCCGAAGTTGGCCGATGCGCTCGGCTTCGCTATCGACCGCTCATTCGTGGCGGTCGTCCCGCTCGGCGGCCGGCATGTGAACCATCTGTGGCACATCCTGACAGACCTCGACATTCCCTACGCAACGCTGCTGGACCTCGACTGGGGTCGGGCCGGTGGCGGCTGGGGCCGCATCAAAACCGCGTGTGCGCAGCTTCTGGAAAATGGCGTCAGCGCGCGTGCGTTGTTTGGCGAATATCTTCACGCTGATGGCCCAGCCGCCAACCTCGCCGCGTTCGATGGCCTTCCCGCCGACGACGCCAACAATCTTGATGGTTGGGCGAAATGGCTGCGCCAGTTCGGCGTGTTCTTCTGCGCGCCGCTCGATCTGGACTACTCGATGTTGCGAGCCTTCCCTGCCGCTTATCAGGTGGTGGAGCCGGGTCGGCAGGGACCGTCAAACCGCGGCGATCCGCGCACGGCCGTGCTCGGAGACGACGGGCTGTCGGCGTTATATCCGGCTGACCATGATGGGCAGCTGCGCTGGTATCGCTATCTCTTTCTCGGGCGCGGCAAGCCGAGTACGCATGTTCGGGTTTTGAGCCGTCTACCGGACGCAGATCTCGCGGCTGGTGCGCCGGAGGAGCTGCGCGCACTGCTCACGACCGTCGTCGCGCGGCTTGCGCCGCCGGCGCGAGCGGAAGCCTGATCATGCCGCGTGTTCGGCCAGATGACTGGCGGCCGCGAGGCATAGAGGACCTCGAACCCCAGGCTTGGCGCGCGCTCCATCAGGCCGGGTGCGCTTGTGTGGTCGCGGGACCCGGCGCCGGCAAGACCGAATTCCTGGCGCAACGTGCGGTTTACCTGCTCGAGACGGGCGCTTGCCGGCCGCCCCACCGGATTCTCGCCATTTCGTTCAAAAGCGATGCAGCAGACAATCTCGCTGCGCGCGTGCGGCAACGCTGTCCGCCCGAGTTGGCGAATCGCTTCGTTTCGCTCACCTTCGATGCGTTGACCAAGGGGTTGGTCGATCGCTTCACGTCTGCGATCCCGCCCGATTGGCGTCCGAGTCGGCCTTACGACATCGCGTTTCCGACGCGGCGGCAGGTTGACGGATTCCTCGACCAGACGCGGCTTGGCGCGCCCGTGCAATGGCAGGCGGCGATCGCAGGGTTGGGTGCCGGAGATTTCGAGTCGCACCATGTAGGCAGTCGCCGCCTGCCGCTTGCTCTCATCGAGCCGCAATCCGGTGTGGACTATGCCATCGATCGCTGGTGGCACGGCCAAATCCGGGAGCGGGCGCGGGCGTCGCTCACCTTCGTCAGCCTTAATCGCCTCGCAGAGCTCTTGCTCAGGGCAAACCGGCATATTCGCCGCGCATTGCGGGCGACCTACCCCTTTGTTTTCGTCGACGAATTTCAGGACACGACCTACGCGCAGTATGATTTTCTCCTGTCGGCCTTCGCCGACGGCAGGACGGCCGTGACGGCTGTGGGCGACGACAAGCAGCGGATCATGGCGTGGGCAGGCGCGCGGCTCGACGCCTTCCGGCGCTTCGAGGCTGATTTCGGCGCCGTCCGGATTCCCTTGGCCTTCAATTTCCGGTCCTCGCCCGGCCTGGTGCGAGTTCAGCATGTCGTGGCGCGGGCGCTTGACGCGAACTCCATGGCAGGGGTTGCGCGGGCGGCGCAGCTCGTGGACGGCGATGTCGCCCAGGTCTGGAACAGCCAAACACGAGATGCGGAAGCCGAGTATCTGACGCAGTGGCTTGCTGAGGACATGGCGCGTCGCGGCCAGTCGCCGCGCGACTATGCCCTTCTTGTGCGACAAAAATCCGATGACTACGAGGCCGAGCTCGCTGGGCCGCTCGCCGGGGCTGGTCTTCGACTCAGAAATGAGAGTCATGCGTTGGGGCGCACGACCCTGCAGGACCTGTTGGCGGACGAGCTCTGTCGCATCGCGACCGCGCTGCTCCGGCTGGGGGCGCAACGGCGCGCGCCTGAGGCCTGGCGGCTCGCCTCGAGCGCGCTGCAGAGCTTGCGCGCTGTCGACGCCGAAGACGAACTGGCCTGCCACAAGGTGGAGGCGGAGCTCACCGCGTTTCTCGGGGACCTGCGAGCGGAAATGGCGCGCGCCGCGCCGACGCCGGAAAACAGCCGGGCGCTTGCTGCGCGCCTCTTCGCGTTGCTCGACCTGGGGGCGGTCGCGCGGACCTTCCTGGAATATGGGACGGGCGAGCTGCTGGCGATCATGGTTGAGGCGTTCGAGCTGCACTTGGCTGCGTCAACCGCCGGCGCCGCGACCTGGTCGGAATGTCTCGACGCGTTTGAAGGCATCGCGCAGATCCCGTTGATGACGGTTCATAAGAGCAAGGGCCTCGAGTATGACACGATCGTATTCGTCGGCCTGGACGATCAGGCCTGGTGGAGCCACACGCCGGGCAATCCCGAAGGCCTCGCCACGTTCTTCGTGGCCCTGTCGCGCGCGAAGCAGAGGGCGATCTTCGCGTTCTGCCAAGGGCGCGGTCAGCGCCGGCGCGTCGCGGATCTGTTCCAACTGCTCACCGAGGCCGGCGTCCCGGAGATTGCCATATGAACGGCGCGGGCAGCCTGGCCGCGCGGATCGCCGGAGCGCTCAAAGACCGCTGCACCCACCAGGCCATGCCGGGGGTCGCGCTGAAAGCCGGCCTGGTGATTGCGGCCGAGGCTGAAGGTCTGAGCAAGCGCGACAGGGTGCTTGCCGCGCTCGATGGCAAGTCCCCTCGCGAGCTGGGCGAAATCGCCCGGCGGCTTGGCGCGCATTGGGGTGACTATGCGCTCGAAGAAACCGGGTGCTCTGTGCTTGAGGAGGGCGACGCCCCGATTAGTGAGATCACCAGAAGGGACGTCGCCAGGTGCTTTGGCGATGATCTGTCTGGCGAGCAGAACGTGCTCGACTTGGTGCGCAGGTTCTTTCCCGTCAACGCTATGAGCGCCGATTTCTTCGCCGGGCGGTCCCTGGCCAGCGACATCGAGCGGCACATGATCTCGAACTTCGGCGATTGGAGCGTCGAGTACCTCTTCGAGAAAATCGGTGCGCTGTCGTGCTCGCGCGACCGGTTCTCGCGCCTGATCGAAGCGGCCCTGCATCCCCTTGGCCGCCGCGGCCCAGCGCAAGCCACGCTTGCCCAGGCGTTGAACGCGGTGCTCGGACGCGATGGCTATGTGCTTGCGGTCGAGGGCGAGGAATCCGGCTATCCGATCTTTCGGCTGCGATCGATTGCGCGGGGCGTCGCGGGCGCGCCCAAGAATCTCATCTTCGCGTCCAATGGGCCCAAGCCGGAGATCGGGTTCAGCGACGCGATCAACAATGACATCGTCATCCTTTCCAATGCGGAGAGTTGCCTAGTCTATGACCGGCCCATCCGGCGGGATGGTTTCTTGTGGTCCGAACTGGTCGATTGGTGGGGCGCGCTGGAGGTTGGGGCTTCAGGCGATGCTGCACGGGCTCTCGGCCTACGCTTGCGGGCGTCTTTGGTGTCTGACGCGGAACGGGCATTGTTCGACACCTATTTTCGAGTTTACAGGCCGCTGCTGGGGTCGGCGCTGCCCGCGCTCATTCCCCAAGTCTATTTGCATTTCGATCCAGCCATTGTGAAGCAGCTCCGCCACCGGGCAGCGCTGCCGCGGCAGCGCATGGATTTCCTCATGCTCCTACAGAACAATCAGAGAGTGGTGATCGAGGTGGATGGCGCGCACCATTTCAGTCGCG
>FSSH01001025.1_pt1 | contig 16734 bp, 14 predicted proteins | sample 1166101 | NCBI WGS metagenome assembly FSSH01 (sample SAMEA32972668, study PRJEB13176) | freshwater metagenome | biome: Drinking water system; feature: Biomass in drinking water that filtered by 0.45 um membrane; material: drinking water | place: USA | collected 2012-12-20 | depth 0 m | reverse complement strand
AAAGCAATGAGCGATCTTGTACAAGGCGCTTTGTATCCAGCTGTTAGATCGAAAGATATTCGTGGATTTGAAGCACCTTTTGCGCCGCTCAACGAACAAAAACGCATCGCCGACAAACTCGATAGTATTTTTGCGCGAGTCGATGCTTGCCGCGAACGCCTCGACCGCATTCCCGTCATCCTCAAACACTTCCGCCAAGCCGTCCTCGCCGCCGCAACTTCGGGGAAACTGACAGAAGAATGGCGAGAAAATTGTTCACTCTCATTCAATTGGCCCCAAGTAAAATTGGCTGATGTTGCAAGCTCCCGTTTGGGAAAAATGCTTGATAAAAATAAAAATCAGGGTGAACTAATTCCTTATCTTCGGAATATCAATGTCAGATGGTTTGATTTTAATTTGAATGATATACAGAAAATTCAAGTTTCACTAAAAGAGAAGAATGAGCTTAATTTGAGAAGTGGTGATGTAATGATTTGTGAAGGTGGAGAACCAGGAAGATGTGCAGTGTGGCGAGAAACTGCAAGTAATTTTGTCTACCAGAAGGCATTGCATCGCGTACGTGTTAGTGATCAGTTACTTCCAAAATATTTGTGTTATGTGATCAAAGCGGCTGCTGATGATCATAGTCTTGCGAAGTTATTTACTGGCACGACCATAAAGCACCTGACCGGAATCTCATTAAATCGGTTTGCTTTCTTGTTACCACCTCTGCAAGAACAAACCGAAATCGTCCGCCGCGTCGAAGAACTGTTCGCCTACGCCGATCGCATCGAAGCCCGCTATCACGCCGCCCGCGCCCAAGTCGACAAGCTGACGCCCGCGATCCTCGCCAAAGCCTTCCGCGGCGAACTGGTGCCGCAAGACCCCAACGACGAACCCGCCAGCGTATTGCTCGACCGCATCCGGGCATCCCGCGCGGAAAACGCGCTCACCCCGAAACCGAAACGCAGCCGCAAGCTCGCGGCAAAATGAATGGCAAGCGCCTACCGGCGGGGAATGGCTTGTGCGAGCAGAAATGGCACGGCCAGTATTGCAACAACCCTTAAAAACTGCCCATGAAATCGCCTTTGCCGACATCCAGTCCATTGTGCCGCAGGATCGCGTAGGCAGTAGTGACATGGAAGAAGAATTGCGGCAATCCATAGTTGATCAGGTAATTATGCCCGATCATCTTTTTCTCTTTCGGTGTGCCCGGACGCAACACGATATCGCGTGTTTCGCTGCCTTCGAACTGCGCGGGCGTTAGGCTTTCGATAAACGCTAGAGTCTTGGCAATGCGCGCCTGTAAATCGGCGAAAGTCTGCTCATTATCTTCATACGCTGGTACCTCAACCCCCGCCAGCCGGGCTGAAACACTTTTGGCGAAATCCGCGGCCACCTGTATCTGGCGCATCAGAGGGAACATGTCGGGATATAGCCGGGCATTCAGCAATACGGCCGGTTCAAATTTTTTCCCGGCGGCATAAGCTTCCGCTTTAGTTAAAATGGTGCTTAAGCTGGTCAACAGTTGCTTGAAAACGGGTATTGAGGTTTTGTACATATACGAAGTAGTCATAAAATATTTTCCTGTTAATAATTGAGTGTGATGTTGTGGCATTCAGTATCTCATGATTATGCCGGATTGCGTGCGCACAGCGGTTGCACTACTGCGGATAACCGGTAAACACAACTTAAGACCAAGAAAATGAGAAGTGCCAGGAATGCTGTATAGTACATAAACACCCATTCGTATTTCTTAATATTGTGGTTAACTGCTTGAATGGACTCCCATACCATGACAGTCATTAAATCAGATGCATTGTTCTCCCTTGAGTGGCTGATGACGGGCTACGACAATCCCTGGACGATCGGCTGCGGCTGCTTTGCTGACAGAGCGTAACCGGCGACCATGACAGGCTCTGCGTTTTCTCCCTTCAAACATCGCATTTTCACGGTGCTATGGATTGCGACGTTGGTTTCAAATATCGGTACGTGGATGTTCAATGTCACTTCCGGCTGGGTGATGACCGAATTATCCCCCTCACCTTTCATGATATCGATGGTGCAAGCAGCAACAACCTTGCCGGTTTTTCTTTTTGCCCTTCCCGCTGGAGCATTGGGTGATCTTTTTGATCGCCGCAAACTGCTGATATGCACACAAGTCTTTCTGGCAGCGGTGCTGCTGCTTTTTACCGCACTGTTATGGAGCGGCAGCGTTAATGCCTGGACCCTGCTGCTGTTTACTTTCATCATCGGCACCGGATCGGCCTTTGCCATGCCGGCATGGCAGGCCATCGTGCCGCGTCTTGTGCCGCGCGACACCTTGAGTTCCGCCATTGTGTTGAATGGCGTCAGCATGAATATCGCCCGCGCCATCGGGCCGGCATTGGGTGGTTTTATTCTGGCCGCAGCCGGTGCCGTGGCGACGGCTTTTCTGGATGCCATTTCCTATCTTGCCGTCGCGGCAGCGCTGTTATGGTGGCGCGCGAGTACCACCCAGGACGATACATTACCGCGCGAACGCTTGGCCGGTGCCATGCGTGCCGGTATCCGCTTTGCCCTGCATAGCAAGCCGCTACGCCACACCTTGACTCATGCATTGGCTTTTTTCATGTGCGCATCCGCTTACTGGGCATTACTGCCGCTGATCGCGAAGGATACATTGCAAGGCGGCCCCAGCCTTTACGGTATTTTATTGACTGCACTGGGTATTGGCGCAGTATCCGGGGCATTTCTACTTCCTGTCATGAAAAAACACTTCAGTGCAAACACAATCATGATAGTAGCAACAACGGTAACCGCGCTGAGCTCCATGTTGTTTGCCTATGGCGGACATGCGGTGACCGGCATGGTCGCGGGATTTACAGGCGGCGTGTCATGGATCATGGCGGTTTCGTTGTTGAATGTTTCCGTGCAAATGGCGTTACCGGATTGGGTTCGTGCCCGCGGACTCGCCATTTTTCAGATGGTGGTTTTCGGTGCGATGGCCGCGGGATCGCTCAGCTGGGGTCAGGCAGCGGAAATGGTCGGTCTGCCGGAAGCTTTGACTGCGTCAGGATTTTTGGCGTTGCTGTTGATCCCCATCACGGCGCGGTTCAAACTCAATCTGGGCGAACACCATGACTATACGGTATCCGGTCATTGGGCTGACCCCGCACCGGTGATTCCTGTATCGCACGGTCACGGCCCTGTGTTGGTAACACTGGAGTATCGTATCGACGATGCGGATCGCGCTGCTTTTTATTTGTTGATGCAAGAACTGGAGATAACCCGCCGCCGCGACGGCGCCATTCAATGGGGATTTTTCGAGGATGTCGAGGATCATGGACGATTCATCGAGATGTTCACGGTCGAATCCTGGGTTGCGCATTTGCGCCAGCATGCCCGCGTATCGGTGTCCGACAAGATGCTGCAAAACAAAATTTTTGCCTTACATCGCGGAGAAACTTCGCCGCGTGTTACGCATGCGGTTGCACCGCATACCGGCAGCCACTTGAAAACAATCCCCAAAACACATCACGATCTATAAGGGGAAAAACCAATCGTATTCCCCAGAGATTCTGGCAGAGCCATCGAATATTTAAGCGAAGAAGCGAGAGTGAATCAGAGACTTGATTTATTCGCGCTTCGATTGAATGCATTGCAAGCAATCACCGGCACAAAACCGGTGATTGCTCAACTATAACTAAGGTTTCGCTGGTTGCAACTTCAACATCATGGGTTGCAGACGTTTGATGGTGGAAGGTGCAAGCTGGTCTTTGATTTGCAAGGATTTAACCGCCGATGCTGGAGCGCAATTAGCCACCTCGACCAATTTCACCACCAACGGATTGAAAGTCACATCCATCCCGGTATAACTGCCGGCATCGTCGCCATCACGATCACCGCGGAATTTGAATTCCTTCACCGGTCCACTTGGGCCGCCGCCCTGACGATCATCGTTATGATCGGTGTCAACGTAGTGCGCTGAGCTTTCCAAACTGCCGACGATACTGTCAATGCGCCAACCGGGGGGAGCCGTATAGTAAATATCATTGCGCTCACCTTCCGCAGTCGTCCAATCGCTCCGTGTTTCTTGCGCTTTCATCCAAAGCCGTAAGCTAACGTTCGAGCCTTGGATACTCCAGGTTGCTTTAGCCCACACTTCGGGGCCATGACCGCCGAACTCCTTATCACCTCGGGTGTGAGGCGGTGTGAGCGATAAATAGGTATTACGCGCATAGGTTTCGGTTTTTTCCCGGCATACCGGTGTTGCGGGCTGAATGACAGCGATGCTGGAAATAGGATGATTCTGCCATTCCAACGTGAGACGATCGCTGGTTTTGGACAAAGGCACACCGTTGGCGCCGAGATTGAGGGTCATGTGATAGTGCGTCAATCGATCCAATTCGGGAGAAACATCCAGTGTTCTCGAGGTGTCATGCAGCGTTACCTTGATTGGTGTGGTATCGAAATCGTAACCAAAGAACTCCAGTTTGTTGCGGCGGCTCGGATCCAGCGCCATATCCACTGCGGCTGGCACGACATGACACAGCGCCGGTTCAACCGGCGGCACTGCCTGATGCATCAAGCGCGCACGAATCCTTACCAAAGCCTGACGCACGCGCGTACCGATAAAATCCACATTACAGCGCAATTCATCGCCGGTAGCGGCCACGCTGCGATTCAGCACATCCGAGATCTCATTACGCACGGTGGACTGCGCATCGTTCGTCAACTTCGCCGTAGTGTCTTGCAATACCGCTTGCCACGATGCGGAATTCCGGTCCAGAGCATCGATGGCGTTATCCAGCGTAGCAACGGTATCACCGGAAATATCACTGACTTTGTCGGTCAACTTGTCGATTTTATCGCCGATGCTGCAACCCGAGATCAGAAATGGCACAAGTATCATGCTCCAAAGGAACAGTTTGTGGGTTCGATGAAATTTTTTTGAAAAGATTGTGGTCGCTGACATGCTGTTATTCTCCTTTATAGTGTCGATAAACTCGCATTGCTACTGCATTGAATCAGTATTGCCGATACCGCATTTCACTATATAGCGATATCTCCAATTAAAGTCAAACGTGAATGACATTACCTAATTCTTTATCTCATTTGAACTTTTAATCAATCGTATTAACGCTCGCGGTAAAAAAAGCATTCACCGAATGGCTCCTGGATTGCAACCTTGACTTACAGCAGTTGATGGTCACTATTGTGTCGATTGCGCCATCTGAATCACCGGCTGCGCACCCGATTCCGATAGCAACACGGTCATCATGTTGGTGACCAGCACTGCACGTTGATCGGATGTCAGCGTAACGATCTTTTTATCTTCCAGATTCTTCAATGCCACTTCGACCATACCGACCGCCCCATCGACAAGCTTTTGACGCGCCTGTACCACCGCTTCCGCTTGTTGGCGACGCAGCATGGCATTGGCGATTTCCGGCGCATAAGCCAGATGGGCAATTTTGGCTTCTTCTATCACAATGCCCGCCACTTCGACGTGTTGCTGTATAGAGTCCCGCAACAGCGCTGCAATGGCATCCAGATCGGTGCGCAAGCTCTTGCGCTGCCCTCCTTCGGCAGCGTCATAGGCGTGACTGCTGGCCACTTGACGCACGGCGGATTCACTTTGGATTTGCAAGTAATTCAATGTGCTTTCAACGTCGAACACCGCCCGGGCGGTATCTTGCACCCGCCAGGCAATCACGGCGGCAATCTCAATCGGACTGCCGCGCTCGTCGTTGACCTTCAGAACCGGCGTATTCCAGTTATTGATCCGTAAGGACACGCGAGTCCGGTTATAAAACGGATTCACCCAGAAAAAACCGCTCTCATTAACCGTTCCGGCATAGCTGCCGAAAAAAATCATGACGGCTGCCTGATTAGGTTCGAGCGTGAATAATCCTTTGCAGCAGAACAGCGTAATCACCAGCAACGCCGCGCCACCCATTAGTTTGACTGGCCCACCCGGCGTGGCCACTAAAAAAACCGCGAACAATATCGCAGGTAGCAATACCACCACCATCAACCACCCGTTGGTGCCGGAAATGATCTGTTCGTCTGTACCGATTACACTGCTGCCCGATTTTTGGTTCACATCCATCTCCTTTCAATGGTTCATTGCACACAATGAGTTTGTTTCTGTGGTATTCTCGAGTCCATCCATTCAAACCGAAAACATTTCCGGCTATTGATATCTGCTAACATAGCATTCTTTTGTAAAGAGTTATGCGATAAACATAACATCAAGCAATAAAAAATTTGTGCAATTCAATGAAATTAGAGGTAATGTACTACCCCTAATTAACTGAACACGATTCACGTGTAGAAACAATATGCTATCTGGTTTAAACCGCTGCATCTGAGCAAAGTAACTTTCAATACATTAAAATATTTCAGCTTATATCCGTTAACATTCGTTGGCATCAGCAACACATTAAAAATCAATATAACGAGTACTTCCCATGCGTTCAATTATTATTGGATTGTCTGTGATATTTTTTGCTTTATCGGCTTCCATTACGTATAAGGCTATGAATTTACAGAGTTACACAACTTCTTATTCTTATTTAAATAATGAACCCGACAGTGCGTTTGTTCCTGCGCCGCCACCCGCACCAACCCCGGCCCCTTCCGTTGCAGCGGCGCCTGCGGTAACGGATACCGTGACACAAGCAGCTGGTGATTCGGAGGCCGATAAAGCTTTCGCTGAAGAAATGCAAGAAGTCATCACGCAGCTTGAAAACAAAGTGGCGACGGCGGAAGATAAAATAGCCGGTATTAAGGCGATCAATCCGGATACTCAATCGCACACAGTGACAGTATTCGGCGGTAAGACATTCCGTTCAGGCCAAGATGTGATACAGGATGTCGCTTATTCCGCGATTGAAAATCTAGTGCAGGAAATATCCGCATATCCCAATAGCCGTATTCTCATCGAAGGTCATACCGACAATATACCGACAGGTAAATCCGGCAGCGACAATATGGATTTATCTTTGCGCCGCGCAAAGGCGATTGCCAATATATTGGTTTTACACGGCATACCGAAAGACCGGATATCGGTTAATGGTTACGGTGATACACAACCGATAACTTCCAATAATACCGAAGAAGGTAGAGCCAAAAACCGCAGAGTTGAAGTAAAACTTTTGCCGCAAGAGGGAGCTAATTAATGCATATGTACTCGCAGCACTTTAACCTCAACCGACTTCCATTCGAGAATGTACCGGATCCATTATTCTTTTATGATCATGGAGATCATGCCCGGATTCGTAAACAAATTTCCGGTTCCTTGCTCAGCGGACGTGGCTTGATTGTTGTCACCGGTCCGATCGGATCCGGAAAAACAACATTAAGTCAGATGATAAAGTCTGATTTTCCCGACAATATCAAGCTCATCTGGATGGCCGAACCGCCCGCGAATAGCTCGGATCTTTATTTATTTCTGGCGCAGGAACTTGGAGTGCAGCCGACTTCAGCAGAAAAAACCTTCGTGATGCGGGATATCCGGAATGCATTGCTAAGAATCAATGCGGAAGGAAAAAAATGCTTAGTCATTATGGATGAATCCCATCTGATGACGGAAGACGTGATCAACGGTATTCGCTTACTCAACAATCTTGAGGAAGGCTCAACCAAACTCATTCAGCTATTGCTGCTCGGTCAGGAAGAGTTGATGGAAAAGATCAACCGTCCCGAGATGGCGCCCTTTAAGCAACGGATCGCGGCACTGGAAACACTCGGAAAGATGAATGTCGACCGGGTGTTGCAGTACATCAAACATCGCATTCATGTGGCAGGAGGAACACCTGAGCTCATTTCAGATACCGGATGGGAAGCGCTCACGATCGCGTTCGGTTCCGGGGGAACACCACGGACCATCAATTCACTCTGTGATCGATCGCTCAATGTTGCGTATGAGCGCAATAAAACCATTGTTGATGCTCAGGATGTGTATGAAGCTACCCAACGAATGGGTATGATAACCGACGTATTTCATTACATTATTTTACTCAACAACCGGGAAAGAAAGAATCAGGAAACACACTCGTCTGCAACTGGTACTGTCGCGCAAGAATCAACACCACCCGCTGTTGAGAAAGTTCAGGCCGCTGCGCATACTGTCAAAAAAACCGAACCGAAAATTAATCTGGAAGTTCGCAATGAGCCTCTAAGTATTCCAGAAGAAAAAATCGAACTATCCGAACCCTCGTATGACGATATTGCAAAAGTGATCAAGGCTAAATACGATCAGAAAGGCTTGATGCTTTCTATGGCAGTCCTCGCTTTATCGATTACTGCGTTTATAGCCAGTATTTTTTTCTTTTGCCATCGCTCCGATTCTTCGGGCGTACTTGATTGCCTTCGTAATTTAATGGGTTTTTGACCAATTCTGTAAGCATATCAGTCAGGATTGAATAAAACCAAGCCCGCTCGTGCAGCGGGCTTGGTTTATTTCAGATTCAATCGAATTTAATCGTTCAGGTTATTTTTCTTCCGGCTCACGATAAAACCTAATAAGCTCAACCCAGCAAACAGCATGGCAAATCAGCATTCGCGTGCGTATCGATGATATATGCATCGCCACTCGATAATTAATCATCAATATTGCGGGATGATTGGTTTCTTTCTTCATCGGAACATGATGGCTCATTGGAAACCGGCGCCTGTTGAGCTTGACTTGGAAATCGATGGCCTGGAGTTGGAGTCGTCCCATTATGACAGGCATTTTTTCACCGAATCGAGAGAACTTCGACCTGTGTGAGAGAATTGTAATTTGTCGCGATTTGATTTTGCTCCTTCAGTTTTCTTTCAAAGTTATTCGGTGATAAGTATTCAAGCCCGGAATGCCTGCAAGTTGGGTTATACCAGGACTCGATCCAGGTGAATATAGCCAGTCTTGCTTCGGTTTTGTTTTTCCGGGAACGCCTGTCGATCAATTCACATTCCAGATTGGCAAGGAAGCTTTCAGCCATTGCGTTGTCGTAGGCATCACCTACACTGCGCATGGAGGGGCGGATTCCCATTTCTCTACATCGTTTACCGAACTCAATATTGGACTGACAAGTGTCAAAATCCCAGCAAATCTATCCGGGATCATGCAAGAAACGAAGATATCATTACCACATTGCTCAAAAAAGAATCCTTGGCGTATCATAAAACCGAGCACAGGCTGGAATTAGCATCACTTCTCGCTTGAACGTGCTTCTCAACCGATGAAAACAACTGTACAGAATTTCAATTCACAAGAAACCAACGTATAACCAATCAATCCAATGCGAAAATGACCGGTTCCGGTAAAAATTTTCTGCTTGCATTAACCATGAGATTAATCTGTTTGATCATCGCATTATCCCTGCTTTTTCCGGCGAACACTTTTTCGCATGAGTTACCCAATCTCGGCGATGTGTCGCAAGTGACTGTGACGCCGTATCAAGAGCGCCAGATCGGGCTGAAAATCATGCGTCAGATCCGTGCCGATCCGAGTTACATGGATGATCCGGAAATCGCCAGTTATCTCAGTAATCTCGGTCACAGGTTGATCGCTAATTCCGACGAGGCCGATGCCGATCAATCGTTTGAATTCTTCGCCGTGGAAGATCCATCGATCAATGCGTTTGCGTTACCGGGCGGATTTATGGGATTCAATAGCGGTTTGATCGTCGCGGCACAAAGCGAATCCGAGCTGGCTGCGGTGATGTCGCATGAGATTGCGCATGTGACGCAGAAACATCTGGCGCGCATGATTGCTTCGCAGAAATACGATTTGGTGAAATCGATCGCGGCGCTGGCCTTGGCGATCTTGGCTTCCCGATCTAATAACCCGCAAGCCAGCCAGGCTGTGTTAGTAGCTTCGCAGGCCAGTATGATTCAGTCGAAACTGGATTTTACCCGCAAGCATGAAAAGGAAGCCGATCGCATCGGTTTAAGTATCTTGTTGGATGCGGGATTCGATCCGCAGGGCATGACAACTTTCTTTGAGCGCTTGCAAAAATCCGGGCGGTTCCATGAAAACGGTGCGCCTTCCTATCTGCGCACTCACCCGATCACATACGAGCGGATTGCAGATATTCAGAACCGCACGCGCGAAATGCCTTACCGCCAAGCGCCCGATAGCATGGATTTTTTACTAGTACGGGCCAAGCTGCGCGCATTCCAGGGAAAACCGCATGATGCGGTCGTGCAGTTTAAAACGCGGTTGGATGAGAAACGCTACACTAATGAGGCGGTTGAACGCTACGGCTATATTCATGCGCTGTTGCGCCATAAAAAATACCAGCAGGCAGACAGCGAGCTGACGCATTTATACGAACTGCTGCACGGCAATTCCCAATCCGCCGCTTTGACCGATCATCCGCTGGGAAGAACCGTGCGTGTCGAGCAAAAGTATATTATTGCCGGGGCCATGATAGAAACACTGTCAGCCAGCGTGAAGCTGGCCAATGGCAAGACTGCCGAGGCGTACAATACCTATACCACCGCACTAAAAGTTTATCCGCAATACCGCGCGCTGATTCACGGCTACGCCGATGCGCTGATCCAAAACAAACAAATCGACGCGGCGTTGGAATTTATCGGCAAACAATTGCAATTGATACAAACCGACCCGAAACTCTACAGTCTGCAAGCGCAATGCTACGCGTTGTCAGGTAATAAAATGCTCGAGCACCGGGCGCTGGCAGAATCTTATTTTCTCAAAGGCCACTATGTGGCTGCGGCTGATCAATTGCAAACTGCGCTGCAGAACGATAATGGCAATTTTTATCAGCTCTCCAGTATCGAGGCGCGCCTTAAACAAGTCAAAACTTTGATAGCCGAAGAAGAAAAAGAAAAATAAATGCAAGGAGCGGTTTTTCAGCCTGCAATAACGCTATCATTGAATCCCTCTGATCATTATTAAAAGTATTGTGGCATGCGCACTCTCAGCACCCGGAAAATTCTCTTTGTCATCATCATGATTACTGTCGCGGCCGCGTATTGGTACAGCGGCGGCAAAAAAGAATCGAAGACCGGTCAATATAAAACCCGGGTTGTTGAACGTGGCGACATTGTGCAGACCATTTCCGCCAATGGCACATTAACGCCGGTCGTTCTGGTCAACGTCGGCACGCAGGTTTCCGGCACGGTGGCAAAATTGCACGTGGACTATAACGATCACGTGGAAATCGGCCAGGTGCTGGCCGAGCTCGATCCCGCATTGCTACGTGCACAGTTGCAGCAAGCCAAGGCCAATTTGTTCAGCGCGCAAACCGCAGCAAAAATCGCTGACAGTAAATTGAAGCGCCAGCACTTGTTGAAAGAAAAGGAATTCATTTCACCGGAAGCATTGGAAATCGCCGAACAAGAAGCAGAAGCCGCACGCGCGCAGGTCGCCATCAGCAAAGCGCAAGTCGACCGTGATCAGGCCAATCTCAACTACAGCGTGATCCGCTCGCCCATTTCCGGCGTGGTGATTGCCCGGGATGTCGATATCGGCCAGACGGTCGCCGCTAATTTCCAGACGCCGACATTGTTTCAAATCGCTAAAGATTTGCGGCAAATGCAAGTGAACATCAGCGTCGCGGAAGCCGATATCGGTCAATTGCATATCGATCAACTGATCAATTTCACCGTCGATGCGTTTCAGCAGCGCAAATTTGTCGGTAAGGTCAAACAAATCCGGCTCAATCCAACTATTCAGGAAAACGTCGTCACGTACAACGTAGTTGCTATGGTGGATAACGACGATGGTGCATTATTGCCCGGTATGACGGCCAATATTAATTTCATTGTCATGCAGAAAAATGATGTGTTGCGTGTGCCGAATGCGGCATTGCGCTATCAACCCAAGGACTTGGAATCCAATGAAGGCAGTAAAGCAGCCCGATCGGGTAATCGATCGACACTGTATCTTCTCGCGCAAGATCAAGCGGCACCGGTCAGTGTCACGACTGGAATTTCCGACGGCAATTTCACCGAAATCATCGACGGTGAGATTAACGCAGGTGACAAGGTGATTATCAGCGAAGTGGTCGATAAGAAAGAATCGGAAAGTAAATTTAAGCTCAGAGTCTTCTGATGAGCTCGATTCAAGCCGCCCATACTGTGAACCCGCTGATTCAGATCGAGGATCTTTGCAAGAGCTATAGTCTGCAAGGCGCCGATGGCAAAACCATCACCAATCAAGTGCTGTTCAATATCAATCTGACAATCAACCAAGGTGAGTTTGTCGCCATCATGGGACATTCCGGTTCCGGTAAATCCACACTGATGAATATCCTGGGCTGTCTCGATACGCCGACCAGCGGATCGTATTGGCTAGCGGAAAAAAATGTGGCGGCATTGTCCGGCGATGAACTGGCGCACATCCGCAATCAAAGCATCGGTTTCGTATTTCAGGGTTTTAATCTGCTCAAACGCATGACGGCGCTGGATAATGTCGCCACACCGCTGCTTTACGCCGGTATCGGCCGTTCCCAAAGCCGCAAGCGCGCATTGGAACTGCTGCGCCGCACCGGCCTGGAAAGTTTTGCCATGCATCAACCGAATCAACTCTCCGGCGGCCAGCAGCAACGAGTTGCCATCAGCCGCGCCTTGATCAATGAACCGCCGCTGATACTGGCCGATGAACCCACCGGTAATCTGGATACCCAGACCAGCCGTGAAATCATGCTGTTGTTTGAACAATTGAACCGCGATCAAGGCATCACTATTGTTCTCGTTACGCACGAAGATGATATCGCGGCTTATGCGAAACGCCTCATTCGCTTGAAAGATGGGCATATCATTTTGGATCAGCACAATAAGGCGAGCGAAACCATCTCCGACCAAGCCGCTGGCGGTAATTCTCTGATGACACAATGAATATCTTGACGATTATTGGCGAAGCTCTGCGTGCTCTGCGACAAAACCGCCTGCGTACTGGTTTAACCATGCTGGGCATGATCATCGGTGTTGCCGCCGTGGTTCTGATGTTATCCATTGGTCAGGGCGCCCGCACAAAAATCAATGAAACCATCGCGGCGATGGGCAGTAACTTGTTTCTCGTCGTGCCCGGCGCCACATCGTCTGGCGGATTCAGTTTTGGCAGCGGCAGCGTCAGAACCTTGACCATCAATGATGCATATGCGATAGCTGAATTACCGTCCATCAGCGCAACCGCACCGGTCACGACCGGCACCGTGCAGCTTAATTATGCAGCGAAAAACTGGAGTACCATCATCACCGGTACCACGCCCAATTATTTCGCGGTAGGCAACTGGAAAATCGAATCCGGCACCATTTTTACCGAGTCCGATTTGCGGTCGGCGGCGCGTGTGGTGGTTCTGGGATCCGTCACCGCAAAGAACTTATTTGGCGATGAAGATCCGGTCGGTAAGACCATACGCATCACCAACCGGCCTTTCCTGGTCGTGGGTGTGCTGATGGCTAAAGGGCAAAGTCTGACTGGGCGCGATCAAGATGACAACGTTTTAATTCCCATTACCACCAGCGAGCGACAAATCACCGGCAATCAATTTCCCGGCTCAATCCGCTACATGATGGTGCAAGGAAAATCAGCAGGCGATATGGACATCGCCGAAATTGAAATCACGCAATTACTGCGTCAGCGCCACCGCATCGCAAAAGGCAAGGAAAACGATTTTACCGTCCGCAACCTGACCGCGATTGCCGATGTCGCAACCGACGCCGCCAAAGTCATGTCTATCGTGTTGGGCGCTATTGCATCGGTTTCCTTATTAGTGGGTGGCATCGGCATTATGAATATCATGCTGGTATCGGTCACCGAGCGTACACGGGAAATCGGCATCCGCATGGCCATCGGAGCGAATCAACGGGCGATTCTGACTCAGTTTCTACTCGAAGCGATGATGATCTGTATTATGGGCGGTGTGATCGGTTTATTAGTGGGTGTTGGCGGCGCATGGGTGGTCAGCCGGGTTGCCGATATGTTGATCGTGATTACGATCGGCATGGTGGGATTGGCTTTTTTATTTTCCTCGGCGGTTGGGGTCTTTTTTGGCTTTTATCCGGCCAAGAAAGCCGCCTCGCTTAAACCGGTTGATGCCTTGCGCTACGAGTGATCGAATGCACCAATCTGGATACATTGTTGCGATTACACCACAGAATCTTTTGCTAACTTGGCTTTCTAATACGGAGTATTAGTTAATTTATTGTTTACCCGATACTATGGGTAACAATCTGACAGCGGGAGTCACTCATGACAGTCAAAGAAAAAGAACGCCCTACTTCTGAATTCCTGGCTATTGTCGTCGTTGAAAATAAAAACGAACTGATATCCGTCGGTGAAATCAAATCTGCCTTGCATGAGCGCGGATTCGGCATTTTAATGGCGATCGCCGCAGTGCCGATCTGTCTTCCTATCCCCGTTCCGCCTGGCTACACCACGGTTTTCTCAATCCCGTTATTCATTTTCTCGACACAAATGATTCTTGGCATGCGAGCCCCTTGGCTGCCTGTCTGGCTGGAAGGAAAGCGCATCAAACGCGTCACCCTCGAAAAAATCCTGACCAAAGCGAATCCCTGGCTGAAAAAAATCGAGCATCGCATGCAGCCGCGTATTACCTATATCAGTGTGCCCATCTGGGAAAGAATCATCGGCTTCTTTTCGTTTGTTTTTGCTTTGGCGATTGCATTGCCCATACCGTTGATCAATTTCTCGCCGGGCTGGGGAATATTGGTGATGTCTCTAGGATTGCTCAATAAGGATGGTTTAACTATTTTGATCGGTATGATCATCGGCATCATCGGCATCGGAATTGCGATGATTATTCTGGTTATGCTGTGGATGGGAATGTCGTTACCGTCTTTTTATTGAAGTAAACTACAATCAATCCGATGCGACAGCAAACAGATCGTGCGCATCGGAACCGGTAACTTCAACTGCAATAAAATCACCCGGCAGTACGTCACCGGCTTGATCCACATACACCAGCCCGTCAATTTCCGGCGCATCGGCGCTACTACGCGCAATGACTTGACCATCCACCAATTCATCCACCATCACAGTCATTTTCCGGCCGACTTTTGCAGCCAAGCGCTGACGGCTGATTTCCTCTTGTAATTCCATAAAGCGCCTGCGGCGGTCTTCCTTAATTTCTTCCGGCACGGCATCCGGCAATTGATTGGCTGCGGCGCCTTCCACTGCGGAATAAGCGAAACACCCGACGCGATCCAGTTGCGCTTCTTGCAAAAATGCCAATAACTCCTCAAATTCCGCTTCGGTTTCTCCCGGAAAACCGACGATGAACGTGCTGCGCAATGTTATTTCCGGACACACCTGACGCCATTGCTGAATTCTTGCCAAATTGTTCTCGGCATTGGCCGGGCGCTTCATGGCTTTTAAAATGCGTGGACTGGCATGTTGCAGCGGCACATCCAGATAAGGCAAGATACTGCCTTGCGCCATCAGGGGGATGACTTCATCGACATGCGGGTACGGGTAGACATAATGCAAACGCACCCAAACACCCAATGTACCCAATGCCTGCGCTAATTCGGTCAAGCGCGTTTTAACCGGCCTGCCCTGCCAGAAACCGCTGCGGTATTTGACGTCAACGCCATACGCGCTGGTATCCTGGGAAATGATCAACAATTCTTTAACTCCGGCATTCACCAGATGCTCCGCTTCCTGCATCACCTCATGAATCGGGCGGCTGACCAAATCACCGCGCATCGAAGGAATGATACAAAATGTGCAGCGGTGGTTGCAGCCTTCCGATATTTTCACGTACGCGTAATGCCGCGGCGTCAGCCGGATTCCTTGCGGCGGTATCAAACTGGTGTAGGGATCATGCGGTTGCGGCAAATGCGTATGAATCGCCGACATTACTTCCGGCAGCGCGTGCGGCCCGGTGACCGCCAATACTTGCGGATGCGCTTTCTTGACGACATCGCCGCCCTCTTTAGCACCCAAGCAACCCGTCACAATGACTTTCCCATTCTCGGCCAACGCTTCTCCAATGGCATCCAGCGATTCTTCCACGGCGCTATCGATAAATCCGCACGTATTCACAACCACCAGATCGGCATCGTTATACGATGGTGAAATCTCATAACCTTCGGCGCGCAGCTGCGTCAGGATTTGTTCGGAATCTACCAGCGCTTTCGGACAACCCAGTGAAATAAAGCCAACTTTATGCGAAGTTTGTTTTGATGTGGACATGAATTAAGAATCAAACGGAAGTGTAAACGCTCGGCGCAGCAGCAAAACGGGATTTTATAACAACTGGCCTGAAAAATGAGAAAGATAAGATAAGTGTATTAAGCAGTTACGGTAAAACGTGCAGCATCGATGATCGACCACAGATGAAAAATACCCGCAATGACGGCAGGAATGATGAGTACCCAGAAAAAATAGCCGACAGCGGTGATCAAGAAAAACAGCAGTGCCGGGAGCAGGCGCCCTTGTACCAATTGTCCCAATCCCGGTATAAAAAAGCTGCATACAGCCGCAACGACATTTCCACCCGATCCTTGCCCCGTCATCATTCTTCCTTTGTTATATTTTCATTCGATTCGCCGCGTCGTATTGTAGCTTCATTTATTAAAGAATGCTCGTATTCAATACCTATCGTATCGCCCGCCATTTTCTTTTCGCGCACCTCTTCCAAATCGCCCAGTTTAATTAAACGTTGCGAGGTATCGTGAATAAGCTCGTCTAGTTTGGCGGCAGACTCGGGAGTTAATGTGTTATTTCTTTCGATTTCAAGTGTAAAGAAATGCAAATTATTGAGAAAATTACCGGTGATATCCTGCACC
>FSSH01002917.1_pt1 | contig 16744 bp, 19 predicted proteins | sample 1166101 | NCBI WGS metagenome assembly FSSH01 (sample SAMEA32972668, study PRJEB13176) | freshwater metagenome | biome: Drinking water system; feature: Biomass in drinking water that filtered by 0.45 um membrane; material: drinking water | place: USA | collected 2012-12-20 | depth 0 m | reverse complement strand
TTGATCGCGTGGATCTCCGCGGACGATTCGATGTTGAACATGAGGATGTCCGCCTTCAACGCATCGCGGATTTCCTCGGCCGATTTACCGACGCCGGCGAAGATGATCTTGGAAGCCGGCACGCCTGCTTTGAGGGCTCGAAACAGTTCCCCGCCCGACACGATGTCCGCGCCGCCGCCCTCTTTCGCCATCAATCGCAGGATAGCCAGATTGGAGTTGGCTTTCATTGCGAAGGCGACGATGTGGGGAATATTTTTGAAGGCACTGTCGTATGCCTTGAAGTGGCGGACGAGCGTGGCATGGCTATAGACATAACAGGGAGTCCCGAGCTCCTTTGCGATGCGGCTGACCGGCACATGCTCGCAATATAATTCGCCGTGGCGATACTCGAAATTATTCATGCTGAAATTCCTTGTTCAAGCCGTCAAAGTGCTCATCCACGCGACTTGCGCGAATCAGGCCGGTACGTCTCATCTCGTGCCCACCGGACGCAACGGCGGCAGGAGCTCATCCTGGTCCAGCAGGGCAGGGTCCGGCTCTTCGGATTTAGCCGCCGTTTCCCGCTGCTGCGCCGTCTGGGCCTCATGCTGCCTCTTTTGCGATTCGATGGTGGGCGTCACGCCGACGGTCTCCGGCGCAACCGGCGCCCCTACCACACCGCAGGAACTCACCAGGCCTGCTGTGACGATGAGTGCGAGGTGTTTCATCGGAGTGACCGCTCCAGTTCTTTGAGCCGTTGCTCTACTCGTCCACGCGCCGTTCCGCCGATCTGGCGCTTCCGGTCGATTGCCGCCGAAACGGTCAATCGCGCGAAGACTCCTCGTTCAATCCGATCGGAGAACACGCGCAGTTCCTGCAATGAAAAATCAGTCAACTCGCGCTCCTGTTCAATCGCCGACCGTACGATCTGTCCAGTGATTCCATGCGCTTCCCGAAAGGGCACGCCGCGTTCCACCAAGTAGTCGGCTAATTCGGTTGCAAGAAAACCACCGCTCTCTAACGACTGCGCGAGCACGTCCCGGTTCACCTTGAGGCGGCGCATCAATTCGGTCATGACCTCCAGGGAGGCCTCTACTGTGTCGAGCGCATCAAAAAGCGCCGGCTTGTCCTCCTGCAAGTCCCGATTATAACTCAACGGGAGGGCCTTGAGGGTGACGAGAAGATTCATGAGGTGGCCATAGACACGCCCGGTCTTGCCTCGGACCAACTCGGGGACATCGGGATTCTTTTTCTGCGGCATCATGCTGCTGCCGGTGCAAAATGCGTCCGGCAACTCGACGAACCGGAACTCCTGCGATGCCCAGAGGATCAGCTCTTCGCTGAGCCGGGACAAATGCATCATTGCAATGGATAAGGCTGATGCCGTTTCGATCATGAAGTCGCGATCGGATACCGCATCCATGCTGTTGGCCGTCACTGCCGGGAAACCCAGCAGCTTGGCTGTGTATCGCCGATCTACCGGATAATTCGTTCCGGCCAAGGCTCCTGACCCGAGCGGCATGACGTTGAGTCTGGTTTTGGCATCGCGGAAACGTCCCTTGTCCCGATCGACCATCTCCACATAGGCGAGCAGATGATGGGCAAACAGGACGGGCTGCGCCCGTTGCAAGTGGGTATAGCCGGGCATTGCGATCGGAAGATTCGCATGTGCCTGGGCGAGCAAGACGCGCTGAAATTCCGCGCACTGCTCAGTCAGCCGGTCGAGTCGGTCCCGGAGATAGAGTCGAATGTCCAGCGCCACCTGATCATTTCTGCTCCGGCCCGTATGCAGCTTGCCGCCCAAGGGACCGATCAGTTCGGTCAACCGCCGTTCAATCGCCATGTGGATATCTTCGTCGTGGGGCGTAAACTTGAACCGCCCCCGGTCCAGCTCCGCCTTGACCAGGGTAAGCCCGCGCACAATGGTTTTCGTTTCGCGGGGTGACAGCACGCGTGCTTTGCCGAGTGTCTGGCAATGCGCAATGCTTCCTTGGATGTCATGGGCATAGAGCCGCCGATCCACTGCCACCGAAACGGTGAAGGCTTCGACGAGCCGGTTCGTATTCTCGCGAAACCGCCCTCCCCAGGCCTTGCCGGAAGCGGCGGATGTCCGGCGGGTTTGTTTTGCCGTCGCCATCAGGTTGAAGCCTTCCTCCGCTGAGCTCTGATTTTCAATCGCAACCCGTTCAGGCGAATGAATCCCTCCGCGTCCTTTTGGTCGTAGACTTCGTCCTCTTCGAATGTGGCGATGTCCAAACGATAGAGGGAATTCTTGGATTTACGGCCGGCAAGCGTGCACCCGCCCTTGTACAGCTTGACGCGCGCCGTGCCGCTCACATCTTTTTGGGCGGCATCGATCGCCGTCTGGATCATGTCACGCTCAGGACTGAACCAATAGCCGTTGTAGATAAGATCGGCGTACCGCGGGATCAAGCTGTCCCGGAAGTGAAGCACTTCACGGTCCATCGTCAAGGATTCAAGCCCCCGGTGGGCGACATGGAGAATCGTGCCGCCCGGTGTTTCGTAGACCCCGCGAGACTTCATGCCGACATAGCGATTCTCGACCAAATCGACTCGACCGATTCCATGTGCGCCGCCCAGCTTATTGAGATGGGCCAGGAGCGTCGCCGGGCTCATTTTTTTGCCGTCGACGGCCACGGGGTTGCCGGCAACATACTCAATCTCAACTTCCAGCGGCTTGTTCGGGGCCTGTTCCGGGGAGACCGTCATTTGGAATATTTCATCCGGCGGGGCCGACCAGGGATCTTCGAGAATGCCTCCCTCATAGCTGATATGGAAGAGGTTCAGGTCCATGCTGTAGGGTTTGGCTTTTGTCGCGGTGATCGGAATGCCATGCCGCTCCGCATACTCGATCAATTCGCGCCTTGACCGCATCGTCCATTCGCGCCAGGGGGCGATGATTTTCAGGCCGGGCGCGAGTGCCGTATAGGTCAGCTCGAATCGCACCTGATCGTTTCCCTTGCCTGTTGCGCCGTGCGAGACCGCTTCGGCGCCTTCTTTCAGGGCGATCTCGGCCTGCCGGCGCGCGATCAGCGGGCGGGCGATGGAGGTGCCCAGCAGATAGCAGCCTTCATACATGGCGTTGCCGCGCAACATCGGGAACACGTAGTCTTTCACAAACGTTTCACGCAGATCCTCGACGTACACCTTCTTCACGCCGAGCTTCTGCGCTTTGGCTTTGATGGCCCGCAGATCTTCGCCCTGGCCGAGATCGGCGCAGAAGGCGATAACCTCGGCGTCATACGTTTCTTGCAGCCATTTCAAGATAACGGAGGTGTCGAGCCCGCCTGAATAGGCCAGGACAATTTTCTTGATCGGTTTGCGTGTCATGATGGTTTCGGACTATCCGCCTTTCTGTCGAGTGAGCAGCTGCACCAAAATCGCTTTCTGCATGTGCAGCCGGTTTTCCGCCTGATCGATGACGACCGACTGTGGCCCGTCGAGTACGTCTGCCGCGATCTCTTCTCCACGATGGGCCGGTAAACAATGCATGACGATGGCATCCGGTTTGGCCCGTTGCAGCAGCCGTCCGTTGAGTTGATAGGAGGCCAGGATTTTCAGCCTCCTTGCCTGTTCACGTTCGCGCCCCATACTGATCCAGACATCGGTGTAGATCACGTCCGCTTCCTTCACTGCGACCTGGGGATTTTCCAGGATCTCGACCGCGCCGCCGGTGGCTTCTGCTTCGACGATCGCCCGGTCGATGACGTGTTGATCCGGTTGATAACCGGCCGGACATCCGGCGACGACCCGCATGCCCATTTTGACGCCTGCTTCGATGAGAGAATTGGCGACGTTGTTCCCGTCTCCGATGTACGCAAGGGTCAGTCCCTTGAGCCGGCCTTTGACTTCCTGAATCGTCAGGAGATCGGACAGCGCTTGGCATGGATGGCTATGGTCTGTCAGCCCGTTGATCACCGGCATACTGGCTTCTGCCGCCCATTCCTCGACGACGGCGTGGTCGTAGGTTCGAATCACGATTCCATCCAAGTAACGAGAGAGCACACGCGCCGTGTCCGAGACCGTTTCTCCACGCGAGAGCTGAATGTCTCCCATGGGAAGCACCAGAGCATGGCCTCCCAGCTGATTCATGCCGGCTTCGAACGACACTCTGGTGCGTGTCGACGGCTTTTGGAACAACAGCCCCAGTGTCTTGCCGGGCAAGAGCCGATGGGGCGTCGATCGGCGCTGCTTGGTTTTCAGCGAGGCCGCCAGGCGCAGCAAATCATCGATTTGCTTGCGCGGCATGGCCGCCACGTCCAGAAGATCTTTGGCGTAGCCGGGCCTGCGTGGTCTCTGGTGAGGCTGCTTGGTCATGCGAGGGGTATTGTTTTCTATCATCATTCACCGGGTGAAGATCGCGTTCAACGTGTCGATCAGCTGGTCGATTTCCTGTGTGGTGATCACCAGCGGAGGCACAAATCGCAGCACCCGCTCGCCTGCCGCATTGATGAGCACGCCGCGCGATAAGGCCTCGGCAACCACCGTTTTGGCATCGATGTCCAATTCCATGCCCTGCAGAAGGCCGATACCGCGGACGTCCCGTACGACGTGATGGCGGGCTTTGCACTCAGTCAAGGCGTTGGCCAGGTAGTCGCCCATCGGCTTGACTCGATCCAAGACATGTCCTTCAAGCAGCGCCCGACATACGGCCACTGCCGCGGCGCAGGCCAGCGGATTTCCGCCAAAGGTAGACGCGTGGGCGCCAGCCGAAAATGCCGCCGCAACCGGCTCCTTGGCCAGGCAGGCTCCGATCGGAACCCCGCCGCCCAACCCCTTGGCCAGGGTCATGATGTCGGGCGCTACTCCCAATTGCTCATAGGCGAAGAGCGTGCCGGTTCTGCCCATCCCGGTTTGCACTTCGTCGAAAATGAGCAGGATATCGTGTGTCGTACAGAATTCCCGAAGGCGCGTGAGGTATTCGCGGCCGGCTACATGCACCCCGCCTTCGCCTTGCACCGGTTCCAGCATAATGCCGGCAGTCCGCTCCCCGGCCATGGCTTCGATCGCAGCCATGTCGTTGAATGGCGCGTAGGAAAACCCCGGCATCAGCGGCTCGAAACCCTTCTGAACCTTGTCTTGCCCTGTAGCGGTGATCATGGCCAGCGTCCTGCCATGGAATGAATTCTTCATCGTGATGATTTCGAACCGGCTCTCGCCGTATTTCATGTGCGCATAGCGCCGTGCGAGCTTGATGGCGGCTTCATTGGCTTCCGCGCCGCTGTTGCAGAAGAACGCGCGGTCGGCAAAGGAGTGCTCGACGAGAATTTTTGCCAATGTGACTTGCGGTTCCGTGTAGTAGAGGTTCGACACGTGGATCAGTTGTGCCGCTTGCTGTTGGATGGCCTGGACGAGGTCCGGATGCCCGTGGCCCAGCAGATTGACGGCGATGCCGCCGACAAAATCGAGATACTCCCGGCCTTCCATGTCATACACCTTCGCGCCACGACCTCGAACAATCGAGATCGGCTGACGCGTGTAGGTCTGCATCAGGTATTTGGCCGCGTTGTCTTTCAAATCTTGGGTTGGCATGACACTACGTATCCCATTAGAAAGAAAGGGAAGTTAGCACAGGGTCGAAGTGAAAGCAATAAGGGCGGCGGGGGACAATAGGTCGGGACCGAAGGGGCAGCTCTATCGCTTCCGAGTGTGATAAGCTGCGCGACAATGAAGTTGTGTAGCCGGTGCAACCAACAGAATCCAGACGACGCTGCCTTCTGTCATCAGTGCGGGACTTCCCTCGACACAACCGCCGCCGCAGAGCCGGTTTCCGACCCCGTCACTGCATCGCCCCCGCCGATCCCGGATGAAGAATCACTCTGGCGGCAATTTATCGGTCCCAATGCCGATCGGTACCTGGTTCAGTTCAAGAAGTTTTCAGCGAACGGCCAGCCAAAATTTGCCCTGTCTTGGAACTGGCCCGCATTTCTCTTCATCTCCTTTCTCTGGTTTCTCTATCGGAAAATGTACCTCCATGCGTTCGTCTATGCCGTGGGCCCCATGATTTCGACCTATATGACGGGGGATGTCTCCTCGGGCCTTGTTTGGAGTGTCATCGCAGGAGCAACGGGGAATTACTTGTACTATTGGCATTGTCGCGAACAGATCGGCGAGATCAAGAAGGCCGGTCAGCTGAATCAACCGGAGCAAGAGCAGGCGCTCAAAGAAGCGGGTGGAGTGCAACCCTACGTCATCTGGGTCGGCGTGGCATTTTACCTACTCTTTATGATGACGCTCATCAAGATGGTGCAAGAGGGTCCGCCGGATTCCGACCAGCTTCCGGTAAAGCCTGCCAGATCGGGGACCGTGACGAGCGTGGCGAGGATCAGTTGTTCTGCCGCCCCGAGTATTCCCGGATCAGAGGGTCAATGGGATGGCAGGTCGCGTGTTATTACCGGCTTGACTTGAAGTCGCAATCCAGTATTCTGGGGCCGGCTCCGGATCCCTGATTATCATCCATTGAGAGGAACGTATCATGGCTCGGCTGGTCCTGCTCCGTCACGGCGAATCGCAATGGAATCTGGAAAACCGCTTCACTGGCTGGGTCGATGTGCCGCTCTCCCCGCGCGGTGTTGAAGAGGCTAAGAACGCCGGAGACAAACTCAAGGGGTTCACATTCGACCGTGCGTTCACCTCTGTCCTGAGCCGCGCGAACGAGACCTTGCGGTTCGTGTTGGAGGCCATCGGACAAACGGCCATTCCTATTGAAAAAGACAAGGCCTTGAACGAACGGATGTATGGAGAGTTGCAGGGGTTGAACAAGGCCGAGACGGCGACGAAATACGGAGACGCACAGGTCAAGATCTGGAGGCGAAGCTACGATGTACGTCCGCCTGGCGGAGAAAGCCTGAAAGATACGGCGGAGCGGGTCCTGCCCTATTACGACACCAGGATCAAACCCTGTGTTCTCAAGGGTGAAACCATTTTGATTGCGGCGCATGGCAACAGTCTTCGCGCGCTGGTGATGCAGTTGGAGCAATTGTCGAAGGAGCAGGTCCTGGAGTTGAACATTCCCACCGGCGCGCCGCTCTTGTACGAACTCGACAACAGCGGCAAGGTGCTCTCGCACCGGTATCTCTGAGCGGGCCTCACACTAGCCCACCTCCTCGAGCAGCCTGCCGTATTCCGCTGCCGGTGCATAGTCGATCATGAGGACCAGTAACTTGTCCCGCTCTTCAAAGGGGATGATGCCCTGATTCTCGATCTGCGATGCGGCTTCGGCGCTCACCGCCATGTGGCTCAGGCCTTCGTGATCGACGAGTCGGCTGTACCGGGCGCGCCGCTCGTCCAATTCTGTTTGATAGGAGTCCCAGGGGCCGGGACCGAGTTGCCCCGATGCCCACCAGGTCGTCTTGATCGATTCCAATAGGGTTTCCCGGATCGCACCCTGATACTTCATCGGAATGTGCGCGTCGATGGCGGCCATAATCCAGTACAGATTCAATGAGAGGATTTCTCGCGAAATCGCCCGAGCCGTCGAGGCAGATGCGGTGAGTCCATATTCTTCAAGCTGCGCGAAGGATGGGGGCTGCGGCATCGCCTGGAGCAACGCGGCCGCGGCTTGTGCGGGAGTCATGATCGATTCACCTCATTCGGTTCGGCTGCGGGGAGGATACTGCACGGTCTGTCCGCTGCTCAAGCGGCTTGTCCGTCTATAGGTGCTGTGTTAGAGTCGGCCCATGTTGAGCGAGGTGTCGTCATGCGCATAGCGGACTGTCGAAAATTTCTCAGTGTGACACTTGCGGGATTGCTCTGGCTCGGCACGTTTGTCTCGCCGGCCTTTTCGGATGAGAACCGCTGGGGGGCCGGGACTGATCTGGGCTTTACTGCCGGTACCGTTCACGACACCGTCTTCAATCTCGGGTTCAATGTCGACTATTACCCCGATCGGAACTTTTCGTTCGGCCCGATGATGCAGATTACTCCGACAGGAGATCTTTTCCAAATCTCTTTTGCGGGTGTTGCGAAGTATCATCTCCGTTTCAACAACGGCATCAACCTGGTCCCCTTCACCGGCTTCGGCTTGATGCACGTCGGTCTTGACCGTGGAATCGGGCGGGGGCGCATCGATGAAAGCGACACGAGTTGGTACATCCCGATCGGGCTCTCGCTCGAATACCAGGTCGTCCACAATATTGCCCTGGCTTCGACGGTGATTGTGAATCTGCACAATATCGATCTGACTCCCGCTCTCCGCGAAGAAGACAAAACGAGCGTGGCGCTGATGTTCGGTTTCCGGTGGGGACCTTAGCCCGCATTATTCATGAGCGCTTCTACTGCAATCGCCGATCCGCTGCTGCGACACGCCTTCGGTCGGCGGGCTCGCCCCTCGGACCTTCGACGTACTGCATGAGTACGCCTCAGGTTCTCCGGGCTCCGCGCGCCGCTCTCGCCACGCGGCTCAGCGATTTCGTGACGAACCGTCATGAATATTGCGGGCTAGCGCGCGCGTGCAGACGTGCCGCGCGTCACGCCGCTTTGGCAGGACGCCAGCGAAGGCCGACGTTCAGGATTTCCTGCAACAGCTCCTGGTAGTGGTAGTTCGCCTTTTCCGCTGAGTCGGCGAAATCCTCGTCGTGCGCGATCTGCGGATTCGGATTGGCTTCCAGGACATACAGCTGCCCCTCTGCGTCCATCCGCATGTCAATCCGCGCATACCCGTTCAGACCAAGCGCCCGGTAGATCCGTTTGGCCAAATGTTGGATTTCTTCGGCTTTCCCCGGTGGAAGGTTCTTGGCTTCGCGTGAGGTGATCCCATATTTTTTCTGGTATGTCCGGCTCCATTTCACCCGTTCGGTTGCGATCCGTCTGGCGTCGTCCGGCAGTTTGTCCATGATGAGTTCCCAGACCGGGAGCACATGGAGGTGACTGTTTCCGATCACCCCGACATAAAACTCACGGCCTTCGATGTATCGTTCAATGAGCGCGCCGCTTCCGATGCTACTGTGAATGAAGGCTACCCGTTCGCTCAGCTTGTCGTCATCTTCGACGATCGACGCCTGTGAGATTCCCAGGGACGCTTCCTCGCTCACCGACTTGACGATCAATGGGAACGTCAGCCACTTCGGCCGTCTCACCACGCGTCCTTGCGGCACCTCGATGAATTCCGGATAGGGGATTCGATGAAAGGACAGCATCTTCTTGGTGATGGCTTTGTCGCGCGCCAGCATCAGCCCGCGGGGGTTGCAGCCGGTATAGGGCACGCGTAGGAGTTCGAGATAGGACACCACATGCTGATCGTAGACAGACACGCCGTCGAATTCTTCCAGCAGGTTGAAGGCAATGTCCGGTTTCCATTCGGCGATGGCTTTGTGAATCACTCCCAGATCGCTTTTGACCCCGAGCGGCTGCACGTCATGTCCCAGCTTCTTCAGTGTCGTGACGACGTCATACTCAGTCCGCCACTCTGCCGTTTTGGGGTCGCAACCCGCGGTCTGTTGAGGCGGGACGAGATCTTCATGCATGAGGACGAGCACGCGCAGGCGTTTCATAGGGCCACCCGATGCCGTCCGCTTCGTAAGAAGTTCATGGTATGGACGGTCAGCAGAATGGTGAAATCGAGTTTGGCTTGCTCCTCACCCACCGGGACGCGAAGATCCAATTCGCGGCATCGCCGGATCATGTCTTCAAGCACCTGATTGATGGTGTATTGATATTCGCCGGTCCAACTCGCAACCTTCCGCCGCACTTCCCGCCGAAACCGGTTCAGAAACGTCGCGGCGCTCGGCTTGCTTGAGTGGCTCGGCAGGTTCGAGAACAGGCGTTTAAGATCGGGATCGTACAATGACTGCCGCTCGACTCCGTAATGCCGGCGCTTGTGCTCATAATGTTCGCGCAGGGTTTTTTTCAAGCCGGGGAGCGGATCGAGTTCCTCGTGCGAAGTAACGGGAGGGGGCACTCCCGTCAGCTCCTTCATCAGCTGATCGACGTAGGTCAGTTTCTTCAAGACGGGCCAGCCACGATACCGTTCTTCCCACAGTGAGTCCGGTGTGAGCCAGACAGCAAAGGTCTCGGCAAAATCCTCGTCCGGATGGCTCTGCGCATACCAGAGATCCAGGTGGCGGACGAAACTGCGGCTATAGGGCCGTGGGGTGTAGAACATCGGATACCGCTGAGAGGATTTTCCGAAGATCTGTTGGCGTGTCTTTCTGCGGCGAATCTTGTACGCGTTCTCGATTGCATGCCCGGCTTCATGACGCAGGATGCGCAGACACCATTCCGGGGTTCCGCCCTCCACCTCCAGCATCTGGCTCAGTTCGAGTTTTGCCAGGCGCGGATGGGCGAGGTAGAACGGGACGGCGATGCCGGGAATGCCGTCGGGCGTAAACCATTCATTCGAAATCCAGAAGTGCGGGCGAAAGAGCAAGCGGCGCTCTTCCAGTTCACGGCTGAGTTCGGCGATCGGCTGTTCGAGAAATCCGCCTTTGATTTCCAGGTGGAGTTCGCACATCGGAAGATCCAGCAGGGCCTCGTCCGACCAGGCGGCCCAGTGGGGATCTCCCTGTCCGGTGACCGGTGTCTTGAGTGCGTCCAGCCCTGAGCGCTGCATACGATCGATGTCCCGAATTCGCGTTGTTTTTCCGTGCTCAAGAAACTATAGCACGCAGTTTTCAAGCCGCCGGTATGGTGGCGGAGAGAATCCAATGTAGGGGAGAGAAGAACGGGCAGGAGGAGAAAAAATGTTCAGACAGTTCAAGATTGAACTGAAACCGGCGCCCGTCGGGTCTTCCGCTCACAAAAAGTGTGGCAGTCGTGCCACTTTTCTGCCCGATCTTCGCCTGCACGGCCTACTCCGGGACTATGCTGCGAAAGATGTAGCCGGTGCAGATAAAGAGAATCGTATGCGGCAAGGTGTTTGTACGAGCCTCTGTGCATGGCCTCATGTCGACAGGACATCGCCGGGGCAGGTACAATCCTGCCGAATTCAATTTGGGCAATCCAGATGAAGCTTCCACATAAACTGGACGAGGAAACGGACAAACTCCAGACTCGCCTCTGCCGGCTGGTGGGTCAGGCCATCAGCGACTATCGTCTCATCGAGGACGGCGACAAGGTTATGGTGTGTCTGTCCGGCGGCAAGGACAGTTATGGTCTGCTCGATATCCTGCTCGTGCTGCAACGCCGCGCACCGGTGCGGTTCGACCTGGTGGCCGTCAATCTCGATCAGAAACAACCGGGCTTCCCGGCTCATGTCTTGCCGGACTATCTGACCGGCAGAGGAGTCCCGTTCCACATTGAAACGCGCGATACCTATTCGATTGTGAAACGGCTTATTCCTGAGGGGCAGACGACCTGCTCGCTCTGTTCGCGTCTTCGCAGGGGGCATCTGTATCGAATTGCCAGTGAGCTGGGCGCCACCAAGATCGCGTTGGGCCATCACCGTGATGATATCGCGGAAACCCTGTTCCTGAATCTGTTCTATACCGGGAAGCTCAAAGCCATTCCGCCGAAGCTGCGTTCCAAGGACGGGCGTCACCTTGTCATCCGGCCGCTGGCATTGGTGAAGGAAGTCGATCTGGAACGATATGCCGAACTGCGTGCGTTCCCCATCATCCCCTGCGACCTCTGCGGATCTCAGGAGAATCTGAAGCGGAAAAAAGTCAAAGCGTTTCTGCGCGAGTGGGAGCAGGGATCACCGGGGAGTTCTGACAGCATCGCCGCCGCCCTCACCAATATTGCGCCGGCACTCTTGATGGACTCGCGCCTCTTTGACTTCAAATCCCTGGAGACAGCGGCGGCAGAGCAGCCTGAGGGCGATGCGTGGCTGGACGAAGAACCGGCCGCCAGTTATTGAGTCCAGGTGTACATCCTTTCCCACCAAACCCAGCCGCCCATCTACAGTAAGCGGTAGAATGGCTGCCGACATCGTCTGGCAGAGGGTGTCAGCGGGACCGCAGGCCCGGGATCGCATATAGGGATTGGTACCAGGCGAGCACCGCCGCGGTGCCGGAGATCATGAAATTGATCGCCAGCTGTGGAAAGGCGGTCAGCGGCCCCGATGGATTCTCGACGTCGAAGGTGTAGAGCGGGGTCATCACCGAGATCATCAGCGCCGTGATGTTGAGCGTGCTCTCGGCCAGCGTCACCGGTGCCGACCAGGCTGGAAACAGTCGAATCATCAGGCCGAACAGCAGGCAGGCCAGGTAGTAGGTCATCCGGAGTGTGGGATAGGCCGCGAATCCGACCGCGCGCACATTGGCGCCGGCCAGCCAGTCGATCAACAGAAAGATGACCGACCCAAAGTAGTAATACTGCGGCCACTGAAGCGGGCGGAATCTCATATTCCTGATCGAATCAGAAAACCCACCGCCCGTCTATGTCTTCTCCATTTTCAGCCTCGTGAGCGGTCATCCTCTATGAGTAAAGTCAAAGTGCTTGAGCGTCCGGACAGTTATAAAGATTGTCCGGTGATATGGGGAAGGGGGCAAGGCTACTCGTTCGCGGTCCACCCGAAGGCGATCACCCCCATACCGAACAGCGCGATTCCTGCCCCGGTCCAATCGAAGACTGAGAGATTCTCGCCGTCCACGACCTTCAGCCAGACGAGGGCCGTGGCCACATAAACACCACCATAGGCCGCGTAGACCCGTCCGCTGGCAGCGGGGTGGAGCGTGAGGAGCCAGGAAAAGATGGCCAGGCTGAGCGCTGCCGGAACCAAGAGCCAGATTGATCCACCCTTACGAAGCCAGAGGTACGGGAGAAAGCAACCAACGATCTCAGCGAGCGCTGTGAGAATGAACAGCCCAGCGGTCTGGAGTAGGAACATCGGCATGCCCTCCTTCTTAAGGGCGGTAACATCTCATCGTTCTTAACAAGAATCAAATTCACAGGCCTACGGAGTTGGCTGCTGGGGGAGGACTTGAATCTTTGGTCTTTGGGTTATGAGGCCGCAAGTACTGGTTTTTGAACTGCCCGATCTTCCGTCTGTTTTCTCGCTTCAGCTTATCTTTCAACGGTGTACAGCCATCTCCTACCCATCTCTAGCGCGAACGTGTTAACTCGAATGGGGAATGGGCAATCACATATCGGCACTCTACACTTGCCACAGGGATTGGGTAACGACGGAGGGGCTGATGGCTATTTCTCGAGCGAAGCGGTGGAAGGTCCAATATCCTGTTCAGGTATTCACTGACGGCTTGTTTGTTGAAGGGCGGACGGTGGATATATCACTACAGGGTTTACGCGTCGCCACGGAAAGCGCTATCAGAGAAGGGGCCTGTGTCGTTGTCCGGGTCCTGGTGCCGGATGGAGAATACCCTGTCGACTGTGCGCTGTATACCGTCCGATGGATCGACCAGGGAAGGATCGGTCTGGAAGCGAGCGAGATATCAGTTACGGAACAAAGGCGTCTCGAGGACCGGCTTGCCTCTCTGGATCAAGATCAGGAACCGGCCGTAGAGTCTACGATCCCCTGTATGACAACCGAGCAACCGATTACGAGCATCACTGGCACTGTGGCGGGGCTATGGCACTTGTTCTTTCCTCGCCATCACGTGATCAATGTTCCTAACGGTAGCCTCCACTCTCTCCAGCGGTCAAAGCAGTAACAATAGTCTCTGCTCTTGCACGCCTCCGACACGAAAGGGTTTCTGGTGTCTGAGGAAGCAACGAGCGTGAAGAGAATGTCCGGCCATCGAGGCTATCCGATCACTCTTTCCCGAGAGCGTCTCTGATAACGATCTTGCGGTGATATCCGTCTCCTTCCTCTTTCATTGTTACATGAGGACACTCACCTTGGCCTTGTGCGCCCCACGGTGACCAGGATCTCAGGTCTATGAGGCCGAATTACATGCTGTTGCGGCATTCGCCGGCCAGCATGCTCTAGCGGGTCATCGCATGAATGCTTCTACGTAGCCTCCTCCTGCCTGAATATTTCCAGATCCGCCGCTACAACCGACAATAGAAATCCCCATAGTTATCGTGTCATTGCAAATCCAAGATACTTTGCTATGGTTCCTTAATGATCTCTCCTTTGCCATACGGTATACCTCCTCCGGTCACCCTTCCTTTTGTAGACAAGATCGTTTCTCTGATCCGTACGCGTGGATTCATTCTTTCACTTTGTCTGCTCATCGCCGGAAGTCTGGTCGGCTACTATGTGGTCCAGCGAGTCACGCAGTTGAGCGAAATCTTTTATGGGCCGGAAACGAAAAGTCTGAAGGCATTAGCGCTGTATGAAGTCGGCGCGTATTCAAGCGCGGCCAAACACTATCGCAAAGACTACGCGGACTACTTGCAGACTCTGCAGGACGTGTCGCCGGATCTCCTGACCTTTCTTCGGCGAGACAGTGAGGGAGCAGTCCAATGGGCTCAACGGGAACTTACACAGAATCCCAATAGTATTGAAGCCTTCCTCGCATTGGCGCGTGTGGCGTATGACAAGAAAGAGTATGCAACTGCCGCCGACTATACCCGGCGTATTCTGGCATTGTATTGGGACAACACCGATGCTCTCCTTCTCGCCGCATTCATTGCCACCCGGGACCCCTCGCAGGGAGATCCATTTCGTTATCTGGATATGGCGCTAAGGACAGGAACGGCAGCGCGCAATCTGCCATCATTCATCCATGCCCTGGAAATCGCCGGTCAACTTCAGAGCCAACCACGAAGCGAACGACAATATGGTCTGCTCACGCTATATCACCGCATCCTCATGATTCACGATTCGGGCATGGCCAATCGCGTCATGTATATGGCTCGGCGTGCGGTCGCCAAGGGGGACCACCTGGGGGAAGCCTTTTATGGCATGGGAGTGATCTTTGAGAAGACGGGATGGCCGCACAAAGCGTTGCATGCATATCAGGAAGCAGTACGGGCCGATCCGAACCACGCCAGTGCCTATTATGCAACAGCACGGCTTTATGTGAGGAGGCAAGATGATCTACATCAATATCTCTTCCTGAAGGAGGCTACGAAGGCTTTTCCCGCTGACCGGTTTCATTTCTCGGCTCTCTATCACCGACTCGCCCGCAAACAAGAGTGGTATGCCATCACACGTGTAATGCAAACCGCAATTCAGACTGATCCGGGCAATCTGACCGCTCATGTACACCTCGCGTGGGCGTTGGAGAATATGGGAGAGCATAATCTTTCAAAGCAGGTGCTTCAGCATGTTGTTACGCTAGAAGCACGGGGTCCCGAAGAATTGGAGTGGAAAGCTTGGGCGGCCAGACGACTAGGGGATGATGGTCAAGAAGAAGCCTTGCTCCAGAGAAGTGTCCTCTTGGATCGTGGAAGCCCTGACCCGCATCGGGAGTTGGCGAGACTGTATAAAGGACAAAACCGAGCTGGAGAAGCTCGGCGAGAATTTGAAATCACGGTTCAAATGGGCGGGTACGACAACCCAAACCAATGGCTTGAATACTGTACTCTCTACACGAATGAGCAACCTCCGTCCATCTGTACACAAAGCAAGAGCGAGCTATCTCGCGCCTATAACACATTCGTGCAGTGAATGACCCATGAAGATGCTTAGTTGGTTCGGAAAACTGATTCCCAATCTCTTTCGCTGGGGCATTATTTCGCGGTGGCTGATCGCGCTCTGTCTATGGGTAAGCTCGATACAGTTGACCTATCCCATATTGAGCCCATGGCCTCTTATGGGTGCAATCACAGCTACGGTGGTGGGACTGTGCCTGCTCGTACTCGTAATACGGATTGCGGAGCGGGTGTCGCCCAACCGGCAAATATGGATGATGGTCAGGCCGTTCTTGCACCTGGGCGACTTAGCTGCCTTGGCATATATCGTTTGTGGTGTCGGCCTCTATCTCAATGGAATACTCGCGACCGCACCACCTCAGAAGCACTTTGCCGAAGTGCTGACTGTGGCAGAGGAGCCTGTTCAATTAGGCCCTTGGGGGCCGGCAGGACACTTTCAAATAATGGTGCAGGATGCTGAGGCATCTCCACGATTCATTTTTGTCGACGCCAAAGTCTTTCAGCGCATTCTTCCCGGTCAAGGTATTAGTTTCGTCATGTACGAAGGAGCATTTGGGGTGAGTTGGGTGGATGAGATTGTTCCGGACTACAAGAAGACTCTGGCGACGCTCGTCGCAAATGGACGCAACGATTCGATGCTGAGAAAACAAACCATGATGCTCGATCTTGCTGAACGCAGGTTTCAGTTGGTATCCCGAAATGCACAGCAATACTTGAAAGAGGAACCAGGCGATATTTCCTTCGCCATCAACTTAGCGGGGACTATCGGCCAACTAGGACAGCGAGCTCTCGCCGTGCAAATTCTTGAACCCATAGCAAGCAGGCATGTCAATTACAAATTGTACTGTGCGTTTGGCGCATTGATTCGCGACGCCGGTGATATACCGAAGGGCATTGACTACTTTAAAGCTGCTACGAGAATTGATCCCCAAGCAGCGGAAGCCTATTACCTGTTGGGGCACACTTATAAGCAAATCGGTCAGAAGGATGAGTCTCGTATAGCGTTCACAAAGCTTGTTGAGTTGGAACCTCGTTACAGCAATCTCCTGCAACAATAGGAGTGCGGACTGAGGTCAGTAATCTATCCCACCCGCGTCTTGCTCGTAGCCAAAATGCTACATGCGGACATTCCCAACTATACCGGCTGGCAACAGGCCGGACGGGCAAGAACTATAGACACTTTGTCAGAAGCTGTTGAAACTGATGGGGATGATATCTAAAGCGACGACCTATCACGCTGTAGAAACAAACCGCTGATAAGTCGTTGAAAGAGAAAAAGAAGAGGATTGGTTGCGGGGAGAGGATT
>FSSH01001193.1_pt3 | contig 16798 bp, 20 predicted proteins | sample 1166101 | NCBI WGS metagenome assembly FSSH01 (sample SAMEA32972668, study PRJEB13176) | freshwater metagenome | biome: Drinking water system; feature: Biomass in drinking water that filtered by 0.45 um membrane; material: drinking water | place: USA | collected 2012-12-20 | depth 0 m | reverse complement strand
AAGATCCTGATCGCCAATCGCGCTTATGAGCTGTACTCTGAACGGGGATACCGGCATGGCTTTGCATTGGACGATTGGATTGAAGCCGAGCGAGAGATTCTCAGCCAGATCCCGCCGTGACGGCCGTTCGGCGCTCTGACAGACACACGGCAACGCCGTGAGTCTCCCGTTCGGCGCGGGTATGTGGGGATGGTTATGCCAACCTATGCGACCTTGACCCGACTTTCTCCCGAGCTCCCGAGGCATTGACTAGACCGACTGTGGTCGCTGATCTCAATCGCAAAGTCCGGCAGCGCGTGAGGCGGGAGTTCTGTGGGGTCAAATGGATGGCGCTCTGATCCGCACACTTGGTCATGCCCCCGCGGCCCGGCCAGCAATCGAGCGCTTCCACGACCTCGGTGCCACGGTCGCCGACCAAGAACGCGCGAGACACCCCTTCGCCTCCGTGACGAGGGCGGCATTCCACTCTCACCGTAACCGGCTTGATCATCCGACCCTTCCGACCGGCATGAGATAAAGCGGCGTCTCTCGTCCGTTGAGATTCAACACACTTTTCACATCCCTATCATCGAAGGCGCCAAGCGCCACCGTGCCGAGCTGCAACGACACAGCCTGCAGGTAGATATTCTGAGCCGCATGGCCTGCCTCCATGTGAACATACCTCAAACCTCGTTCACCGTACTTCCCGGTGACCCGCTCATAGACCGCGCACAAGGCCACTATGGCCGGCGCCTCGGCGATCGAGGACTGGTCATAGGCGGCATGGGCGAGTGCTTGGCGTTTGTCCCAATCGGCGATCAGACGAAGTGCATGCCCCTGTGCAATATAATGATATAAGCCGGCTGGGAGTCCTTGGACATCCCCGGCAACCGCATACACCTCTAGGGGATACAACGCACCGGCAGATGGTGATGTCCGGAAGCCGGCTCGGTCGGTGATACCCTGCGCAGCCCACAGGAGTTGGCCGAGATCATCGAGTGCCAGCGGCGCATCTCGAAATTCCCTAACGGACCGGCGCTTCAGCAATGCCTGTTCAATCGTGGCCGGGCTCTCGTATCGGAGCTTCGGCAACGTGACCTGCTCATCGTGCAGGCCGGCCTTCATGGAGCGGAACGCCATCACGTGCCCTCTCGCGTTTTCAACTGTTCCATTTGCATGACATCCTGCACGTGCGAATCACGCAGGCCCACCACGCATGTCGCCTCATCGCGTTAACGCTTCGCGTGCCTCGCCGCAGGCCAAACAGGTTGTCGCCGTAGGCAGAGCCTGCAAACGAGCCACCGGGATGTCCTTGCCGCAGCCCTGGCAACGTCCATACGAACCGGTTTCGATGCTCGTCAGAGCGAGATCAATGGCTTCAATTTCCAGCTTTTCCCGTTCATCCAATCGATCGAGCAACCGGACCATCGTTTCTGTCCGTCCTCGCTCCATCGCTTCGGGCTCCACATCCGTCTCGAGCCACAGCAGATCCTCTTCCGTCTGCGCGGCTTGACGAAACAGCTCCCTCCGTTGCGCCAGCAGTTTGGTGCGAAAGTCCTCTAAAGGCAGCATGATTTCCATCCTCCGCTTCTGCTCAAGAATCGATGGCATCTTGTGGATTGAGTCGCTCCAAGAAGACAGAGCATTCACGATGCCAGGACGGCTGAAGGACGGTGCGAGAAAATATGAGCGCAATGGCAATAGGTTGAGGCTTCGGATCGTTCCACACACAGAGAGGATCGCTGCCGGCTGGGGCATTTTACGCCGCAGGGATTTTGGTCATTGTCCCCAATCGCCTCATTGGCAGGACAGCGCGTTTGCTCTCACGTGGACGCGTGTGCACTCTAATTGCGAGGGGCTGGGTCTGTAATTTCAGGTCCTCAAATGTGCCTTTTGTTCGGCAGGGGTGTGAACATCAAGAATCACGGTCTTCATGGTTCTACCGCTGACTCATCGTGCCAATTGCCGGAGGTAGAGCAGAACATTCTGCTTCTCCTTTTCCGATAACGTCCATTTCCAGGCTCCCATGGACGTCCCTCGCTCACCTTCATGAATGACCTTCGCAAGATCCGCATCCGACTTTCGCTGGACCGCTGGAGCGGTGAGGTCGGGAGGCGGAGGACTCACCTGGTTATAGGCCTTTCCCTTCCCTCGTTCTCCATGGCAGAACCCGCAATACTGCTCATAGAGACGCTTGCCCTCCTCCAAATCGTAGAACGCGCGCAGCGCCCCTTCATCACTTGCCTGACCCGCGGCGGCAGGCGCCGGAGAAAGGTATGGCAGAGCAAGCAACAGTACTAAGGCGATGGATCGAGCGGACATAGTATTCCCCCCCTCCGCCTATGCTGGCGGTCTACAGGCTTTTGAACTCAGACAGCAAGCGGCCGTCATGAACAACCTCATGCCGGTTCTCGAACACGCCGTCGCTGAATCCAACCGAACGCGAAACTCAACAGATTCCCGATTGTAAACCAATGAAGGCCTCCGAAGACGGTCGTCAGAAAAAACGCTCTGAGGTTGACCCCTTGATGCCCGTGATACCACAAGTCTGTCCACGCGTCGGTCAGGCCGGCGAGGAGGCCGATCTTGCCCTCTATCTCGAACGCCAAGGGAACGGTCGGGGCGTCGACGACGAAGAAGAGAAAATAGGCGAACACCGCCTGGCTGTCGTCATTGACGTGGCAATAGAGAAAGACCAAAAACGATGCAAACGAATGAATCACGAGCAGGGTCGTGCCGAGAACCAGACCGTCTTTTGTGGATCGATTCATTCGATGGAGCCAACGCTATCCCTTCACACAGACCAACGGGGTCCTTCATCGACATCGAGCCCGACCCGCTTCAGGCATGCGCGTAGCTGCTCGATCTCATCAAGCAGATCGATCATCACCGCTGCGGCATCGACGGTTGCCCCGAAATCCCTCTGCAGGCGGGCGACTCGGCGGGCACAGATGAGATCCGCCGCGCGAAATCGCCATCGCGAGGCCTCCGTGCCTTGCGGCTCCAGCAGTCCCACGGCCACCAATTCGATGACCCACTGCGCCTCCGCGCTACAGGCCCTCGCCAACTCCTCGATCGACAGCACAGCCTCATCGCCGATCACGTTTCCTGTCAGGAGCTCCTGTTCTCTATCCATATTAGACCCCCAGTGCTTGTCGCGGATTGAAGGCCAGTTCCCGCGCCATGGTGTGATAGATCCGCTGGGCGCTCTCTGTGTCCGCCGGCGGAAGGACGACTTCCAGGACGAGATAGAGATCGCCCGCTGGTTGGCCGGGAATGCCGCGGCTCTTCAGTCTGAGCTTTCGCCCGCTCTGCGAGCCCGGGGGAATTTTGACTTCAACCGTGCCAGTCGGGGTCGGCGTGTTGACCGTGGCTCCAAGCGCCGCTTCCCACGGAGCGAGCGGCAAAGTGAGAAAGACATCGCGTGCCTCCACCCGATAGAGGGAATGGGGAGCGAAATGGACTTCCAGGTAAAGATCGCCCGGCGGCGCCCCGCCGATTCCCGCCGCACCCTGTCCCGCCAGTCTGATCAACTGGCCTTCACGGAGGCCCTTCGGGATTTGCACATTGAGCGTCCGCTCCCGCAAGACGATCCGACCTTGCGCATCCAGGTGCGGTGCGCGCAGCGTAATCCCACGGGTTGCGCCGGTGTAGGCATCCTCGAGCTCGATGAAGATCTTGGCGTGATGATCCTCCCCAGGAGCCCGAGCAGATTGGGCATGACGACCGATTTGACCGAACAAGCTTGAGAAAAAGTCGCTGAACTCGACGGCTTCCTCCGGGGATACGGTCCCGCGGGTGAACTCAAAGCCCGCGCCCCAGTCCGGCGGAGGCGTAAATTCCTGCCCCGGTTGCCAGCGTGCCCCGAGTTGGTCGTAGGCGGCTCGCTTCTCCGGGTCATGGAGCACTTTGTAGGCTTCGCCGATTTCCTTAAAGCGCGCTTCCGCTCCGGACTCCTTGCTCACATCCGGGTGATACTTGCGCGCCAGTTTGCGGTAAGCGCCCTTGATGTCGTCGGCCGTCGCTGTACGCTCAACCCCGAGGATCTTGTAGTAGTCCTTGAATTCCATTCTGCCTCTTGCCCTGAAGGTCGGCCGATTCCGTCAATCGTCGCCCGTAGGCCTCCTCAGTCCATTTTATTCTCAGCTGACGACTTCGGTCCGGACTGCCGGAATCACGACGATCTTTCCGTCTTTCAGCTCTACATGGGCCGTGTCCCCATCCCGTAGCTCACCTTGCACCAGTGCATACCCGATGGGGGTTTCGAGATCCTGTTGGATCAATCGCTTGAGCGGACGCGCGCCATACACAGGATCATAGCCGCGTTGAGCGAGATCAGCCTTCGCCTGAGCCGTGACGTAAAGAGTAATCCTCCGCTCGGCCAGGCGCGCTTGCAGGCGGGTCAACTGGATGTCGACAATCGTGATCAACTGCGCGGTGGAGAGCGGGTGGAACACCACCGTCTCATCCACGCGGTTCAAGAACTCCGGCCGAAAATGCCGGCGGAGATCCGTCATGGCTACCTTTTTCATCTCTTCGTACGGCAACTGTTGCTGCTGGGCTGCGAGGATGTCCTGACTGCCGATATTTGAGGTCATGATCAGCACCGTATTTTTGAAATCCACGGTGCGACCATGCGAGTCGGTGAGTCGTCCGTCATCCATCACCTGGAGCAGGAGATTGAACACGTCATGATGCGCTTTTTCGGTTTCATCAAACAGGATCACGGAAAACGGGCGACGCCGGACCGTCTCCGTGAGTTGACCGCCCTCCTCGTACCCGACGTAGCCCGGCGGGGCGCCGATCAGCCGGGCGACGGTGTGTTTCTCCATATACTCTGACATATCAATACGAATGAGATTCGCTTCGTCATCAAAGAGCGTGGCAGCCAGGGCGCGTGCGAGCTCGGTCTTTCCGACCCCGGTCGGACCGAGGAACAGGAATGACCCGACAGGCCTGGAAGGATCCTTGACCCCCGACCGGGCGCGCACCACCGCATCGGCCACGGCCCGGACCGCCTCCTCCTGACCGACCACCCGCTGATGCAGGAGATCCCGCAGGTGCAGCAGCTTCTCCATCTCTCCTTGCACCAGACGAGCGACGGGAATGCCTGTCCACCGGCTGACGACCGCCGCGATGTCGTCCTCATCCACTTCTTCTTTCAGCAACCGGTGTCCGTTTTGCCTCTTTACGAGGTGCTGCTCCTCTGCGGTGAGTTGCCGCTCCAGCTTGGGCAATTCGCCATACCGCAACTCTGCGACCCGGTTCAGGTCGTATGCCCGCTCGGCCCGTTCCATCTCCTGTTTCATGCCTTCGATCTGTTGCCGAAGCTTATGCAGGCGACCGACAGACACTTTCTCAGTTTCCCACTGGGTCTTCAGCACATCCCGGTCACGCACCTTCTCGGCCAACTCCTCTTCGAGCGCCTCTAATCGTGTGCAACTGGCGGGGTCGGTTTCCTTGCGGAGGGCTTCCCGCTCAATCTCCAACTGCAGGACCTTCCGCGAGATCTCATCCAACTCTGCCGGCAGACTGTCGATCTCAGTCCGGAGGCGAGCGGCTGCCTCATCGATGAGATCAATGGCCTTATCCGGCAAGAAGCGGTCTGCGATATATCGGTGCGAGAGTTTGGCGGCTGCGATCAGTGCGGCATCCTTGATACGCACACCATGGTGGATTTCGTATCGTTCTTTGAGTCCTCGTAGGATCGAGATCGTGTCCGCAACCGTCGGTTCACCGATGAGGACCGGCTGAAACCGGCGTTCGAGCGCCGCATCCTTTTCAATATGCTTGCGGTATTCATCGAGTGTGGTCGCCCCGATCATATGCAGTTCGCCGCGGGCCAGCATGGGTTTGAGAATGTTGGCCGCATCCATCGCGCCTTCAGCCGCGCCCGCTCCAACGACGGTGTGCAGCTCATCGATGAACAACAGGATCTGTCCGTGTCCCGCCTGGACTTCCTTGAGGACCGCCTTGAGGCGCTCCTCGAATTCGCCGCGATACTTGGCTCCAGCGATCAAGGCTCCCATATCCAGCACGATGAGACGTTTGTGCTTCAGGCCTTCAGGCACATCTCCTTTGACAATCCGCTGGGCTAATCCCTCCACGATCGCCGTCTTCCCCACCCCGGGCTCACCGATGAGCACCGGATTGTTCTTGGTGCGGCGGGACAGGATCTGAATCACCCGTCTGACTTCTTCGTCTCGTCCCACAACCGGGTCCAGCTTGCCTTGCCCGGCCAGTCTGGTGAGATCACGCCCGTACTTCTCAAGCGCTTGATAGGTACTTTCTGGGTCCTGACTGGTGACCCGTTGGTTTCCCCGTACTTGTTGAAGCGCGGATAACAGCCGATCGCGGGTTAATCCGAGTTGTCTAAAAATGCCCCCTTCTCCCACGATCGCGAGCAGGACATGCTCCACGCTCACATAGTCATCGTGCAGTCCTCGCATCTCCTGTTCGGCCTGGGACAACACCTGTGATAAGCGCTGCGTCACATAGATCTGTCCATGCGCTGATCCGGGCCCCTGCACCTGTGGAAGCTTGTCTAAGGCCGCCTCGGCCGCCTTCCGTACCGCGGCCGGAGAGACACCCGCCTGTTCAAGCAGCGGACCGGTCAGACCGGTTTCTTGTTCCATCAGCGCGAGTAGCAGGTGCTCGATGTCAATACCTTGATGGCTTCGGCGCATCGCGTGGGCTGAGGCGGCCTGCAGTGCTTCCTGGAGCTTCAGCGTCATGCGGTTCATGTCCATACGTCCTCCCAAGAAGTCTAATCCGTATTATTCATGAGTATTTCTGCTGCAATTGTTGATGCTCGACTCACGTGAGAGGGGCGAGAGTGGCGGGATAGCGAGACCGGCAGGGACCGGGCATTCGCGTCACGCGAGTCGCGCTCTTCGCGCGGAGTTAACCAGTCTGCGACGAACCATCATGAATAATGTGGGCTAAGCCAGCCCGCCGCCTTCCTTTTCGATCTTGCGCTTTCTAGACAGCGCTTCTGCCTGCACCACGTTCTTGCAATGCTCACAGACCCAGTGGCCGTACAAGAGCGCCGGCCCCACCATTCCACAGAGAAGACAATAGCTGGGTGCTTCGAACGGCGGCTTCTCCTCTCGTGTTTCTTCCGTGGACTGTTCCGTTTTCTCTGACTTCGCCATCGTAGCCTCCGTTGTATCTCAAGCGATCCTCGTGTGATGCCCTGACTGCTTTTCTCCTACCCCTTCACACACACGAGCGGTTCCAGCCTGGCCACCTTCCTCGCCAGCCTTGCTTCGTCCGCCGCATCGACTACCTCGCCGACATCCTTGTAGGCACCGGGCGCTTCTTCGGCGATTCCTCGCATAGACGGACTGCGGATCAGAATTCCGCGCCCTGCCAAGTCCTTCACCACCTCGCGGCCATGCCACTGCCGCAGCGCTTGGTGGCGGCTCATACTGCGCCCTGCCCCATGGCAGGCGGACCCGAATGCCAATGACATGCTCTCCTCTGTCCCTACAAGCACATACGAGGCCGTTCCCATCGTTCCACCGATCAGGACCGGCTGCCCTACGGCTCGTAAGGCAGAGGGAATATCGGAATGGCCGGGGCCGAAGGCTCGCGTCGCGCCCTTGCGATGGACGAAAAGTCTGGTGGGCCTCCCGTCGATGACATGTTCCTCGACCCTACAGGTATTATGCGAGACGTCGTAGAGGAGCGAGAGGACGGCCTCCGGCAGAACATCGGCGAATACTTCCCTGACGAGATGCGTGACGATCTGACGATTGGCGAGTGCGCAGTTGATTGCCGCCCGCATTGCGCCGAGATAGTCCTGGCCTACTTCGGAGTTGATCGGGGCGCAGGCCAATTCGCGATCCGGAAGTTCAATGTGATACCGCGCTGCGTTGACGGCCATGCTCTTGAGAAACTCGGTGCCGATCTGATGTCCGAGTCCCCTTGAGCCGCAATGGATGCTCACGACAATGTCACCTTCGCGGACTCCGAAGACTGCCGCCGCCTCCGCATCGAACACGGTTACGACCTGTTGCACTTCCAGGTAGTGATTGCCGGAGCCGAGCGTGCCCATCTCATCCTGCTGCCGCTTCTTGGCATGATCCGAGACATTCTCGGGTTTGGCGCCGGCCATGCAGCCGTGCTCTTCGATGAACTCCAAGTCCTCGTGCAGGCCATAGCCTTTCCCCACCGCCCATTTTGCGCCTCCGGCGAGCATCGCATCCATTTCGCGGCGGTCCAAGTGCACTTTTCCTGTGCTTCCCACGCCGGCGGGAATGCGATGAAACAAGGCCTCGGCCAGTCGTTCCTTCACCGGTTGAAGGTCCTCGACCGTAAGTCCTGTACGAAGCGTGCGAACCCCGCAGGAAATATCGAATCCCACGCCGCCGGCCGAGACGACCCCTCCAAGTTCAGGATCGAAGGCCGCGACTCCGCCGATGGGAAACCCATAGCCCCAATGGGCATCGGGCATCGCATAGGAGGCTTGCACGATCCCCGGCAGCGTCGCCACGTTCACGACTTGTTCATAGACTTTCTCATCCATCCCGCGAATCAACGACTCGGTGGCATAGATCACCCCCGGCACCCGCATCTTGCCGTGCGGAGAAATGTGCCACTCCTCGCGCCCCCGTCGTTTCAATAGATTGAGATCCATGGCAGCCTCATTTCTCAACGTGATCTGTCAGGCGGCTGAAAAGTCCGCAGCGAGTCTTGTTTATTTGGTCTATCTGGTTTGTCTGGTTTTGTGGTTGAACGAAACTAACCAGATGGACCAAATCAACCAGATAAACGAGATGAACGATACAGCCCGGGCTTGTTTCAAACGTGTGAGCTGTCGATGTTCAGCCGTGCCACAATAGTTGTCTCACGTCTGCTATACATCCACGACACACTGTGCAATCCAACGGCCCTCCTCGTCTCGCTTGACCGACAGCGCGGTGTAGGTTGCGCCTTTCACCTCGACGGCCGGTTGATGCCTCGCTACTTCGATCCGCTCTCCCCAGGCCGTCGCGTACAACGAATGGTCGTTGAGGTGAACAGTAAATCGACTGAACAGCATCTTCCGTGTGGCCATTTCGTAGACCAGCGCATTCAGCCAATCCACCAGCAGCAGTTCTTCGTCAGGAGCCTCACAGGCAATCTGCACGGCTTGCACCGGAGAAACGGAGGCCAGGTCGGTGACCACAGCGGTCACTGCGAGGCCGGCAGCTTCAAACGCTTTCTCCCTGGTAGATCCTATGCCCCGCACACCGATATCGGCTTCGTGTGGGAAATGCTCCCATCTTGCCTGTTCGGTCTCAGAATGAGGCTGTGGCACAATCAATGATCTCCCGGCCCGACCCCTCAACGCGTATCAGTCCGCCAAATGGCTTGTAGTCGGCCTCCATGGTTCGCTCGAGAAACCGTCGCGTTAGAGCCATTCTCGTTCCGCCTTGTCCGCCCGTTCCCCCCACATTGCACTGAGCGGGATATCGGTGAGCGCGTAAGCTCCCGGTTCAAGTTGCGGGAGGGACCGGGCTGCGGCGAGCATGACGTGGGCCGTTAGAACTGATTCGTCGAAACGAGCTTCGATCAGGAAATGATGATGGCTGAGTCGTCCAGGAGAACCCCGTCGGTCAAGGACCACGCCCCGTCCTGCCTCTTCAAGCGAGGCCAGACTCTCAACCGGGAAGACCTGTGTCTCCTCACCGAGAAACAGCGGGTCGGCCCGAATGGCCTCGGCGACCCGATCGGCGTTCACTCCCTGCTCCAATTCGACATACACGTAGCGCTGCAATCGGCCGTCGGTCGTTCGGACTTCGGTACAGCGCGCATCTTTCACGCCCACGACGCTCTTGGCCATGACGGTGTGGCGGAGGGTGATGCCCGGTCGATGGGTCGTCTCGGTCACCCCTCCGGGTGTGAGCAGCGCCAGCCAGGATCGAAATACCGAGAGCCCTCCGGGATCCCACCCGGCTCCGACAATGGCCGGAGTGCGGTAATGAAGGGCCAGCTTATGGATCGCTTCCTTGTGTGCGTGAAACGATTCCCCATGGAGGATGGCGCAGTCCACGATCGGAATTCCGTGCCGAAGAATCTGAGATGCAGTCTCCGTGACGGCGCCTGTCGGCACGCAGATCAGCGCTCCGTCCACGGCACTCAGCTGACCGGCGTGGGTCATCAGCGGAACATGGCGCAGGTGCACGGGGAGTCCCTCTGCTCCGCTGGCCGGCCGACGGACGAACGCTTCAACCGCAAGGTCATGGCTCAGAGCGATGAGTTCCGCGCAGGCCTGTCCGATCCTGCCGAATCCGACAACAGCGAGGCGCAGTGGTTTCGTAGATGCCATCGTTACCCTTGCGACGAACTAGGGGGACGACGGGAACTTTCTCATGCCTATTTGTCCCGCCAAGGCATGCAGTTTTTCGTGAACGGATTCATTGTTGTAGGTCTGCATGTCAGCGAGGGCCTCGCAGTAGGCCGTGAGTGCTTCCAGCCAGACCCGCTGATTCTTGCAGGTGTCGGGGCCTTCTCGCGCCAGCGCAATCTGCCGCGCAGCTTCCTTGAGCTTTCCTGCCGCTTCTTCCACATGTCGAGACACAGTCATGGATCCTCCTTTCACCATCGCCTCCACGTGTACTGAGCAAGTAAAGTGCCTCCCGATGTCCATAGATGGTTCTTGAGTAGGACCAACGGCTGTTTGCAGAGGCAGCGCGCCCACATCGGATCACTAGGGAGGCAGTCAACCCCATTGAGCAAGTCTCCCGGTGCGTACCATTTGGAAGCAATCATGTGTTCTTTGGCGACATCGTAGAGCGGACCCTTGTAGCGGATTTCCTCACAGGTGCTCGTTCCATCTGCAAACGGTTTTAATCAACTCCTGACATTTTCAATGAGTTGTGGTGTACCTCTTGTTCATCTGTGATGGCCCTGTTCTTGCCAATAGTGTGGAAGCAACGGGAAGAACTCTGCGGCAATGTCTGGAAGTCCGGATGGAGAGGCGGTTTGTATGATATCCAGGGGGTGCGGGCGCGCTCTTCTCCTCTTCTATTGAATCCTTGCCTCCCTCTTACGCACATACAGTTCTGATTACTGAGAAGTAGGAACTCGGACGTCCGGTTCAGCACCCAACACCCAGATCTCGAGGGGATAGATGTATCGTCTCGTCATGGCGTTCGACTTCGACGGCACCCTCGCCGTGAACGGCGACGTGCCTCCCGAACTGGAAACGGCTCTGGAGCAGTGCCGCGCCACCGGCCACGTCTTGTTTCTGGTGACGGGACGCCGCTTCGAGACTGTGAAATTAGGAGGCCTGCGAGAGCTCTTTACCGGCATCGTCTGGGAAAACGGCGCGGTTCTGAGCCATACCGCAACCGGGGAGACCTATCTCCCCTTCGGCCAGCTCGATGCGCGGTTGCTGAAGGCTGTTGAAGAATCAGGGATTCCATTCGAGCGAGGCCTCGCGATCGCGGCGACCTGGACGCCCCACGATCAAACCTTGTGGCGTGTATTGAGCTCGCACGGGGGCAGCACCTCGCTCGAATACAATAAAGGCGCCGTGATGGTGCTCCCGCCCGGCGCCACCAAGGGGGCAGGGCTGGAACGGTTGCTTGCGTTATGCGGTTTGTCCCCGAGGAACCTGGCGGCATTCGGCGATGCGGAGAACGATCTGTCCATGCTGACCCTCGCCGAGGTCTCGGTCGCAGTGGCGGACGCCGTTCCCGCAGTGATCGAAACATCGGACCTCGTCGCGACGGCGCCCGGACCATGGGGCGTCCTGGAAATACTCAAAGAATATCCCTTGGGCCCAAAGTTTCTCGACATTCCGCTCAAACGCGAACGGCCGATTCCGCTCGGGCAAACCGAGGCAGGCGTCAACATCAGCATCCCCGCTGCACGATTGGCGGGGCGCAATCTGGGCGTCTTCGGCAACTCCGGGACCGGCAAATCATGGATGGTCGGCTTGCTGGCAGAAGGACTTCATCATGAAGACTATCAGGTCCTCCTCATCGATCCGGAAGGAGACTTTCGCGGGCTGCGCGTGCTGCCACGCTTCGTGTCGATCAGCGGCGACCGGGTGACGCTTCCCTCGCCTGCCTCTGTCGTCTCGCTCATCGAAGAGGGAGGGGTGTCGCTGGTCCTCGATCTGAGCCAATACCCGGTCACCCATCGAAGCCGGTACCTGGCTGAGTTGATGCGCGCCTTGCGCCCGATTAGAGAACGAAAGTTCCGACCTCATTGGATTGTGCTGGATGAAGCGCAGGAGTTCCTCTTCGAAGGGAGCGAGATCACCTCGCTGCTACGGCCGGTCCTGGAAGTGGGGGGGTGGGCCTTTGTCTCGTACCGTCCGGACCGCCTGAGTGAATCGGTCCTCGCATCGCTCCATCATCTGCTCTTGACCAGGATCACGGACAGGACGATAGGGGATTGCCTGCGCACACATTGCGCCGTATGCAGTTTGAAGGGCGCACATCTCGATCAGATCCCGATGGGGAGCGCCTTGCTTTGCGGCGGAGACATCGTCCGCATGCGTCCTGCGATTCGGCGGGTTCCCCACATCCGCCATCTGTACAAGTATCTCGATATTCCTCTTCCGCCGGGCAAGCGATTCGCGTTTTTTACCGAGAGAGGTTACCTGGGCGTCGAAGCCGCCAGTGTGTACGAACTGTCCCGTCTGATTCCGACGATCCCCTTGGAGAGTCTGGAGTATCACGATCGTCGGGAGGATTTCGTGAAATGGGCCGAAGGGACGCTCGGCGACGGAGGGCTCGCGTCACGACTCAAGAAAGTGGCCAATCGCCGATATCGAGGAGAAGAACTCCGCGAGGCGCTCAATCAAGTCGTGTCTACGCACTACGAAGAGATCCGAAGACAGCGATAGCCCTGGTGGGCGGGAAAGACGGGTGACCATTCGTGTCATGTCCATCGTTGATAACCCCAGTCGGCACCCTCCAGAGCCTCGTACAGAACCTGACGAGGTATGGGAATCTTCCCGCCATCCTCGCCTTCCACAAACATACGGTCGAGACCTGGTCGTTTGCGGAGCTGTCGGACGCGGCAAAGCAGCTGGCCTCGGGCCTTATCCGGGCCGGCCTTCGCGGAGGCGAGCCGGTGGCGATCTACTCGCCGAATCGGCCTGAGTGGATCATCGCCTGCTTGGCCTTGCTCGATGCAGGCGCCGTCCCGGTGCCGATCGATTCTCAAATGGCCGGCGAAGATCTCGTCCACGTCATCGAAGACTGTGAAACCCGCCGGATCGTCACGGTGCGATCGCTGGCCGATCGACTGACGGCTCTCGGCCTCGATCAGGGCCGTTTCCTACTCGTCCTGGACGCCGACGAGACCGATCCGCAAAGCATGCGGCAGCTGATGCAACAGCCGACTGAGGTCGGATCTCCCGTAAGGCCTGAAGACACGGCCCTGTTGTTTTACACCTCCGGGGTCAGCGGCAGACCGAAAGGCGTGCCCCTGACGCACATCAATCTCCTGTCCAATCTACGGTCGTTGCTGAACGTTCAGGTCTATCGGTCCGACGAACGGCTGTTCTTGCCTCTGCCGCTTCATCACGTCTACCCGTTCATGATCGGACTCCTTGCGCCCTGTGCGCTTGGACTTCCCATCGTGCTTCCTCATTCGTTGACCGGTCCGCAGATGCTACGCGCGCTGCGGGAGGGTCGCGTCACGGCGATCGTCGGAGTCCCGCGTCTCTATGCAACCCTGTACGACGCGATCGAGCAGCGGGTTCGGCAGCGGGGACGAGCGGCGGACGGGCTCTTTCATGGGTTGCTCAGGCTGTCCGTGCTGCTGTGTCGACACTACGGCATCGGGCTGGGCCTCCGTCTGTTCGCACCGCTCCGCCGTCAGCTTGCGCCTCAGCTGAGAACGTTGGTGTATGGAGGGGCGGCGTTGCCATCGGATCTTGCCTGGCGGTTGGCAGGGTTGGGCTGGCAGGTTGCGGGCGGATTCGGCCTGACGGAGACCTCTCCGATTCTCACGCTGACCGCCCCCGGCAGTCGAGTGATTGACACAGCAGGGAAGGCGCTGCCCGGCGTTCGTCTCCGTGTCGGCGACGTGGATCCTGAGACCGGCCAGGGTGAAATCCAAGCCCAAGGCCCCAACGTATTCGCCGGCTATTGGCATTTGCCGCACAAGACCGCCGAGGCATTCACTCAGGACGGTTGGTTCAGAACAGGCGATCTTGGGTACTTCGATCGAGAAGGCAATCTGCATCTGGTTGGGCGCGCCTCCTCCAGGATCACCCTGCCCGGCGGCGAAAAGATCTGGCCTGAGCGGGTGGAGGAAATCCTCGATACCGCTCCCTCGATCCGGGAATCGGGCGTGCTCTTGTACGGCAGCCGCCTGGTTGGAGTCATTGTGCCGCTGGCCGGCTCGATCCAAGCGGGCGACATTGAACGGGCGAGGCAAGCCGTCCGTGCGGACATCAATCGCATGCTCGTCATGCTGCCGTCCTATTGCCGTCTCACCGATTGTACCCTCAGTTTTGATCCTCTACCCAGGACCAGACTTGGCAAGATCCAGCGGCACAGACTCAGCAGCCTCTTTGAAGCGTGCAAACGGGGCAGCAGGGTGGCGCTGGGCGAATCGAGACCGATCCCTATCGAACTGATGGGGTCGGAGGATCGGCAACTGTTGGAGGACCCTGTCGCGTTGCGCACGTGGAACTGGCTGGCCGACCGGTTCGCTGGGGTGCGGCTTACGCCGGACATGAATATGGTGCTCGAACTTGGGCTGGACTCGCTGGCCTGGATGACGATGACGTTGGAGCTGCGCGACCGGGTCGGCATCGACCTGCCCGAGGATGCCATGATGCGGATCGGGACCGTGAGAGATCTGTTACGTGAGGCTGTTGAAGCGGAGCAGGCGGCGGAGGGGACCATTGATCCGGCGGTTCAACTTCAGAATCCTGAAGAATTGCTGGATCCTCAACAGCAGCGGTGGCTTACGAAGAGAGGATGGTGCTTGCGGGGGCTCGGCACGGGATTGTTCGCGATCAACCGGCTGCTCATGCGGACGCTCTTTTCTCTCGAGGCGCAAGGGATTGAACAGATCCCGCTACAGGGGCCTTGTGTGCTGACCCCCAATCACACCAGCCTGCTCGATCCATCGGCTGTGATGGCGGCGCTCCCTACCGGTAGTTTGAACCGGACGTACTGGGGAGGGTGGACCGGGATCATGTTTCGAAATGCGGTCATGCGCCTGGTGAGCCGCGCCGTTCAGGTGCTACCGATCGATCAAAACAGCCGTCCGCTGGCCAACATCGCCTTGGGTGCTGCCGCTCTCGCAAGCGGCCATCGGCTGGTCTGGTTTCCAGAAGGAGGGCGGTCTCCCGCAGGAACCCTTCAACCGTTCCAATCGGGGATCGGCCTGATGATGACGGCGCACCCAGTCCCCGTCATTCCCGTGTGGATCGAGGGGAGCTTTGAAGCGCTTCCGACCGGCGCGTGGTGGCCGCGCCGGCGGCGCATCAGAATCCGGTTCGGCAAACCTCTAAACCCGAACCTACTCGCCGGACAGAGTTTGGGAACCGATCGATACCAGTCGATCGCAGCCGCGCTCCATGATCACGTCGCTGCGTTGGGGAGGGCTGCTCGATAGAACCGCCGCTTTTCACGAGGAACAGGTTTCCAGGGGATGTCGCAACAAACGGTCATGAGTAATGCGGGTTACTCTTTGTGCTCGCGCTTCTTTTTCGGCTCTGCCTTTTCCTCTTCCACGTCGATCACCGCGCCGGTGTCGGCATCGATATGGACCTCCATCACTTTCTTGTCCGCCGTGACGACTTCGACTTCCCATACAAGCTTGTTATGCTTTTTCTCCAGTTCCGCTTCGATGATCTTGCCCGACACTTTCTCCAACGCGGTCTTGAGCGCCTGGTCAATCGTGACCTTGGCGGCGGCAGCCATCTCGGCTTTGCCGTTCTTTTCTTTTTCGTCGCCGAAGGCGATTCCGGCGGCGGCCAGGGTTCCGGCTGCCAGCAGGATGGACAAGGCAAACATAGAGGACGATCGCTGTCTCATGGACACCTCCTTATTACGGCGATCCGAACAGGACGACCCTGTCGGACTCACTATGCGTTACATTCGAGGCCGAGAATTTCCCGCTCGGCTTCCAGCCAGTCGTTGAGCGCCCGGCCCTCGCGATAGCCGCGCTCGGCATGAAGCTCATAGGCCCGCTGAGCAATACGGACTTGGAGGTCGTCGCAAGGAGAAACCGGTTGACAGTAAACCGGCTCCTTTTCCGTGACAGCAACAGCCGGTTCCTTCTTCTGGATAGGTCGGGAAACCTTCCGCTTGCTCGGTTCTTTCGAGGGATGCGGTTGCATGATTCACGATCTCCTTTCTCTTTACGCTGTTTACGCAGAGGCGTCGCAGGTAGTTGCCCGCGAGACCCCGTATCGGCCGGGACCCTTCGGCATCAGTCTGACTTGTCCCGTTCGGCTCATGCGGTCGATCTCACAAAACACCTGATTCCATGTGAGGTCGGGACATTCAAGGATGACTTCCTCAAGCGAACAGTCGGGGGAACGAATGATCACCTGCATGATTTTCTCCCTTGTCTCGTGCATACGATCATCCTCTTCTGCGGAGTCTCCCCCGACTAAGACAGGCCTTGTGCATCTTGAGTGCCACTGTGGTTAAATCCAGGAAGCAGCGAGTCAGAAGCGCGCGCAAGGTGTTGCGCCATGCGGGTTTGTCGACGACAGTGGTTGGCTGAAATATAATGGGCGCCGGATCTGGTCTTGGGGAGTTTCGCGTCAATCAGACAGAGTGTTCTGTCGCTGAATGACGCATCTTGAATGCGAGCCGGTATTCTCTGGCCCTGCCTTTGCTAT
>FSSH01000547.1_pt1 | contig 16807 bp, 12 predicted proteins | sample 1166101 | NCBI WGS metagenome assembly FSSH01 (sample SAMEA32972668, study PRJEB13176) | freshwater metagenome | biome: Drinking water system; feature: Biomass in drinking water that filtered by 0.45 um membrane; material: drinking water | place: USA | collected 2012-12-20 | depth 0 m | reverse complement strand
GCAGTTAGCGCGGGATTCGGGTGCGGGAAAAAGGGGCGAGCTCTCTTCTGTCGGACTGAGGGGTGTCTGGCGCTGGGGGTTCTAGTGGTGGTATGGAAGTTTGAGGAAAACTGGTTGCTTGAAAAAATGAAAATATCAAAATACTTACGCATGCAAATATATGCAAACGTGATGGCGGCTGCAAGAAAAAGTTTTCCTGGTTTGGCCGGGCATGGTACCCCAAAAATCTTTTGGTTTCGGTTCAGTCTGAATCCAGCACTGCCTCGGGCCGAATTACCAAATGGGCGGGATGAGCAAATCCTCGGAAGTATTGCCGGATAAAGGATAGCCAGTTTTAGATTAAACCGGATGGTTGTCAGGTTGGCGCTGCTTGCGCTAACGAATTGGTCTTAATTATTCCGCAATATTTTGCCGAAATGCACTGGATGTGGTGCGTTGTTTTGGGCGGTTCTTGTGACCGGCATCTGCTTGCCTTGCCGGGGTGAGTAATACTGTATGGCGTAGTGAAATGGATGCCAGAAAACAGCGCCGGGCCCCCTGTCAAATGCTGCCGAGGCAATTTGGTCGGTAAGTTGGAAAAAGTACTGCCGTGGAGAAAAATCCAGAAGCATTACCCCTCCGGTGAGGTTGGGGTAATGCTTCTGCAGGGGAGTTGAGTTGGTTTCTTGACCCGGGCGGCAAGCTGATCTTTCAGATTAGATGGCGGTAAAGACCCAGTAGCTTGGCTATTGTAGGCAGGGCGATCGGTCCTGATTTGTTATCCTTCGCTGTTCTAAATAAAGAATGGTGCGAAGCCAATGACGTTGTCAGTAGGCTGCGGGGCGGTGCAGTAGTATTTACTGTGCCTGGTAAGGACATTACTTGCCGCTCCCGCTCCAGCCAGGAGGGTGGCTCGTTGTCAAGTGCCAGCTTGAAGAGGGAACGGGCGCCGGAATCGTTTACTCCCGACAGTTCTTGTGAGTAAGCGATGCTTTCATCAAGCTCATCGAGCTTGACGAAGCTTCCTCCCCTCGGTGTGGTGATCAGGACGCCGCTCTCGTGGGTTGCGCTTTCGACACCGCTTGCCAGATGGTAAAGTCGCTTCCGCCGCTCCAACGACACCGAAGCCTGCGAGACATAACCGAGGAAGCGACCCTGACTGAGCAGGCAAAAGCCGTTGCGACCAATCACAGGGGCCAGATCTCTCAGGTTGACGGCAAGAGCTGCGAGAAGCTTGTTGAGATCGTTGTGCTCACGATCGAGCTGGATCTCGGATTGGATGTGATTTTCCATTTTTGCATTCTTTCTTCTAGGGGTTGCTAGGAGGAAATCCTTACTTATCTTGCCATATCCCGGTTGTACCTTTTGACAGCTCCCCTGGTCTGACCTCTGGTCAGCCTGCAAGTTCAGAATTCCGGATCGTTTGTTGAAGGGGCGCTGTTTCACCTGATAGAGAGGAAATGGGCAAGATGCCTCCATAGTGATAGAGTCGCGTCCTGGTTGCAAGCGGTTGTATGGTGCTAATACGAGAATGCAGATATTTAGCCGTTTCGGAGCTGTGTGAGTTCGCGTTGGCTGTGCGAGAGTAGTGGCGCTGGTGGTGGCAAATGGCGAAAGACGATAAACCGGGCACGAACCGGTTTATCGTCTTTGCTTTTGTTTTTCTTGGCTGGTCTTGCTTATCTGTGGTTGTGGCAATGACTATAGAAGGGCGAGATAACATGTGGCTGACATGTCCTTAATTTAACGGTGTGTTTGTTTTCTGCGCACGAATGATGAAACCTTGCCAAGACAATAGAGAGTGCAGAAAAGCTGACTGTGCCTACCACACAGTCAAAGCTGCGAAAGATGGCAGGAGTCAATGGAGTCTGAGCAACATTCCCATGTCAGCCTCATGTTATTTGGGTTCTTTAACCTTTGCTTGATACTTCCTGTTTTTGTCTGCAAATCACTAGAGAACGATTGATCGAGAAGCCCTCGGTCGGTCGTTTTGTGCCTTGGAAATGGTGGCGCAGGTGGTGGCGCAAGCGGCGCTATGCACTCTTGGCGTGATTCTACGAACTTGTTGAAGGCTAGTATTTGTGCGTCACTATTGCCAGTGCTATTGCTTGGTTATTCACTGCAAAAAAGCAGAAAAGGAGCAAGAAGCGCAAGCCAACAAATTAGCCCTTCACTAATGAGCGATCGGACGACAAATGTCGTTTGGATCTGAATGCACTCAGTTATCCATAGGAGAAGGAAGACAGACATGCTTACCATAATCCTCTTCGTTACTATTGCTTTGTTCTTTTCCTACTTGGGTTGCAAGCGATACCGGCGTGAGCGCCAGGCTTACCAGGATGACGGGTCCTTGGGTTTCTATCTCATTCTCGGTCCGCTGGTCGGTGCTGCCCTTGGTATGACATTCGCGGCTCTGATAATCAATCCGAGACTTCCAAGGGTGAGCTTGGTGGAGAGCAGGCAGGTCCTTGCTTCTCTGCGCAGTAATATCGATACTGGCGGCACCCTGGTCTGGGGCTCCGGCACGGTGCAGGGTGTTCGCGTTTATGATGTTTACCTCCGTGTCGGAGCCGCCAGTGTCGTGCCTGTCAGGATCCGCAGCGGACGCGTCATGATTGTCGAGGATGCGACTTTGAAGAATGAGGGTATCTGGACCCGTATAGTTTCCAAAAATGATCGCAGCAGTTCCCTGGCTCCCTGGTCTCTTTTCAGAGAGGACAGGACTATCGATCTCGATGAACTGCGAGTGCCGGTGGGTTCGGTGCAGCACGAATTCAGGGCGAACTGACCAGAACGGTTTCTAATCAGTGGCGTAGAGAGTCGAAGTCTTTATGACCGACCCTGTATTGAGCTAGGTGAGGTCCCAACCTACATCCCCAACCAAGGAGACGGCAATGGCTCTTAGCGAACCTGTGAAGATTTTCCCGGCTGAGGATGAGCGCATTACCCATGCTCTCTTCCTTGGTTTGCCTGAGACGGCTGTTTGGGATGAGATTAATGCAGCTTACAACGAGATGGGGCGGCAGGCTGAGGAAGCTGAGCAGCTCTCCCTGGCAGAAGCGGTTCGGTATCGCCTTGTAGCGAGAGGGAAGTGAGCAAGGCTGCGCCTGAGTCTTGAGTGGAAGCAGTTGCCAGGATTGGTGTCGGGGAGTCCTCAGGGACTCCCTTCAATGCGTTCTGGCGTCGAATCGAGCGCATAATCTATAGGTAATATCCTTCTTTTTGGGGTAGAAAACGATAAAGTATAGTACTGCTTTGGTAATGTTTAAGGAGCGGAGAAATTCATGGGCTGGAATTCTGCTAAGGGCGATGCGGTTCAGTTTTTCTTGAAAGAAGGAAGACATGCACAATCTTTGGGTCAGACTGTGCATGTCCTGTAAAGGCAAGGCCTGGCTATTTGCCTTGGGTTGACTAGGGCTTCCTGCCTTCGGCCAGAGCCGCCAATTTGTTTATCTCAGCGCTGATAAGCAGCACCAGGCTCATCACCCAGAGCCAGACCATGAGCATCATCAGACCGCCGAGAGAGCCGTAGGCTGTGCGGTAGTTGGCGAAATGCTCAAGGTAGAGGCGAAAGCCGGAGGTGGCTAGAAGGAAAACGATGGTGCCGAAAGTGGCGCCGGGGGAAACCCAGTGGGTGAGCTTTTTGTTTCCTTTCTGGTTGGCCGGACCGAAGTGAAAGACAATGGCAAAGCTGAGATGAAGAACGCCGAAGAGCAGACACCACTGCAAGATGGTGGCTAAACCCGCGCTCCAGCCGCTCAAACCCAGGAATTGCACCAGGTGCGGCCAGACCGCCACCCCTATGAAAGCAGTGGTGAGCACCACCGCTTGCATGAGGGCCAGGCTGGCTGAAGTCAGCTGTAGTCGCCAGTAGGGACGATTTTCGCTTACTCCCAGGATGCGGTTGAGGGAGTTGATTATCTCCGAGTAAAGACTGGTGGCCGTCCAGATTGCCAGCAAGAGCGTCACGCCGAGAACCGGCAGAGTGGGCTGCTTTTGAATCTGTTGCAACTGATCAAGAATCAGGTTGGTAACATCCGTGGGAAAGATGGTACCAAGCATGAAAGCCAGGTCTTTGGCGGTGCGCCCCGCTTCGGCCAGATCCGGAAGGAAGAGGGCGGTGGCGGTTATGACCAGGGAGATGAAAGGAAGAAAGGCCAGCATCGCTCCGTAAGCTATGGCTGAGGCGCGGGAGAGTATCTCGTGCCTGTTCAGGACAAAGCGGATGGCTTGCAGCGACAGCTGGGCGAAGGTGAGTTGCCTTCTGACCAGATGCTCGTCCAGCTTGTCGCGCAAGTAGTTGAGTTGGGTGCGCAGAGCCGCCAGCCGAGAAGCGATAAAAGCGAAGATGGCCTTGAGCCAATTCGGATATGACACTCGGGACTCCTTATTATTTTTCGCGACACTTTCCGTATCACGGGAGGGAGGCCGGTGAAGACGGCTTGCTGCAACTGCAAGCAAGTGCCTCTTACCGGCGCTCTTTAGTTAAGAGTGAAACCACTACTGAGCGGCTATTTGTGTTTGGCTCAGGGCAGCATGCCCAGACCGCGCACCTTTTCCAACCACTTGGGGAATTCCTTGATGATGCGGCTGTAGAGTTCTTCGTCGGCGATGGAGTTGTAATCGTCGATGGCGAAGAAGCCGGCATTGTCGACGTAGCGGCCGGTCAATTCGTCGAAGCGCTCCAGCACGCCGTAGCTGCTGCCGCCCAGACCGATGAACTGCCAGAAGATGGGATGATGAGAAGCTTCAGTGAGAACCTTCTCGATGGCCCGATCTTTGTCGATGCCGCCGTCGGTGACGAAGAGAACCAGGGTGGGAATGAGGGTGGAGCCGCTTTTGCTCACCTTGCATTCATCCAGAATGGCCTGCATGACCGGCGGTTCGTTGTTGTCGTAACCCAGGCCGGGCACCAGTCCGTTGCCAAAGATGCTGCCGCCGCCGGAACTGCCGCCGCCGAAGAGACCGCCCAGCAAACCTTTCTTCTGCGCGGGAGCCGCTGCCGGCGGTGTGCCGGAGCCGTCTTCACCCCGCTGCAGGGAGGCGATATAGCCGTCCAGGTTGCTCAGTTTGACCACGGCGAACTTCTTGTAGCCGGTGGCATAGACCCAGAATTCCAGTTCGCCGTTGTCGTCCAGGTTGAGGGCCAGGGTGGCGAGGCGGTCGGTGACGCCCTGCATGGTATTTGGCCACATGCGGCTGGTGGAGCCGGAGGCATCCAGCACCATGACGACGCGGGCCACGATGCCGTCCACCTTGTGTTTCTTCAATGAGACAGCCGCTGCTTTTTGCAGGCTGACCAGACGTGAACCCTTGCGTTCCAGTTCGGCGGTGACCTGGTCGCTCTTGGAGAGATTGACCTTGTGACTGGTCTTTGCCGGAGCGGCAGCAGGAGCGGCCGGTTCTTCAGCAGCAATTTCGATACCGAAAGCGGTGGCGATGGCCGCCAACCCGCCGGTGTAGCCCTGGGCTACGTGACGCACTTTCCATGTGCCGTTGCGGCGATAGAGTTCGCCGACGATGAAGGCATTTTCCACCCCTCCTTCCGGTACGAAGGAGACAAGTTCCGCGCCGCTTGCATCGCAGACCGAGAATTTTGCATCCTTGACCGCGGCGAAGGTAGCGTCGGTCTCGGGATCGATTGTCAGTGTCAGCTCGATGCGTTCGATCTCCGCGGGTACGGCCGGCAGATCGATGCTGAGGCGGTGCTTGTAGATGGTGCCGTTTTGCACCTTGTCGGTGTATTTGACTGAGCCTTCCGGCGAAGCCGTCTGTCCGTAGAAGACGAAGTCGGCTTCACTTCTGACCTTGCCCGCGGCCGTGAGCATGATGGCCGACAGGTCGGTGTTGGCGCCGCTGTGGGTGGCGACAATGATCAGATTTTGGCTGTTTACTTGAGCGTTAGCTCCTTTGGCGAGTGCGTTTTGCATAAATTTGGTTGCTCATGATTGTATTTGTGCATTGCTCCTCTTTAGTTGACCGCCGGTAGGCGGTAGGGAGCACCAGGCGGGCAGGAGCAGGAGACCCTGGTCGAGTCTCCTGCTCCACAGCCCGGGAGGAAAGCGAGCCATCCTCCCAACATCGGTTGCTTCTTCAGTTAAGGGTTTGCCACCTGCTTGAGCAGGAAGGCAAAGTCGAAGGCCGCTTCCTTGAGGGCATCGAAACGCCCGGAAAGACCACCGTGTCCACCCGCTTCCAGAAGAATCTTGAAGAGGAGCGGATTGGCGTCGGTCTTCATGTCCCTCAGGCGAGCCACATATTTGGCCGGCTCCCAGTACATCACCTGGCTGTCGTAGAGTGCCGACTTGACCAGGATAGCCGGGTAGGCTTTGGCCTCGATGTTCTCGTAGGGAGAGTAGGTGCGGATGTAGGCGTAGTCTTCCGGCACCTTGGGGTTACCCCACTCTTCGAATTCTCCCACCGTGAGAGGCAGGGTTTCGTCGAGCATGGTATTGATCACATCCACGAAGGGCACCTTGACGATGGCGGCGCGGAAGAGCTCGGGGCGCAAGTTGAGCACTGCGCCCATGAGCAGACCACCGGCGCTGCCGCCTTCCATGGTTATGCTGTGGGAGCTGGTGAAGCCCTCGGCGATCAGGTGCTCGGCGCAAGCAATGAAGTCGGTGAAAGTATTCATCTTCTTCTTGAGCTTGCCGTCGGCGCGCCAGGTCTCACCCAGTTCGTTGCCGCCGCGAATGTGGGCGATGGCATAGACGAAGCCCCGGTCAAGCAGGCAGATGCGACCGGAGCCGAACGTCGTGGGCATGCCGAAGCCGTAGGAACCATAGCCGTACAGATGGCACGGATTGGTACCGTCTTTCTTCAGCCCCTTCTTGTAGACCAGGGAGATAGGCACCATGGTGCCATCGGATGCCCTGGCGAAGGTGCGCTCGCTGACGAACTGCGAGGGGTCGTAGCCGACCACTTCCTGGGTCTTCACCACGGAGAGGCGACGGCTATTCATGTCATAGTCCAGCACCGAGGGCGGTGTGACGAGGGACTGGTAGCTGAGGCGCAACGTGGTGCTCTCGAACTCGAAATTACCGCTGCCGCCCACTTGATAGACCGGCTCGGGGAAGTCCACAAGATGCGCTTCGCCGCTGGCTTGCTCGATGACGCGTACCTTCATGACGCCGGTGTCCTTCTCGAAGACCACCAGGTGCCCTTCGAAGAGTTCCAGGTCGCTGAGCAGAATGCCGGGGCGGTGCGCCACCACTTCCTGCCAGTTGGCCCTGCCCGGTCTGCCGATGGGGGTCTTGAGCAGGCGGAAGTCGGTGGCATTCTCGTTGGTGAGAATGTAGAAGAACTTGCCGTCGTCATCCACCTGATATTGCAGCTTGCTTTGGAGCGGCATCAGGTTGCGGAATTTGCCGCCGGCGTTGCTTGCCGCCAGGCGCGCCACGTTGGAAGTGGTGTGACTGCCGGTGTTCAGGTAGATGTAGCGTCCGGAGCGTGAGCGCGAGACGCTGACGCGGAAGAACTCGTCTTGCTCGTGCTTGACCAGGTGATGGGTCTTGCTGCCCAGCTTGTGCCGGAAGACACGGTTGGAGCGCTTGGTCACCTCATCTTCCGTGGTGTAGAAGATGGTCTTGTTGTCGGAGGCCCAGGCGATGGAGGTGACGCGTTCGGCGATGACGGCCGAGACCTTGCCGGTGCGCAGGTTCTTCACCACCAGGGTGTACTGGCGGAAGCCCTTGTCGTCGTAGGCATAGGCCAGGAAATTGGCACTGGGGCTCAGCGCCGTCGGACCAATCTGGAAGAAGGTCTTGCCCTCAGCCAGTTGGTTGATGTCCAGAAGCACCTGCTCCGGACCGACTTTGCCGCCCTTGCCTTTGACCAGTTGCCGGCAGTTGACGGAATACTGCTTACCGGCTTCGGTGCGGTTGTAGTAGAAGTAGCGGCCGCGCTTGTTGGGCACCGACGAGTCGGCTTCCTTCATGCGTCCGCGCATCTCCTGATAGAGCGTCTCCTGCAAGGCGACGGTGTCTTGCATGTAACCGTCGGCGTGGGCGTTTTCGGCGCGCAGATGGGGCATGAGGTCCGCATCTTCGCGGTTACGCATCCAGGCGTAGTCGTCCACGAGGGTCTCGCCGTGCAGGACGGTTTTGACCGGAATTTTCTTGGCCACGGGTGGGGCCAGCTGGTTTGAGGAAATGTTCTCAGACATTTGATACTCCTTGGAATTCTGGTTGCTTCAATGCTGAACGTTTGAGAAAAAGAGCTGCCGAAAGGTGAAAGACGGCACCGCCGGCAGTGGCGATGCCGTCCTTTGGGATGAGGGCGTTTTTAGCCTTCGATGTAGAAGGGCTTGGCCTCGCTCTTGCCGTAGACCTTGGTCCAGCCCGGCGGCAGCACGCGGCGGGCCCGGAAGGTGCCGGCGCGCAGCTCATCGAGCTTGAAGAGGAAGTCGCCCTGGGGCACCTTGGTGCCGGCCGGGATGATCTTGCCGATGACGCGGCTGACCATGAAGGGCAGGTCGGCCTTGAACTTGCCGTCGCGGAAATCCACATCACGGGCGGCCGCCGAGGCGCTCATCTTGAAGGAGCCGACCACCAGGGTGTGGTTCAACTCCACGTCGCCGGTCTCCACGTCGCCGTTGTGACCGTCCAGGCCGGGCAGGTAGAGGAAGTGGGCGAACTTGTCCATGGGCTGGTAGCGCAGCATGGCGCAACCGGCCTTGGCGGCGCTTTCCTCTGCGAAGCAGAAGAGCACGAAGGTCCACTTGGGGTAGAGCTTGTCCAGCTTGGCGTAGAGCTCTTCGTTGATGATGGGGCGCTTGGCGGCGTCCACCTGTTCGATGGCACCGGCGATGGCTTTGGCGCTGCCGGCGATCACCACGTCATAGGTGCCCTTGTCGAAGCCCTTCACCACTTCCACGCTCTTGGCGCCGCCGAGCATGCCGCCGCGCCGCAGACCGCCCCGGGAGAGGGTACGGGGACCGACGGCGCGGGCGTAGTCTTGCATGAAGTTGGGGTAGTCGCTCACCGGGATCAGGTTCTTGCCGGTGACGGTTCCGGGAGTGGCCGGCACGGCGATGAGCATGGCGTTGCCCACGGCGATGGTGGCGGGCTTGCCGGGCTGGTCGGGGGTGTTCCAGTCGAAGTCGTCACCGGGCTTGCCGCGGCGCGTGCGCGGAGCTGTCAGGCTCATCCCCCGGCTACCGCGGCGCGCGGGCTTGCCCGAGAGGAGCTGCGGAGCTTCGTCGTCGACAGCCACGGCCGCCGAGCTGGAGGGTAGCCCGCCTGTGACGGCGCCGTTCTTGCCGGCCACTTTGTTGTAGTAGCCGATCACGTGTTCGACCTTGCCGTCCACCTGCACTTCCAGTCCCAAGAGGATGGTGTCGGTGAACTTGATGGCGGTTTGCTGGTAACGGTTATTGGAGAGGCACATAGTAGTTCCTGGGTTTCGAGTCGTGAGACTCTGTTGTGGTCTGTTTCGAGCGCGGTGAGGCGCGGAACTTGAGGTGAGTTCCACCGCTCACTTTGCTGCCGTTTGTTTTGGCCGGCCTCGGAGTTTTACTCAGGCACCGGCCGACATCGGATGGGATAACGAAACTGTCGCCGACAGAACTGGCGGCGGCGGGCGTCTCACTTATTTATTGGATTTGCCGTAGGCAAACTTGATGGTGAGCGCCAGCATGACGATGGAAGATAGTCCCCAGCCCAGGCTCCACAGGAAGGCCGGGATGCCCGTATCGCGGGCCATATTGGTGGCATCGGTGAAGGCCGAGGCCCCGTGCATGCCGATGCTTATCTGGGCCAGCACCAGGATGTCGTAGAGGGCATTGAGGGCTGTCTGCACGGCCAGGAACATGACCAGGAGGGCTGCCATCGGTGCAGGCAGCCATTTGCCGGCGGCGGCCAGGGCGGCTGCCATGACCAGACCGACCACCATGCTCATCATGGCCTGCCCGGCGTAGTTGGGCATGGTCAGAGCCGGCATCATGTAGAAGAAGACGGCGAAGACCATTAGTGCTGCCAGCATGAAGAGCAGCGGTCTGGTCATGCTGCGGTGGCGACCGATGATGATGAGCAGGCAGCCGAAAGCCGTCGTGCCCAGATAACCGGTCTGACCGAAGATGAAGTGAGTGCCGCCCTGGCAGAAGGTGAGCCCGCCGTGACCCTGACCGTCGCTGACGATGGTCAGGCCTCTGACACTGCCGCCGGTGGCGGAGCAGGCCAGGGCATGACCGATTTCGTGCAGAGCCGTGGTGAAGTACTCGATGGGGCTGTAGATGAAGCTGAAGACAGGCATGTCCGAGAGGGCCAGGGAGGCGATGGTGATCACCGCCAGGAGAAGGAACGGCATTTTGCCGTCGCCATCTTCCGGTAGCCCTCCGGGAGGTTGATTTGACTTCATAACTGCTCCTTGAAACAGTGGTTAGAGCACCAGCCCGTTACAGCTTGACGCTGCGTCTGGCCAGACCGTGTTCGGCGGCATACTTCTTGATGGCCGAAGCCACGGCAAGAGCCACCCGTGAGGTGTTGTCACTTTTGGAGACAGGCTCCAGCACCGTGGGAATGATGTAGTCGGCGTCGAGCTGGTCCTTGCCTATTAAGTCGGCGATGGCCCGGGCGGCGGCGATGCACATGTCCTCGGTGATTTCCTTGACGCCGGCTTCCATGGCACCGCGGAAGATACCAGGGAAAGCGAGGGCGTTGTTGATCTGGTTGGCGTACTTGGAGCTGCCGGTGGCCATGACTGCCACGTTTTCGGTGCGCTCCTGGGGGGAGACTTCCGGCATCGGGTTGGCCAGGGCGAAGACCACGGCTTTCTTGCTCATGGTAGCCAGGTCGGCGCCGCTCAGGATGCCGCCCACGGAGAGTCCCAGGAAGAGATCTCGACCCTTGAGGGCTTGCTTATAGGTGCCCTTGAAGCAGCGTGGGTTGGAGCGCTCGGCCAGCCATTTCTCGGTTTCGGTGAGATTGGGCGCGCCTTTGTAGACGGCGCCGTGCTGGTTGAAGGCGATGATGTCGGTGACGCCCAGGCTCAAGAGCATCTTGATGCAGGCCATGCCGGCTGCGCCGGTGCCCACGGCCACCACCTTGATCTTGCTCAGGGGCTTCTTGATGTAGCGGGCGGCGTTGAGCGCGGCCGCGCCGACCACCACGGCCGTGCCGTGTTGGTCGTCATGGAAGACCGGGATGTCCAGGCATTCCCTCAGGCGCCGCTCCACTTCGTAGCACTTGGGCGACTCGATGTCTTCCAAGTTGATTGCCGCGAAGTTGGGGGCGATGGCTTTGACAGCGGCCACGATGCCGTCGGCGTCCTGGGTGTCCAGGCAGATTGGGAAGGCATCCACGCCGGCCATGCGCTTGAAGAGCACGGCTTTGCCTTCCATGACCGGCAGGGCGGCTTTGGCACCGATATTTCCCAGGGCCAGAACCCGGGAACCGTCCGAGACCACGGCCACGGTCTTGCCGGCGATGGTCAGGTTGCGGGCTTTCTCCGGATCGGCATGGATGGCCATGCAAACCCGCGCCACTTCCGGGGTGTAGATCTGAGCCAGGTCCACCCGAGTCTTGACCTCGGTAGTGGGCATGACGGTGATCTTGCCGCCCAGGTGCTTGAGAAAGACCACGTCCGAGACGGCCACCACTTGCACCTCGGAGACGTCCTTGAGGGCTTCCACGATGGCTTCCGAGTGGGCCGGATCACGCGCCCCGATGGTGATGTCACGCACCACATGGCTGGCGTTGGATTCCACCACGTCGATGTCCTCGGTATCACCGCCGGCTGAAGCGATGGCATCGAGGGCTTTGGCCAGGCTTCCAGAACCGGCCTTGGACAACTTCAGTCTGATGATGATGGTAAAACTGCGCTCGCCCACCTCAGGCTGATTCGTCCTGTGTTTGGCGGCGGCTTTCGCCTTGTCGGCATTTACTTCGTCTTTAGACATAAGCATTTCCTCTTTGTTGAGAAAGGCGACGGCACCGCCGGTGAGGGCAGTGCCGTCGCTGCAGTTGGCAGGAAACAATTGGCAGAAACAAACTGCTAGAGACTGTCTCAGGAGGCGCGCTTGCGGCCGGTCCTGCTCTTCTTGCTGCGGCGCCCTTTCATGGACGTGACAGTTTCGTTGAGGCTAGCCAGCTTCTCTTCCAGGCTCTTGACCTGGCTGGCGAGATCGCCTTCCTGCTTGGCTTTCTCGTCTGCCGCCGCCTTTTTCTCGCCCTCTGCCTTGGCTTTGACGCTTTCGCGGATGCCGTCGGCGGTTTCGGTGATCAGGCGGCGGATGCGACCGTCGTGGGAGGTGTTCTTCAGTTTGTCGAGAACCGGCAGAGAGTCCGGATTCTTGGCTTCACCCAGGGCTGCCACCAGGGACATGCGCAGGGTGAACTGACGACCCTCTTCCGAATCGGTGAGATCGTGCAGGGCTTTGAGGGCGCTTTCGGACTTGGCGGCAAACTTGCCCAGGCAAGCGATAGCCGCCGGGCGAGCCTGCCAGGGTTTGCCGGCACCGGCCAGTTCGGCTGCCAGTTCCACGGCGCGGTCGTCCTTGAGTTCAGCGAGACCGCCGAGGGCGCCGATGGCCACGATGTCGTTCCAGGAGGTGATGGTGGTGGCGTGCTTGAGCACGTCGAAGCCATCTTTCCACTGGGTACGACCAAGCGCGTTGGCGGCATCGGCCAGAACGAACTGGCTCTTTTCCTTGCCGCCGGTGATGATGCCGGCCAGCAGTTTGCCCACCGCTTCCGTCTTGTAGTTGCCCAGGGCGTTGACCACGGCGCGGCGCACCTTGGGCTGCTTGACCTTGACCAGGCTGATGAGACCGTCGCGCGCGGCGTCGGTGTTCATGGTGCCCAGGCAGGCAGCGATTTCGGCGCTGACGCCCCAGAAGAACTTGTCCCGGGCGGCCTTGACCAGCACCGGCACCACATCGTCGGTACCGAGCTTGGCCAGGTGCTGAGCAGCGTAGACGCGGCCCATCACGGAGGGGTCATTGGCCACCTGGTGGATGAGCATGCTCTTGGGCACGTCCAGCTCCAGCTTCTTGAGCACCCAGTTGGTGGGGTCGAAGCGGAACATGACGGGCTTCTTGTCGAGGGCGAAGCTGAAGCTGTGCTCGGCTTCTTCCACGGTGACCGTGACCAGCTTGCGGCTGCCNNAGTCGAAGCTGAGTTCGATGGGCATGGTGAAGAGTCCGGTCTCAGCCTCGACCTTCTGGGTCTGCTGTACCTTGACCGTGGCAAGCTTTTGCTTGTCGTCCCACTTGTAGCTCACCTTGTACTCGGGGTAGCCGGCGCCGAAGACCCACTGGTCGAAGAACTGCCGCAGGTTCCTGCCGGTGGTCTTTTCGAAGGCCCGGATCAGGTCCAGGGTCTCCACCGGCTGGTACATGTTGTCCTGGTAGTAGTTCTTGAGCGAGGCGTAGTAGGCCTCGGTGCCCACCAGATAGCGGAGCATGTGCCGCACCAGTCCGCCCTTCTGATAGAGGTGGCGGTCGAAGAGCTCGATGGGCTCCCGGTAGGTGTGGCAGACGATGGGACGGCGGTAGCGACGATCCTCGGCGAAGTAGGTGCGAGCCAGTCCGTAGACATAGTGGTCGCGAGCCTTTTCGCCCCAGATTGCTTCCACGGCTTCGACCTCGCCATAGGTGGCGCCACCTTCGTTGAGCCAGCCATGGGCCCACTCATTGCAGGTGGTGAGGTCGCCGTTCCAGTGGTGGTTGAGTTCGTGGGCGTTGAGACGCACCTCCGCCAGGCGCTGTTCCTCACGGGTGGAGGCGTCGCCCAGAATGCGGTCCGTCATGACGGTGATGGTGGTGTTCTCCATGCCGCCAAAGATGAAGTCCTGCACGAAGACCTGGGCGTACTTGTAGGCCCAGGGGTATTCGACGCCGTAGAGACGCGAGTAGAGTGCCACCAGGTCGGCCGTGCCCTTGAAGTACTCGCGCGCCCGCTCCAGAAGAGACGGATGCACGTAAGCTTCCACCTTCAGCTCCCCGTATTTCTCCTCCAGCTTGACGAACTCTCCCACTGCCAGGGCCATCAGGTAGCAGGAGTGGGGCTTGTCCAGGTGCCAGTGGAAGGTACGGCTGCCGCTCTCGTTGTCCTTCTCGCTCAGGAGCGCGCCGTTGGAGAGACCGGTGAAGCCTTTGGGCACAGTCACCACCACTTCCGAGGTCATCTTGTGGTTGGGATGGTCGGCTTCGGCCACCGGGAACCAGTGGTGCGAATCGTCGTCCTGACCCTGGGTCCAAACCTGATACGGCTTGTCGGTGTAGAAGGGTGTCGGACCCGTGAAGTAGATGCCCAGCTTGGGGGTGAGAGTGCGGTAGGTCAGCTCGATGGTGAGTTTTTCACCTTTCGCGAGAGACTTTCCGAGCTGCACTGTTACTCCTTTGGCCTGTTCCTCGAAGGAAAGGGCCTGGCCGCCGGCTGTGACCTTCTCGATTTTGAGGTCTTCGGCGGCAAAGAAAACGCTCGTCACGGACTTGTCGATGGGTTCCACCGTGGTCTGGCAGAGCCCGCCCATGGTTTTCTTCATGGGGTCGACGTCGAGGACGAGTTTGACATGGTTGACCCGGACGGTCAGGTCCGGAGCATAGCGCTTCTTGGTGCCGGGCAGGGCAAAGGGTTTGCGCCCGCTGGCTCCGTCGACGCGCTTGGAAAGATTACGCCACCAGTGCATGTGACCGCAGCAGTTGGCGTGCTCGCTGAGATTGCCAGCAAGCTCGGCATTGAGAGCCGTGTGTGCCATAGTGAGTTCCTTTTCTACCAGCCATGGCAGCGCCAATCCCGCTCATCTACTTGATGAGCTGTTGTCCGTGGATTTTGCGGCAGTCTGCTTGGGCTGAGTTAGTTTTATAAAAATGAAAGAAGATGGGTTGGGAGAAAGAATGACAACTCCGTCAACCTAATAAGCACCGTATATAAACTACAAGCGCGGGAGTATTACTTCTTTTTCGCTTTTCAACTGAGCTTCTCCGAAAGGTTCTGGAACCATAGGCTAGCTATAAAGCTTTTTATAAAACCTGCTTCAGGGGAGCGTCCCTCTGGGTAGCGCGGGAGTGCTAAGTGTTGCAAGCGTAGCCGCGCAAATTGTCCAAAATTTGTCTCAGGATTCACCTTGGATACCCTGCGACTCTGCTTGTTTGTCCCAAAGGCTGCCACCGCTGTAGATCGAGACCGCAGCCCGAAAGCGCTCCTTGGCATCGTCGTTGTCCATTCCAAGTTGATTCTGGCAATAAAAACCTTTAGGAGTAAGGGTATCTCAACCCTCCCGACTTGTTTCTGCAATAAGCCTTAAATCCAGCCATTTTCCCCTGATTCCCTCTCTACCCCTTCGGTTCGTAGCCGAATGAGTTTGTATGGGCTGAAATTGGGTCTTCTTGGGAACTAGCTTTTGACAAGGCTGAACTCGCAGTAGCAAGCGGAAAGTGTCGCACCTGGTCCAAAATCTGCCTGGGCTCAGGCTCTCACTGCGCGCGGTTGTAGTCGTCCTCGTAGCGGATTATGTCCTCTTCGGGGAAAGCGTCGCCTGTCTGCACTTCGATAAATTCGAGCGGTGTGTTTCCCAGACAAGCGATGCGGTGTTTGACACCACGTCCGACATAGATGTGTTGTCCATACCGGACGGCTATTGTTTCATCATCCAGAGTCACTTCCCCGACGCCGGCCACAACCACCCAGTGTTCGTCTCTGTGTGCGTGGCTTTGCAGACTCAGTCTTTGGCCGGGGTTAACTACAAGGCGCTTTACCTTGGTGTTTGCCTGGTCGATAAGCACATAGAAAGCTCCCCAGGGGCGTTCTTCGTGTGATTGAGACATGGTTCCCTCTGTTTGGTGACAGCAATATCCTAGCATCCGCGCGCTCCAGGCTTGACCCCAAGCTTGCTGTCGCGCCTGGCAGAACCATTCACGAGCTCGACCCGTACCTGGAAACGGCACGGACGAGTCTCACAACGGCTCACCTTTCCCGGTGAAGCGAACATCCACTTTCTATCTTTCAAACGAAGCATCGCTTGCTGTGCTCGCTAGGCGGCAGGCGAACTGAAGGAGACTATTATGAACACGCACACCTCACCATTCGCGGGCGCGTCTGCATTTGATCCCTCTGCTGTCCAGGTGCCTCAGGCCAAGAACAGCGAGCTCGGTCAGCTGATTCGTCCCAACTACAGCCTGGCCGAACTGGAAGCCGTCCGCAAGGCGCTGGTCGAACACAAGACCCTGCGTCTGCGTCGCTACAGCTCGGGTGGGCATTCCGCCGTCACCGTGGTCGAACAGGACGACAAGACCCTGGAAGCAGCCATCGATGGACTCCTGGTCTTTCACTGGGACCGGGACAACATCATGCAGACCCTGGCCGAATTGCGTTTCGCCGAAGACGCGGAACTCAATCAGGGGCTGAACATCGCTCCCGACGCCTGGCGCAAGGGGCTTCTCGCCAGCCTCATCCACCACAAGAAGCGCGACTTCCGGTTCATGGACATCATCCTGGACCGCGCTTCCGGACTGCCGCACGACTACATGCGTCGGCCGCACATCCGCTACAACCCCATCTCCCTCGAGGAAGTGGGTGATCCCTGGGGTCATGGACAGAACGACTCGCTGTCGTTCATCAACTTCATGACTTACTACGCCATTAACAGCGGTCGGCTCAACCTGCTCGACAGCGACGTGGCCGACCTGGCGCTTTCCTTCTCGGCTCTCACCCATGCCTTCTTCTGGAAGGTGAATGTGTGGCAGGACCGGGATCTGGGCGCCTGGGAAGACTGCGTCGGCGTGCACTGGTCATCCGTGGCCTGTGCCCTGATCAGCCTGCGCGAGCAGCTGGTGTACATGTCCAAGACTTCCGGCATCAAGTACAACAAGGACGGTCACGACCTC
>FSSH01004392.1_pt1 | contig 16810 bp, 16 predicted proteins | sample 1166101 | NCBI WGS metagenome assembly FSSH01 (sample SAMEA32972668, study PRJEB13176) | freshwater metagenome | biome: Drinking water system; feature: Biomass in drinking water that filtered by 0.45 um membrane; material: drinking water | place: USA | collected 2012-12-20 | depth 0 m | reverse complement strand
GATTGCTCCTATTGCATCTCCGCCCATTCGATGATCGCCAAGGGCGCAGGCATCAGCCCGGCCGACATTCTGGCTGCGCGCGCCGGCACTCTGACAGGCGGGCGCAATGGCGCCATCGTCGCGCTTGCCAAAGCGATCGTCGAGAAGAAGGGCCATGTCGCCGCCGCCGATATCAAGGCTGCCAAGACGGGCGGGCTCGGCGAGGCCGAAATCCTTGAAGTAACCGCCCATGTGGTGAAGAACATCTTCACCAATTACGCCAACCACGTCGCTGACACAGACGTTGACTTTCCCAAGGTCGACCTCAAGCTGACGGCCTGATCCGTCGCACTCCCGGTGACATCTGTGAAGGCCGCCTTCCGGGGCGGCCTTTTCTATTGCCCGTTTTTTAAGCGATGATGCCCTGCACGCGCCATTGCACCTTTCTCAGGCACGTGCACAATTCTTCCTGGTGGCGATTGGCTGACGTCGCAGCGTGAGGACGATCAAGGGTGACCATGCCTTTCGATGAAATGCATTCCGATCCTGCGGGAATTCGTTCCCCCTATCGCGATATCCAGTCATGGCTTGAATCAGCCCCCCTTGAGATGCTGGCACGCAAGCGTCATGAAGCCGAACTGTTTTTCCGCCGCATCGGCATCACCTTCGCCGTATATGGCGACAAGGAAGGCTCTGAACGTCTTATTCCCTTTGATATCGTGCCGCGTATTCTCTCGCGCCAGGAATGGCAGCGCCTGTCGCGCGGCCTTGAACAGCGCGTCAAGGCTCTGAACGCCTTCATCAAGGACGTTTACGGTGCCCGCGACTGTCTGAATGCCGGTATCATTCCAGCCGAGCTGGTGCTGCAAAATCCATCGTTCAGACCGGAAATGACCCGAATCCGCACCGCCCACGACATCTACGTGATGATTGCCGGGATCGATATCGTCCGCGTTGATGCTGACACGTTCTACGTGCTTGAGGATAATGCGCGCACCCCCTCCGGCGTCAGCTATATGCTGGAAAACCGCGAAGTCATGCTGCGCATGTTTCCCGAGCTGTTTCAAAACAACCGCGTGCTGCCGGTCGAGAAATACACCGACGATCTGCTTGCCACCCTGAAATCGATCGCGCCCCGCTCGGCCACCTCCGACCCCAATGTCGTGCTGCTGACACCGGGCGTCTATAATTCGGCCTATTATGAACACTCGTTTCTGGCCGACAAGCTTGGCATTGAGCTGGTCGAGGGCAGCGACCTCATCGTCAACGGCGATATCGTCTACATGCGCACCACCGAGGGGTTGAAGCGCGTCGACGTCATCTATCGCCGCGTCGACGATGAATTCCTCGATCCGCTGGCCTTCAATCCGCACTCCATGCTGGGTGTTGCCGGGTTGATGGGCGCTTACAAGGCCGGCAACGTCTCGCTCACCAATGCGGTTGGCACCGGCGTTGCCGACGACAAAGCCGTTTACAGCTACATGCCCGAGATCATCCGTTTCTATCTTGGCGAGGAGGCGATCCTTAAGAATGTCCCGACCTGGCGGTGCCGTGAGCCGGACGCGCTTGCCTATGTGCTGGAACACATTGGCGAGCTTGTCGTCAAAGAAGTTCACGGCTCAGGCGGCTACGGCATGCTGGTTGGTCCCAAGGCCGACAAGGCGACACGCGAGGCTTTTGCTGAAAAGCTGCGCGCCAACCCGGAAAATTACATCGCCCAGCCAACCCTTGCGCTCTCAACCGTGCCCACCCTGGTCGACGAAGGCATCGCGCCGCGCCATGTCGATCTGCGTCCCTTCGTCCTGTCAGGTGCTGACAAGATCCGCATCGTTCCAGGCGGCCTCACCCGCGTGGCGCTTCGCGAGGGATCACTGGTCGTCAATTCCTCGCAAGGCGGCGGCACCAAGGACACCTGGGTCGTTGATCAGTAAGGATACACCTGATGCTTTCCCGCACCGCCGATAATCTGTTCTGGCTGTCGCGCTATATAGAGCGGGCGGAAAACCTTGCCCGCATTCTCGATGTCGCCTCGCGCCTTGCCAATCTGCCATCAGCCTATGCCGGCACATCGAATGAATGGGAAAGCGCGGTGGCGACCGCTGCCTGCGTCGATACCTTCCATGACGCATTTGACGAGGTAACCCCCGAGAACGTCATCGAATTTCTGGCATTCTCGCCAACCAACCCCGGCTCGATCCGCAATTGCATCGAAACCGCTCGGCACAATGCCCGCGCTGTACGCACCGCGCTGACGGTCGAGATGTGGGAGATTATCAACAGCGCCTGGCTCGAATTGCAATCCCTGTCCGCTGAGCGCCTGCGCTCGGGGCCAGAACTCGCGCGCTTTCTTGCCTGGGTGAAGGAAATGACGCTGCGCTTTGACGGCATCGCCTATCGGACGATGCTGCGCAATGACGCCTATTATTTCTCGCGCCTTGGCTTCCAGATCGAGCGGGCCGACAACACGGCCCGCATTCTTGACGTGAAATACCATGTCCTGCTGCCACAGACAGAACCTGTGGGAGGCGGGCTTGATTATTTCCAGTGGGCAGCCGTGCTGCGTTCGGTATCGGCGCTGACCTCATATAACTGGATTTACCGCGACAGCGTCAAACCATGGCTTGTTGCCGATTTTCTCATTCTGCGTGAGGAGATGCCGCGCTCGCTCGCCTGCTGCTACGGCAATATTGTCCGCTTTCTGGATGAGCTGGCTGTTTCCTATGGCCGGCAGGGCGACGCGCAACGCCTGTCACGGCGCGTCTCGTCGGATCTGCGCAACGCCACCATTGAAGGTATTTTTCAGGGTGGCCTCCATGAATTCATTTCGCAATTCATCGTTGGCAACAATCATGTCGCCCAGGCGATCACCAAACAATTCCTGACCTGAGGCGGCGATGCATATCCACGTAACTCACGAGACGATTTATACGTATCGCTCGCCCGTCAATCACCTCATCCAGATCCTCCGCCTCACCCCGCGCGGCCATGTCGGTCAATATGTCGGGAATTGGCGCCTTGAAATCGGCGCAGAATGCCGCGTCATCCGCGACGAGGACTCCTTCGGCAACATCACCCATGCCTTTTCCATCGACCGCGAGACCGCGAGCCTTCGTGTCATCGCCGAAGGCGATATCGAAACCGAGGACACAAACGGCGTTGTCCACGGCGCCGTCGAACGGCTTCCCCGCGAATTCTACCTGCGCTCGAGCACGCTCACCGAAGCCGACGCCGCGCTGCGCCAACTCGCCACCAGCCATGCCGGCGCAGCCAGCCGCGATCAACTCGCCGCCCTCCATGCTCTGATGCTCGATCTCCACCGGATGATCACCTTCAACACCAGCGCAACGACACCGGCCACGAGCGCCCGCGAGGCTTTCGCCGCCCGCCAGGGTGTGTGTCAGGATTTCGCCCAGATTTTTGTCACCATCAGTCGGGCGCTGGGCATCCCGGCGCGTTTCGTTGGTGGCTATCTCCTGCGTTCAGATGACAGTGCCCAGCAGACCGCAGGGCATGCCTGGGCCGAGGCCTATGTCAACGGCCTTGGTTGGGTTGGCTTTGATGCTGCCAACTGCGTCTGCGTCACCGGGGACTATGTGCGGGTGGCGGCTGGGCTTGATTCACTTGATGCCACGCCGGTGCGCGGGGCGCAGCGCGGCGGTGATGGCGAAGCAATGAGTGTCCGGGTAAAGGTCGAACCGCTGCAGGCCGTGCGCAGCCCCCGCCCTATCCCGGTAACCCAATCGCAATCGCAGGCATCATTTCCACCATCCCTGTCCTGACCAAGTTGTGCAACCCGCTTCCCATTGCTAAGGCCAGCGCTCGGCCCTGCATTCGCGGGCAAGGTGCCTTGGGCAAGCAGCAAGGGAGAGCAAACGATGACCTATTGCGTCGGCATTCTGGTCAAGGACGGCATCGTGCTCATCGCCGACACCCGCACCAATGCGGGGCTCGACAACATCTCGACCTACCGCAAGCTCCACCATTTCAACGTGCCGGGCGAACGCGTGATGATGCTGGCTTCCGCCGGCAACCTGTCGATGACGCAATCGGTGCTGAGTATGCTCTCCGAGGGTGTCGACGACCGCGAGGGCGAGGCGTTCCAGACGATCCTGCAACAGCCGACCATGTTCAAGGCGGCCCAGCTCGTCGGCAGAGCGATCCGCAGGGTGCGCGCGATCGAGCGCGAGGGCTTCGAATCCGCGAACCTCCGGATGGACGTGTCGTTCCTGTTCGGCGGGCAGATCGGCTCGGAGCCGATGCGGCTGTTCATGATCTATTCGGCCGGCAATTTCATTGAGTGCAGCCGGGATGCTCCGTTCCTGCAGGTCGGCGAACATAAATACGGCAAGCCCATCCTCGATCGCGCCGTGAAATACGAGACCGACCTCTACGACGCCCTCAAGGTCGGGCTCGTCTCGATGGATTCGACCATGCGCTCGAACCTCGGCGTCGGATTGCCGATCGACATCGCAGTCTCGCGGGTCGGCTCCCTCGACACGGAAGTCAACTACCGGATCGAGGCGGGCGAGAGCTATTTTCACGACCTGCGCGAGCGTTGGTCGGCGGCCCTTCGGGCGGCGCACCGGGCAATCCCGCGACCGCCCTATGGTCCCTCCGGACGCTGATTCAATGCCTGCAGCAAGTCGAGAGCCGCAGCTCCAGGATCCGCCGTCCGCATCAGGCCGCCCATGATCGCGATGCCGGCGGCACCCGCGTCGCGGCAGTCGCCCACCGTGTCCGGCGAGATGCCGCCTAGGGCGACGATTGACATGCCGGACGCGCTCGCCGAGCGGATCGCCTCGGTCCCGAGGGCGGGACCGTAGCCAGGCTTGCTCGCCGTCGCGAAGATCGGGCTGAGGGTACAATAATCTGCGCCGGCACGCGCTGCGGCCTCCACCTCGCGGAGGCTGTGCGCCGAGATGCCGATAAGGCCGTCGGGCAGGAGATCGCGGGCACGGCGGATCTCGTCCGGGGCGGCCCCACCCGGCAGGTGAACACCGTCCGCGTCGATCGCCGCCGCCATGGCTGCGTCGCCACCGAGGCTGAATGTCCCGCCGATGGCCCGCACCGGCTCCATGACAGCGACGGCGAGGCCCAATCGGTCCCCGCCATCCATGTCGCGTTCACGGAACCAGACCCAGCGGCCTCCGGCGGCCATAACGGAGTCGATGGTGGCAACCAAAGAAAGGTTTCCGCACGCGAGACGATCCGTCACCACCAGCAGCGGCGACGGCAGTGCCGTCACGAACCGACAAGCCCCAGCTGAGGGCTCGACGGCTCGGCCCGTCCTCGTCGCGGGATACGCCCGGCGAGATGCGCCTCGCGGCCCGCCTCGACCGCGTGGCGCATCGCCCGGGCCATCCGTACCGGGTCGTCGGCCTTCGCTACCGCGGTATTGAGGAGACACCCGGCAGCGCCGAGTTCCATCGCGATCACCGCGTCGGACGCCGTCCCGATCCCGGCATCGACGATGACGGGGACGCCCGCTCGCCGGCAGATCAGTTCGAGGTTGGCAGGGTTGGCGATTCCCATGCCCGATCCGATCAGCGAGCCCATCGGCATCACCGCGGCACAGCCGATATCTTCGAGGCGCTGGCAGGTGACGGGATCGTCGTTGCAATAGGGCAGCACCGTGAAGCCGTCATCGACGAGATGCCGGCAGGCGGCGATGAGTTCGGCGACATCCGGATAAAGCGTCTCGCGGTCTCCGATGACCTCGACCTTGATCCAGGTAGTGTCGAGGGCCTCGCGGGCGAGCTCCGCCGTCATGATCGCGTCGCGAGCGGTCTCGCAGCCGGCGGTATTGGGCAGGAAGCGAAAGCCCTTCAGCCGCTTGACCGTGTCCGAGCCGTGCCCGGCCAGCGAGACCCTACGGATCGAGGCGGTCACCACCTCGGCTCCCGACGCTTCGACCGCATCGACCATGATGCTCTGCGTCGGGTATCCCGCCGTGCCGATGAACAGCCGCGAGGCGAGTCTGATCCCGGCGATGACGAGCGGCGCGTCGGCGGTATTCGTCGTTGCAGTCATCCTGTCATCCCCCCTGCATGGCGCGCACGATCTCGACCCGATCGCCATCGACGAGCGTTGTCTCCGCCCAGTCACGGCGGCGCACGACGCGGCCGTTGAGTGCGATGGCGATGCCCTGCGGGCTCTCGATGCCGGTCTCTTCGGCCTCGATCCGGAACAGGGTCTCGATGTCGCGCACCTCGTACTCGCGCGGTGTTCCGTTGACGGTGAGCTTCATGCCGATTGCCTCTCGGGCTCCCTGACGGGCAGCCTGAAGCGGGCAACGCCGAAATTCCTGGCAAAGGCCGGCAGTTCTCCGGTCGCGATCAGCGCCGTCACCGCGTCGGCAGTCGCCGGTGTCAGGAGGTATCCGTTACGATGGTGCCCCGTGGCGACGACGAGGCCCGGTGCCAATTCGTCGACGATCGGCGCGTCGTCGTCCGAGGTCGGGCGATAGCCGCTCCACATGGCGGTGACCTCCATCTCCTCGATGCCCGGAAGGACGCGCCGGGCGCCTTCCAGCACGGCGTAGAGGCCTCCTGCGGTGAGGCCGGAGCGGAAACCGCAATCCTCGACCGTCGCTCCGACGATGAGATCGCCGTCGCCCTTCGGCGCCATGTGGACCTGCTCGGTCCAGACCATGTGGGTCAGCGTGCCGGTACGAGGGGTGGTCTTCACGGCCAGAGCCTGACCCTTGATTGGTCGGACCGGCAGGGCGAGTTCGGCAGGCAGCAGGCCTTCCGCGCCGCTCCAGGCGCCGGAAGCGAGAATGACGGTCTCGGCCTGGACGTGACCCTCCGGTGTCCTCACGCCGCGAACCCGGCCTGCTGCCCAATCGAGGGCCTCGACCGTACAGGGCGCTACCAGGGTGACACCCGCTCTGCGGCAAGCCCTGGTGAGGGCGGCCATGACCCTGCGCGGATCGACCTGATGGTCGTCCTCGCACAGGATGCCGGCACTGACGGAAGGGCGAAGCATCGGCTCGCGCTCGCGTGCATCCGGTCCCGAGAGCCAGCGCGTGCGGATGCCGGAGCGGGTCTGCAGGCTATGACGGAAGCGCAGGCGCTCGACTTCGTCGCGCCCGATGGCGAGGACGAGAGTCCCGTGGGTGCGATAGTCGATGTCGAGGCCGGATGCCGCCTGGAGATCATCGCGGAAACCCGGCCAGCGGGCGAGGCTGTCGAGAGCGAGCGGCAGGAGCGGATCGGAGCCGGGTTCGTGCTCTGCTGCAGGAGCCAGCATGCCGGTGGCGGCGAGACTTGCCCCGGCGCCGATTCTGGCGCGCTCCAGCACCGTCACCGAGCGACCAGTTTGCGCCAGGCGCCATGCGATCGACAGACCGATGATGCCGGCCCCGACGACGGCGACGTCGGCCCGTGCCGGCAAGCTCGCCGACGTCCAGGCTTCGCCTAGCTGGCGTCGCGCTCCGATGGTGGTTGGCTGATCCGCCACGAGTCTCTCCGCGTCTGGCCGCAGAGAAAGGAGTCCATTCGCCCCGTTTCGAGGAGCAAGCCGGGCCTCGATCAAGACCCGCGGTCCAATCCCTACGCCGGTATGAGCCGGTTCAGGTTCGAAGGATTTCCGCGCCGCCGGGCCTCATGCGAGCCGGCTCATCGGTTTCTCAGCCCCTTGTCGGGGATCTCCCTGGAACATCCCTGATGTGGTCTCAACAGGTGCCGCGGTCAATCCCTCACTCAGGACGAAGCAGGGCGGGAGGGCCGATACACCATCATGGCTTCGCGGAAGCCGTCGAGTTGGTGCTCGCCGAGCGGTTCGGGATGGCCCCAGAGAAAATCGACGAAGGGTTTGGACATCAGCAGCGGCTCGCCGAGCTGCTTGTTGAGCTGCGCCAGCCGGCTCGCGAGATTCACGTCGCGGCCGATCACGGTGAAGTCGAGGCGAGCGCCTGAACCGACATTGCCATAGGCCGCCTCCCCGTGATGGAGGGCGATGCCAGCCTCAACCGGATTGGCGAATCGGTCATGCGCATTCGCATCGTCGAGAGCCTTCAAAGCGTTCTGCGCTGCGGTGAGGGCGCCCTTGGCCGCCGTGCCGAGGTCGTCGCCGCGCTCGCGAAAGATCGCCAGCAACCCGTCGCCGAGGTATTTCAGCACCTCGCCACCCTCCCGCTCGATCGCGGGCACGAGGCAGTCGAAGAACACGTTGAGGAGCGAAACAGCCTCCTCGGGCGTCAGGTCGGCGGAAATCCGGGTGTAGTCGCGCATATCGGCGAACAGGATGGCCGACCGGATGCGGCGGACCTGTCCGCGGCGGATGTCGCCGGCCAGGATCGCCGTATGCGGCTCGTCGCCGACATAGATCCGCAAGACCTGGTCGAGGGTCTTGTTGACGATCCGCATCTCCATCACGGCCGCCAGCGTCGGCATGACGAAGCGAAGGATTGCGATATCGTCGTCGCGGAACCCGTCCGGGGAGCGCGTGGCGAAGGTGATGCCGTTGCGGGTGCCGTTGGTGAAGAACAACGGCGCCACCACGTAATGGGTGTAGCCGGCCGCCTTCAGCTCTGGCAGCACCGAGTAGAGGCCGTCGGGCGTATCGGCGAGATCAAGGATCAGCCATTCGCCGGTCTCGTGGACGGTGAAGAATGGGCTCTCGCGATAGGCCTTGTCGGAGGCCTCACCGTGCGGGAAAAGCCGCACCGACGACCCCTCCTCAGGCGTCCAGTAGCGGCCGACGCCGGAATATTCCGAGTGCAGGGTATCGATCGCGGTCGTGGCGCGTTCGATGGGCACGCCGAGTTTGATCAAGCGTTCCGACAGACCTGCGACGAGGTCATCGGCCTTGGGTAGCCGGGCGCCCTCGCTGAGAAGCCAGTCGCGTACGGCAACGCAAGCCTGAAGCGAGCCAAACGGGACGTCGTTGGCCTCCGATCCATCGGCGTCGGCGGTCGGCTGTGGCGGAGCGCGGTCGAGCATACGGCCTAGGTGGGTCGTGTGTCCCTCAACGACAACCGGTAGAGATCCGATCGTCATCGCTAAGCCGCACGCCGAAGCATCAGTATAATCGATCGAGGAACCCGCCTGCCCCTGTAAGGTCAGGTCAGTTGTCGAGGAAGCTTCGAAGCTTGCGCGACCGGCTGGGGTGCTTCAGCTTGCGAAGGGCCTTCGCCTCGATCTGGCGGATGCGCTCGCGAGTGACGCTGAACTGCTGGCCGACCTCTTCGAGGGTGTGGTCGGTATTCATGCCGATGCCGAAGCGCATGCGCAACACGCGTTCTTCTCTCGGGGTCAACGACGCGAGGACGCGGGTCGTGGTCTCGCGCAGGTTCGATTGGATCGCTGCGTCGATCGGCAGGACGACGTTCTTGTCCTCGATGAAGTCGCCGAGATGCGAATCCTCCTCGTCGCCGATGGGCGTCTCGAGGGAGATCGGCTCCTTGGCGATCTTGAGGACCTTGCGCACCTTCTCCAGCGGCATCGCCAGCTTCTCGGCGAGCTCCTCCGGGGTCGGCTCGCGGCCGATCTCGTGCAGCATCTGGCGAGATGTCCGGACGATCTTGTTAATCGTCTCGATCATGTGAACCGGGATACGGATGGTGCGGGCCTGGTCGGCGATCGAGCGGGTGATCGCCTGCCGGATCCACCAGGTGGCGTAGGTCGAGAACTTGTAGCCGCGGCGGTACTCGAACTTATCGACCGCCTTCATCAGGCCGATATTGCCCTCCTGGATCAGGTCCAGGAACTGCAGGCCGCGGTTCGTGTGCTTCTTGGCGATCGAGATCACGAGGCGCAGGTTGGCCTCGATCATCTCCTTCTTGGCTTGACGGGCTTCGCGCTCGCCCTTCTGGACCATGTTGACGATCTTGCGGTACTCGCCGATCTCGAGGCCGGTCTCGGAGGCGAGGGTCAGGATCTGCTCGCGCAGGTCGGCGACCTGCTTCGAGCCCTTCTCGACGAGGTTCTTCCAGCCCTTGCCGCCGAGCGTGCCGACGCGGTTCATCCAGTTCGGGTCGAGCTCCCAGCCCTGGTAGTGACGCAGGAACTCGTCGCGAGCGACGCCATGGCTCTCGGCCACGCGCATCAGGCGCCCCTCGTGGCTGATGAGGCGCTTGTTGATGTCGTAGAGTTGCTCGACCAGCGCTTCGATGCGGTTGGCGTTGAGCGACAGCGACTTCACGTCGGCGACGACGGTATCCTTCAACTCGGACTGCTTCTTGCCCTGCGCCGCCGTCTGGGTGCCGCCGCCGGCCTTGAAATCGGTATGCTCGTTCTGGAGCTTGCGCAGCTTCTTGTAGTTGTTGGCGATGTTGTCGAACGTCTCGAGCACGCGCGGCTTGATCTCGGCTTCCATTGCCGCAAGCGAGACGTTGTTCTCCATGTCGTCGTCGTCGTCGCCGCCCTCGGGCGGCACCGGCGCGTCGGCCTCGGCATCGTCGCCTTCCTCGCCCTCGGCAATCTGCGGCGCATTCTTGGCGTCCGGGCCGGCATAAGTGGCTTCGAGATCGATGATGTCGCGCAGGAGAACGCGGCCGTCGATGAGCTCGTCGCGCCAGATGATGATAGCCTGGAAGGTCAGAGGGCTTTCGCAAAGCCCAGCGATCATCGCCTCCCGGCCTGCTTCGATGCGCTTGGCGATCGCGATCTCGCCTTCGCGAGACAGCAACTCCACCGAGCCCATCTCGCGCAGATACATCCGCACCGGATCGTCGGTGCGGTCGGTGGGCTCCTTGGCGGTGGTCTCGCGCAGGGCGACCGCCTTGGCGGGCGCAATCTCGGCAACTTCCGTACCTTCGGCTGCGTCCTCGTCGTCGGAGGCCTCACCGTTGGCGGGCTTCTCGCTCGTCGCGTCCTCGGTCTCCTCGGCTTCGACGACGTTGATGCCCATCTCCGAGAGTTGGGACAGCACGTCTTCGATCTGGTCCGGATCGGATTGACCGTCGGGCAGGACCTCGTTGATCTCCTCGTAGGTGATGTAACCGCGTTTCTTCGCGAGCTTCACCATCCGCTTGACGGAAGCATCGGTCAGGTCGAGGAGCGGTCCGTCAGTCTGTTGCTCGGGGGCAGCATCCGCCTCGTCCCGTTCCGTTGCCTTGGTTGCCATGATCAGCCTATCGTTGCCGCACGTTCGGCGAACGGGAGCCCTTGCCCCAACGTACGCCGCCGTACACTCATATGGGTCTGCGGAGGCTCAGGCGCGACCGCGTCGATCTCAGATTCCGGTATGCAAGCAAGACGCTTGACCGATTGTTAACTATGGCTCGCGTCCGACGCGAAAACCTCCGGTCTCACAGCGTCGGCGGTCCACCAGGGTCGGGCGCATCCACCTCCGCCTCGGCGCCGGCGATCACGGCCAGACGTTCCTTCACGTCGCACAGCCAAGCGAAATTGGCCTCGGTCGGATCATCGACCAGGGCCCGCTCGGCTTGGCGGAGCTCGCTATTTAGCGCGCCTGACTTGCAGTGCAAGATCACGGCCTGACGCAATGCGTCTTCAAGCCGCAACGCGTCAGCGTGCGGATCGAGGACCCAGCGGTCGCCGGGACGTACGTGTGAAGATAGTCGTTCGGCAGCCATCTGCAAACCCGCTCGCGCGATGCGGCTCCCGAGAACTTCGACGTCGAGGCGTTCCGTCTCGGCATGAACGTCGAGAAGAAGCGAACGCAGGGCCTGCGCATCCGGGTCGTCAAGGGACAGGGCGGCGAGATCTTCCGCCTCGATCCCGAGGAGTTCCGGGTGGACGAGGAGGCTTCCGACGATCATCGCCTCCCTGTCACGGAAGGCGGCGTGGCCCGATGCGCCCGTGGCTCCGGCAAAGAGCGGGTTGAAGGTCGTCGTGATCCGGGGCGAGGGTGCCGGATCGTCCATTCGCCCGCGGCGGGATCCACCCTGATACGACGGCCGCTGATAGCGCTGCCGCAATGCGCCGTCGCTTTGAGGCGAGAGACTGCGTAGTCTGCCTTCGATCTCATCGCGATAAAATCGCCGCACGGTCTCGTCGCGGATGCCCGCCACCATCGCCCGAACCGATTTGGCGAGACCAGCCCGGCGCTCGGGCGTATCGACGGGCGCCGCCTCGACCGCCCGCGACCAGAGCACATCGACAAGCGGACGTGCGCCCTCCAGCACCTTGTCGATGGCCGCAGGGCCGTTCGAGCGCAGGAGGTCGTCGGGATCCTGGCCCTCGGGGAGGAGCGCGAAGCGAAGCGACTTGCCGGGTTCGAGCGATGGCAGTGCCGTCTCGATCGCCCTCAGCGCCGCCCGCTGCCCGGCGGAATCGCCGTCGAAGCACAGGATCGGCTCGTCGGCATGGCGCCAGAGCAGCGCGAGTTGCTCCTCGGTGAGCGCCGTGCCCATCGGCGCCACCGCGTTGGCGTGTCCCGCCATGGTCATGGCGATGACGTCGACATAACCCTCCACGGCGACGATGGTGCCGCGGTCATGGGCGGCCTTGCGGGCGCCGTGCAGGTTGTAGAGCACTTGGCCTTTGTGGAAGAGCGGGGTCTCCGGCGAGTTCAGGTACTTCGCCTTGGCATCGGCCTGCATCGCCCGACCGCCGAAGGCGATCACCCGGCCGCGCGTGTCGGTGATCGGGAAGATGATGCGGTCGCGGAACTTGTCGAATGGTACGGCGACGTCATCACCGGTTACGAGGAGGCCGAGTTCGGCCATCAGCTCCTTCTCGACGTCCTTGGCCGCGAGGTGATCGCGGAGCCCGTAGCGGTCGCTCGTCGCGTAACCGAGGCGGAACCGGGCGCGGATCTCTGGGCCGAGACCGCGTCCGTCGAGATAGGCCCGGGCCTGAGTGCCGAGGCGGCCGCGCAGCTGCTCTTCGAAGAAAGCGGCGGCAAGCTCCATCACCTCGAAGGCGCTCTTGCGCTTCGTCTCCATCTCGCGGGTGTCGGCGCTCGGCGCCGGTAGTGCGACGCCGGCTTCGCCCGCCAGGCGCTCCACCGCCTCGGGAAAGCTCAAGCCTTCCGTCTCCATCAGGAAGGTGAAGACGTCGCCGTGCTTACCGGAGGAGAAACAGTGGTAGAACTGCTTCTGGTCGTTCACGTAGAACGAAGGCGTCTTCTCGGCGTTGAACGGCGAGAGCCCGCGCCACTCCCGCCCCGCCTTCTTCAGCCGCACCCGCCGCCCGACCACGTCGGAGGCGGGAAGCCGCGCTCTGATCTCTTCGAGGATGTGGGGCGGGTAGCGCACGGTGCTTTCAGGCGATCGGGTTCGAGGGACCCCGACTCATAGCGCAGCAGGCCTTACCGAGTCCCGATGCTTTCAAAATCCTCATATGTTCAGGCGTTCAAGCCTCCCAAGGATTCAGCAGCCTGATCTCCAGTGCCTCGGAATCGCGGATGTTGCGCGTGACGAGCGTGAGGTCATGACGGCAGGCGATGGCGGCGATCAGGCCGTCGACCGCGCTCATCGGACGACCGCAGTCCTGCCCTGCCGCCATCAGACGCCCCCAACGATCGGCTGTCGCCTCGTCGATTTGAAGCAGGCGGCCTTCGAAGCGGAGCGGCAGATCCACCGTCAGCCAGGCTTCAAGCCGTGATCGCCTCGCACTGGGCGGCAGTCGCTCGATGCCATGCCTGATCTCGCGGAGGGTCATCACGCTGAGGAAAACGATATCCTCATCGATGCCAGCGAGCCACGCCGCGACGCGGATGTGCGGGCTCGGCTTCACCCATTCGGACAGGACGTTGGTATCGAGGAGAAAAGTCACAGGTCGGGCGGGCGCGAACCGGTGCCGACACGCGAGAGGTCGAGATCTGAGCCCGTCAGCGGCGAGGCGGCAAGAAGCTCCGCCAGGTTTCCCTGCCGGCGAACCTTGCGGTCCCATTCTTCGACGGAGACCACGACGACCGCCCGACGCCCGTTACGCGTGATCGTCTGCGGTCCGGTGGTCCGGGCGTTCTCGACAACCTGACTGAATTTGGCCTTCGCTTCTGCGACGGTCCAGTTCGCGTTCTCAGACATCAATCCCAACCCTCTGATGGTCAGGGTGGTCATAGTACCAAGGAAATGGAGCCCGAGGAGCCGGGCGCGCGCGACAGTAAAGACCAGCTCCTGTCACCCCTTCGCGTTCAGCGCCTCCTTCACCAGACCGCTCGCCTTCCCGAAATCCATCCGGCCTGCATACTGGCCTTTGAGCGCACCGATGACCTTGCCCATGTCCTTCGGCCCCGCCGCGCCGGTCTCGGCGATGGCGGACTCGATCGCCGCCTTGGTCTCGCCCTCGTCCATCTGCTGAGGCAGGAAGCTCGCGATGATGGCGACTTCGGCGCGCTCGTTCTCGGCGAGCTCGGGCCGGCCGCCTTGATCGTAGACGCTGGCCGATTCGTTGCGCTGCTTGATCATCTTCTGGAGGAGCGCGAGGATTTCCTCGTCGCTCGCCGGCTCCTTGCCCAGCCCGCGCGCCTCGATGTCCTTGTCCTTCAGGGCGGCCTGGATCATCCGCACGGTGGCGAGCTTCGCCTTCTCGCCGGCCTTCATGGCTTCTTTCATCTCGGTGGTGAGGCGGGCGCGAAGCATGGGTCGACTCCTGGAAATTCGGGGGTGGTCTGCGATTTGCGGCGGTTGAGCCGCGCCGGAACAAGGGCCACATTGACCCCGTCGCGGGCCACTCGGTATGAGCGCTGCACAATGAGCCACCCGCACGCGCCGTCTCATGCGGCGCCGGGATCGGGCGGACATAAGCGAGATCACGCCGATGCTGCAAGACGCTGCCGATCAAGCGCGCTCCCCTGCGCCTGCACCCTGGGCCGAGCCGGTGGCCACCGCCCTCCTCGTCCTGGCGGACGGGACCATCCTCGAAGGCTTCGGCATCGGCCAGACCGGTGCCGCCGACGGTGAGGTCTGCTTCAACACGGCCATGACGGGGTATCAGGAGATCCTGACGGACCCATCCTATGCCGGGCAGATCGTCACCTTCACCTTCCCGCATATCGGCAATACCGGCACCAACGACGAGGACCTCGAGAGCCTCGCCGACGCTCCCGCCTCTGGCGTGCGCGGTGCGGTCGTCGCCTCAGCCGTCACGAATCCGTCGAACTGGCGCTCGTCGAGCCATCTCGACGCCTGGCTGAAGGCCCGTGGCATCGTCGGCATCACGGGCGTCGACACGCGAGCGCTCACGGCGCTCATCCGCGACAACGGCATGCCGAACGCCATCATCGCCAACGATCCGGAAGGCCGCTTCGATCGCGATGCCCTCAAAGCCCGTGCCGCGGCCCTGGCACCGATGGAAGGCCTCGATCTCGTGCCGCCGGTGACCAGCAAGGCCGCGTCCGAATGGTCCCAGACCACTTGGGCGGTGCAGGGCGGATACGGCAGCCGCAAGATCGGCGAGGGCCTCAAGGTCGTCGCCATCGATTACGGCGTGAAGCGCAACATCCTTCGGCTGCTGGCCGAAGCCGGCTGCGACGTCACCATCGTACCGGCCACCACCACGGCGCAGGAAATCATGGCGATGAAGCCCGATGGCGTCTTCCTCTCCAACGGCCCCGGCGACCCGGCGGCGACCGGCGAATACGCCGTGCCGGTGATCCGCGAACTGCTCGACGGACATGTGCCGACCTTCGGCATCTGTCTCGGCCATCAGCTCATGGGCCTGGCGCTCGGCGGGCGCACGATGAAGATGGCGCAGGGCCACCATGGCGCGAACCATCCGGTGAAGGACAAGACCACCGGCAAGGTCGAGATCGTCTCGATGAATCACGGCTTCGCCGTCGATCCGGCGAGCCTGCCGGCGAATGCGGTGGAGACTCACGTCTCGCTGTTCGACGGCTCGAATTGCGGGCTCACCCTCACGGATCGCCCAGCCTTCTCGGTGCAGCACCACCCTGAGGCCTCGCCGGGACCGCGCGACAGCCACTACCTGTTCGAGCGGTTCGTCGCATTGATGCGCTCGGGCAAGCCGGAGATCACGACCTCTGCGGAATGAGCCACGGCCGGCGTCACAAAAAACACAGGTTTCGCCCCCACCAGACGCCTCGTTAACGGATCGCTAACCAAGACGGCCAAAGATTCGTCGTACGGTCCCAACGGTGCTGACAAGGGGTTGAAGATGACGGCTGACGACACGCGCGACGACTTCACGCGTCTGCATGGGATCTTCACCTTCCATTTCGGCGTCGCCGTCGGCCTGTCGTGGATGACGTCGCTCTACTCGGCCTGTTACGCGCCGTGGGTTCGCAACATCCGGGCCCTGATCGACCCGACCACGGGCCTCGATCGAATCGAGAGCACTTGGTCGTTCCTCTTCGCCATGCCGGTGATTCTGACCATCGCCTGGGTCACCTTCCATTTCGGACGCGAGATCATGCGCCGCTCGCAGACACTTCCGAACCTCGCCGTCGAGTTCGCAGCGGCTGCCCTCGTCGCCTTCGGCGTATTCTACCTGTCCATCGACCGCGCGGTGGCGGCGCTCTACATCGGGATGTGAGACCGGACAGGAGCGGCCGACGCGCGCTATCCGCTCGGCTCAAGCTCCTCTGTCTTGGCCCTGGATTGTCGCGGCTCGCGCATGATCGCGATGGCGGCATCCCTGACCGCGCGCTGCACACCCTTCCAAACCGCTGTCTCGCCGTGTAAGGCCCGGGTCTAACGATCATCCCGGCCACCAGCGCCCCTTCGCCCGTGCCGCCTCCCGGCGCCCGGCGAGGACGGGTGCGCGCGGCCGCATCGAAGGCGTCCGATGCCGAAGCGCACCGATCTCTCCACCATCCTCATCATCGGCGCCGGCCCGATCGTCATCGGGCAGGCGTGCGAGTTCGATTACTCCGGCACCCAGGCCTGCAAGGCCCTGCGCGAGGAAGGCTATCGCATCGTCCTGGTGAACTCGAACCCGGCGACGATCATGACCGA
>FSSH01001415.1_pt1 | contig 16813 bp, 15 predicted proteins | sample 1166101 | NCBI WGS metagenome assembly FSSH01 (sample SAMEA32972668, study PRJEB13176) | freshwater metagenome | biome: Drinking water system; feature: Biomass in drinking water that filtered by 0.45 um membrane; material: drinking water | place: USA | collected 2012-12-20 | depth 0 m | reverse complement strand
TATATCAGTAATTTGACGAAATCACATCATGATATGGTTTTGGCTATTGAAAAAATGGCAACCCCTGAAGGAAGTAAACCCATATTGGAATTGCTAGAGAAACAGATGGTTATCGCCGATAAGATCGAGCAGGAACTGGAGATGGCCGTTACTTCATTACAGTTTGGTGACCTAGTAACGCAATTGCTTGCACATACTACGCGCCAAGTGGAGGCATTGAATATTGAACTGCAACGCATTGAGCGACAGGGAAGCTGGAAAGAAAATGCGGGTAAAAATACGTTAGGCACAATACATGAAGGGATTTCTAAGGCAGTGAATATGGCAAGAACTAAAAGTAAGAGAAAGCCAGTTGTGCAGCAAGGTATGCAGATGGGTGATATTGAGCTGTTTTAGTGTGCATATTTTTATCAAACAAATTAACAATATTAGCAATAGGAGTGAGATAAATGGCTAAGACAATACTTGCAGTGGATGATTCTGCTTCCATCCGGCAGATGGTTGCTTTTACGCTTAAAGGCGCCGGATATGAAGTCATTCAAGCAGTCGATGGTCAAGATGCATTAGATAAAGCTAATTATCATCAGGTTAATTTGGTGTTAACTGATATCAATATGCCACGAATGGACGGGCTGAAATTACTGGAGTTACTCCGTAAATTGGCGCACTACAAAAATATTCCTATCTTGATACTAACGACCGAATCCGGTGATGAAATTAAAGCAAAAGGCAGAGCGGCAGGTGCTACTGGTTGGCTCGTAAAGCCATTCGATCCGAAAAGATTACTGGAAGTAATCGGTAAAGTAATTGGTTAGATATTGATATCTCAAAGTGGGTGAATGGGTTGCCGATAGCATACTTATTTGGAAAGCTAAGTACTTACTGCTTCTATTTTCTCGCTTCTTTAGGGTGTTAGCCTAACAACTCAACGTGAAACAGGTTATCTATGAGTACAGATCTCGAACAGTTTTATGAAATATTTTTTGAAGAATCCTCAGAATTACTTGCGGACATGGAAGCATGCCTGCTTAGGCTTGATGTAAATTCGCCCGATTTGGAAGATTTGAACGCTATATTTCGTGCAGCGCATTCTATCAAGGGTGGAGCTGGTACTTTTGGTTTTACAGATATGACGGAGATGACGCATATGTTGGAGACATTGCTGGATAGATTGCGCAAAGGGGAACTTGCAGTACGGAGTGAGATGGTGGATGCTTTTTTGAGAGCCGGTGATGTCATTAAGGCGCAACTAGCAGGTCACCGTGGAGAAGGTGAAGCGGATCCCGCAGTTGCGGCGGAAGTTTGTGAAGAACTAAAAAAACTGAGTGATGAAACACAAGTTCCGGCACCACCTTTTGAAACCGTGGCGGATTCTGGCATTGGAGTGGAAGCTATCCCTGTAGAGACCGATATTGGGAGATCATCTAATGTTGCGATTAGCGAAGCTGTATCGGAAAGTGATGTAGCGAAGCTAACGTATTGCATAGAGTTTTCCAGTTCCGGGATGGGTGATGCGGCAGTTGGAAACTTATTTGCTAACTTGAAACGCTTAGGTAGTCTTGAAGATGCAACCTCGGCAGGCGGGAAAGATCATAAACTGAAACTTATGACCGCCAGTAGCGAAGAAGATGTTTGGGAAACGTTGGCATTTGTTGTCGATCCGGCAAACTTAAAGATCGAGGTTGCAACTCAGTGTGCTGCAGGTACTACAGAGATTGTGGAGCCTCATTCTAGTGAGGAGGATTCTGTTGCAGAACCTTTTGCCGATGAAGATGAGCTTTCAATAGCAAGTATGCCGCCTGCGCCTGGCTATGGTTTTTTCCCTGGAGCCCCAGCCGCACCCAAAGATGTCGATGACTCAGAATTACAGCTGAGTTCAGCGCCTCAGCAAAACATCCATAGTAATAAGAATGAAACGCAGAACCTAACGAATAAGCCTTCCAGCAAGGCAAGTGCATCGGCTTCCGCCAGCGAAACTTCATCGATACGAGTCAGCATAGAAAAAGTTGATCAGATGATCAACCTCGTGGGTGAATTGGTCATTACCCAGGCAATGCTGGCACAGACGGCTTCACAGCTTGATCCGGTAATTTTTGAGAAATTGCTGAGTGGAATGAGTCAGCTAGAGAGGAATACGCGAGATCTTCAGGAGTCTGTAATGTCGATCCGAATGATGCCGATTAGCTTTGTATTCAGCAGATACCCGCGTGTTGTGCGTGATCTGGCGGCAAAGTTAAATAAACGCGTTGAGCTGAAAACTGTCGGTGAAAATACTGAACTCGATAAAGGTCTGATCGAGAAAATCGCCGACCCGTTAACTCACTTGGTAAGAAATAGTCTTGATCATGGCATCGAAGTGGCTGAGAAGCGTATTGCGGCGGGCAAGCCCGCGCAAGGCACGATTACATTACGTGCTTTCCATCAAGGTGGCAGTATTGTTATAGAAGTCAGCGATGACGGTGCGGGTTTAAATCGAGGAAAGATTCTCGCCAAAGCCAAAGAACGTGGCTTGCCAGTGAGTGATGGCATGTCTGACCAAGAAGTTTGGTTGCTGATTTTTGAAGCAGGTTTTTCTACCGCTGAAACAGTTACTGATGTATCTGGCCGCGGTGTGGGTATGGATGTTGTGAAACGTAATATTCAAGGTATGGGCGGGCGCATTGATATCGAGTCGGCACTCGGTGTGGGTACACGCATATCGATTCGATTACCATTAACGCTGGCAATCCTCGATGGGTTATCAGTGGCAGTTGGAGATCAGATGTTTATCGTGCCGCTCAATTATATTATCGAATCTATGCAGCCGACAGCTGCTGATATTAAAACGGTAAGTGGTCATGGCCGGGTGGTGCAGGTGCGTGGCGAATATCTTCCTGTGATTGCATTGCATGAAATTTTCAACTTACATCCTAATGTGACGGCGGTGCATGAAGGAATTCTGGTTATTCTTGAAGCTGAAGGTCACAAAGCAGCCTTGTTTGTGGATGACTTAATTGGGCAGCATCAAGTTGTGATTAAAAGTTTGGAAAGTAACTATCGCAGAGTACAGGGGGTTTCAGGCGCGACGATTATGGGCGATGGTAAAGTCGCACTTATTCTGGACACTGCTGCGCTTGTGTTGGCATGCCAACAAGAAATGGTATAGATCGATTGGATAGTTGATATTTTTATACCAAGATAACTTATTAATCAGGAGTGTTTACCATGTCTCAAGAGCAAGCAGCGATTACTACTTCTAATGCAGTCAATCCACATACCAGTCAAATGGCGAATGAATTTCTGACGTTCCGGTTAGGAAGTGAGGAATATGGTATAGAGATACTAAAAGTACAAGAGATAAGAGGCTATGACGCGATAACGCAGATAGCGAATGCACCGGAATTTATCAAAGGAGTAGTTAATTTGCGAGGAATAATCGTACCGATCATAGATATGCGGATTAAATTCCGGTTGGGAAGTGCGACGTACGATCAATTTACCGTAGTGATAATTTTGAACGTGGCCGGCCGGGTGATGGGGATAGTTGTGGATGGGGTATCGGATGTGATCACACTGGGACTGGAACAAATGCGTCCTGCGCCGGGATTGGGATCGGTGATTGATACGGAATATATTATGGGACTGGGGACTGTAGACGAGCGCATGCTGATATTGATTGATATCGAAAAAATGATGAGCAGCAGCGACATGGGGTTAATAGAGCAAACGGTAAATTAGAGAATAGTTGATTCGGAGCGGAGATCTTAAGAAGAAACGAGGCAGGCAATTGGTGATTGTTAAGTTACCGGTTCACGTGTGGGACTGAAGAAAGCAGTAAGAAATTGGGTGCAAAATTCGCTACTGGCTAAAGATTATGCCTTTGAATTATCTGCTCCATATTAGCAATAGATATAACCAATTGTATATCATTGTTTACTCAATATATTAATACATTATGTCTGATGAAAAGTGGTGAAGCTCCAGAGTCTGATACTGTAAGGAATGACAGTAAAGCAGTATTTGTTAGAATTCAAATGGATATATTATGGAAATGATTTTGGGTGGTGATGAAAGCTCTGATAGCAGGATACGTGAGTATGCTTTTACTCAGGCTGATTTTGAACGCATCAGAAAACTGATATATAACCATGCAGGCATCTCACTTTCCAAAGGCAAGCAAAATATGGTTTATAGCAGACTTGCCCGGCGTCTGCGTGCCAACGGTTTGACGAGTTTTAACGAGTACCTTAATTTTCTGGAACGTGGCAATCCTGAAGAGTGGGAAGCATTTACAAATGCTTTAACAACTAATTTAACAGCTTTTTTTCGCGAACAGCATCATTTTCCGATTCTTGAGAAGCATGTAGAAAAACGCAAGAATCAGGGCAAAATTCAACTCTGGTGCAGTGCATCGTCAACCGGTGAAGAGCCTTATTCAATGGCGATGGCGATGGTGCAGGCATTTAAGACATTTTCACCCCCAGTGCACATTCTGGCAACGGATCTGGATACCAATGTTCTTGCAAAAGCGCAGTTGGGTATTTATTCATTGGATAAGCTAGAAAAAATACCCCAAGAGAAACTTAAGCAGTTTTTTCTTAAAGGCAAGGGACATCATGCCGGATCGGCGAGAGTACGTCCTGAATTGCGGAATATGATTACATTCCGGCAACTGAATTTGCTCGATGAAAGCTGGCCGATTCGCGGTCCGTTCGATGCGATATTCTGTCGTAATGTAATGATTTATTTTGATAAACAAACTCAATATAAAATTTTGAAGAAATTTGTACCGCTACTGGCACCGGATGGATTGTTGTTTGCTGGTCATTCAGAGAGCTTTCAGCATGCAGTTGATTTGTTTAAATTGCGTGAGAAAACCGTTTATGAGTTAGCTAATAAACAGAGGTAATCGTATGGCTGAGATCATCGATGATCAAGTTGCTACCAATTTGTACTTTGATAAGAGTTTTAATAATCAGGCTGTTAAGTTGCTGCCAGGTGAGTATTATGTTACGGATAAGGATTTACTGCTTGTAACTGTGCTTGGCTCATGTGTTGCGGCTTGTATTCGAGATTGTTATAGCGGTATCGGCGGTATGAATCATTTTATGCTTCCAGATGGTGGGGGAGATGCAGGTAGTCCGTTAAATGCTTCAGCCCGTTATGGTACTTACGCAATGGAGATACTGATTAATCAGTTATTGAAGCTAGGCGCTCGCCGTGGAAACCTTGAAGCAAAAGTATTCGGCGGTGGTAACGTTCTGGATGGATTGACAGTCGCCAATGTCGGGCAACGGAATGCGGATTTTGTCTTGAAGTTTTTACAAACAGAGAAAATAAAAGTCGTAGCACAGGATCTGGTTGATATCTTTCCGCGCAAAGTCTATTTCTTCCCAAAAAGCAGCAAAGTAATGGTAAAAAAATTACGCAATATACATAACACGACTATTTCCCAGCGTGAAAAGGATTATAGCCAGCGTCTACATAAGGTTGATAGTGGTGGAGATGTGGAATTATTTTCTTAGCTTGAACCTGTTTCATGAAATACGTTGAGTTTTTATTATGAAGAAAATAACAGTTATCGTTGTTGACGATTCGGCACTTATTCGTAAGCTATTAACTGAGATAATCAATAGCCAGCCCGATATGGAAGTCATTGGGGCAGCTGCTGATCCGCTAGCGGCACGGGAAATGATCCGAGAATTGAATCCAGATGTGCTGACGTTGGATGTCGAGATGCCCAAAATGGACGGGCTTGACTTCTTGGAAAAATTAATGCGACTGAGACCGATGCCTGTGGTTATGGTTTCAACATTAACTGAGAAAAGCTCCGATGTGACATTCCGTGCGCTTGAATTGGGCGCGGTTGATTTTGTGGCCAAACCCAAAATCGATATTGCATCGGGACTAAAAGAATACGGAAGTGAAATTGCCAATAAAATCCGTATTGCGAAGTCTGCCAGACTCAAGCGAAATGCATCCCCGTTGATTACCAAAAGTGCAACTGCGGATGCAGTGTTGCCTGCCATTGCGAATCGAATCGCCTCGACAGAAAAGTTAATCATCGTGGGAGCTTCTACCGGTGGTACAGAAGCCATCAAAGAATTTCTAATTCGTATGCCACCTGATTCACCGGGGATTCTGGTCACTCAACATATGCCGGAAGGATTCACAAAATCATTTGCCAATCGTTTAAATAGCCTGTGCAAGATAGCTGTGGTTGAGGCTCAGGGAGGTGAGAGGGTGTTACCAGGACATGCATTTATCGCACCTGGACACTCGCACTTATTGCTCAAGCGCAGTGGCGCGAACTATATGACGGAATTAAATCAGGGGGAGCTAGTCAGTCGACATCGGCCATCGGTTGATGTACTATTCCGCTCGGTTGCAAATTGTGCAGGCAAAAATGCTATCGGTGTGATTCTCACAGGCATGGGAAAAGATGGTGCGGCCGGAATGTTGGAAATGCAGAAGTCAGGCGCTTATAATTTCGCCCAAGATGAAGCCAGTTGTGTCGTTTTTGGGATGCCGAAAGAAGCGATTGCAGCGGGTGGAGTCAATGAAGTTGTATCATTAAAAGATATGGCAAGGTCTGTTTTGTCAAAAATCTCAAGTATGGGATCACACGGTAATCGCGTATAATCTCTGTAAGAATTTACTTTTTAATTGGCTATAAAGTAAAAGCGTCTTATCAATGAAACGGATTATTTCTCGCTTTATTATATTTATTGGTATCAGCTTCTTAGTGAGTTGCGGATCCCTTCAGGAAAAAACTTCGGTAAAACAGGGCTCGCGCCCACCAGTCCATAAATCAACAGATTCCGGTCACATCAAGAAAGCACTCTATTCCCAATTTGATGAATGGCAGGGGGTGCGGTATCAGCGTGGCGGACTTAGTCAACGCGGAGTCGATTGCTCAGGTTTCGTGCATTTGACATTCAAATCAAAACTTGGAATGCACTTGCCAAGAACAACCAGAATGCAAATGATGGTTGGAAAAGAAATCAGGAAAAACGATTTGAGGGCGGGTGATCTGATATTCTTCAAAACGGGTCCATCCTCAAATCATGTTGGAATCTATTTGGAAAAAAATAAATTTCTACATGCCTCCGAAAAGAAGGGTGTCACCATATCCCGGTTGGATCATGTTTACTGGCAATCCAACTACTGGAAATCGATTCGCATATAAGCGAAAAATAACATTATCTGACTCAACTCAAATAAATCCAGCCTGTGGCGGTATCCTTGTTTCCCTGTATGCAGACCGTGTAACGTGACTGTATCAAATTGTGGAAAAGTACAATGAATGAAGAAATTAAACAAAGAATTCAGAAAAGAGAAAACTGGCAGCGTGGGCTTTTCATGCTTTTCTTCATATTTATCTACGGATTTTCTAATTCATTGATCATTGGTATCTTATTTTTCCAGTTTGCCACGTTGATATTAACCGGGAAAACGAATGAATTTTTACTTGGATTCAGTCAGAGTCTAAGCATCTATATCCATCAGATCATTAACTTCCTGACTTTTAACAGTGAACAACGTCCGTTTCCGTTCAGTACGTGGCCAATCGTCAGCGATACTCCCGATATGATTAAAGATGGCAGTGATAGTAATAGAAACGTCTAATTCATTGTTCTTCTGATATTTATCTGATTTTCCTTTTGACTGATTCAAACAAATTCCAATCCGATTCCGGCGTATTCTTTGGTTGCAGTCGCATTTCTACCGGACACCGCACTCAGCAATAGATCTAACTTATTGCTATAAGTATATTACTAAATATTATTTCAAATTATGTTCAGGTGCGGCTATAGTGCAGCGCATTTTGCAGGTAATATAAAGCTAAGCTCATGAAAATACGCAATCTTGATCTGACATCGAATCCCGTCAATGAAGAACATCAACAATTAGGATTACCGCCTGTCGAAGATACCGTTTCTCATCTGGATGCACATCCTTTTTTGCGTGCTGCCGTCTGGTTTGCTGTCATTGTATTGGTTTTACTGATCGCATTTTTAATCATTCGCTTTTTTCTTGCGCAGGATTTGGGGGAAAGCTGGCAGATTATTAGTGCCACGCTCGATAGCAGGATTTTCTGGAGTGCAGTTGCCGTTGGTTTTCTTGCGCAAGTTGTCGATGGTGCTTTGGGTATGGCTTACGGTGTCACCGCCACCACTTTTTTATTAGCCTCCGGTGCAAGTCCGGCTGCCGCCAGTGCCAGTGTGCATATCGCTGAGATATTTACCACGGGCGTCTCAGGCATTGCGCATGCCAAATTCGGTAATGTCAATAAACAATTGTTCACTCGTTTACTGGTGCCGGGTGTATTGGGCGGTATCTTGGGCGCGTTATTAGTTACGCATGTCAATAGCGCATTATTCAAGCCTTTCATATCCGCTTACTTAGTTCTGCTGGGTGTTTATATTCTCAGTAAAGCTTTCCGGCAACTGAGCGCCCGTAAAGACGCACCTCAACATATCGGTAAACTGGCCTGTTTCGGTGGATTCATGGATGCAGCGGGCGGCGGCGGCTGGGGACCGATTGTGACTTCAACCTTGGTAGGGACAGGTACAGACCCGCGCACAACCATCGGTTCGGTGAATTTTGCGGAATTTTTCCTGACATTAGCCAGTGCGGCGACGTTTGCACTCCTGATGGAAACCGATCATTGGCCGTTGATTGTCGGATTGGTTTTCGGCGGTTTGTTTGCAGCGCCATTTGCAGCTTATTTGTGCAAGAAGTTTCATGCGCGTACTTTGCTAATACTTGTGGGTATTCTGATTATTACGATTAGCTGTTTCAATCTCTATAAAGCGCTCATCACGTTATAGCTACAATAATCTTCCGGAAATAAGGCAATATTCCGGGAGATTTTTTCTGTTCTTCCAGTTAAACTTACTCAAACTGGATCCTTCTCCAGCTTAAGTATGTCTCTCCATCCGGAGTCCGATGCCTAACGTTCTCATTCTTCCCACAATTATTTATGTTTCTTATTGATTTCATTCTTCATATCGACAGGCATTTGCAACAGCTTGCTTCAGAATACGGGTTATGGATTTATGGCATTCTTTTCCTGATTGTGTTTTGCGAGACCGGACTCGTTGTGTTGCCGCTTCTGCCGGGTGATTCCCTGTTATTCGCGGCCGGTTCTCTGGCATCACTGGAAGGTTCTCAGCTTAATCCGCATGTCTTATTTGCTGGCTTAAGTTTGGCCGGTATTCTAGGGGATTCTGTGAATTATTGGATAGGTAAAACGGTGGGAGCAAAAGTATTTGCTTCGCAGAATTCGCGCTTTTTCAAACGGGAATATCTCGAAAAAACCCAAGCCTTTTATCTGAAACATGGCACCAAAACCATCATCATCGCACGCTTTATTCCCATCATCCGCACCTTTGCACCCTTTGTAGCAGGTATCGGCACGATGCCCTACCGCACCTTTATTGTGTATAACATAGTGGGCGCCGTACTATGGGTCGGAACGTTTGTTTATGCCGGATTTTATTTTGGGCAGCTGCCGATGGTGCAGCAAAATTTCAAACTCATCATTCTAGCGATCATCATTCTATCGATAACGCCGCCGGTGATTGAGTATCTCAAACACCGCTATAAAAAACAGTAATAATTTCAATTGGATAGCGGTGTGTTTCGTCGGACTGAAGAGTGATAATTATCAGAAGGTTAAATCCGTGCTGTGACTAATTGCCGTAAGACCAAGTTTTTAATGTAAAATCAGCATATTTAACTCAACTGAAAGATCATTCAGTGCGATTTGACCCCATATTATGCGCGAAAAAACAGCCGGTGCATCTTAATACCGTGACCGCCAGCATCCCGAATTTCGCGCAGGCAATATTCATCACCGATCGTTTCAATTCCTCTTCAGAACAATGACAACACCAGTGGAAACTTCACATAGCCGTGTTCATGCCATTTTTGCGCGTTGGACCACACTTTCTTATCAGTATGCGTTGTGGGTCCTGCTAGCGGCGCTACTGATCGCAATCGTCAGTGGCATTTACGTCTCGCGCAATTTGGGTATGAATACCGATACCGCCGAGATGCTGTCCGAAGACTTGCCGTTTCGTGTCAATCTGAAACGCTACAATGAATCATTCCCGCAAGATATCGATACGCTTCTCATTGTTTTGGATGCGCCCACGCCGGAACAGGTACGTGTGGCGACCGAGAATCTGGCCGCACGGTTAAAGCAAGATTCCAACAATTTTTACGATGTCTATTCACCGCGAGTGGACGACTTTACCGCACGTAACGGGTTGCTTTATCAAAGTATTCCGGAGCTTGAGCGGATTACCGATAGCTTGGCCGCGGCGCAACCCTTGATCACCCGTATCAGCCGAGATCCCTCGCTGGCTGCTTTTGCCGATGTGCTGACCAGCGCAGTGGATGAGTTGAACAAGGGGCGGAGCATCGAATTGCGTCCGGTATTGAAGGGCGTCAACGCAACCCTGGAAGCGCGATTGAATGGTTCTCCCAGAGCATTGTCATGGCAGACCATGTTCAGCGGCGAAGCGCAAAAAAACACTTACCAGGAACTCATCATCATCAAGCCGCGGCTTGATTTTTCACAGCTGTTTCCAGCCGAGCAATCCATTGCCGCGTTGCATGCCGCAGCGGAAAGTGTCGGAATCACAGAGGGCAGTCCAATCCGCTTACGCATTACCGGCGAGGTGGCTCTGGCCGAGGAAGAGCTCAACAGCTCGCTGCGCGGTATGGAATATGCCGGAATTATCACGTTTGTACTGGTCGGTGTCGTGCTTTTCTTCGCCATGCGTAACGGAGGGTTGATCCTCAATGTGCTGGTGTGCCTGTTGATGGGATTGATTTTGACGGCGACATTTGCCACTGCGGTTGTCGGCCATCTGAATCTGATTTCCATTGCCTTTGCCGTACTGTATATCGGCTTGGGGGCGGATTTTGCAATCCACTTTCTGCTGCGCTATCGCGAAGTTCTGGAAAATAATCATTCCCCGGCTGAAGCCATCCATATCTCTGGCGGCGATGCTGGGGCGGCTCTGACGGCGTGTACCGTTACCAATGCGATCGGTTTCTATGCCTTTATGCCGACCGATTATAGCGGAGTGGCCGAGCTCGGCATCATTTCCGGAACCGGCATGATCATCAGTTTGCTGGTCACGCTCATCATCGGTCCCGCATTGTTGCGCTATCTACCGAAAAAAACGGTGGCAAAACCGGCTGCAAAAAGTTCGGTTGGCAAAGTGCTCGAGCTTTCGTTGAAGTGGCACAAAGCAACGTACGCGGTTACGCTGGTGGCTACGGTGGGAGCGCTGGCAATCTTGCCGCAAGTGCGATTCGACTACAATTTGCTCAATATGCAAGACCCGAAGGGGGGGGCAGTACAGACTTTCCGTGAATTGCTGGCCGAGCCTGATCTTTCGCCTTGGCATATTGCAGTGCTGGCGAACAATCCGCAGGAAACGGAAACTTTGGCCAAACGGCTGGCTGATCTTCCCGAAGTTAATAAAGTTGTCACAGTATTGGATTTTGTACCGGCGCAGCAGGAAGAGAAACTCTCGCTCATCGAGGAAATGGCACTGACAGTCGGGCCCATTGCCGCAACACCGCCACCACAAATCCGGATCACTAGCGATGCGATTCTGGCTGAGCAATATAAGGCCTTACGGGAATTGATTGCGGCATTGGAGCGTTTTGCTGTCAACCATCCGGAGCATCCATCGGCAGCCACTGTAAGCGCTTTAAAGTCCACGCTGGCCTATTTGTTCACGCAATTGGACAAAGTCAGCAACGATGAAAAAAGTAAACTGTTATATGCCATTGAAGACGATCTGCTGGCGATGTTGCCGCTGGCTTTGCAAAGTTTGCGCACTGCGACTGAAGCGGCTATTTTCGATGAGGGGGATTTGCCCGTCGAGTTTAAAGACCGTTGGCATAGCGATGCAGGCGGGTACCGGTTAGCGGTTTATCCGGTTGAAGATCTTAACGATAACGATGCCTTGCGGCGCTTTGTGCGTTCCGTACAGCAGGTGGCGCCGCATGCCATTGGCGTGCCGGTGGTCAGTCTGGAAGCAGGCGAAGCCGTGGTGCAGGCATTTGTTCAGGCTTTCTCTTTGGCGCTCATCGGTGTGGTGGTCATTTTACTGGTGTTGCTGCGCAGTATTAAATATACCTTACTGGTGCTATTGCCCCTGCTGCTGTCGAGTTTATTCACTGCTGCATTCACCATCCTGCTGGATGTTCCGTTTAATTTCGCCAACATCATCGCTTTGCCGCTCTTGCTCGGACTCGGCATCGATAGCAGTCTGCACATGGTGTATCGGAGCATCAATAATGAACTGGTGAGTGAAGTTCTGATTCATACTAGCACCGCGCGGGCCATTTTTTACAGTGCACTGACAGCGTTGGTGGACTTCGCCAGTTTAATCTTCTCATCGCATTTGGGTACGGCAAGTATGGGGATACTGCTGACAGTGGGGCTGGCTTTTACCCTGATCTGCACACTCATTATTCTACCGGCTTTGCTTCGCGCTCCGGTTGCCGGAGTTAAAGTGAATGCATAACACGCAAAACTACTAAGTGCTCAACTTTTTTTGTTCGTGCTGTCTGGATCACAATCGGACAGAGGCCGGACTTGGCTGATGACATCTTCACCACCTGCGAGTGTATTAACGCCCCGGCCAACGTGGCTTTTCCGGTAGCCATAGAGAAAATAAAAAATCAATCCAATTCCTGACCAGATCGGGAACACCAATTTTGCGTCGGCCGGCAAAAAGAAAAAAAGCGTGATGCAACCCAGTACCGCGAGCGGGCCAATCAGCCAAACTATCGGTGTCCGGAAGGGACGCGCGCGGCTCTTGTCTTTGATGCGCAGTATCATCACGGTAAACGCTACGACCATGAAAGCGAATAGCGTTCCGGAATTGGAAATATCCGCCAGTTTCCCAACCGGCAAGAAAGCGGCGGCAGTCATGACACCCAGTCCAGTTACGTAAGTGACAATATGCGGCGTTTTGAAACGTGGATGAATGCGGCTTAAAACTTCCGGCAGCAGACCGTCACGCGACATGACGAAAAAGATGCGCGTTTGACCGAACAACATCATCAGAACCACCGAAGGCAGCGCCAGGAAAGCGGTAAGCCCCAGCAGATTGCCGATTTTTTCCCAACCAATCTCACGTAACACCAACGCTAATGCTTCACGCGAGCAAACCAGCGGTTGCTGGCCGATAGCGGCTAGCGATTTGCATTGCTCGGCCAATTGCAAGGAGCCGGGCACCAAATTCTTACCGGTTTCATCCAGCAGCGGCTGTGCACCGATGGCGCCGATGGCGCCGGCTGAAATGAGCAAATAAAAGACAGTGCAGATTGCCAACGAACTGATCAACCCGATGGGCACATTGCGTTGCGGATCCTTGGTTTCCTCCGCGGCGGTGGAAACCGCATCAAATCCGACATAAGCAAAGAATATGGACGATGCCGCAGCCACTACCCCAGCTTCTCCTAATGGTAAGAAAGGCTGGAAATTTTCCAGATTGGCAACCGGCAGTGTTAAAGCAATGAAAAGCGTTAATGCGGCAATCTTGATAGCGACCAATGTGGCGTTAAATGTGGCGCTTTCGCGTGTGCCAATAACCAGGAGTGCGATTACCAGTATGCAGATGAAAACCGCCGGTAAGTTAATAACTCCGCCAGCAAAAGGTCCATTCGCCAGTGCGAAGGGTATCTCTATCCCGAGCGAGTTTTGCATAAGACCGACGAAATAGCCTGACCAGCCGACAGCAACCGCGCTGGCGGCGACGGAATATTCCAGCATGAGCGCCCACCCGACCAGCCACGCGACCAATTCGCCCAGCACTGCATATGAATAAGTATAGGCGGATCCGGAGACCGGAACCATGGAAGACAGCTCGGAATAGCACAGCGCGGCGACGGTGCACACGAAACTGGCAATGACAAAGGAAAGCATCATGCCCGGCCCGGCTTTCTGTGCAGCCTCAGCCGTTAAAACGAAAATGCCGGTACCGATAATCGCGCCTATACCCAATAGCGTTAACTGCCATGCGCCCAAGGTGCGGTGGAGACTTTTCTTTTCTGCAGTTGCCAGGATGGCATCAAGTGATTTTACGCGCCAGAAAATCATACATGCTACCTTTAATTTAAACAATTAGTTACGATTCAATGGGATTAACCCTCAATCGGGCTCGAATAATATCATAAAATCTTTTCAATCCGATTGCCAACACTGGAAGCTGTCCCGGCTTAATGTGTAAAGGAGTTTTGCTGAGTGCTGATTTATCCGGTTGCGATCGTTTGCTCATCGTTAGGGCAAGCTGAAATTGACAGTAAAATTGCCGGAAACCAGATGCGCGATGTTGCTACTGCACACAGCAAGTTAATCTGCATCGCCGGTAAGAATGAAACTATGTGAATCCACAGAATGATGGCAGTTGTTTGGTTTTGAAAATGTTGCCGCTGGAAGGAGTCTGAGCGACTGGGTTCGATGGCACACCAAGGCTATTCTTCTTTCCTTGGCTCTGCCAGAGATGATTCCTTAATTCGACATTTTTGATTTCTGCTGACTTTTTAAATAAAAAAGGTCAATGTCTAAAAAACATTGACCTTATAGGCAGGCAGGTAAAGAGCTTACAGTTTAGGCATATATTTTCTTCATTGGAAGGCGAGTTTTGCTTTTCGATACACTTCCAATTAAAAGATAGCTTACAAAGAATACTGCCCCCAACATGAGATCAATCTCTAACCAGCTTATTTCAGATTGCGTGAGTGAGAATGAACGCAAATCGCCAAATGCAGCAAGCCCAACTAATGGTAAAACACCAAATAAAACGAAAGTAACTTTTACAGCTGTACTAAAAAGGCTTTGACTTGTTTTCATCTTTATCTCCTAAATGAAAGTTTTTTGAAGTTATCACAAGTTTACGAACAGTAAGACTCGATAATTCACAAAAAGTTCACAGAATATTGATGAAAAATTCACATATTACGGTTTTTGTTTATAAAATAAAGCATTATTAGAATAATGTTGTCTCATTCGATATTTTTATTCCTAGATGATCAATCATCGCTGGAGACTTTCAGGTCTATCAAAGTACTTGAATATAATGTTTCAGAAGAGTTGGTAACTGGCGCATTATTTTTGAACGGTATGATGTCGTTAGAATTATTACGATTGAGAAAATCAAACCGCGTAGAGATGCTGACAAATGACACTGCAAAAAATCAAATCCATCCAAGGCAAAGATGAATATGTCCTGTTACCAATTGCGGTTTATCGCGTTCTGAAAGATTAGATCGAAAAAGAATTGGTGGCTTTCGAAGCAAATCAGAATGACGAACAAACCTATGAACCGTTCGTGCTTGAGGATTACGTCGATAATCCCGTCGCCTTAGCACGTACCAAGGCAGGCATTACACAGGAGCAGTTGGCCCAGCGTCTTGGCGTCAGTCAAGCCTATGTCAGCCAAATTGAGCGCCGCAACAATATAACCAGCAAAATGCTTGTGCGAGTGCACGCAGCCATCTCTGAGACTGCATAAAATTTACAGACATAATCGATTGTAAAGGCAATACATGGCATTAAGGAAGCAACCGCTAACCGATAAGGAATTGGAAGCCTGGGAAAGTAGCCGGTTAAGTGTTGAATTGCCGGAATTTGTCCGATATCGGCACGAAAAAATCAGAGCTTTCCGAAGTAGAATTTGCCAGATTGTTTGGCGTGTCAGTTCACACCTTGCGCGATTGGGAGCAACGCCGCCGTAATCCCAACGGTGCAGCAAGAACATTGATTGCTGTTCTTGAACGCCACCTCGATGTACTGAAGGAAATCATAATTATAAATAAGATCTCAGATTCGCACTGTTCGTCTTAATATACTCAAGAAGTTCGTAATTCCTCCCGAATCACTTGCTTTGCTGAAAGCATACGGGCCAATCACCAGAAACAGCATATTGCTCAATGCCAATGATGGCGACCTGAAAGACTTGGCAAAAATATCGTCAAGGAAATACAGCAAATCAGCCGCATTTACCGGAATATGGAATTCGCTGCCTCAAGAATGCTTCATCGGACGCAGAAGTATGAGGTCGATCTATCACTTTTTGAAGACCTAAGCATTACAACCACCGGCATTTATGCCTGCCTGACCGATGAAATATGGTGGTTGCAACGCTTGCCGCAATATTCATTGTGGGGGATTTGACTTTGACGAATTGCAGCGCATATTCATTGGTCAATACTCGATCTGCAACAATACCGACTTTGAAGTAAAAATTGCGAAACTGAGATTTCACAACAGTATGATATAGATCGATAACATCAGGGAAAACAAATCACCGGGTACGCAATACTAATCAAATATACACTTTGGGATGGCTAATTATTTTATGTGCGCTATTTGTCTAGCGCATCGCTACAAATATCCATGATGATATTTTTGAGACGGGCCGCACCGCAGAAAGTGCCGCCGGAAAAATCAGCGAAGAAAACGAAGGTGTTGGCGACAGTGGTGGCAGAATCGGTAGAGTCAGACTTTCCGAGCAGGTTGAGCAGCATCTTTGGCAACTTGGCGCAGACGCGCAACGAGTAGTTATTCAATACAACATTTGCCAGAAGACATTAATTCCGCAGGTTGAAGTAATCCCGGATGGTATAGTTGACTAAAAAGCCAGTCGAATCATGTATAGATCGATACTGACTCACAGAGCTGCGCTACGATATCGCTACGGTATATAATTTTTTAGATTCTAAGAGTGTCTTAACGCTATGTTTTTATTGGTGCTGTTGAGAGGAGTCGAACCTCCGACCTACTGATTACGAA
>FSSH01000277.1_pt1 | contig 16844 bp, 24 predicted proteins | sample 1166101 | NCBI WGS metagenome assembly FSSH01 (sample SAMEA32972668, study PRJEB13176) | freshwater metagenome | biome: Drinking water system; feature: Biomass in drinking water that filtered by 0.45 um membrane; material: drinking water | place: USA | collected 2012-12-20 | depth 0 m | reverse complement strand
GCGAGCTTGCGGATCTTCGGGTTGAGCACGATCTGCTCCTCCGTGCCGTCGGGCTTCAGCATCGTGTCACCGATGATAAAGCAGCGGTCGTCGGTCCAGCCGAACTGGTCGTATGTCTTGAGCGCGTCCATCTGCACCCGCAGATGCGACACCCATGCCGAAATGTAACCTACCATCATTGCACCATTCTTGTTGAGCGGCACGACTTCGTTGCGCGCCAGCCGCTTCAGGAGATCATTGGGACTCGCCACCAGCTCGGCCGGGAGATCGAAGTCTCGCGTGAGCGTCGGCTTGACGTGCGCCCGCATGCGCAGCACGACACCGTCGTTGGTGTCGTACTTGGCGATGGGGTACAGCTCCACGTCTCCGAAACTGATCTGATGAACGACGCCCTGCTTGTCAGGCACATCGCACATCAGCATGCCTTGGGTGCCCGCGTTGTTGGGCTTCCACGTATAGCCGGGCGGGAGCTGTGTCCTCGGATTATAGGTGAAGGTATTGGGGACTGGTAGGGTGTTTAATTGCGGCGTTGGAAGCTGCGGCGCGACCGGGGCAGCTGGCTGCGTCTGCCGTGCCGCGGCCATCGGCGTCTTGATCTTACCGGCAAACGGGCAGCCTTTGCACAGATCCGGCCGGTGCGACTGCAGCGTGTTGCACGATGCCGGGCCGACGGTCCAGCCGTCGATCTTACTCTGCGTCTCGGCATACTGGTACCGCTTGTCGAGTTGTGACCACTCATGGCAAGCCGCCTCACCATCGACGCAGTGCTTGACGACGCCGATGAGCGCCCGCCAGTGCGGCTCTGATGATTTGTTGCAGCCGGTATCACGGAACATCTTGACGTGTGCGCAGCCCTCAGCTAGCGCGTCAACCGTGACCGGCTCGTACTGTTCTTCGACGTGCAGGTTCTCGTGCATCGGCAGCTGCGCAACATGCGCCGGGCGGGCACCGAGGTCGTTCTCGGGATCAAGCCCGTGCTCGTGCGCGTACTCGCTCAATCGTTCATGGAACCATTCATAAGGTCCCACAGATCCCGCTTCGATGCAGTGGACGAGTTTAGGGTCAGCAGCATTTTTACGGTGGTAGCTACCCACAGGTCGAAGCACGCTAGCAATATCGGCAGTCCGCTCGACACCCACAAATAATCCAGCACGTGCACAGACCACCTTTAAGAGTTGCGCGGTGACGATCCACCGCTCGGGTTCCACCGACTGTTCGAGCGGCCAATACACATGCAGCCCGTTGCCGGACTTCACGATGCACGGTTCCCATAGTCGCAATTGTTTTCGAAACAATTCGATTGCAGCGAGAGCTGCATCTTGATCGGCGTAGGGTTTATCGGGACCGCAATCAACATCAAGCCAGAAGGCTTTGACGGCGAGAACATTCTCAGCTTTGCGGTTGGCTTTTGTCTTGTACGTGGCGCACGCGTGATAGATAGCAATGTCGTTGAGGGAGTTACGGTGTTCGACACACCGCGCGGCGCTAAAGTTATCTTGAGTGGGTAATGTTTTAATACCACCACCTTGCGGGTGGGAGACGATGACTCTGTAACCCTCATTCGGCAGAATGATGTCGAAGAACTCATGTGTGTTCACGTGACGCCCCGCGTTTAGCTGTCGATTGCAGCCAGTCCCAACTGTTGCAGGTGCTTGTGAACTGCAGCTGCCTTCGCCTCATAACGCTCGTTTCTGGGAACATCGCGGGAGATGGGGAGATCACCACTCTGCAGCGCGGAACGTACTGCATCTTCCAAGCGGTGAACACGCATCTCGATGAGCCGGTGAGGTTGGGAATGACCGTTGAACCAAAGGCTAACGGCTACGCGTGAGATGTGCAAGAGCTTGGCAACGTCCGATGGCCGCAGACCGCCAGCTTTTATTGTTGCAAAATTCATTTGAACCTCCTTGACAGGTCGGGGCAGGTGTGAGTGAGGGAACTCACACCTGCCCCTATGAACAACCAATACGATTACAGGCCACCGTGTCGCTTAAGCACGGCGGATCGCGTCAGTCATCCAATTCTGCAAGCGCCGCGTCAAGGTCGGCACTGGCGTCGCTGATCCGCTGCGCCGTCTTCGACGGAGCAGGGGCAGCCTTCGCAGGGAGTTCGGCCGCAGCGAACGCCGCGGACGGGGACGGAGCGGCAGCCTGAGCCGGGGCGGCCTTGGCTGCGCGCGGGGCGCGTGCGGGCTTAGCCGGTGCCGGAGCTGCAGCGGGAGCCGCACCACCGAACCCGAAACCGCCCACAGCTGGCGCAGGAGCGGCCTGCGCAGGGGTGGGAGCTACTGCCCTAGCCGGAGCTGGTGCCGGGCGCTGGGGAGCCGCCTGCGAGACAGGAGCAGCGATCTGCACGTGGGCCGGGGCCTGACCCAGACCATCGTTCGCCATCGGCGCGCCGCGCTCGGCGGTGCCGGTGATGTGCCCGATCACGTCCATGTCGAGCGTCTCAGCCACCTTCGCAGCTTCGTCGGCCGAGAGCCAACGCAGAGCCTTGAACGTGAACTTGGGATGCGCGACCGACGGATCGAACGCGATGCGTGTGACGACTGCGCAGTACGGCGCGTTGCGCCGCGAGAGCATGTCGGCGTACGCCGCGAGATCCTTCAACGTGGCAGCGGGAACGCGTAGGAGCATTGGATTGCCCAGATCGCCAGAAGGTACCACAGCAACCCGGCGAGAGTCTGAACACTCCTTGCCCTTGCTGCCGTTTTCTGTAATGCGCGATCCCCACGCATTTCGCGGACAACCCGCGCACGTAGCACACTGCGGCTGTACTGCATCCGCAGCCGGGCCGTGACCGTCGTTGGAATAGCATACGGGCTTGGCGTCCGACCCTTCGACATAGCCGCCCGGGTAGTAGACCTTAGATAGGTGCGGGTTGGCTTTGACAATGACAACCTCCAGTGCTGAGGCAGGCTCGTCCACCGAGTTGGGACGCATGATGATGGTGCGGTTGCCGCCCTGCGAGAGCGCCCACGTCTTGCCCTTGTAGGACAAGACGGAGTAGCCCTGCGACACACCACCCGACAAGTCGTCGTTCTGACCAGCCATGCCCTGCAAGTGTGCAGGGAGCTGGCTCATGTCGGCCTCGTCGAAGACAGTGATTTCGTTGCTCATGTAGTGAACTCCTGACAGGAATTGTTTCGAAAACAATTACGACTTACGGCGGACGTTGACGGTCACCTCCTCACGCCAGCCGACGCCGGGCGGTAACTCCCCGGTTTCGTTCTTATGATCGACCACCGCGCTTTTGTTAACGCGACGTTCGAGCATATGCCACGACTCGGTACTGCGAATGTAATCAAACACAGTGTCCCAATCTGCCACGGTCGCACTGGTGCGCGTGGACTTGTACGCAGTGCCCGACTCCGTTGCAACGGACTCGAGCCCGAGTTCCTCCATCGATGCGAGGATGATGCCCTCGATCTTTTCGAGCACGCTGTCGATCTTCGCTTTCTTGTCTTTGACTTCGTCTTCGATGGCCTGCTTCTTATCGCGCAGCTTGATGTACTTCGTGACAAGATCGTTGAAGTCACCGCTCAGCTTTGCTTTCGCAGCGGCAACCTTGCCATCATCGTCGAGGTTCACTTTCTTTTTGCGTGGTGCCATGTTGGCTCTCCTTTGCTATCTGTTAAGCACTATACGCTTACTCGTCTGTTAAAGCAAGATCGAGCACATCGCGAAAGCCTTTGAAAACTGGAAATCGTGGAGCGCCTTCAGCACCAAGCGATTGATATTTGAACGTCACGATCTGTCCGATCACAGCCTGCTGATTGTTCCAGATCCACGCACGCATCTTGTCGTCGTAACCGGTACCCAGCTCGAACTGCACCATCTTCAACGAGCGCAGCGGCGTGCCAGCGTGCGCGTCGAACTCGACGAGCAATGCACCCATCGTGCTCTTGCCGACCTTGCCCGCCTTCGCTGACGAGCGCTTCGTACGGCCGAGCGCATCCTTCGTCGCCTCGTTGGTGTTAGCCATCTGCTCGACGACGCCGACGACGCGTGCTTCCATATCGTGCCAGCGTTTGAACTTGAGCAAACCACCCTCACGCACTGTCGAGCGTCCGTACTTATACGCACCATTGAGTGACCGGATCATGATCCCCTCGTAGCCTCGTGACACGAACGCGTCCTCGCGCTCCATAAGTTCTTCGGGCGTGTGCACGGTGAAATGCGGTACAGGCGCAACACGACTCAGAAAGCCGTGCCCTGAAGCTGCGCGGCGGATCATCTCAAGGTGGCGATCTTGGAACCCCATGCTCTCCTCGATCCGGTCGAACACAAAGAACAGGACATCAGGATTAGTGCCCTTCTTCATGACGCCTGCGGAGCGATTCCACACGCCGCTGTCGGTAGGTGAGCCGACGATCAGCTCACCGTCGAAGCCGTTAAAGTTAGGGTTCCCGAAGTACGCCTGCACCTTTTCGTTTGGGAAGGGTTTGAGGTTGCGGCTCACCGCAACACCATCTCGGATGATGCAGCGATAGCCGTCGAGCTTGGGACTTACCATCACCGGGTAGTTGATCGCGGTGACGTCTTCGCATGTTGCTGCGAGCATGGGTTTGAAAAGTTGTGACATAGTTCAATCCTCAATCTCAAAAGCTGCACCTGCTTCCCAGACTTGGTTGGTCACCGAGGCCGGGACGACGTTGGCGGTTATACTGTAGATTAGACAAGCGCCTTCGCACTTATCGCAGGTCTGGTAGGTCTGGTAGCGGTAATACCCTGAGCCATGACACCAGTAGCACTCCTCCACCGGGAAGTTTTCACCCAACACCTTCAGACCGAAGTGGATGCGGCGGAACCACTTATCAGGTTCGTAAATCCGTAGACGGTGGAACCCGTGCACGCCTCTCGGTCCAACATTATACCTCATCGTACAATCTCCGATCATCACGCAGACTGTTAAACATAAACAAGAAGTCACGCTGCGCATCGCGCCAGTGTTGTGGGATGATCTTGATGCCAAGCGGTTCGACATTGATCTTCCAATCCGCGGGCGGCTTACGCATCAGCGCGTTGCGCTCATCCATCAGGATGCGCGTATCGCACTCATGCACCACTTCAGGCATGGTAGGTGGTAGGCCGAAGCGTTCGCAGATCACTTTCATCAGCGCGTCTTCCTGCGCCTTGTAGATCGGCATGCTGGCCTTGAGCGGGCGCGGCACGTCTGAGAGATACGCCTCAGCTGCGTCATGCAGCAGTGCCCAGAGCTTGTACTTCGGAGCCACATAGCGTGCCAGAAGCACGCTATGTTGAGCAACCGAGTAGAACTCCAAGCAGTGACCGTTGTAGCGGCACGCCATACTGAGTGCGTGCGCAATGTCTTCGATGTGGATCTCGCTGACGCGGGGATCGAGCGGCCAGAACTGACCACCTCGATACGTCTGAATCCACGACCCGCGTCTCTCTACAAGTTTAATCATGTAGTGTTCCTTTATAGGCACGCGCCCTCGCCGCGCCGACTGTGATACCTAAACGATCACTCCACTGACGCATAGTCAAACCGTCTACAGTGTGTGCATCCTTACGTTGCCGCTTGTTGGCGAGCTGCTCCTGCCGCGTCGCCCATCGACAGTTCGACTTGCAGTAGCCTTTGTCGTTGTTACGACGGTCGAGCGTCTTGCCAGCCGGGCGCTCTCCCATGTCGGCAAGGAAGTTCTCAAACTTCAGCCATCGCTTGCACACAGTAATGCCGCGACCACCATAGTCATGGTACCGAGGCCCTGTAACTTCAGTACAGCGTTTAATCATACCTCGCCAAGAGTTCCACGTAGGTGAGGAGCCTGATCTACGCGCATGACCATGCCGCAGCTGAGTCTCGAAGACGCTCATAACTCGGTATCCTCAACAACTTCGAGCAGTAGACCTTGCATGCTACTCCGCTGCCGGAGACGCTCATACAAACGTCTCTCGACAGGGGAGCCTTCTATGTGCGCGATGACTTGGCCGTGCGTTTGGCCGGGGCGGCTGACACGCGCGTTCGCTTGGTTGTAGATTTCCGCGCTCGTGATTGCGCTGTACCAGATAACGGTTGACGCCGCCGTGAGCGTAAGTCCGTGACCCATTGTATAAGGCTGCGCAACGAGTACTTGCGGGTGGGGGGAGTGCTGGAAGTCTTTGAAGATGATGTCCCGCGCGCCTTTCGGCGTGTCGCCGTTGATGACTGCGACCGAGAACCTTTTACCGAGTTCTTTCGCGACATAGTGCAATACTCCTTTGTACGGTACGAACACGATGGTCTTCGAGTTCGACTGTTCGATTATATCTATCGTCTCTTGGATGCGAGCCTGTGATGGTAACTCGACGTGCGTACCGTCTCGCGCGTACACAACACCGCTGGCGATCTGCACCAGCTTCTGCATCTTCACAGCCTCATTGACTGCGAGAACCTGCCCTTGCTGCATCTCCGTGAACAGCGTGGTGAGCATCTCCTTGTAGGCTTTCTTCTGCTCAACGCTCATCTCTACCTGCCGCGTAACGTACACGCAAGGAGGTAAATCCACACACTGATCGCGGCTGTAGCGGATCGAGGGCTGCATCGCGTTGGCGACGATATCGACCGCCGTGTCACGCGGCACCCATTTGAACGCCGATACCTGCCGCATTGTCTGATCGCGGAACGCTCCGGCGTATTTCGGTACACGGTCAGGGCAGATCAGGCGGCACTGTGCCCACGCATCGGTCGGCGCGTTCGGCGTAGGCGTGCCCGTCAAACCCCACACGCGTTTACGCGCAGCGGTGATGCGTTGTAGCGTCTTCCACCGGGACGTCTGCGCATTTCGGAAACTGGCAATCTCGTCGATGACCACGATGTCGATGTCAGGGCGAGCCATCAGCTCCTTCTCCAAGACCTTGATGCCGTCGTGGTTAATCAAATAAATATCCACGTCGGACTTCAACATGCGCATGCGCTTCTCGCGCGAGCCGTACACGACAGCCCACGACAGGTGCGGGAAGTGGCGGAAGATTTCATCAGCCCACGTGCGCTCCAACGTAGACAGCGGCGAGATGACGAGCATCTTGTTCACACGCCCTTGGTCGCGCAGGTAGTCGTAGGCCCACAGCGTCGCCAGCGTCTTGCCGGTGCCCATGTCATTGAGGCAGAACGCCCGGTTGTTGAGTGTTAGGAACGCCGTCGTCTCAAGCTGCGCCTCGAACGGTGTGTACTGCCCCGACCAGCAGTACTGATACTCGACCGGCGACGGCACCTTGTAGCCCATGTTCCGCAGCACCTGCGTCTCGTCCATCTTATGCGGGACGGCGACCAGTTCAGTGTCTTTGTAGATGAAGCTCTTGGCGGTGGGGATGGTGGTGAGGAGTTTGTTGGGGTTGCGGGAATTGAGGACGATCTTCTTGTGCGGTTTCGAAATTAGCATGGGCAGTACTCCTACAGACTCATCTTGATACGGACTTCAAGTAACCGCAGAGTGTCTGCGTCGGTGTCAGCCATCCTGACTGTCATCTTGTGCCACTCGTTTTCGATCTTCCACGTGATGACTCTTACCTGATGTGTCCAGTCATACTCGAACCGCACATGCCCAGGCCACAGGTCATACTTCATGAACAACTGCCGCACCGCGTGCATGAGGGGCGACTTCGCGCTGCTCGGACTGCTCGTACTGCGCCTAGTGGTATCGGTATTCATAGTGGACTCCACGCAGTGATAGCCCCGAGGATAAACTCCTCGGGGCATCGCTTAGTTACGGGGCTATAATAACCCAAGTGCCGTGAATTGCACAACTACTTCATCGAGAGAGCTGGCAACAAAACTCAAGCCGCCAGCAGCGTTAATCCTAGAAATGTGATCGTCCTGGTTGGGTGTTGTGTTCTTCTCCTTGCCGGGTGCCTTGCACTCGATGCCGACGAACCGGCCCTTCGCACAACAAAATATATCAGGTGCGCCGTGAGTCCCAAACGCAGATCCTATAGGACAGTGAAAGTAGATCCCCTGCTTAGTGAGCCACGACTTGATCGCTGTCTTTACTTTCTTCTCCGGTGTCGCCGCCACTTGCCTGCTCCTTTATCTTCGCGAACGCGTTCGGGATCTGCGCCATAATATCGTCCGTGCACTTCTTGAGGTACATGGTGCACTGCTCCTCGGTCATCCCCGAGGCCACGGCCACACAACCTGCTGCCGACATGAGGGCAGCGATGGCGACGCCGTTGTTCATGCCGTCGCAACCACGGATAAACTGGCGCAGGAGCACGTTGTACTCCGCATCCAAGTCAGCAACCTGCTGCATCGTGAGTGCACCGGGAATCGGGCCTTGGTCATCAGTCATTAGTCTCAGTCTCCATTGTGGCGCGGACAGCCGCGTCCTTGGCTTCGAGAAGTTTACGCAGAGCGGTAGTGCGCTCTGCGCATCGTGGTAGCCTCACCAGCTCCCATGCTAGATTATGAAAGAGTATGCTGGTGGCCTGTAGTTTGGGTGGTAGGTGCTCGTACTCAAAGTATTTGAGTAGTTGCTCAGGATAATCCATCTTCATGTTGCATCCTATGATAGTGCCCTATACAGGCAGACTTCGTGTACCGTTCTTTGTGGCGCTGGCGCAGCTCGGCTGCAATAGCTTCGAACGGGATCTTCTCTTTGCGCGCCTGCACCAGATACTTCTCCGCTGCAGGCGGCCACTTCAGTGTGGGGCGGCTAACGAACCGACCACCATGCTCGCGTGCGATACGCTTGAGCAGGTAAGCCACGCATCTACCACTATAGACTTGTGACTCACCATCTTTACGCACAACAATCGTGACCGTCATCGCCGGATGAATTTCCCGTTGTGCTCGCACGTCTTGACCGGGCACCACTCCCGGCACAAACCTGACGGACGCTTGGGGAATTTGTTCAGGTCAATCGCCTGCTGCAAACGCTGGACGCGTGGGTAGAACTCAGCCCAGATACCCGGGATGTCTTCACGCGTGAACTTCTCGGTCGTGCATCCACCCGTCTTCAACCAGATAAACGTGTTGGTGACTTCGGTGATGTAGGGACGGATCGCCATCGACATGGCGGCGGTCAGTCGGAGCTGGGCACTGTCGGGAGTAGGCTTGCCGGTCTTGTAGTCTCCGATGAACAGCTTCGACTTGTCTTCGATTGACACGTCGATGATGCCCCGGACCCATACGTCTTTGCCGAACCAGTCCCGCCTGAGCAGATCCTCGCCCAGCGCCAGTTTCTGCTCGCACCCAAGCCGACGCCCCTCAGCCGCTGCCGCAATCTTTGCAGCGACCGGCTCGAATTGTTGGAGTTCGTCGGGTAACGCTGATCCTGTGCCAACTCGCAGCTCCAATGCTTTGTGGACACGGTTACCCCAGAGCGTTGCCTCGGTCTGTGGTTCGCTTGTCGTCTTGGCGATCTTCGTCTCGAAGTATCGCCACGGGCAAGTTTCAAACGCGGTGAGCGCCGAGTAGCTCCATGCTTGTGGCTTAGCCATTAATCACCTTGTCGGCTGTGAGTTCATAACCGACAACATCGACGATGCTGTCAGGGTGGTCGGGTGTGTTGGCAAGCCGTGCCATCTTGACGAGGGCCATCATGTGCGCAACGTCGAGGGCGGTGAGTTCGAACGGGTTCTCCGTCTTCGCCGCGTGCGATGCCATGCGCCGCTTGATGTACGCGTTCCACATCTCGGCGGTCGTTCCGAAGTTGTCGCGCGGGTGACCATACACACTGTTGCGGTCGTTGTTCACGAGCTGCTGCGCAGTGTCGAGGATACTCTGTCTTTCCATAGACGTACTCCTGTTAGGGATGATTCTGCGTAGCTCACTTCGCCCGGCGTCGCAAGCCCTGCCGGTACTCGCGCATGTAGTATTTCTGGTAGTCGCGGTGCATGGCCTTGGCCTTCTTGTCACGGGCACGGGCCTTGGCACGGAGCTTAGCCACGCGATCCAGTCGGCGGCGGTGGGCGATACCTTTGGCGTAGTTGATCCAGTCCTGACTATCTTCAGGAAGCTCCTCCATGAAGCTCGACAGGAGCCCCGGAGCTTTATAGTTGCCACGCTCATACGCCCACCTGACTTGCGCTCGCAGGGTGCGCCAGTCACCCGTGTTCATATTCATCAGTTTCTTCGAGAGTTGCTCGGGGAAGTGATACGCCATTAGTCTTTCCACTCCTGCAGTTCGCCCCACGACGGGCCAGTCTTTGCGTCTACCGGCATTGGTATATCTAGGTTGATGCCAAACGCTTTCTGATACGGAAGATTAGAGAGCCCGTACTTAAGAACAGGTACAGCATCAGCCACAAGGCCGTTAGGTATGATGACAAAGAGTCCATCATGCAATTCGTAATAGAAGAAGCCGTGGAACTTAGGTAGCTCCCGCACGAGATAGAGAAGGGCAAGGTACTTTTGTTCAGCGCCCATAGACTGAATGGGATAATTGACTGCTGTGCTATCGTACGCCCAACGGTCGGTCGCTCGGCCGAGATGGCTGCGCTCGTGCAGAGGACGCAGCCACACTCGGCGGCCAGCAAGGTTTTCAATCCAAGTATTGTTTTTGACCCAGTGCTGCTGCGCCTTCCAATACAGAGGCACCGCTGGATAGGAGCGCTGATATGTTGCATGGATTAACCTCGCCTGATCTAAACCCATCTTGATACCGTGCTGGATCGCAGCCACCTTCGCCAGCTTAGGCGCAGACGTGCGGTATTGAAGTGAGTTATGCACGATCATGCCGTTGGCTGCGAACCTCGTGCGAGGACCGCAGTTAACTAGGTCGTAGACCGGGATCGTTTGACGTTGCGCCGTGTGTTCATCAGGTTCTGCTGTCGCGTAACCAAACGCAAGTTTCCAACTTCGTAGTGACCGTGGTTGTTGCGTCGGTCGATGTCCAGCTTGAGGTATGTCTTGTGTGGTAGGTAGCGCTTTATATAGGCTACCCCCGAGCGTACGCTTGCGAAACGGAACTCGATACCTCGGCCACCGTAGTTGTGATACGAGCCATCCTTTGGATTTGTGCAGCGCTGCTGCATCGCGTTGACACGCTTCTGCAGGCGTTTGTCTACAGCTGACTGTGTAATCAGATGCCCCTCCCGTGAGTGACGCATCCGACAAGCACATGCCTTGCACTGGGTAGTCCTCCCTACCTCTGCCATCCGCAGGCTCACGTCGCGTACCACACCGCACCGGCACCGTGCGAGAACATAGAGTGCCCCACATTTCACCGAGAGATCGCTGGATAACACCACCCAATGCCCGAACCGTTGTCCAACTACAACGCGCCCATCCCGAGCCCATCGCGGGTTCGATGACCCAACCATGTCGGGCCGCGTCTTCGAGTGTCTGCCACGCGCCATCTACAAGTACCCTGTGATCCGGTGTAGCTGTCAGACCGGCGTAGGTTATGACCACACGCTCACCGCTGCAAACCACCCCATCGTGCTGCACAAACTCTACACCATCCCAGACTTTATCCGAGCGGCGCACACGTTCGATACTGCATGGGCCTCGATCCGTCAACACCTGCGTGTCACCAGCTACGCAGAGGTTCGCCACTTTCCCCAGCTGTCGTTGTTCCTTGATGCCCGGCACCTTGGCATGTAGGTCACGCAGGAATGTCTTGTAATCCGAGCCCATGATCTGCGCAGCCATGTACGAGTGCGCGTCTTCGCCGGGCTGGCACAGCTGTTTCATAACCACGTCGCCTGACACAAACGCACACCACCGGAACTCCTGACCAGCGAAGTCGAACTCGCACAGCGTGTAACCTTCGGGGGCCTTGAGCAGCTTGCGGAACCGCGCCTCACGTTTCCACTGGTGCAACGCCACGCCGGTCTGCACCTCGTCCTTGCCACGCCCCTGCGTCGAGCTGATACTCATGCGACCCGTGTAAGTAGAATATATACGATGTGCCGGACGCACACGGCCGTCGCCGTTGTAGAGCAGGCTCTCGACCGTACCGTCTGCGAACTTGGTCTTGTTGTTGGTATTCTCTCGGTACGTGTTGACGAGTGCGGCGCGTGGATCGAGTGTCGCCAATTCAGCGAGGGACTCCCGGTCGGTTGACATGGTCCCGGTTGTGGTAAGTTTGACGGGTGGTAGGTTCCACCGTTGGATCAACCAATTCCCAAGTTGTTTGGGTGAACGCAGGATCTCCTCGGTAATGTCAGGATCGCTGAGCTTCAGCGTGATGAGCGCAGTCGTGGCGTCGTCTGACAGATCCTTGCTGAGCTGCTGCGCTTCCACCATGTCTGAGCGCACGCCCTGTACCAGCGTCTGTGCCACAAGCGGGATGCACGCCGCCTCGACCAGCGCGACACGCCGCTGCTGCGGTGTGAGCTGATCCCAGTAGTACTTGGCCAGAGCTATCGTGTAGCGCACGTCACGCTCGTTGTACTCCAACAGCTGCGCCTTGCCTGCGTCACTCTCAGGATCGAAGTCGATGCCCTTCCCGTAACCTGCGTACTGCGGGAACACCATCTCGACGGCGACCTTCAGGCCGTAACCGGGTGTATCCTTTGTTACCTCGAACGTCGGACAGCAGCGGGTGTGCCGTGCGAGCAGCATGCCGTCGAGCCACTTCACCCGCAGTGCAAGGTCGCCAAGCCCGAGCGCGATCAACCACGCCACGTCGAACGGCGTGTTCCACCCCACGACCGTGAGCTTGTTGTCGATGGCGTACTGCAGGAAGTCTGCGAGGTTCTCGCGTGACGGCTTCAGCTCGGAGAGCACCATCGGTGCGTCGTGATCCGAGCCATCCCAATTTATCGGGGCCACACCATACGCGGCACTCGTGAGCCACGCGTCACCACTCAAAGCACGAAACGGTTGCAGGGCAAATTGCTTCTGCGAACCACCAGTCTCAACGTCGAAGCCTGCCCAACGCATGCCATACTCCACAGATATTGAGCAGGGTGTTGACGTACACCCTGCGAAACGACAGACGCCTGCACCGGAACCACTATGGCGCATCGCCTGCGGCTAAGTGTTATTTCTAGCCACCCCTTAGCTGGGCCGACTGCCGGTAAAAACATCAAAACCCGGCAGTAAACCCTAAGCCCTACTCTGGGGCTCGACGTAGTCGGACAACTTGCACCTGATCCGACCGGTGAGCCCGATGTTGTAGAGAATTTCTCCCGCGTGTTCTTCGTCGCGCGCCCACACGTAGATGCTGCACACTTCGCCTCGCAGTGAGTAGTCGAGGATGTATGCGTACAGCATCGTGCCGTCAGGCTGCACAGACTGCGTCTGCACCGTCTGCTTCAGCGGGAACTGCAGTATCTGCCCCATCATCTGTCCTCTCTTTTAGCGCCCCTGCCAGCTCACGAATGGCGCTCCTATGCCGAGCATAGTACGTCTCGTAGCCTCTGAGCAGCCTCTCGGCCGTCACTGCTTTGGGGTACTGTAACGGACTATACAGCTCGTTACGCGCTAGCAGCTGCAACATGGCCATCGGATCGCACGCCGTCACAGCCTTGATAAATTGTTCGTAGGCTGGGGTGCCGTGCAGTTTGTAAGTATTCTCCACACTCCACGGGTTTACCGGCCCTCCCACCTTCGCGATCGCGTCCGCCGCGTCACGCTCGCGCTGCGAGGCAATTTCCAGCTTCAGCCGCTTGCACTCGGCGGTGAACAGGTCGAGCTTGGCCCACAGCCGCATCTGCTTACCCATCTTGGTAATCATGCTGTTCCACGCCCGCTGCCCGACAGGGTCAATGTCGAACTGCCTGTCGTAAGTTTCGTGTAGGAACTGGTGGGAGTGTAGGCTGTAAATCATGTCAGCCTTGTAGTCGATATGGGGCCACCTTGCCCGCCCGGTTATCGAGTGGCGGTCCCTCCAGCCGAAGCGAGGGTACGGCACGAGGTACGTGACATTCTTGACGCTGAGCTTCTCAAGATGAAACGCTGCGCGCAGCTGTTTGGCGGGCAACCGGTGTGCACTCTTGGTGTGGATGATCGCCGTGTCGTCTTTGAGGATGGTGGCGAACTTGGTGTTGCGGGTGTAAACTTGAATGTCACTCCAGAGCTGCTCCTCTCCCCGTGCTTTGGGGAGAGGTTCGCGCCGGAGCGTGATGCTGTCACCGATGGCAACGCGTTTGCGCTTACCGGTGAAGTGTGACAGGGCCTCGGCGTAAGATGATAGCATGGTGGTAGGTTCCTTCTGCGAATTGTTTCCGAAACAATTAAACTCGGCCGCCCTTCATCTCGACAACTTCACCGAATGCAAACTTCGTTTCACCTGTAGTAACCCAGAGTGCGGGGTATGGCGGGACCATACTATTATCTGAACAATAGCCATCCGTTAACACTACGCACGCGACAGGCTCCAGCCCCATCTTGTCGATGTACTTGAAGATAGGCGTGTACGCAGTTCCTCCACCACCGTGCCCCACGATTCGGGGCTCATCGTCTGGCTCATAGTGGTCATGATGCGAAATTTCGCTGTCAAAATACAGCACATCCAGAGCAGCGGGACGACAGTCCGCGACAATGGCGTAGATTTCAGCAGCGAACTCGTCGAGTTCCTTCTGCCCGATAGACCCCGAGCAGTCCACCGCCACGACGATGTTGCCCAAGCGCTCGCCGGACATCGACGGCAGGTACAGATCGTCCGCCAAGAAGCGACGCTTGGGCCGCGCAAAGCTGTGGTCGATCTTCGCACGTGCCGACACGAACCGGCGCAGCACATCCTTCCAATCCACCTGCGGCTTGAGCACAGCGCCGACGAGACGCTCCATGTCGGCGCTCATCTTACCGCACATCTTCGCAGCCTGCGCCGCCTGCGCGACACGCACCTTCATGATGTTGGCCGCCGCACTCTGCTGCGCCTTCGAGCCGGGACGCGGGCGGATCTGGTCGAGCGGCATCTGACCCTTGCCACCCTTGGGCTGGCCCTTGCCTTGGTGGTATCCCTGCTTACCTTTCGGAGGTGGTGGGGGCAGCAGCGAGTACACGTCTTCTGCCAAGTACTTGCCAGCAGCTGCGAGCTGCGGGTTGTCAAGCCCGCCTTCCGGCATCGAGCCGATGTTCTCGCGCTTCAGCATGTCGTTAATGACGATGTCCGTAGCGACGTTCCAGTTGTAGCCGTCACGGTTTTTGATGCGGCCCATGTGATCGAACACACAGTGCAGAATTTCGTGGCAAATGACGAACATCGTCTCGTCATGTGTCACCTTATCGACGAAGCTCGGGTTCCAATACACCGTCTCACCATCGGTGCACATGGTGGGGCAGCTCGGGTCATCGGGGTCGGTCTTCACCCACGGCATGTTGAGCGCGAGTGTTGCGTAGAACGGGTGCGACAGCACGAGTGACGTCTTGGCACGTGCCATCTTGAGATCGGCACCAGTCAGGTTAGTCATGGTCGTAGCTCCTCAAGGTTATGGCAATTGTTTTCGAAACAATTACCGGGTGAATAGTAGCAGCGTGTCATGCACCATGATCTCGGTGACGACAAGCATCACGCAGATACCTACGAAGTGTTTACTGCAGAACTCCCAGACATTCATTATCTCATCTCCAGTCTATTTACTCAAGCTTCGTGAGATGCGACTCCACGCACCTCCGTGGGTCAAACCCCAGACTTTCTGCCAATAGGCAATCGGCTTACCTCGGTAGTAGGTATTGTTGCGGAGATTATTTTGTTGCTCTTTGCGAGTGGCCCACCGACAATTCGATTTGCAGTAACCCTTATCATTGCTCCTGCGATCCAATGTCATGTCTGCCGGACGCTCACCCATGTCAGCGAGAAAGTTTTCAAACTTATCCCATCGCCTACATACAGTGATGCCGCGTCCAGCATAATTGGGGTGAGTTCTGCAGCGATAGCGCATCTGCAGCCACGTCCGATATGTACGTGACATGGTTACAGCACCCTTGTTCCACTTCGTGTGACCATGCTTATACATCTTCGACTAGCTCCAGATCGTCATCGTCAATCTCGGTCAGATTGTTCACGATCCAATCCCAGACTTGCGCGTCGGCAGTCTGGTAATTGTATTCTTCCTCCAAGTCACTATAGAGCTGCCGCATCTCGGCGCGCATGGCGTCGAGCACGGCTGCGGAAAACTCCGACGCCTCAGCTTTGAGCTGGTTGTTCCACGCCTCCACCGTAGCGATGACAAAGTCGTCATCGCTATTGTTCGGTGACTCGAACTCACCGAAGTCAATCTCGCACTGGACACAGTACTCATGCACACTTTGCCGTGAGGTTCGGTAGAGTTTGATGGTGGTAGGGACGTCCTCGCGGAACGCACGCCGGATGGTAGGGTAGGTGGACTCGTCACTGAAGTAGTGCTTCATAAATTTATTATGGTCAAGCACGTACCCACAGAAACTCGCTCCATCCCCCTGTGACCAGAAGCCGGTGAACGCGAAGTCGCTCGTGTCGAACCCACGCTGAGCAAGGTCTTCCCGCATGTGCTCGTAGACACCCTCGTACCAGTGCGAGTCATCCACGTTTACGTCGCGATACTTCTCAATCAGCCGCTGACGCTGCCGCTCATTTAACGATTGGGGTGTCATCGGGTCCCTCCCACCAGCCCTTGCCCTTGCCAAGACGCAGTGTGACCGTGCAAACATCTTTGTACTTTCCCACCGGGAGTTCGCCCGGGTCGAACTCCAGCTTGTGCTTGTCGATGCGCACGACCACGGCGGTGAGTTCGCCCTGCAGCATGGCGCATTTGGTGACATGCACAATCGCCTCCTCCTCCGTCTGGAACTCCTGTGTAATGGAGCCCTGAACGAAATGATTACGTTGCATGCTCGCTGGGCGGCCATACACCGCCCAGCGAGTTCTCACCTTGGGTCCGATCCTCATGACGCGTAGAACGCTCCCATCTTGGACATGGCCTTCTGCAGTTGCGCCGCAGCGTTGGCGCGTTCGGCCGGGTTCTTACGCT
>FSSH01001149.1_pt2 | contig 16857 bp, 19 predicted proteins | sample 1166101 | NCBI WGS metagenome assembly FSSH01 (sample SAMEA32972668, study PRJEB13176) | freshwater metagenome | biome: Drinking water system; feature: Biomass in drinking water that filtered by 0.45 um membrane; material: drinking water | place: USA | collected 2012-12-20 | depth 0 m | reverse complement strand
CTGGGTCGCCCGGATGATGATGCTCGGCCTCCACGTCACCGACAGGGTGCCGTTCGACACGGTCTACCTCCACACGCTGGTGCGGGATGCGGCCGGCGCCAAGATGTCGAAATCGAAGGGCAACGTCGTCGACCCGCTCGGGCTCATCGATCAATACGGCGCCGACGCCTTGCGCTTCACCCTCGCGGCGATGAACGCGCCGGGGCGGGACATCAAGCTCGCGGTCAACCGGGTCGAGGGCTACCGCAACTTCGCGACGAAGCTCTGGAACGCCTCGCGTTTCGCCGAGATGAACGGCTGCGTGCTCGATCCTGCTTACCGCCCAGAGGCGGCCACAGAGAGCCTCAACCGCTGGGCGCTCGGCGAGGCCGCCCGCGCGGTAGCGGAGGTCACGGCGGCGCTCGAAGCGCACCGCTTCAACGACGCGGCGGCGGCCGCCTACCGCTTCGTCTGGAACATCTTCTGCGACTGGTACGTGGAGCTCGCCAAGCCCGTCCTCCAGGGCGAGGGCGACGCCGCCTCCAAGGCCGAGACTCAAGCCACGGTCGCCTTCCTGATCGACCAGATCGCCAAGCTCCTGCATCCTTTCATGCCCTTCCTCACCGAGGAGCTGTGGGCGATCAAGGGCGAGAGTCTCCCGGATCGCGGCCTCCTGGCGCTGGCGCCCTGGCCCGACCTGTCGAGCCTCGACGATCCGTCCTCCGAAGCCGAGGTCGGTTGGGTCGTCGACCTCGTCTCGGAGATCCGCTCGGCCCGCTCGGAGACCAGCGTCCCGGCGGCAGCTCAGATCCCGCTCATGCTCGTGGCGGCGGATGCGGCGACGCGGGCACGGGTCGAGCGCTGGGGCGACACGCTCCTGCGCCTCGCCCGCCTCTCCGAGATCGGCTTTGCGGAGGCAGCCCCGCGCAACGCCGTCCAGCTCCTGGTCCGCGGCACGGTCGCGGCGCTCCCGCTGGAAGGCATCGTCGATCTCGCCGCCGAGGTCGCCCGCCTGAACAAGGAGGCGGCGAAGGCGGCCTCCGAGATCGCCAAGATCGACGGCAAGCTCGGCAACGCCGATTTCCTCGCCCGCGCCCCCGACGAGGTCGTGGACGAACAGCGCGAGCGCCGGGACGGGGAAGCCGCAAGGCTGGAGAAGATCCGCGAAGCGCTGACGCGGTTGTCGGAGTGAATCCCGCCCTGTCATTCCGGCCTCCGGATCCGCCCTTTGGCCGGTCCAAGGATGAACTCTGCGGAACTCGGGCCCGGAGGGCCGCGCCGGAGGCGTGCAATCCATAACGGCGCCTCGTGCCTCACTTGGCGATGTTGGCGGCTATGGATCCCGGGCTCGCCTTCGGCGCCCCGGAATGACGGGTTTGATGATCGCTCCGAGGCGCTGTCCTGACCACGACCTCCAAATGCTGATCTCCTCGCCCCGCCGCTCCCGCCTCGCCAAGCTCCTGCGCCGGATCGGGGCCGGTCTCGCCGGCTGTCTCGTCGTCCTCGTCTTCGCGGTTCTCCTCACGGCGAGTCCCGGCGATCCTGCGCTCTATCCGCCGACCGGCGAGGACTCCGAGATCATCCACCTCGTCGGCCACGGCTGGCATTCCGGCATCGTCCTGCCGCGCGGGGCCCTGACCGGGGAGGGCGCGGGTGCGGCGACGCGCAACATCGCCACGCGGTTTCGCGATTATCCACGGATCGAGTTCGGCTGGGGCGAGGCCCGGTTCTACCGGGCGACGCCGACGCTGGCGCAGTTCGATGCGCGGCTCGCCCTGCAAGCCCTGTTCACGCCGGGCGGACGGGCCGGAATCGTGCAGGTGGTGGGGCTGGAACAGGACATTCGGACAAGCTTTCCCCGTTCCGACATCGTTCCGATCCGGGTCTCGAAGGCGGGCCTCGCCCGGCTGCTCGCTCGCCTCGATGCGAGCTTCCGCCTTCAGGGCGGCCAGCCGGTGGCGGGCGGGCCGGGGCTCTACGGGCCGAGCCTGTTCTACGAGGGCGAAGGCCGGTTCTCCGCGCTCAATGTCTGCAACCATTGGGCGGCCCGGCTCCTCAACGCCGCCGGTCTTCCGATCACGCCGGTTCTCGACACCCATCCGGCCGGGCTCCTCGCCGATCTCGCCTGGCGCGCGGGCGCCGAGAGGTTGCCCAACCTGTCCAAACCGTAATCTTGGCGCCACGATGGGGTCAGGTCGAAGGCTTTAGATGTCGGATCAAGGCGTCGCCCAACGGCGCCCGCCCAGCAGATCCGGAGTCACTCATGTCCGCCGAGCCCAACCGTTTCCGTCGCAATGCGCTCGCTTCCGTCGCCGCGGCCGCCCTCATGGCGACAGGCGCCGCGAGCGTGACCTTCGTCCAGCCCACGACGCCGGCCATCGCCCAGGCCCTTCCCAAGACCCCGATCGAGGCGCCCGAGCATCCGCCCGGCTCCTTCGCCAATGTCGTCGATAAGGTGAAGCCCGGTGTCGTCGCCGTGAAGGTGAAGCTCGAGGACACGTCCAGCAGCGACGATGACGACGGCCCCGGCGGCATGCAGAACACTCCGCCGCAGCTGCGCGAGTTCCTCAAGCGCTTCGGCCAGAACGGCCAGGGCGGCCCCGGCAGCCAGAAGCCGCAGAGGCCCGGGCAGCGCGGCGGCATGGGTTCGGGCTTCATCATCTCGGCCGACGGCTACGTCGTCACCAACAACCACGTGGTCGACAAGGCCAAGACCGTGCAGGTGACCCTCGACGACAACCGCACCCTCGACGCCAAGGTCATCGGCAAGGACCCGAAGACCGATCTCGCGCTCCTCAAGATCACCGAGGGCGGCACCTTCCCGTACGTCTCGCTGGGCAAGACGGCGCCGCGGGTCGGCGATTGGGTCGTGGCGATCGGCAACCCGTTCGGCCTCGGCGGAACCGTCACGGCCGGCATCGTCTCGGCCCGCGGCCGCGATATCGGCGCGGGTCCCTATGACGACTTCCTGCAGATCGACGCGCCGATCAACAAGGGCAATTCGGGCGGCCCGACCTTCAACGTCGGCGGCGAGGTCGTCGGCGTGAACACCGCCATTGCCTCGCCGTCCGGCGGCAGCGTCGGCCTCGCCTTCGCGATCCCGGCCGAGACCGTGCAGGCAGTGGTCGACCAGCTCCGCGCAGACGGCAAGGTCGCCCGCGGCTATCTCGGCGTCCAGGTCCAGCCGGTGACGCGGGACATCGCCGACGGCCTCGGCCTCGACAAGGCCAAGGGCGCCCTCGTCGACCATGCCGAGCCGGGCACGCCGGCCGCCAAGGCCGGGCTCAAGTCTGGCGACGTGATCGAATCGGTCAACGGCAATCCGATCAACGACGCCAAGGAGCTGTCGCGCAAGATCGCCGGCCTCAAGCCGGGCGCCAAGGTCGATCTCGCCTACCTGCGCGGCGGCAAGTCCGACACGGCCACGGTGGAGCTCGGCGCGCTGCCGAACGACACGTCCTCGGCCAGCAACGACAACCGCCGCGGCAGCACCCGCGACGGCCAGCCCCGCCTCGGTCTCAGCCTCGCTCCGGCGGCGGAGGTCGGTGCCGGCGAGGAGGGCGTCGCCGTGATGGAGGTCGACCCCAACGGGCCGGCCGCCGCCAAGGGCGTGGAGCAGGGCGACATCATCCTCGATGTCGCCGGCTCCGCCGTCTCGAAGCCCTCGGAGGTCGCCGAGCGCATCCGCAGCGCAGAGGCCAACGGTCGCAAGGCCGTCCTGATGCGGGTCCGCAATGCGAAGGGCGTCACCCGCTTCGTGGCGGTGGCCCTGAACAAGGCGGGCTGAGCCGACGCGCATTCCTCCGTCCGATCACGAAGAAAGCCGGCCCTTGGGCCGGCTTTTCTCGTATCCGATTGGAATCGCCGGCGGGCTCGATCTGGATTCGCTCTCCTAGCTCGCAGGATCATGGCTGGCGAGATCGTGACCGTTCTTCGCCCCCGCGGCGACGAACGGCATCGCCCGTCGCATCCTTCTTGCCTCGTGGGGGTTGAAGCCCGGGCTCTGCGCCCGCGGCGATCCCGAGGGAACGCCGACGCGATCGGGAAACACGGAGAGGCCACCGTGCGGCAGATGGAGCGGGAGACATTCATGACCGTTCGGATCGAGACCCTTGCCCTGGCCGCGGCGCTGACCATTGCCGGGCTCGTGGGGATGCCGTCGGCGGCCATGGCCTGGATCGGGAAGCCGTGGGCGTCTGGCACCTACGTCTATGCCGATCTCTGTCTCGCGGACGGCGAGCGCACCGGCCGCCGTATCACGCTCAGGCGCTCGCCCAACGGCGATGTCCTCACCTATGAGGCGGCTACGGCCGGATCGATCCGCATCGAGACCGTTTCCGTCGACGACAACCGGTCCGTCTCCTTCGCGTTCGAGACGTCTCAGGGGCCGGTCGCGTTCCGCGGACGCATGGAAACCGAAGCATTGACGGGCCTTCTCGAGGATGCCAGCGGCACACGCGAACTGCGGCTTCCGCGCATCCTGCGTTCCCGCCCGGACATGCCGTGCCCGGGCGAGACGACGGGATCGATTCCCGTCTCGCGCTGAAGGGCGATGGAAGCAACGAGCCGGTTGGGCTAGATCCCAAAGTATGATCGGGTCCCGCCACGTAACCTGTACCGCCCTCGGCGTGCTTCTGCTGCTTGCCGGCACCGGAAGTAGCCGCGCGGCCGATTCCTGCGACGCGCTCACGGCGCGGATGATCCGGGCCACCGGCGCCTCCCTTGCGGGCCGGACCGGCCCCCTCGCGGTCTTCCGCGCCGCCGATGCCGACAGGATGAGCCTGACCTGCGGGAAGAACAGCCGCATGGTGTTCGGAGCGGTGGAGCGCCTGCCGCGGCGGAACTACTTCGTGCTGATCGGGCTCGCCGCGCAGGGACTGACCGGAACCCGTCCTGAGGATGTCGAGATCCTGGCCCTGAAGCTGCACCAGGATTCGCTGCTCGCCGATGCTCCCCGCGAAGGTCAGACCGGCCGCGCCGCCCTCCGCTGCGAGACCGGCCCGAGGCGGGATGCGCTGGCCAACGACCACACGGTCTGCATCCTCGTCCCGAACCGCCCGGTCGTCCTGCGCCGCCGGGCCGCCCTTCCCGCCGCCGCGTCGCTGGGTTAGAGCGGCGCATGTCGCAGAGCCCGCTCTCCCCCGCCGTCGTGATGGCCGGCCCGGTCGCTTTCGCCAACGACCGCCCCCTGGCGCTCATCGCCGGACCCTGCCAGCTCGAAGGCCGAGATCACGCGGTCATGATCGCGGGCGAGCTGAAGGCGATGGCCGAGCGTCTCGGCATCGGCCTCGTCTTCAAGGCGTCGTTCGACAAGGCCAACCGCACCTCGGGCAGCACCGCCCGAGGCCTCGGTCTCGCGGAGGCGCTGCCGATCTTCGCCGAAATCAAGGACCGCTTCGGCCTGCCGATCCTCACCGACGTCCACGAGGCCGGGCAATGCGCCGAGGCCGCGACCGTGGTCGATGTCCTGCAGATCCCGGCCTTCCTGTGCCGGCAGACCGACCTGCTGCTCGCCGCCGCCGCCACCGGTCGGGTCGTCAACGTCAAGAAGGGGCAGTTCCTGGCGCCCTGGGACATGAAGCACGTGGCCGCCAAGGTGACGGGGGCGGGCAACCCCAACGTGATGGTCACCGAGCGCGGCGCGTCCTTCGGCTACAACACCCTCGTCTCCGACATGCGCAGCCTGCCCACCATGGCGGCGGTCACCGGCGGCGCACCGGTGGTGTTCGACGCGACCCATTCGGTGCAGCAGCCGGGCGGCCAGGGCGCCACCTCCGGGGGTCAGCGCGAGTTCGTTGCGGTCCTCGCCCGCGCCGCGGTGGCGGTGGGCGTGGCGGGCGTGTTCATCGAGACCCATCCCGACCCTGACAACGCGCCCTCGGACGGACCGAACATGGTCCCGCTTGCCGAGCTGCCCGCCCTGGTGAAGAGGCTCCAGGCCTTCGACCGGCTCGCCAAGATGAACTGAGAAGGCAGCTGAGCCGGAACCATCCGCGATGCCGACCCGTTATCTGCTCTAAGCACGCAACAGATGATGAAGGTCAGCATGCGCAAGCTCGCATTGATTTCTGCCGCCGCCCTGACGATGGGCACCCTCGTGGCCACCAGCGCCGACGCGCGTCCGCGCGGCTACGGCTACGGCCATGGTGGCGGCTACGGACACAGCTACGGCCACCGCGGGGGTTATGCCCATCGCGGCGGTCGCCGCGGCATCGGAACCGGCGCTGCCGTAGGCCTCGGCATCGCGGGTCTCGCGGCCGGTGCCATCGCGGCCGGCGCGGCGCGCGATCAGTACTACCGCGGCGGATATGGCCGGCCGGCCTATGGATACGGTTACGGCTACTGATCGACGGTCGGTCACTGCAAAAAAGGGCGTCCGGTTCTTGCCGGGCGCCTTTTTTCATGGCCTGGACCATTCCGCCTCTTGCCCTCAGCGCGCCCGGTAGGGCGGCACGCCCTGGTCCGGCAGCCAGACCGAGGCGAGGGGAGCACTGGTCTGCCAGAACACGTCGATCGGGATGCCCCCGCGCGGGTACCAGTAGCCGCCGATGCGCAGCCAGCGCGGCGCCAGGAGCTCGACGAGGCGGCGGCCGATTCCCACCGTGCAATCCTCGTGGAAAGCACCGTGATTGCGGAAGGCGCCAAGATAGAGCTTGAGCGACTTCGACTCGACGAGCCACCGGTCGGGCACGTAGTCGATCACCAGGATCGCGAAATCCGGCTGGCCCGTCACCGGGCAGAGCGAGGTGAATTCCGGCACGGTGAACCGCGCGAGGTAATCGGTATCGGGATGTGGGTTCGGCACGCGATCGAGGCGGGCGGTCTCGGGCGATTCCGGATTGGGCGTGATCTGGCCGAGTTGCAGAGTGTCGTTCGTCATGGGGTCGCTCGTCATGGGCAGCTTATAGCGCAATCGCAGCGCGCTGCATTACCAAGGGGGCGCGTCAGATTTTCTGATCCCGCCCGCAAACATTTGTGAAAGCGAGACGGTAATGCGCCCCGCCCTTCGGCGCTTGCCCGAGGCTGGAGGTTGACGGATAAGCCTCGACGCCTGGCTGCGGCAAACCCCGCATCCGAACCGTCCGAAGCCTTTGCCCGAGAGGTCTCCATGACCGCCATCACCAACATCGCCGCCCGCGAGATCCTCGACAGCCGCGGCAATCCGACCATCGAGGTCGACGTGCTTCTCGAGGACGGCTCCTTCGGCCGTGCTGCCGTGCCGTCGGGCGCCTCCACCGGCGCCCACGAGGCGATGGAGCTGCGGGATGGCGACAAATCCCGGTTCGGCGGCAAGGGCGTGCGCAAGGCGGTGGAGGCGGTGCGCTCCGAGATCCTCGATGCCCTCGGCGGCATGGATGCCGAGGACCAGATCGCCATCGACGAGGCGATGATCCAGCTCGACGGCACGCCCAACAAGGCGCGGCTCGGCGCCAACGCCATCCTGGGCGTGTCGCTTGCGGTCGCCAAGGCGGCGGCCGAGACCTCCGGCCTGCCGCTCTACCGCTATGTCGGCGGCACGCAGGGACGGGTGCTGCCGGTGCCGATGATGAACATCATCAACGGCGGCGCGCATGCCGACAACCCGATCGACTTCCAGGAATTCATGATCATGCCGGTCGGCGCGAGCTCGATCGCCGAAGCGGTGCGGATGGGTGCAGAGGTGTTCCACACCCTCAAGGGCGCGCTGAAGAAGGCCGGCCACAACACCAATGTCGGCGACGAGGGCGGTTTTGCCCCGAACCTCCCCTCCGCGGAGGCGGCCCTCGACTTCGTCATGGAATCGATCGCGGCCGCCGGCTTCAAGCCCGGCAGCGACATGGTGCTGGCGCTCGATTGCGCGGCCACCGAGTTCTTCAAGGGCGGCGCCTACCATTACGAGGGCGAGGGCAAGACCCGGGATATCGAGGCGCAGGTCGCCTACCTCGGCGGCCTCGTCGACGCCTACCCGATCCTGTCGATCGAGGACGGCATGTCCGAGGACGATTGGGCCGGCTGGAAGCTCCTGACCGAGCGCGTCGGCGACCGCTGCCAGCTCGTCGGCGACGACCTCTTCGTCACCAACGTCACCCGCCTGTCGCGCGGCATCGCGGAAAACACCGCGAACTCGATCCTGATCAAGGTCAACCAGATCGGCACGCTCACCGAGACCCTCGCGGCCGTCGATATGGCTCAGCGCGCCGGCTACACCGCGGTGATGTCGCATCGCTCTGGCGAGACCGAGGATTCCACCATCGCGGATCTCGCGGTCGCGACGAATTGCGGACAGATCAAGACCGGCTCGCTCGCCCGCTCCGACCGGTTGGCCAAGTACAACCAGCTCATCCGCATCGAGGAAGGCCTCGACACGCAGGGGCGCTACGCCGGCCGCGCAGCGATCAAGGCCGTCGCGCGCTGAGAACGCGCTTTTCCGTTACGCCGCCGCGCGGCTGCCGGCGGCGGGGAGGCGCAGGCCGCCGATCAGGCCGACGAGCTGGTGCCCGTGATAGGGCGTGCGCAGGCATGGCGCGCCGGAGACCTTCTGGTTCTCCGGGATACGGTAGGGCAGGCGGGCGGTGTAGATCACGCTGACGGTGGGATCGAGGCATCGGGCGACGTTGGCGAGAGCGAGCCCGTCGACGGCGTCCCGCACGTCGACATCGGTCACCAAGACATCGACGCGGCGCTGACCGTGGAGCGAGAGGAGGAGCCGTTCGGCCTCCTCGGCGGTGCGTGCGCTGACAACCTCGTAATCGAAGGCTTCGAGGCTGCTGGTGCTGATGCGACGGGTGAGTTCGTCGCCGGCGAGAAGCAGGACGAGGGGGCGGCGGGACGAGGCGGACATGCTGGCGATCCTGCGCGAACCGGCTGAACGATTCTCGTTCTGCCCAAGATACACAATAGAAATAACGAGGTTAATGGACCGTTAAGACCTCGACGATGCCTAGAATAAGCTTGACCATACGAAGTAAAGGCGCTGCCTTTTATAAGGGCATCTGGGCCGATAGCAGGCAAGGAGCGGCTTTGCCGGTGAGCGATGACGGGGCATCGCCATGCCGCTGGTCGCGATGACAAGATGATCCGCCGCGTCCCGAGACAAAGCTCAGGCGCTTGATCGCGGATTCGGCCGGATGCGTTTTGCCGGCATCCAGGCTAGCCTTGGCACCATGACAGACGATCCGATCCGCGAGTCCCGCGCCGCTCTCATCCTGCTGGCGGTCTGCGTCCTTTCCGTCCTGATCTTCGGAATGGTCACGATTCTAACCCAGCTCGACTGATCGGTCCCGCTCGAGCGGGACCGGAAAGCCGTCCCATGGTAACCCACCCGCGGCAGGCGTGGCGGGCACCGGCAGCGGGGTCACCGCGGGAACCAGAACCATTCACCTTCCGCCAGGATTGGCGTGGGAATCGGGGGTGAAACCGGGCATCGTGCGATGTCATTTCGAGAGGACACGGATTGGATCAGGACCTTGCGCGTCGGCACATGGAAGGCATGTGCTCAGCGGCCGACAACCTCCTCCGCCAGCTCGTGAGCGAGGGCCTCGATTATACCCTGACCGCGTCCGGCGGGACCGCGACGACGCTGCACCTGCGGGTGCGCGGCCTTACGCCGGAAACCGAGGAGCGGATCACCCAATGCCTGAACGGCATCGGCGCAACCCTTCAGATCGAAGGCGCAGAGGACCGCAAAGACGCGTGACCGCCGCTCAGCTCAGGACCGAGTTCTCGGGACGGAGAGGAGGGGGAGGTGCTTCGCCGAGGGCATCGAGAACAATCCCTTCGACCTGCCTCAGCATCGCGTCGAGGGGCAGGTCGTTGGGCTCGGTCCCGAACGGCTCCTCGAGTTCGTCGCCAAGGGCATCGAGGCCGAAGAAGGTATAGGCGACGAGGGCTGTCGCCACCGGGGTCGCCCAGCCCAGGGTGCCGGCGAGGCCGAAGGGCAGGAGCAGGCAATAGAGCCACGCCGTCCGGTAGAGGAGCAGCGTGTAGGCGAAGGGCAGGGGTGTGTTCTGGATGCGTTCGCAGACCACCTGCACCTGCGCCAGCGCCGCGATCTTCTGTTCCAGCATCCCGAATACGATGTCGCTGATGTTTCCAGCGCGGAACGCGCGCCCGAGGTCGCGGCTCAAGCCCGCGAGCGTCGCATCGGCCGGGCTCGGGTGAACCGCGTCGGCCTCGGAGGCGGGGAGCCAGGGTCGCGCCGCCTCGGTCTCCGTTCCGGTGCCGCGCAGGCTGGCATGCAGGGCGTGAGCGAAGCCCGAGACGCGCCGGAGACTCTGGCGCCAGAGCGCCTCCTGCTCGGGGCCGAGGACGGCCGGCAGGACCCGCGCCAGGCCCCTCGTCTCCAGGATCAGCGTCCCCCAGGCGCGCCTCGCCTCCCACCAGCGGTCGTAGCAGGCTCCGTTGCGAAAGCTGAGGAAGATCGACAGGGCGATGCCGATCAGCGTGAAGGGAGCGATACCGGGACCAACCTGGAAATGCTCCGGCCAGACCCGCTCGACCGCGACGACGGCCAGCGCGCTCGATGAGATGCCAAGGATCTTCGGCGCGACCCGTGGCAGGATCGAGCCCTGCACGGCGAACAAGAGCGCGAAAAGGCTGGGACGGGGACGGACGACCATGCTGCCTCGATGAGGGCGGTTGCCGGCGTTTCCTCGCCCGGCACCTCTCCATCGGTGCCTGCGGAAACGCGGTCAACCCGACGGCGCGGGCTCAGCGCTGGGCGAAGCCGGCCGCCATGTTGATCCCGAGCGCCAACACGCTCGTATTGAACAGGTAGGCGTAGACGGTCTGAACCGTCACGAGCCGGCGCATCCTCTTCGAGGTGATGTCCGTGTCGGAGGTCTGCGAGGTCGCCCCGATGGTCACGGAGAAGTACAGGAAGTCCCAGAAATCCGGCTCGGGATCGCCGTTGAAGTCGAGGCCGCCGCGACTCTCGCCGGTCTCGCCCTCGCCGTAATAGAGATGCGCGTAGTGGACGGCGAACACGACCTGAACGAAGACCCAGGTGCACAGCATGGTCAGCCCGGCCAGGGCCAGCCGGGCGCCCCGGATCGCCTCGGGCTCTTGCTCGCCGAGGACCAGCAGGGCGACCGCTCCGAAGCTCGCAGCGCCTGCAAGGATCGCGAAGATCGAAATCACCGTGGCACTGTCGTCGAGACGCGAGGCTTCGCTGCGCATGGCATCGCGCGGCTGCGACGCGGCCTTGGCGACGACGAGACCGGTATAGAGGAGGGCTCCGAGGCACCATCCGGTCAGCAGACGCACGGGAACCGAGGCGAGGGGCAACAGGGCCGCCAGCACGATGGTCAGTCCCATCGCCCCGAGGAGGCGCGGACGCATCCAGAACGCGCGCAGCGGGTTGATCATCGACAAGGCTCCGACATCAGCGCATCGGCGAATGCCCTGCCCATATGATGCAGTCTAGCCTGGCGCCAGAGGGCGTCAGGGTTTGGCTCGCCGCCCGCAGGCTTCGGTGCATCCGACCGCCGGCGCCGGAAGGATTCGGGCGAGATGCGGACGCAACGGCAGGAAGGCACGGTAGGCCAGTTCGGCGAACAGAAGGGCACCGGGCAGGCGCAGGAGCAGCGCGAGCGGCCGCCAGGCGGGCAGATGCGCCCACAGCCGCGCAAAGGCCCTCGCCCCCGAGACGAGGCCGCCATCGGCATCGCGGACATGGAACCGAGCCAGCGCAGCGGCGGGACTGAGACCGTCCCCGAGCGTGGTATCGGCCGACACGTCGACGAAGGCGACCCGCTCGGCGCCGCGGCAGCGCCGATAGAGAGCGATCTCGCGGGCGCAGAGCGGGCAGGCCCCGTCGAAATACACCGTCAGGGCTGGCTGCGCGTCCATACCGTTCCTCTGTCTTCGGGACGCGATGTAGGGCGTCGACGCCGGCGCGGCGCCGCGTCGGGTCGTCGCCGGTCCGCTTCGCTCACGCGAGCAGGCGGCGTCCGAGGTCGTGGGCTCGCCTGCGCCGCTCGATCGCCTGCCCGACGGAGGGGGCATAGAGGCGGAAGGTGTCGCGCCCGGCGGCCTTTGCGGCGTAGAGGGCGGTATCGGCCATCACGAAGAGCGTTTCGGAGGGACTCCCATCGCGCAAGGCGATGCCGACCGAGCCGCTGAGCCGGTAGGTCATCTCCCCGGCCTCGATCGGGCGGCGCAGGCTGTCGCCGATCCGGCGAGCGAGGTCTTCCGCCTTGGCAGGCCCCTCCTCCTTCAGGAGGACAGCGAATTCGTCGCCGCCGATCCGTGCGACCAGGCCGGCTGCGGAGCAGGTGTCGCGCAGCCGAGCGGCGGCCTCGCAGAGGCACTCGTCGCCGGCTTTGTGCCCGAAGGTATCGTTGACCTTTTTGAAGCCGTCGAGGTCGACGAGGAGGAGCGCACCGGCGCCTGCAGCACGGTCCCACCGGGAGAGCGCCTCCTGGAAGGTTGCGCGGTTGGCGAGACCCGTCATGGGATCGAACGCGGCGAGATAGCGCGTCCTGTCCGAAAGGTTCTTCTCCTCGGTGATGTCCTGCTTCATTCCGAAGATGCGGGCGGCGCGCTTTCCCTCGTACTCCACCGTGGCGGTGATCCGGATCCAGCGCCGGTTGCCCTTCTGCGTGACGATCTCGGTATCGAGGGAGAAGCCACCCGCTTCGGCGATCGCACGGGAGCGGGTGGCTTCAAGCACCTTGCGCGATTCCGGGGTGTAGAGCCGCAGGATCGCAGCCCGGTCGAGGGCGGAGCCGCGCGGCAGGTCGTAGAGGTCGTAGACGACGTCAGTCCAGGTGAGTTCTTCGCCGTCGAGGGCGCATTCCCAGACGCCGATACGCGCGGCGGCCGAAGCACGTTCAAAGATCTTGCGGGCATGTGCGAGCGCAGCCGCCTGTGAAGCAAGTGCAGCCTTCAGACGTTGAATCTCTACCCTGTCCGAGGAATCGTCTTGCTCAAGCATCGTCTGCTCGAAGTCGCGGCCTGAACCGGCACGGACGGCAACGTTCATCGAGAGCAACCCTCGTCCCACCACCCTACAACCTGGATGATCATCCTTAAACAAGCGTTTTTCGCAGCGCAAAACGGGACGCAACGCCGCGACCTTCATGCGCAGGCAACCCGGCGATGTGATATCGAGCGCCCCAACGCGCGGCAGATTGGGCGGACGCCCTCACGTCCCCCCCCTCGGCCGCGCAGGTCTCCCCGCGAAAAACCCGGCAGCGAAGGGCCCGCCATGACGATGAAGACGACCTTCGTGGTCCAAACCTTTGTGATCAAGCGCAAGCGTCTGGTGCCGGGTGACCGGGAGGTCTCGCCGACGGAAAGCGGCGCTCTCAAGAAGGCCGAGGCCATGGCCGGACGGCTGCCCGGCACGGCAGCCCTCAAGGTGGTCGCGGACGACGAGACCGGCGAGCTCGAAGGTGTCACGATCCTCGGCCAGTTCGGCGAGATCCCAGACGATTTTGCCGAGAACCTCCAGGGTGGTTGAGCACCTCGTCCCGGTCGATGGCACGAGTTCCGCTTCGCAGGACCGCACCGAAGGCGTGCGAGCGGACAGGTTTACATGACGCGAGAGCGATGGAATGGTCTGTTCATGCGTATGAAGACAGCACGGCTCGGTACGTCTCTGGATTTCCTGCGTTTCGGGGGTACCGCCCTCCTCGGCATTTGCATCGGCCTCTCGGCGGCGGGTTCAGCGGAGGCCGCCAACGTCTTCCGCTTCGCCTTCCAGGGCGACATCAAGTCCCTCGATCCCTATTCGCTGAAGGAAAGCTTCACGATCGGGATGCACGGAGCAGCCTACGAATCCCTCGTCACCCGCGACAAGAACCTCAAGATCGTCCCCCAGCTCGCCGAGTCCTGGGAGATTCCCGAGCCGACGCGCTGGCGCTTTCGGCTGCGCAAGGGCGTGACCTTTCATGACGGATCGCCCTTCACCGCCGAAGACGTGATCTTCTCCGCCGCCCGCGTCCGGGCTCCGGGCTCGAACTTCCAGACCAACATCCCCTCGGACGCCGAATTCGTGAAGGTCGACGACCACACCGTCGACATGGTGCTCAAGAAGCCCAATCCCATTGCCATCCACCAGTTCTCGACCTGGTACATCATGTCGAAGGCCTGGGCCGAGAAGAACGGGGCGGTGGCGCCCTCGCCGGCCAGCGCGACCTCGCCGAGCTACGCCGCCCTCAACGAGAACGGCACCGGGCCCTTCGTCGTCACCGAGCACCAGCCCGGCGTGCGCACGGTGTTCAAGAAGTTCCCCGGCTACTGGGGCAAGGTGGAATCTAATCTCGACGAGGCGATCTTCACCACCATCGGCAACTCGGCGACTCGTGTCGCCGCGCTCCTCTCGGGCGAGGTCGACTGGATCGATCCGGTGCCGCTGCAGGACCAGCCGCGGGTCGAGGCGAGCGGCAACGCCGTGGTCATGGCAGGGCCCGAGCACCGCACCATCTTCCTCGGCCTCGACCAGTGGCGCGACGAGCTCAAGGACTCGAGTGTCAAGGGCAAGAACCCGTTCAAGGACGCTCGGGTCCGCGAGGCGCTGTATCTCGCCATCGACGAGGACACGATCGCCAAGCGCGTCATGCGCGGCCAGGCGACGCCCTCCGCACTCCTGATCGCGCCCTCGCTCTATGCACGCTCCGGCGAGTTCAAGCGCCCGGCCTACGATCCCAAGAAGGCAAAGGCCCTGCTCGACGCCGCCGGCTACGGCGACGGCTTCTCCGTCACCATGGATTGCCCCAACGACCGCTACGTCAACGACGAGGCGATCTGCCAGGCGGTCGTCTCGATGCTCGCCCGCGTCGGCGTGAAGGTGAACCTCAACGCCCAGCCCAAGGCCAAGTACTTCGCCAAGGTGCTGGCTCCCGCCTACGACACCTCGTTCTATCTCGTCGGTTGGACGCCATCCTCGCAGGACAGCCACAACATCCTCTACGAGATCGCCGGCTGCAGGGGCACCGACAAGACCGGTCGCGGTGGCTGGAACCTCGGCAATTACTGCAACCCGAAGATCGACGCGCTCGCCGACCTCGTCGAGGGCGAGACCGACCAGACCAAGCGGGATGCGCAGATCAAGCAGGGCTTCGACCAGATCCAGGCCGATTGGGGCTACATCCCCCTGCACCAGCAGGCCCTCGCCTGGGGGGTCTCGAAGAAGGTCACGCTGGTGCAGCGGCCCGACAACATGCTGATGCTGTACTGGGTGTCGAAGCAGCCTTGAGCGGCGGCCTCTAGCGATGCTGGCCTTCATCCTGCGCCGCGCGATCCAGGCCGTCGTCGTGCTGGCGGTGGTCGGGCTCATCGCCTTCTCGATGTTCCGGTTCGCGGGCGATCCCGTGAACCAGATCGTCGGGCCCGACACGCCGCCGGCCGAGCGCGCCGAGATCCGCAAGAGCCTGGGCCTCGACGACCCGACCCTGGTGCAGTTCGCCCGCTACGCCGGGGCGGTGCTCAAGGGCGATTTCGGCATCTCCTACCAGTTCCGGCAACCGGTGGCGGCTTTGCTCGCCGAGCGCATCCCGGCGACCCTTGAACTGGCTTTCTGCGCCACCCTCTTCGCGCTGTCGGTGGGCGTGCTGATGGGGGTCTATTGCGCGCTGAGACGCGACACCTGGCTCGCGGGCCTGTTCCAGGCGGTCTCCCTCGTCGGGGTCAGCCTGCCGACCTTCCTCATCGGCATCCTCCTCATCTTCCTGTTCTCGGTGACGCTCGGCTGGCTGCCCTCCTACGGGCGCGGCGACACCGTGCGGCTCGGCTTCTGGACGACGGGCTTCCTCACGATCTCCGGCCTCAAGGCCCTGATCCTTCCTGCCGTGACCCTCGGCCTGTTCCAGATGACCCTGATCATGCGCCTCGTGCGCGCCGAGATGCTGGAGGTCCTGCGCACCGACTACATCCGCTTCGCCCGGGCGAGGGGGCTCACCACCAACGCCGTGCATTTCGGGCACGCCCTCAAGAACACCCTGGTCCCGGTCATCACCATCGCCGGGCTGCAGCTCGGCTCGGTGATCGCCTTCTCGATCATCACCGAGACGGTGTTCCAGTGGCCCGGCATGGGCCTGCTGTTCGTCCAGGCGGTGCAGAACGTCGACGTGCCGATCATGGCCGCCTACCTGCTCCTCGTGGCGGCGATCTTCGTCACCATCAATCTCGCGGTGGACGTCCTCTACACCATGGTCGACCCGCGGCTGCGTCTCTCGACCGGGCGCGCCGCATGAGCGAGGCGATCGCCCCGTCGCGCCTCGGGCGGTTCCTCGGTTCCGACCTGTGGGCGAGCTTCAAGCGCTCCAAGACGGCGATGATCGGGCTCGCCGTCACGCTGCTCCTCTTCGGCCTCGCCTTCGCCGCCCCCTGGATCTCGCCGCAGAATCCCTACGATCCCGCTCAGCTCGAGCTCATCAACTCGAACCTGCCGCCCTTGTGGTCGCCCGAAGGCCAGGCGCCGTTCCTGCTCGGCACCGACGACCAGGGCCGCGACGTGCTCTCGGCGGTGCTCTACGGCCTGCGCCTGTCGCTGATCATCGGCATCCTCGGGGTGGCGGTGTCTGGCACCCTCGGCATCGCGCTCGGGCTCGTCGCCGGCTATGTCGGCGGCGCCCTCGATACCCTGATCATGCGGGTGGCCGACGTCCAGCTCACCTTCCCGGCGATCCTCATCGCCCTCGTGGTCGACGGCGTCGCCAAGGCGGCCTTCGGCGGCGGCCTCGATCCCAAGGCGACGATCCTGCTCATCGTGGTGTCGATCGGGCTCTCGTTCTGGGTCCAGTACGCGCGCACGGTGCGCTCCTCCGTGATGGTCGAGACCGGCAAGGACTACGTCCAGGCCGCCCGGCTCATCGGCCTGTCCTCCCCCGTCATCATGGTCCGGCACGTCCTGCCCAACGTCACCGGCCCGGTCTTCGTCATCGCCACCATCAA
>FSSH01004396.1_pt1 | contig 16863 bp, 16 predicted proteins | sample 1166101 | NCBI WGS metagenome assembly FSSH01 (sample SAMEA32972668, study PRJEB13176) | freshwater metagenome | biome: Drinking water system; feature: Biomass in drinking water that filtered by 0.45 um membrane; material: drinking water | place: USA | collected 2012-12-20 | depth 0 m | reverse complement strand
ATCGACTTCTGAATCTGACAACGGCTCACAGGGGCATTTGTCAAGAGGCTATAATCGGTAGCGGTGGAAAATGTTCGCACTCACCCAAGGACAAAATGCGTAAACTAACTTCAATTCGAGGTCTCGGAGAAGTTGGGGGAGTCACCAGCAAGAAGTAACAAAACTGGCTCAGGCACAGGGAAATGATAGCAGTGCCTGAAAGAAAATGGAAGCGTCGCTGGGAAAAACCACCGGGGCGAACCCCGGTGGTGCCGGAGTAGGCCCAGACGGAGCCCCCAAATAGATGAGTTGCCGAGGAATAAATGGAGGGGACCCAGCGAAGCTGGGGAGGAAGCCGTTTATGCCGGAGGCTACCGTAGAAAAGGCCCGGAAAGCGAAGTTTGACTCTGGAGCTAGCCTTAAAGGGAGCGACGGCGGCAAGAGCCAGTTGGTAGGTAGTGCCGTGTGAAGTCCGTCCGTCGCCCCAAGGCGTAGAAGCGAAAGAAGTCAAACCAGTAAAAAGAAATGGCGACGTAGTCGCCTACCTTTTTTCAAGACTATTATTCTTTCTTTTTAGAGATCAGATTTGATCTAATTAGAGGGGCAGGAAACGTAAACAGGGTAAGGAATACCGAGTAGCCAAGCACAGTCAAAGTACACGGGAACCGCAGTCAAAGTACACGGGAACCGCAGTCAAAGTACACGGGAACCGCAGTCAAAGTACAATCTTGAGATCACTGACCACAGTCAAAGTACACAGCCACTGGAAAGCCCGAAAAGCGAAGCTGCATGGTAGGTCTATACAATTTGGACAGCAGTCCAAGCACAGTCAAAGTACACGCCACAAATTGCCAAGCACAGCCAAAGTACACGGACCTACCTAAAGAATCTGGGATTTTATTCCCTTTTCAATGCAAAGTGCCTGCGCCTGGCTGGTAGAGAGACCTCTTTGCTTGAGAAGCGGTTCTGCCATAGGGACCCCCTGGGCAAACAATGCTAGAAGTGGCAATAGTCGGTCATGCTCGCCAGATTCGGGCTGTTCTACTTTTGACGTGTGTACTTTGGGCGTGTCGGAAGCACTGGCCGGAATGTTCTTGGAAGCCTGGCGGCGAAGCTGCTCTCCTTTGTGTGCATCCCCGGGGAAATAAAGCAAATCCCAGCCATCCCAAAGGTAGTGAGAGATATAGCCTCTTTCTAAAAGCTCGACGTTAGCCTGGTCTAGTTGTTGCTTAGCTCGCCAGACCTTGTCCCAAACCTTGATACCCAAGTGCTGAGCAAGCCACTGATATTGAACTCGCCAATACCCTTTATCGGCAGAGCGCCAAAGCCAGTGGGAAAGAATAGGGTAAAGGTGCTTGCTGATTTCGCTTTTGAGTTCACGCATATACAGCAAATCAATAACCATCAAATATCTGGCATTGAGGTTGTTTCTCACGCGATCATCGAACTGAACGAATGACTGTTCAACGACTCCACCATTGCCGTCTGACTCACCGGCAATACCAACAGCCCTTAAAAGCTGAAATGACTCCGTAACAAAGAGATTTTTACTCTTATCAAAAAAGGAATTCTCGCTCTTGCAGGTTGTGTGAACCAGACGCTTAAGAGCAAGCTTGACGGCATTTGAGTTTTTACCGCAGCGAGAAAGACCCAACCGGCGCATAAAGGCGCTCATGGTACCCACCGCCATTACTTCTGGAACCATTAGGTTCTTAGATAGGAAGTTTTCATAAGCAATCTCATAGATAGCGAGTAGAACGTCACGCTCCAAAGGTCCAGGCATTCCAAATTCTGCATCAGGCTTCACGCACCACCGACGCTCTATCTCTTTGCCATTGACCTTGACAGTCTCTCTGGTATCAATGCCCTTTAGCCGATCCGCCTTCTTATCCAGTAAAAAATACGGACGTAGAAACATGTGCATTTCCGGCCGAACAAGAGCACTATCAGAAGAATCTATGGTTTTGACGAGTTTTGACTGAGAGGCTTGAGCGGGTAGACGAGAGAGCCCTTCTATGGATAACTGAGTGCTAGAAATGTCCGCTGGTTCAGCTTTCTGTCGTTTAGTCTTTTGCATTTTGCAAGAACATTCCTTACCGAAACCTATAGCTGACAGATGATCATTCGTAGACACTGACACTATAAAGCCAACCGTGTCAGTGTTTCAAGGATCACAAGAAGACATGCAAAAGCCCGCCATTTCTATATCCGACCGTATTACGCCTTTACAGGTGGTGGCATTTCAGAGCATAATTTGCAGTGCGTCAGTCTGACATTTCAGACTGACAGTAGACCGAAATCACTGACAGGGGAGAGCCTTCTTGGAAACGGCAAGAGAATTATTTTCACAGTCCAGCGATTCTGAGTTCGAAAATCTTTTTGTCAGCGACAGCAAGACTGACAATCACAAAAAGGCAACCGAGAGCGTCACTGACACGATAGAAGTGTCAGTACCTGAAGCTGCAAGACTGCTTGGTATTACCGAAAGAACTATCTGGCGCAGAATTAGGCAGAAGAAATTGTCGTCAGAGCTGGTTAACGGGAAGACGATTATCAGACTCAGCCAGTCTGACATTCAAACCTGCGCCACTGACGCTGTCACTGACGACACTGGGATAGAAGCCGAGCCTGTCAGTGACACTGAAGACGCGGTCAGTCTACCTGACACTGTCAGCACGGCTCTGACGGAGCTGGTGTCAGAGCTTAGTGCAAAGCTTGAAGCTGCCACCTACCGAGCTGGCTACCTGGAAGCTGTGGTCAATTCACAAAGCAAGGAAATTCGTCTCTTGCCAGACCTCCAGGAGCAGGCAAGACAAAAAGCGAAGCTAGAAGAGGAATTGTCAGCCTTACGAGACAGGGCTGATAAAGTTTCAGAACTAGAGGCTGCCTTGAAGGAGAAGGAGCAGGAAATCTCTCAAATCAAGAATTCCTGGTGGGCAAAGTTTGGCCGGATGTTTTCCAAATAGTCAGCCGTGTACTTTGGCCGTGCATCGATGAAAGTAGAAGACAGATGGGCTGACTCCGGCTTACTTCGTGCCTTCGCTGCCCGAAGAGCAACCGTTTCGAACCAGCCGGAGGAGATAGTAATCACCGGCTCTACCGCTTGGTCGGGTCAAGTAGTTAGAGGCGTCTGTGAGGCTGCTAGAGAAATTTTTCTGGCCAGTTTGAGATGGAGGGGCCTCACTACCGGTAGCGTTCGCCTAGAATTTCCACTTTGCATCCAGACACAAAGCGCGGACTCCAAATGACCGACGGTAAGGATTCGAGTCAAAAACACTATCGCTTCTTGGAATCCAGCCGATTAAGAGACCTAGTCAATTCTCGAAACGCTTATCAATTCGGCAATTCTGGCTATCGGTTGTGAGAAAGGATTTTGATAATCAGAAATGCTGATTTTGTGGCTTCCTGGAATTTTTGAATTAGTCTTCTCTATAACGACCGTTTGTGAGAACGACAGCAGCAGCCACTTCCCAAATTATCTATACAAAAACCAAAATTGTGCCCCAGCTAAAACAGCCTGTGATAGTTCTTTCGTCAGAACAGTCACGCTGCCAAGGGACGCGACGGTAATAGAACAGCAAGGGCTGCCAGCCGGAATAAATTGTCAGGAGCCCATAGGGTTTTTGTCCAACATCCTTACCGTCGGTCCTGTCTACACAATCGCTCAATGTTGGCAGCGCCGCTTTATCCTGCTACTCCGTAGCCCTTTGCAAGGGCAGGAGGTGTGCTAATTGCCAAAATGGTGCTTAAGCTTCAGAAAGTGCTTTTCAAAGAAATGCCAACTGATGATCGCGAAAAGCAAGGCTATTGAAGCGACAACACAATTAAAAGCTAGCAACCCTGCCAACCTGGAATGCATAAGCTCTATTAAAAATCTAGCCGTTCCTAAAGCTGCCAAAAATTTGAGTAGCGGGAAATGAAAAAGATAAAGTGCATAGCTATACTTGCCGAAGAACGGCAAAATTCCTGAGCCCAAGATTGTTTTGGATATCCACACATGGTTGTGAGTTACCACAAAACTCAATACAGCAGCAAAAAACAACGGAGAAAGAGAAAGTCCTATTGATGGAGCAAACGTAAGACTCAACTGCCAATTGCACAGACGCAGTGAAAATGCCATAAGAACCAAAGTAACGGCAAAAGCAGCTTGTGCAAACACTTTAAACTTCTCTTGAGTCATTTGGCGAGCCAAAACGGCGCAAAACGAACCAATTAAAAGCGCATCTATTCTGCAAGGAGTGAGAATATAAGCTGTTATGTAATCGTGGCTATATAACAAATACACTGTCCTTCCTATCAGAATAATGACTATTGCTGACAAACAGAAGGTTTTTAGCCGACTGAGCGACAAACGCCAAACTGTGAAAGGCCAAATTAAATAAAAGTGCTCCTCTACAGACAAGGACCAGAGATGATTTAGCTCAAAATTATTTGCGCTGAAGACCCAAGCATGTTTCATTGCAATTAAGCAGTTAGTCGCGTAAAACCAGAGCCAGGACTGATAGTTTCTTATGTTTTCAAAAGTTGCTAGTTCAGACCCCGACAGCCTAGGAACAACAACAAGTGCGAAGAGACAGAAGGCATAATAAAGAGGAAAAATTCTAAGGGCTCTGCGAGTATAAAAATTGACAAAATAGTCTTTGGTTTGCCTAGTGTCTATCAGTATTCCAGTTATCAAAAAGCCAGAAATGACGAAAAACAAGTCGACGCCAACCCAACCCAAGGAAAGAACTGAGAATATTTGGTCCCATACCATCCCAAACCCGTACATGGGATCAAATGAGTGATGGAGCATAACTAGAATTACAGCCAATCCTCTGAGTCCGTCGATAGGCGCTATTCGATTAATCATCTATTTTCTTTGATTCAATTCGGTGAGTCGTTTCTCCAGGATTGGCAAACCAGGCTTTAGTATCAAAGCATCTTTGAGCTTTTGCTTTGCTAGTTCTTGATCTGAAGACTTGACGCTGGTTTTAAAGTACCATCTACAGCGGGTTGTAGCTGTACATTGAGCTATCTGCTGCTCTTCCGCAAAAGTTGTGCGAAGAGAGTTATTGTCTATATTCCAAACTTTCAATTCCAGATCAGGATGCGTGACGGCAGATACAACCCAAAGAGACAGACTTCCATTATCAACAGCAGGAAACCAACTGGGATGTTCTTGAAGAACAGAATAGATTGGAAATTCATTTCGAATCAGCACCATAGAGACATCCATTTCCTGAAACAAGTCACTCCAGCCTTGATCACCACGCAGGGTCTCCAATACCCGCTGGCAAAAGTCTTTTGGATACATATCATAACGAGTGTCGATAAAAACCGGTTGATAGCCTTTCGCAATAAGCCAACTTCCTGATGTCGGATCTGAAAAGCATTTACGGCCAGGTTTCAGCCTGTTATACCAATCCAACAAAGACTCATTGTTCTCATAAAATATCCGAGCCGCTTCCTTTTCATTTGGACACCTAATTTGCCAAACAGCACTAGCAAACAGGATTGAGAGACACAGACAAAGTGACTGTAAGATTTTATTTGATACAACGGGCACAGTAATGGCCCATTTTAGTTGCGTCAAGGCCTGCCCCAAATAAAACCAACTCACCAGAACAAATACAGACTGGTACCTTCGGACAAATACTGACATAACAGAGAGCACCAAGCAAACTATTAAGCCACTTCTGGAAACCTTCCGGCGTCCAACTATCAACACACACACACAGCTCACAAAATAGACGAACCAGTTAAAAGCGCTGGGGTCGGACCAAGATGGCAAAACTTCTCGCATTCCTAAGAACTGAGAACCGTCAACAAATGTTTTCAGGTAAAGCAAGAGCCCTAACCCGTAAGGGTTACAGACAGTTGCACAAAACATTAGAAGAAGAAGGAGTAGACTTGCTCTAGCTCCTATTTGTCTTCTCTGTACAAGAATGTAGATGATGCTGATGAGCATCCCTATGAGCCAAAAAGAATGAACATTCACCCAAATCAACAACACCGGAATGAATAGAGAAACCTTCTTCCAATCAGCTTTTGCTTTTTCTAGAATAACGATTTGCAAGAGAAGAAACAGATATGACGCAAGCTGCGGTCTCGTGTTGAAGAAATGAGGAGTCAAAACAAAAGATAGCATTCCAAATATCAGGGGAAGCCTTACGCCTAGAGCAATCCACATAGCCGGTAGGAAAAAAAAATAGATGAGAGAAGCTATAACTGTTCCAAATAATCCTAAGAGCCAGATTCCACCTAGTCGATAAACAACGGCTATGAATAACTCACTAAGCCACTGATAGGCAGTAAAACTCCGGTCTGGATAGGTCCAGCTAAAAATGTCTTTGAAGGGTACACCATGCTGTGTTATGTAAATACCGGTTTGGATCAACCATCCAAGGTCAAAAGTCTCTTGAATTGATAACAAAGAGTTTTTATAGAACTGACAACAACAGGAATAGATCGCCAGTATGGTGAGAGCGAAGGTAAAAGCTCTATCGATTTGGCTTTTCTTCTGAGTTTGCAATTTCCACCCCAAGAAAGAAACACGGACTTTATGACACAGCGTAGTAAGTGAAGACAAAGGAAAATACGTATTGCCCTTTCAAAATGGAAGATTATCATGGTTTCAGAAGCCTAACGGGAAGGAGTGAGCCAAATGAAGACTTGTCTTGTCACTATGAGCATTTTGGCAGTTATTGCACCTTTGACGATTTATCTTCTTATTCAAGTCATACCATGCACATTAGGACTTGACACAATACAAAAGCTTCCACTGTTATTTGGTCTCTTAGCAGGCAGTTCAAGCCTTTTCATTCGTCGAGAAAAAAAGAATTACACCTGGAATACGGTCAATCTGTTTGCCGTAAGCAATTTCACAACGATGTTTTTGATATCAAATAAGTTCTTGTCATCCTGCATCTATTTCGGTTCAGAGTAAAGATAGGGGGAGCGAACCGCTTCCCCTATCAGACTAGCTTCTATTCAGCTTGGTCTTTTACAGTGGACCAGGGTTTGTCGGACAGCCTTTTGCGGCCAGAGAGAATGGCCCTGTGGCTGGCGGAGGAGTCAAGAGATTGATATACGACTCAAGAACGGCCCTGGAGCAATTGAAAGACCTAATAGGAGACTGATTGAGCCCAATCACGCGATCAACTGTTGGCAGAACATTTGAGGGAGATGCGGCTCCATCAATGGTGATCAAAAATGCTTCTGCCCATAGCTCTGGGGAAGTCAGGAAATACGGCAGTTTTTCACCAGCAACGACCGTCGGGGTTTTGGCGATGGGCCGATATGTGGCGTAGGGCAGGGTTGAAGTTTGACATACTTGCCCACTCGGTCCACCAGCAGAATTAGCACCAAGCTCCTTTTCAAAATTAGACAAGGCGGTGACAGAAAACATATTGCAAAGATATGAGTATCTCTGAGCTTGTGTCATTGCTGCCTGGCCGCCAGATGCAGCACTCCAATTCGCAGGGGTGAGAATTGTTTTGTCGCCGTTAAACAAGAAAACAAATCCAGTAGTCCTGTCTCGCGGAGAACTAGGGTTCAAGGCAAAAGCGAACGCATGCCCGGACTCATGATAAGAACTTCGCTTGAGACTTGGATTGACAACTACTAACGGCGGATTAAGAATCTGGTCATAGTAACAATTGTCGTAAATCGAGGAGACAATCAAGCCCGATGGGCTCAGCGCTGTGTAGCCGCATCTTCCTGTGCTTTGAGCAAAAACAGGATAGCTACTGTAAGGTGCCGTGTTGGCAAAAAACTCATTCGCCTCATTTCTATTGTTGAAATAGAAATAGCGAACATTTTGTGCCTTCAATTTGGTTTTGACATTAGCAGGAAGTGCCTGTAAGCCAGAAAACAAAGTCTGAGTTCGCGCGTCTGATGGTTTGACACCAGTGGTGGCATTATTGCAGCGATACGCATGTGTAGCACCAGGCACATTATTGCCGTCCAGCGGATAGTTGTTGAGAGTTAGTCCTTGCTCAAAGCAGATAGGCGGCACGGCTTGAGCGGGAGTGGCTGTGAGCAATGAGCCCAGACCAATGCAAGCCAGCCCGGCAGCAGCCAGGAGGCTCTTGAATGTTCGTTTCATGTTTTTTACCTTGTGGTTAATGGTTGTTTGGGTTATCCCTTCAGGGTTTTCAACCAGGCGACAACCGGCTAAACGACACTGCCGCTTAGACTGATTGCTTGTATTTCTTTGCCTGTGTGGCTTGGTAAGTTTTGCCTGGTTGAGAATCAAACGGATAACATCATGAGAATCGGGCAAATTAGAGGCTGAAATCCAACTTTGTAAGCCATTGGAAAATTAAATGGCTCTGAGAAAACCCCGAAACCCAAGCCGCTTAACAACTTCCTAAAGTTTAGGATTCAAAAAGGACGTTCCTAGCTAGCGCTAAGAGCAGATAAAAGGAGCCCATTAGAGGGGGCTGTGAGGTCGCTGGTGAAAAGTTTGTGGCGGGTTTGGTATAAAGGGGAGGTACTACCGGTAGCGTTTGGCACAGCCGGGGCAGAGAGAACCACTTTGCAGCCATCGTCAAAAAGCGGACCCCATATGTAGCGCCGGGGCGTGAAGCCAAGCAGTAAATCGGCCGCTGGTGTCTATCCACCCGGATCAAAAAATCGATTGTAGAGCCGCACAGCAAGCGGCAAAAGGCAATAAAACATAAGATATATTACCAGCAGCATTTATCACGCCACTGCACCCGGTGCCACCTCAAGCCATTTCTTGTAATCACCCATTTGGGTGAATTCAGAATTCAAGTAGCATCGTCTTAACTTCGTGTCAGTTTCCGAGTGGATATACTCACCAGTCGGAAACCCTTACAAATCCAAACTCGTAGTAAGGAGCTTATAGTGAGCACGACAACAATTGACAAGCATATGCAAGAAGTTATTCAGAAAAAAAGCAATGGCTTCAAGAAAGCTGATGCCGCTAAGTATGCAACAGAATCCAAAGTTACATACCTCGAATATGACGGTTGTTTTGCGGCTGACGCACATTGGAAAATCAAAGTCAAAGCGGGCCAAAAATTCGAAATCCTTGCTGATACAAGTGTGAAATGCGACAGCCGGGGCTGGAGTTGTGATAACTGGGCAACAAGATCTGGTCCGGAAGGAGTGCCTGGTTATTTTGTAAATGGTTCATTGGGCTATCCAAATTGTCCTATTGGAATGCTCATTGGAGCTATTCACAGAGATGATGTGGGGGACATGGACCAACAAGAAGCGCAGAGAATCTTCACCAATAATGTGATGGCCATTGGTGCTAGGTATATTGGAATTTCACCAATTGATGGATGGCTCTACCTGATTTTCAATGACACTTGGTCTTGGAGTGACAATAAAGGCGCAGTCCACGTAAATATCAAATTGGCGCAGTAGCGAAACGAAGTTTTCGTTGTCTATTTAGAAAGAAGAAACAAACACACAACTATGAGGTTAAAACCATGGCTGACAACAAAGAAGCTATTACTTTTGAATTGACCAAAGAACAGTCCGAAGCATTAAGAGCACTTGCAGGTTCCCGGAAGGTGCGCCTTTCTGGACAGATAAAAGGTGGCAAATTAGAGGTTGATTCGATTTGCTTTGCTGAAGAAGGAGCGAAATTTCCTGGATACGATGCTTTTACAGCCGTAAACGCACCATTTAAGACTAAAGCGTTAGTTTGAATTCCGAAAAGGCAGAGCTAGCTTTTCTAGCTCTGCCTTTATCTGTTGTAGTCATAGGTGAAGAAATTTGAGTGTTATTCCCGAACTGACGCATAATGCATTAGGTGAAGAGCATGCTGTTTCATTGCCGCATTACTTTGATGCCTTGAGACTGGCTTGCGAGAAGTACCCTCCGCCATTTGGCATGAGATTTTATGGTGATGAATATCGACGCATTGCTGTAGACCCAGATTGGTTTGCTTTTTCACTGATGACAAACTCAGCCAGAGAAGGCGACGGTGCTAGCAGACTATGGGACCTCGCCGCTAGCACACAAGATAGGTTTGCCGCTTCGCAGATTACGCAACATGCAATAGATGAATCGAGACACTCGCGTCTGTATTTGACTATGTTAGGGGTGGTATTTCCAGGTGCGGTAGACGAAACGTTCATCTCAGAGGTGCAAGGTTTATCGCCTAAACTCACGCGAATGAGTCCTTTAATTGCGAACATGACGTCGCCTTTTGCCCATCCTATAACGATAGACGATTTGATTCAGATGAACATCGCAGAAATCAGAACTTTGGTTCATCACATGCTACAAAGACCAGTAATAATGGCTTTCTGTGATAACGATAGAAAAGCACACTTAGTTAAATTGCTAGATTCGCTACTGTTTGACGAAATTAAACACATCACGTATACAGCAGAACTCATTGAAAAGTCAGCAGCATCTGATAAAGGCACTAAATCATTGGTAAACCAGCTGATGGCTGATCGCCTCCGTGATTTTAACGAACTGACGGAGCAGGAGTTAGGTGATCGAGTGTTTGAAACCACATAAATCCTTGCTGCAAGAGGTAAGCTCATGGGCTGCGGCTCAAGGAATTACGGAGCAGCAAATTCAATCATGGCATAAGGACTGTTTTGTAACGTGTGTATCTCGTTTGCTTGAATGCCTTTGCAAGGAGAATTTAGTTAAAAATAAGAGCTATGCTCAAGAAGGTGACGAGTGGTATCTCAAGCTGTTCGAAAGTAAAAGTCCGGATGCTGTCGAAATGCTTGTTCCAGTGGAAAAACCACTTATCGAATGGGATGTCCGTGCAATTGGTTTGCCCAGACAGAATACAGGGACTATAAGTGCCCACGCTGAATTTCTGTTTACTTTAAGTCATCTAGTCGTTGGGATTGCATCAGAGTCATTCTGTTTGCTAACAGAAGATTTTGAAAACAGCCTTGCAAACTTGTTATTAAATAGAATCTTGTTCAATCAACTTGACAAGAAATCACCTTGCCTGGAGCCAGTCTACTTAGGGCATCATTACTATCCATTTCCTGGATTGAGAATCGGTCCGTCTATAGAAGCAATTTCCAATTGTTCGCCTATTTGCAGGAATGGTGTTGAGCTAAGGTATGTCTCGATAAACCCTCGGGATATTGAAGTGCGATCAATAGCAAATAAATCACTTCAAGACATTTTTTTTAGAGCGTTAGGAACGCAGGTGGAATCTGGAATATTGCCTGTACATCCTTGGCAATTGGAACAATCAAAGATCGTCAAGGGTTTGTTCTCGCTAGAGATAAGTCGACTTTCGCCTATTAAGTCAATTGTAGTACCACTGGCTTCGCAAAGGACTTGTCGAGTCTTGCAAACAGGATTTGATTTGAAATTATCCCTTGATGCAACACTAACGGGCGAACATCGGCTTATTTATCCTTTAAATAGAATCAATGCTCCTGTAGTTTCTGCGTTGATTTCTGATGCACGGACTCGTTTAGGAGAACGTTCTCTTGAGTTTCAATATGACGTTGCTTCAGCAATGCACCGCGATTCCTTGCTTGGTAATCATCTGTCGGTGATTTTCAGAGAACCCGTTCTGGCAGAAAAGGATGAGATGATCATTTCAGCGCTTAATCTATGGTGTCTTGGAAAAAATTCGCTCGCCTTCAAGTTTTTGCAGTGTAAACCTCATGAGTACATTGTCCAATTTTTCAGACAATACGCATTTCTTTTATTGACAGGGCCAATCCGAATGTTATTGGAATGCGGAATAGCTCTCGAACCACATCTTCAAAATACGCTATTTTGCTTTAAGAGAGGTGAACCAACACGAGTTATATTCAGAGATTTGGACTCAGCCATCATTGATTTTGATTCAGTCGATCTAGAATTTCGAAAACTTTTCCCGGCATTGACATGGGAGAAAATGCCAACAAGAGACGTGGCAGAATGTCGTCTATCTCACGCTATCTTCATTGGGCACTTAGATTTTGTTATGAAGTTTCTTGCGAAAAATCATGGTATAGACTATGATCAAACGCTCTCAATTTTTTGGAGTATCATCGAAAAGCTCCAACAGCACTATGTAAAGAAACAAGCAGAAAGCAATTACCTGGAGTCGCTAAAATCGATTCGCCCAAAGAAAATGCTTTCAATGCGGCTGTTAAAAACAATGGAACAAATATTTTGAACACTAGTTCCAAGTTCCGATAATGCCCAATCTGTTTCATTGACCACAATGAAGCCCCGAGACAGCGGTCTGGCTCCACTCTCGGGGCTTCATTTTTCGCCACCTGCATCCTCAGGTCCTACTCTCGCCAAAGGATTTCATTATCATCGAAGTAAATTCCAGGGCACGCAATTTCCCTTCTGTGGCCTGATTCATCCTCTATAAACCAATCTTCCATCAGTTGCTCTTCAAACGGAGGCGTGGCCCCATTTGAAAGAGCTTCTTCGTCGGTAAGATACTCAAACATCCTTTTGTAATGGAGGGCGGCGGCGGTTAGAGCGATATCGCCGCTCATTTCGAATGTGTCTTCTGGAGCCACATTTGAAATTGTGCCGATGAGTTCCTCTTTGTGATAAAGCTTCAGTACTGTCATTTCAACCCTATTTGAAGAAATTTGCCTGGGATAATACCTTCTACAACGACCTCATGATGAGCCTTAGCCCATGTCAAAAGCTTGTTTTTGATGATGCTGTGAAATCTAGACCCTTCAATCGCTTTCAGGACATCGTGGTGTTCAAAGACTTTCACATTGCGAACTTCGCCAGAAGCTATAGCCGCTCTTAGTCCCTCCAGATCAAGAGTCAGACCATCTCCTTGTCCAAAGGTTTTTAGAACTCCATCCTTGTGCCCAAAACTTGTGTAAGGGCTATTTGCCTTAGCACCCCGACACCATCTTGCAGCAAGGTGTTCTTCAACAGTTACTTTCTTGCCTTTGTATATGCCTTCTGGTCATGTGGGTGATAGCCTTTTCAGGCTGGCGGCCAAACTCCTTAGAAAACGTGACCTTACCTCCACCGGGCAGTGCCATTTCCGGCGCGGTCAAGCCGCCAACTATCTCATCAATGTACCTGACTGCATACTTACCGGCGGCTTTGGCATCTTGAGTCATGCCCTTAAGGTCGGCCGCAAGCTGCTTGCCAACGCCTTCCGCAGCAGCAAGCACTCGCTTGCCTCGGTCTCCTGCTTCAACAGCCGCTGCATCCAAAAGCCCAGTGAACGACTTGGCACTGCCTAATGCCTTGGCTCCTCCAGCTCCAATTAGACCGTCAGCCGCCATCTCAGTGATTAACTTGTACTTTATCCGTTCCTGTTCTCGGGGAGGTACTTCATTCCACCGGTCGTTGAGGGCCACCCCGACAGCTGCTATCTGCCGAAATGGCAATGAGTAGTCTCCAGATGCACCGGTGTCAAAAAGACATTTGTCTGCGGCGGCAAAGAGCCGGATGCCCTCAAAAGTGACAGTGGCAAGGTCCTTGCCAAATTTCCCAGCTATTTCTCCGGCTACTTCCTTGTCGTTCCAGAGAATAGCGCTGCCAAAGTCGACCACGGTAGCAATGCTCGTAAAGGCTGAACCAAGCCCTTCAACGCAGCCAATTAAACACCCCCAGGATTTCTCTCTTTCGTCATGCTGGTACTGCCATAAAGCCAGCTGATAAGACGGATATTTGTTTATCTAAAGGCAGTCGCCCAAGATCGACAAAGGCTTGCTGCAAGTCGCCCTGGAAGTGAGTCTTAGTCACTTTTCCGGTTAGCAAATCATCTCTGCCGGCGGCGCTGGAATTCTCGTCCCGCCGGCAGAGGTATGCCGCCATATCCGGTGACACTTCTTTTGCCTGTGACAGTGCCAAATCTCTGTATTTGTCTTTGTCTTCACCAGGCGGCAGAGCCTGGGCATGCTCCCTTAAAGCTAAAACAGGGGCAAGGGCGGGGGTGGTTTTGACGACCTCGCCCATTTCTTCAATAGTTTCAGATTGAGCCTGTATAGCGGCTTTCGTTTGTTCTCTCAAAAGCTCGGCTTCGGTCAATTTGTTCGTTCTTGAAGATGCTTTTTCTTGATAGGTGAGTTCGATACTCTCGTCCTGTCCGGATAAGTCCGGGCGTGTAAAGTGGCGCAGAGAGCCATCAGACTGGTTTGTCCTGGTGCTTTCGACGGAACTAATTTCAGCCTTTGTAGAATTTCTTACGCCCTGGGCGTCAGGAGATTCAAGCGCTTTCTCGTGCGCTTTGGCCTCATGGTCCGATTTGTCATTTTCTTTCTGCCCTGACACGGCGAGCCCCGATTTGACGTTCTTCCATTGTAGCAAGCGGCTTAAAGTGCAAACAGGGATGGATATTCGAGGATTTGCCCGGTCTTAAAGCGCGAAAAGCGGAGGGACGCGTGTACTTTGACTGTGGCGGCTGATAATCAAAAGCAGCGACAGGCTGATAATGAGGGTGCTAGCCGAGATCACCCCTGAAACGCCCAAAAGTCGGGTACCCCAAAAATAGAAAAAGGCAAAAAAGGGGAGAGGGCTGGAAAATTCATTTCCCAAGACCCTCTCCAGATAGGCATCTACAGCTTTTCAAACTGCTGATGCAACATATTATTTATGCGCGACGTGCAAAGGAGGTTACATGAATGGAAGATTAGCGCTTCCCCGGGATGCTCCATTCCCGGTCTCCACATAAGAGGGTCTCCGACCCCGTCCGCACGGGCAGTAAGTAATGAACCTCGTGTAAGCAGGACATGAACGGTCTTACTCTCGAAGCCTAAATCGGGAGAGGGATCAAGGAGAAGACCAGAGGATTAACCAAGTGAACCACCGCACGTTTCGTTATTATGTTACTGGTGAAATAAGGCTGATACACCAGCACCAAAAGGTAAATGGGTGGCTGCCGCCGGATAATTGGACGACAGCATGGAGTCAAAACTCCCATCGGAATAAAGGTGGAATCCGACCTGGTCATGCGTCATGTGACGTCAACACGGTAAACCCAACGGGTTCTCAAATGAGTAATCTAACCGCAAGGAAGGACTAATTACCCAGTGGGCAAAGGATGCTGGAGAAAGCGAAAGCCGCCACGTAATGAGGCGGATATGGCAATACCTACATCGAAAGATGGCTGACTTCCAGCGGGTATTCAACGGGCAGATCAAGGTAAAGGAACTGAACTGATTGTGAAAGATAGAATCGGGAACGATATCGGAGCAACAGAGCCTACGGCAGAATGGGGCACCATTGACTGGAGCCTACTCCGTCGCAAAGTTAAGAACCTGAGACGGCGAATCTACCGTGCAACTCAGGAGCAACAATGGAACAAGGTCCGCAGCCTCATGAAATTGATGCTCCGAAGCTACTCAAATCTGCTGGTGTCTGTAAGACGAGTTACTCAGGAGAATCAGGGCAAAAGAACAGCAGGAGTCGACAGACAACTTGCGCTCTCGCCCAAAGAGCGAATGAGCTTGGTGAAAGCAATGCAGGAGCACAAACTCTGGCTGGCAAAACCAGTCAGACGCTTGCACATTCCAAAGGCTGACGGTAGCGAACGTCCGCTTGGCATTCCGACTATCAAGAATCGCGTCGCGCAGGCAATTGTTAAAAATGCGCTGGAACCAAGCTGGGAGGCTAGATTCGAGCCTAATAGCTATGGATTCCGTCCGGGAAGAAGCTGCCATGATGCAATCGACCAATGTTGGCTCAGGCTAAACAAAAGATCGACGCACAAATGGGTGCTCGACGCGGACATAAAAGGTGCATTCGATAACATCAGCCACAACTTTATTCTCAGTGCCATCGGTAAGGTCCCAGGCAGTGAGTTAATAAGGGCATGGCTAAAAGCCGGTTACGTAGAAAAAGAGATCTTTCATGCCACCGAGAGTGGTGTCCCGCAAGGTGGGGTAATTAGCCCACTTCTAGCAAATATAGCGTTAGACGGGTTAGAATCGCTTTGTCAAGGCAAGTTCGGGTTTATCCGATATGCCGATGACTTTGTCATCACTGCCAAGCGGCAGTCGGATCACCGTTCGTTCAAACCAGTCATCAAGGCTTGGTTAAAACAGAGAGGACTGAAACTGAATGCAAAGAAGACTAAAATTGTCTCCATCTCTGATGGATTCGATTTTCTTGGATTCAATGTTCGTCAGTATCGAGGTAAGTGTCTTGTTAGACCTCAAAAAGGCAAGGTACTTAACTTTCTGGGGGATATTCGCCAATGGCTAAAAGACCACAGGCAAGCGAAGACGGAAAACGTAATTCGATATCTCAACCCTGTCCTGGGAGGTTGGGCAAACTACTACAAACACTGCTCCAGCAAAGACATATTTTCTTATGTTGACTCAGAACTCTGGAAAGCACTCTGGAGATGGGCTCTACGCCGCCATCCTAACAAGGGAATGCACTGGGTAAAAAATCGATACTTCGGCTACTTCAATGGCCGAGAGTGGCGATTCCGAGCCAATTACCAAAACACACACGGCGCCAAAATCGAAATTACGGTGAAAGATATCACCGCTATTAAGATTCGACGCCATGTGAAAGTCAAGGGAACAGCAAGCCCAGATGACCCCCGGTTGGCAGAGTACTGGCTCAATCGAGCGGCTAAGGCAACGATGTCAGTAGATTCTTTGAGCCTGAATGCTTGAGCCGCTTGCGGGGTAACTCGCACGAGCGGTTCTGAGGGGAGCCTGGGCACGGCGACGCGCCCAAGCTTACCCGACTATCAGACCAAGATGACAACCGAGATTATTCAGGCTAACAGACTCCCCTTATTCACCTGTGGTACTTTGAGTATAGTTCTCCTTGATGTGGAGTTCCCAACACAGGAGGCCGGTCGCGAGGTCGTAGACCTAAAAGAAAAGGCTAAGGAAGAAGTAGCGGCAGCCTTGCGGCAATTCCACGGCGCCCTGGAGGCAATCGGCAAGATGGACGCAGCTTCGCCACCTCAGTGTCCTGGCTACGACTCTTTGG